>Ga0307510_10009630_pt1 | contig 11516 bp, 14 predicted proteins | sample 12_EM_MG_FD_207224 | JGI IMG/M metagenome (GOLD analysis project Ga0307510, IMG submission 207224) | Populus trichocarpa ectomycorrhiza microbial communities from riparian zone in the Pacific Northwest, United States - 12_EM | ecosystem: Host-associated > Plants > Roots > Unclassified | place... | reverse complement strand
CAGTGTGCCAATCGAAGGCCCCTTTAGTCTTGGAAAACGGATGGATGAGCCCAACGAGCCGATTCCGCCTTGCCACATTTCAGCATGATCAGATCTTGTCCCACGTCTTCTTGGTTTAGCAGTTTCCCCCGCAGTTTTGCATGCTTCTTTTCACTTTCGCTGTCTCCTAATAGTTCTTTCCCATCCTAGACAGTTCGAGCACCGCATCGCTCACCCTTCTGTACGTATACACGATGTATGTATCCTGTCTTCCTCTTCTTTCCATCTTTTCGTAACTTTCCGTCGCAACCGTCGCCGTGTATTGTTAGAAGCGCTGTCCGTCCTCTTCACTCAACCTCCCCCGTCCCCCCTGCTCGTCGTCTTGTCTCGAGGCACCGTTTTCGTTGAAATTGCTCGTCCTGCTTCTCTCTTGTTGGCCCACTGAATTCAAAATCAGCTCGTTCCCGTTCGGCCCTATCTTGACCCCACTTCCTCCACTATCTCTGATCTTCCGCTGATGCTAGTTCGAGGTGACCCTCTCGTACCTTTTGAACCCTCCACCCTATTCAATTGTCATACCCGCAGTCGCCCTGCCTTATGCTTGCCGTACGTAGATAGGCAGATATCACGATCCTCCCCCTCGGACCCGGTGACTTGGGAGATACCCCCTGACCATGGTCTCGTTACGCTTCAGACACTCCAAGACGCCCCACAAAAAGGTTAAACTGAAGCTACTCGTCCCTGTAGGGCCCCAAAACGCTTCTGCGCCAGGAGGTAAGTTTCGCCCGCCGTGGAGGTGGGTCACGACTGCCAAAACAAACCCCCCCCTCCAGGGAGGGGGTGAATGGCAAATGGTGTAATTGGAATCGGATTCGTACGTATACATAATTTCGGCGACTTGGAAGGAACCCACAGATTTGGACCCCATACAAACATCGCCATACGATTGGACAATGGTGGAAGCGATACGAGCGGAGGAGGTGGAAGGTAGGTCGGACCACCAGGGTCGTGACGGTATACGTACGTACGTCGCGGTACTTTTTATTGCATACGAAAAGTGGGAAGTGATGTGGTCCTGGAGAGGGTCCAGACAATCCGCGACGCGTAATCCGTAACAACACCCGGCGTCTTCGCACCCGCGCTTCCGGTTGCAGTGTGGTAAATGAGATAACGAAAAGCAAGGGAGCCCTGGGGGGCGGCGCCACCGGCGTGTGGTGTTTGGATATCATACAAGTGGGGCCCCCCGGAAGTCCCAAGAAGCCGAGAAACCAACACATGGAGAGCAGGCGGCAGTATGAGGAAAACACCGGTATCTTGACGAAATCCGCAATCAACGATAGCCCTCGAACAAGCGCGTACCAAACCGTTCGCGCGCGCGTTTTCTGCTCTATATGTCCATCTCTGCTGTGCCATGGCATCATATAAGCTGGTATCATAAGCTCTGGTGGAGAGCTGAACCCATCACAGCCATGCCGTACGCAGATAAACAAGTCCGGTTAAACGGAAGGAGGGGGCCGTTACCGCTCTCCGTCTCTGTCGTTGTCGGAATGTGCCAAGAACGAGAGGGAGAAAATGATGCAATCTGTTAGACCTATGCGCGTCGGATTCCAGGCCCTCTCGGTGTCGTAATCCGTACAGGTACAACGCGGGTGCGGAGGGGAGGGTAGGTGGGAGCAAGGGGCCGCGCGTAATTTTTTTCTGCGTGCGTGACCCCGGGATGTTGTAAACCGCTTCGGTACTTGGAGATAAGAAACAGAGTTTGGCATTCGTCCTGTCCGCATCCGAAGAGTAAGGAAGAGTGTATGGAATCGGGAGAACTCTCTTGCTTCAAGTCCTCTTCGCTCAGCGTGGCCTTCCTACGAGCATTTCAGACCCCGGCGATCCTCCTGAGGACCGTGACCGGTCCTAATCCGGAGGCTTTCGGTCGTTGTTTCTCCCCCCATTGAAGAGCGACGACTCGACGAGTATGGATTCTCGCCCGCTGAGGTCAGAGCGCTGAATCATGATTTACTTCGGGGTTGTATTTCATTTTCGGCGTTGATAGAGCGAACACGTATGAGGCTTCCGTACACAGCAGTCAACTTGAGAAGCTAAGCGAAACTTATCTTCCGGCCCTGCGAATTGCGTTGGGTGAAGAGGTGGAACATCTATTGTCGTAACCGGACTTTTCCAGGATGGAATGGAGCTGGCGGTGTTTGCGCCCCTTGAGGATCCAGACCCCTGTCGTAAGTAAAAGGAGCGAATGAAGAGAGATCACGAAGAACGGGCGGCTGCACTCACGCCCATTTTCATGCACCCGGTTCTCAGCGAAGAGCTTTCCAAAAAAAACCACCTCGAGAATCGAAACGTGTGTAGACCATGGAGACGGAATACATCACGTACGTTCCAGTTCCGAGCTCGGCCAGGGACTGTTGGGTCCCCTACAATGACAGCGTAACACCGTCCGATTAGCGGCCCAAACGCGTCTCGCAGCTCGTCCGCAACAGGACATCGCTCCGTCCCTCGCCTTACAGCATCTCGTCAAAACGACCCCTAGTGCCACGGAATGTCGCATAATAAAAAAGGCGAAACCCACCCATCCCGCGACGTTACATACACCACATCAACAAATTCTCTTCTCCGCTGATCACGATCAACTGAACGCAACTCGCATACATTGAAAGCACAAGAGAGCGGAAAGAAAAAAAGATGCGGTCAAAATAGTGGTCAACACACCAAACTTTCCTCCGTAAACTTACCGCATCGAGCGATCTCCTTCCGAGTTTTGAAGTGAATGCGACATTTTAAGCAACTAGCAATTCCATAATTCCCCGTTCGACGTCGCGCAGCTCGCTGAACCCCTGCCCCCAACGTGCAGGGATTTAGATCTAAGTATTTCAATCTGCGGGGAGTAAGATGAGATGCCATGAGGGCCAATCATCCCATGATCGATCCGTGATCAGATTTTAAGGGTTCCACGGATGGCCAACCGGAGGGTCTGTGTGCTGTGACAGTTGGAAACCAATGGAGCCACTACACCAGAAGGTGAGATTCCGGAGCGGGGCCATTTCACGTCCTGGCGTCTTAATTGAGAACGGTCTGTCGTATGGCGTCCAACATCGTCCCCTGAAAGTTTGCTCAACTCATGGATGTTGATGATGTCCTGTATCTGCTCATAGACGAAAGAACGAGTTGCGCTATACCCACGAGAGAAACCTGGAGCCGGTTGAGTGTCCTTCTGCCGCTCAGCGAGCCAGATCGGGGCCGCCTTCATTCTGAACAACGAGATTGTAGATCCCCAGATCGAGGGCCCTAGACCCCGAGATTTGGCGCGTGTGGTCAATCAAGGGACCGACGTCCCGCACCTGGGACCAGCTGACGGTGGAACGAGTTACCATCGGCACATCAAAGTGATACACCTGCGAGGTGGTCACGACGAGTGTTGTCCAGCTGACAGGGCAATAATCTGGTAGTTCGCAACCCCCGCAAATGAAGGCGCCCCGGTTCGGTGGAAATAGTCCAGAGATGGTATCGCCGTCGAGTGGAACAGAACCGCCCGGTCGGTCCGGTCTTGCGTGCTCGCGGGCGATCCGGCACCGGGGGTATTGAAATGGATCCGATCGGAGGTGTGAAGCCGGATGTTCGGATGATCCTCGGCGATAGCGTAGGGGAGGCCGTGGGGTGACCATCGTGAAGCAACAAAGCGGAGGAAGATTCCTGTAACCTGTTCCAAAGTTTGTCCAGATACCGGGTGGGCGTGGAAGTAGATTGTGGGGGAAATAGGGGGAAATATCATACAAGCGAGGGCACTATACATGTTCGAAGGGCGCGGGACGACAGGTCAGTCGGTTCCAATTACACCGTCGATGAGATAATAGACCCCATTGCTAGCCTGCACAAAACGTCAATCAGCAGCTGGTGGGATGGTATCGGAAGGGGATCCGAACCTCTTTGGACCCTACAATACGGATGTTGCTGTTTACCAACACGTTGGACCACTCTGGAGCGTTCGGGTTACCTTTGGCCGCGTCAAATTTGATGAAAGTGCCATCCAGTAGGGTGTTATAGGTCTGGGAGTTAAAATCGATCGGATAGGTCTGGCGTCCATGCGTAGAGGCAAGTGAATGTTCGCGAGGCTTCGATAGATTTCGGGTGATTGACGTACAGGAATCATGTGAGCGGCGATCCATCGCTCAACGTTCTTCTGCGACCGGGTGTACATCTCCTCTTCCGTAAGGGTAACGTCCTCATGTACTCGCTCCTTGTCTTGATGTCTTCAGAGTGTGTCAGTAAGATGGGGTTCGTTTTGGATTCAGCGGAGATTGCTCTCACGGTTTCTTGGCCAATTTCATTACAGCTTTGTTCATTGGGACCAAAACCGTGATTGTGGAGGACTTGTCGTTGAGCTTGTTGCCGAGACTGATTCCTCTGGCGTAGTCGTAGAAAATGGACGCCGAGGGCTCGATCGTAAGTAAATCGGCGAGTGTCTGTGTTGAGTGGGAGACTGCGGTCTGTGCTTGACCCATGACTGTCTGGTCGCTGACAAGAGCTGATGAAAGCAACGGAAATAGCAAGAATGCAGCTAATCGTGAACGCAGCATGTTGAATATCGACACAAGAGGCTGAGGAGAAGTCGCGTCGATGTGGTCACGGTCAAACGTTACTCGGGTAATCACGCCGCTGCAAATTCCTGAAAATCAGGAGATTCTCTCTCCAGTCAGGTCAAACGTTTAAGTGTACTGCGTGGTGCCATTTACAGCGGAACGACTTCAAAGAATACACAACACTACGGTGCTCCCAGCAGCACCAAGTACCATGGGCGAGTAGACTACTTTAACTTCTTCTTTCTGGGAAGTGGTCAGAATCTGAACTCAGACGGACGACCGGGTACACGTACGGGCGGAGCTGTGACGAGTGTCCGCAGGAGCGTTTCCTGCAGTTGGTGGCGCGAGGGGGGAGACGGGCGTAACATTTGCGGCAAATCTGCTTATCGCAGTTGTATTTGGAGGCCAAGACCTTCAGTGAAGGCTCAATGATGCCACCGCGGAGGCTGCGAAATGGCGGGACGAGCGTTAGTAGAGCCATGCTGCGGGCAGTGGGGATACTGACCGGAGCACCAAGTGAAGGGTGGACTCCTTCTGGATGTTGCTGGACGGAAATGTCAGGATTGATTGGTGACGGAATCTCGTGCAACTCACTAGTCTGACAGGGTCCGTCCATCCTCCAGCTGCTTTCCAGCAAAGATCAGGCGTTGCTGATCAGGGGGGATACTGTTTGGGAGTGGTGAGATTCTAGCCACAGCCGCGAGCGTCGCCGTGAGACGGTTACTGACCCTTCCTTGTCCTGAATCTTGGCCTTGACATTGTCGATGGTGTCCGAGGACTCGACCTCGAGAGTGATAGTCTTGCCCGTGAGGGTCTTTACGAAAATCTGCATGTTGACGATACTCTGTACCGGTTCGTGGAGGATGGGACGGATGAGCTGACTGTGGGACTGGTGCTGTATAGCGCTTTAGGGCAGGGCTCCACGTGATGGGGATAGAGTTGCGAATGGAGTTTGGATTCTGCCCTCGGGAATCAGATATCAGATTTTGCAATGCACCCCATCCTCATGACTGATACTTACGCCTTCATCCCAATCAGACGCAGTGAGCGCATTTGTCTCCAGTGCAGTACAGCACGCTCTCTTCCCATCCTCGAACAAGCACCCACTTATGGAGACTTTGATCCGATACCCCTTTCCAACCCCGCCAATACTGATTTAATTTCTAACGCCCTTCGTGTGACGCGCCGGCTCTTGACAACTCGACCCCGTTTCTCCATCACCTCTCTGCTGGCTCTGTGACTAAAATGTCCGACTTCACACTTGTGGACCCCAGAGGCTGGGAGTATGACCTTCAGTCGGTTGGTTACCGGTGACCGCTCCTTGAACAACCGGATCCCCGCGTCCTTATCACTTGTGTACAGGTCTACTCAGCCTACATGTCGCACTTCCAACTACACAACGTCTTATGGTGCGCGTCTTGCTACCGTATTTCGCAGAGAGCTAGAGCTTCGCTGTAGGTACGAGAAAACCTGGGGACATCTCTTCGAGACCTTCGACTTGTTCCTTGGTTGTTCTTGGCCAGTCATCATCATCACAGACAAAGGGACTTCGAAAGCTCACATTGTTACAAAGCTGTCCCATATTCAATCTTTCATCAAGATGATCAAAACACGGTGGGTCCCGGAACATATCACAATGCAGAATCGTGCTGCTGATGTCATACAAAGCTTTGGCGAGGTACTACCTCTCCTGGATAACTTCCTCAGAATTACCCCATATGAGACAAGCACTAGACCGCTACGAACTATCTCAGATATGTTGACATATCGCAAAGCACATTCCACCCTCTCCGGTGCTGCGTTGGTCTCTCTTAAGGCCAGGATCAGGGCCGGAGAGCCGAACTTCATTCAACAGCTTTGGAACAGCAGGGAAAAGACTTTCCTTGCGGTCGATTTCGAGTGGTCTGAGCGAAACACTTCTTCTTGCCTCGAGTGGGGCTATGCCGCCGTGCGATGCAGTAATTTGGATATGTCAGTGCCTTCTCCCGCACGATACCATGTAGCTAATATCCTTCCTTCGAACAGTCTAGGCATTTGGCCCCCAGATCCAAATGTCAACTACAGGTGAGCTAATTCGTAATTATGAGGTTATACCGATGCCCTTATCAGGCTCCCACAGGCGAGGACACTACGTAGTCCAAGAGTATACTAACTTCCACAATAAACATTGTCCTACGTTTCCTTGGGAGGTACGCAATCCATTCTGAGGTTGGTGAGTCGCTGACATTTTTCACTAGTACGCGGTAAGCACAGTCCTTGCCACATTTCATCGACTCCTGAACCACCGCAGTTCGGCTCCACACAAGTTGTACCAAAAGTTAAGCTGCCGATGATAATACAGGCCGTGATCAGGTACATCATCAGTTCATTTGACGAGCGGGTTCTGTTGTCTTACGTCCCCGCAGTAGTCTCAGCTCGCCTGATTCTGACACCAAGGCCAACGACCTGGTTATCGTCGCCCATGGCGCTCACGGGGATCTTAAGCGTTTGGCTGAAATGGGTTTAAGTCAGTTATTTTAGTCCCACCTCCTTTCCTTTATCAAAGTCTGACAACGGAACAGAACTTCCCTCGAATGTGCACGTAATCGATACCGCATCCTTCGAGCGAGAGCTGTTTTCGGGTGGCTATCGTGGCCCGATGGTTGACTCTTATGGAAAACCACGGGCTCCAAAGTCCACGATCTCCCTTCCCGCCGCTTTAGCCTCCTTGGGAGTCGATGCGCGTTGGAGTTTCCATAACTCCGGAAATGACGCTTTCTCCTGCCTGTTGGTCCTTCAAATGCTGATCGACAGAGATAACACTAAGACCCCGATCCCCGCGATACCGAACAGAGGAAGGAATGCGGAAGTAAACGCTCTCCGCACCGGCAGCTGGAGCCCCGGACCAATGGCCATCCCCACGAACAACTCGCTGCCGGCCGTTGTTTCAGCATACGGGATCAGCGACCCCAGAATGAACACACCCTCGCCTTCTCGCGGCACCGCAGGGGGTCATCTCGTACCAAATGAATTCGGATCCATGCGTCGAATGCCCGGCCGGCCGAATTCATTCTATGGGGCCGGGACGAACAACCGGAATTCCTCGACGGGAGACTTGTTGAGTTCGATGCAGAACCTGCGAACAGTTTAATCCTCAATCTTCCGTGTCCAGCGCAAAACGGACTACTCATTTTTACTGCCTTTGTCACTCAATTTTGTTGTTTTTGGACTTTTTGTTTATGTTCCCGGCACTCATGCAATATATGATTTCCAAATCTACAGCCGTCTATCCGGAGACTATATAGTTTTCGATGGACATAACGGCCTCTTGTGAGAATGTGGCAGGCCCACCGTCCACCAGATCGACTGAGGTGACCGACACTCCGGCGAGACTTCCTTGAGCAACGAAGGATACCTTTACGGGGAAGAAAGAACCGGTGTCGTCACCGGCAACGGAGAACTCGAGCGAACCAGATTTATCATCCGCGTTGATCAGGGGAATTGACCAATCCAACGAATGTGAGGAGGGGTCGAGTGACCACTCGCCGGTATGAGATGAAATTGTTGGGTATGAGCCAGCCCTAAAGGAACGACATGGGATTAACCAGAGTTACGCGGCCGAATCTGCAGTCTTACTCACGGGAGAGGAATGGAAATGACAACATCGTATAATGACAAGGACTCGTTCTCGAGTTCGTACTCAATGTTAACTTCGCATGTTCCGTCGTTCGATGGCGATGGCCAACAGTTGACTGCGCATATCGTGTCACCACCGAATCAAAAGGAGGCGCACAGATATAGAAGGGACGTACTCGAGAGTGGAACATAGGTTTCGTCCTTCCCTGAGTATCTCCACTTGAGGACACCGAGCGGTTGGTTGACGGGGAATCCGCGGGAAGGATCCTTGAGAGCGACAACACGCTCCTTCTGAGCCTGGAATTTTACAACATTGGGGTGCTGTTTGAACTGGACCTCAGCCCCAACACCAGACGGGGGAGGAGCCACCGAGAGACGGATGCGAGCGAGGGTATCATCCGACACATGAAGATTCATGTCACCCTTGATTTCCAGTGAGTTGACGCCACCTTCGCGCATGAGATCCACAGAGACGGTTTCCTTGATGGAAATATGTACGCTTTCGACGCGAAAATTAAGGATCTCCATAAGGAACACAGAATGCATACTAACCTTTCATGCGCAACAGGAAGGAAGCTACCGGTATAGTCCTTTGCTGGAACGACAGACTCCGGGACGTGGACTGGTGAAGGAGGGACGGACTGTTCTTCCACGGCAAGTTCGCCTCCCAGAGCATCGAGAAGTTCAGCTTGTTTTGTCTTCTTGCTGCCGAGCTTCATGCCACTGCTCTTGAAGGCGGGGGCGCGTAGAGACGAGGGTTGGGGAGAGACCGTCCGCTGAGGGGTAGGAGCTTCAAACCGCTGGGGTATGGAAGCATAACCAGTCGCACCGCCGCCCAGGAAGTTTCCACCTCCACCTCCCATACCCGAAGCTACGCGCCGTTGCTGTTCACGCCTTTGCATTTCGAGTTGCTTGGCCCTCCTCTTAAGCTCTTCCTTGGCCTCAGCTTCTTTATTCTGGGGCGTGATGCCGACTTGATCATTGGTGCTCGGGTGAAGAAAATGGAGGTACTCACCCTGGCGATGATCTCTTGAATCTTCTCTTCGTGGCTCTCCATCTCCAGCACGCTCCGTACCTGCGCCAACGATACTTGTTCCCGGTAACCCAAGCTGACGATCTCATCAAATGCACTGAGCAGATCGAAAGCATTTTTGAGTATTTCCCGCTCCTCTGCATTTCTGCACATGTCAGACACGACGCGGGCGATCAAATGCAAGGTCTCGATATCTTGGAGGATGTTCGAGGCTTTGTTCGTAATCAGGAGGATGTAGAGTTCCTCCAACGGCTGGTAAACATATCGAACTTCAGCGGTTTCAACAGACGTGTGTTGGGTGTTCGTCGGGATGAGTTTTGGAAAGGAGGTCAGGAGGGATTCGATCCTTGGCCGCGACATGTCTCGAAATTGTCGAGAAATCACGGCTGTAAATGTAAGATTAAGGTCGGAATCGTATGCAGTCGATTAGATTTCTGAGGTGTTACCTTTTCCGCCTTTCGTGCATATCGAGGCGGCGAGAACAACCTAGGCGTGGACCCGGGTTATTATTGCAGAGATCCGAGGGTAGTTGTATGCACACCATTGTTGATTCTGAACGTTAAACGGTACCAGTTGTTCCTAGTCGTGTCTGAAGCCTGTGGGTGAAGTGAGATGGAACACGTGGCAATGGCGTCGATCATCCCGTAGCTGTAGCTTGACCCAGTACACGACGGAGCACCAAGCCACCAACGCCTACGTGGGCTGCTGGCGGGTTCTAGTAATACTCGGGGACTGAACCTTGCTTGGCCGGCTTTAGTGCCCATATCCTTGACGTCTCAAACATTTTGCCGCACAGTGGGTGCAATCGCCTCGTTTATTCCATCACTTCTCCTGGATTCTGAATACTGGATGTTCATCGAATCAAACAGTTCACCTCCCGTTTACATTCGTGGCAATCTCCACGGGGGCACCGTCGCAGTTTCTCTGCTACCGTCTTACTGAATGAACGGTGAGCGTCGAGTGGCGAATACATCGGGGTGATGCCTGAACCGATCTACCGGGGGCGTCGGTGACCTTAATTCTGACGACTGCCGTTTAATTTGGTCGAAACCGTCGACTGCGTTTCTGCCTACTGGTCTAGAACGCTAGTACTCCTACGGCATGCGCGTGGAAGCTACGATGGGCAGAACCACCCGTGCCGCCCTCTGACCGACGAACGTAAATGGGGACTCAATTCGACCAGCTCTGGCTGTCGGCGAAACGCGCACTCTTGCGTGCAGCCCAAACCTTCTGGCAATTCGGTTTCTCGCACGTGAAATACGTATCTGATCTTTCGCCCCCTTTTCTCCTGCTTCCCATGTTCGATACTTGAAACTTCCATCACCTCGGTAAGTTCCCCGCTGATAGCGGCATCAAGCTATCTGTGCTGGCACTCAACACACTTTGATTTCATCTCCTATGTTTAACGGCACCTCATTTCGACATTTCGAGCCATGGAGTCAAATTGGATGGGCAGTTTGCATTGTTATCGATCCAACGGCATTCCGCTAACTTACTCGTCTTATCTTTACCTCCTACATGTATCGGTGAACAAAAATTTCGCCTGTTGCTTGCAGCGCGGCCAAGGCGTGAATCATGATCATAAAAAGTTAGATAGTCCCATTACGAAGCAAGGCAGACAAAACAATATAATCTATGATGGATAAGTCATTGCGGATTGTTGCGAGGCTCTCCGAAACGTATAATATCGTGCTATCGTGAGGTATGCATTGGATGTATTGTGATACAATGTAAGATGTCTGACGGTCGTTCTATGATCCACCAATGAGTACGGATAAGGCATATCGTTGGAAAATAGTTCACTCACAGGGTGTGAATTAGATGGCGTTACAATGAGAAAACTGTTACTTTGGTCTGGGTTTTTACGTTTGATGGCTTGCAGGTAATGAAGTTTGTGTGCTGGTAGTTGGTCGCCGGGTGCCGCTCGACCGCCGAGGCCGCGGAACAGGGAGAGGGCAGTTATAAGGGGGACCATAAGGTTGAGTTCGTACGGGCGCCGGTGAAGGGGACGCTGCCTGTGGCTTCCTTGTGAAGCCACTAAAGAGGGTCCGCCGGGGAGAACTCTGGTGCGGAGACGGCGGGGCAAACACCGGAGAACCTGATGTCTGTGTGGGAACGTCGATGGACGCGGACCGTTTTGAGGCATTAATGTCACGGAATGACGACGGCGACAGCCTGGGCGTGGTAGGTACGCTGGACGGAGCTGAAGAGAGTTGCTGAGATGGAACGAGAGAGTGCGCCTAAGAAGACTCACATCCAGTCACCACGTTGAGGCTGTATGCCCTCCGTCCTTTCATGTTCAGTCT
>Ga0307510_10009629_pt1 | contig 11516 bp, 12 predicted proteins | sample 12_EM_MG_FD_207224 | JGI IMG/M metagenome (GOLD analysis project Ga0307510, IMG submission 207224) | Populus trichocarpa ectomycorrhiza microbial communities from riparian zone in the Pacific Northwest, United States - 12_EM | ecosystem: Host-associated > Plants > Roots > Unclassified | place... | reverse complement strand
ATAGATAACACAGATGCAAAGGAAACATGAGTGTATCCGGCCTCTACGGAGGGGGGCTAAGAGGATCAAATAGTTCCGGTGTGGCGTATCTTGTATTCCCTGCCTGTTCTTGTACTCCCTACCTGTTTGGACACAATGCACAACAAACCTTTTCCAGTACGCTTGTCCCAGTTGACTCTGTCAACTTTTCAAATGCCTTCGCTACCCCGAATGCCGAACCAATACAAAACATGTCGTGAGTCGTTCCTCAAGATTTTCACGGCCTGTAAACCTCATAGAACATCATATATGTTACAATCCACCCTATTTTTCACCTCCCTCGTACCCCTCAGCATCCACCCCAAAGCCTCTAGCCAAGCCACTACCAGCCCTACCACCGTTACCACCCAGTAGCCCACCCAAAGATGCCACCACGCACTCACCTATGCCAGTCCAGCCACCAGTTGAACCCCTCGTCCCTATCCCCTGGAACATCCATCGCAGGGAGTACTCCTCAATGGAGATGTACCAAGAGCCACAACCAGTAGAGAACCCGCTGGAAGACCCAGACAGTCCCATGGAGGACGCGCCGCCTTTAGAGCCAGAACCAGTCACGCACTATGAACCTGATGTCCCCGGAGGCCAGACGCATACCTTATCCCCGGAAGAGTCCCCTATCAAACCATGGCAAGCATACCTCACCCAGCCCAGTAGCCCTGTATCCCGCAAGCATTCCCTATCACCTACAAGTCCCTCATCTGCGCCAATACGCCAACGCACCAGTAGAGAAGGCAGCTACCAGTCAATCACGCCCGCTGCCTTGTCGCCTATAGCCAGCACCTCGCCCCAGAGTCAGAGCAACCAGTCTACCTCTTCAGGAGAGTCCGCAGACAATCCCTCATCCACGCACAGCTCCGCAGAAGATGTGGATAGCGACATGGCCCTTAATTGGGTCACCATTAAGTCCGACTACCATAAAGGGTAGCTGCTTACTTCAGACGCCCATTAGACTGTAACAGGCGCGCGGCAACTAGATCGCCTCGGATCAATCTCAAATCTCGTTGTCATGATCGCATCATGACAAGGCTTCCCTTCTTGAAATGACCCGTCATTACTAGTACCCGGTTAAGGATAGATTAGGCAATCCCCTAACATATGATTTCGCTCTTGCTTCATCCCCCTTGTAACACTCATACAGACCGCAGCACTTGTCCGCGGATATCATGACGATACAGATAGCTCCGTCATTACTAGTAGTACCTCTCCTAGTAACCTTGGTCCGTGCGCGGACATGCCTGTATATAACGCTCAGTATTTCGACAGTCAAGCCCTAAGCTTGACTTGGTTTCCAATACAACCGTTGTCAATCCCTTCATAGCCCCTCTACTTATTTGCCCAGTACCCTCTGAGTCGTCTCTAGCAGCCCTAGAGAACTCTACTTGTTTGATAACTCGCCACCAGAAGAACTCTTAGTACAAGTCGTACTATCAAGGCTCGTTGCGGCCTTAACAATATAGCACCCATCGAGCTTCTTGAAGAGCATATTCGTCAACTTCACTTGCAGAGTGTTCCGATACCGAAGATGCTCCCTCTGCTCTCCAAACACTATGACACAGAGGCTTATGGTCTGGGGTGCACTCTTTTTATCTCCCCCCTCTCTTCGCCCTTTTCAACACACATCTTAGGTTGTCAAAATTGAAGAGATACATGAAGGTGCTTGGCCTTACAAGTGCCCGTGCACAGGGCCATACATTCGATACCATCGCAGGACCGATCGCTGAACTCAGGGACATGTACCCAAGTGCAGGCACAGTTGAGCTGCACACAAACTTATTGAATAAGTTTGATATGCGCGTTTCCAAGTAAGTGACTATTCCATCTCACAGTCCAAGTTGGATTGACATGAACGTGCAAACCTAGGGAGCAGATACAGAAGTATCTCAAGCTCATGGAACCTGATATGGCAAGCCAGCAACTTGGAAAACGCTTTGTCCGTCATACTTTCTACGCAGCTGGGGTCAACCACTTCTGGGCAATGGACCAGCATGATAAGTGGTTGCGATTTGGGCTCCATTGGCATGGTTGTATAGAAGGGTTCACCGGCAAGATTATCTGGCTGACCATCTGGTGGAACAACTCCAATCCGAAGTATGTCTGTGGACAATATCTCAAGGCGGTCAAGCAATTTGGTAAGTAATATTTTTCATCGCATTCCTTGTCTATCTAATGGATCCATACTAGGCGCGCCATGCGTCACACAGAGCGACCGGGGCACCGAGAACTTCCGCGTAGCATATGCACACACACACATCCGGCATTCCCTTGACCCAACGCTTGCGGGCTCAATCCAACACCAGTGGAAACGTGGCCACACAAACATCAAGCCAGAACAGATGTGGGCGAGGTTCCGTAAAACATGGGTCCCAGGGTTTGAAAAACTCCTGGACAAGGGCATCCATCGACAATGGTACGACATCGTTAACATAACTGATAGGTGTGTCACTGTGTTACATGTCGTCGCTAAATATTTACGCATTATACTGCCTTGAAATAGGCTCGTGTTTCGTTGGCTGGCCATCCCTTGGCTCCAGCGGGAGGCGGATTCGTATGTATATGGCCACAACACCACACGCAGGAGGGCATGTCGTCGGAAGGTGTTGCCCTCAGGTGTTCCGGATGTCATGTTCGAAAACCCGGAAAGCGTCGACGCTCTTGATTTCAAGGTAAGTCTACATGTTAATGAAGAGTTGAGTTCGTAATTATGAAAACTATGTAGATTGTTGTTCCAGATGCTCTGATCGAGGAAGCCGAATCTCAATGGGCCCCCCACACAGACCCTATCTTCCAACTTGTTCCTGTGGAATGTGAGGAACATATCTCGTCGGTCTATGTCAAGCTCGGGAGTCCAAGTGTCAACTTCTATTCCTTCTGGGACGTTTACAATCAACTTCGTGATGCCGTTGAATCAGATTTCCTGGCGACAACCATAGGTAGTACTTCCGCGCGTCGCGGGGAGAGCGTGGCTGAGGATGAGGACGAGCAGCTGCCGCTAAGTTATCTTCGTCCCTGTGTATTCGGTGAAAATGGAGTCCCAGCTGGCCAGCTCAGTGGTAAAGCCGGTGAAGGATCGGGATCAGGTACGGTCACTTTAGTTCCTTCTCCCTTCTATGCCGACTCACGTCCACGCAGAAGTCGATTTTCAAGTCACATACACAGATGATGAGGGCGATGAAATTTACTAGTGCCAGTGCCATGTTTTCCCCTGTTTCCCTTCGTCGCCGTCGCGCAACGACATCATTCCCTTCGCTTTCCTGTCTTCACCCCCCCTCTTCTTGCCTTACAAGTAGAATACTTGTATATCACGTTTCTTGGTCTTGTATAAAGTGTGCAAATGAGCTCATTTCACTCCGCTCTCGCCCGCCCGCTTGACGGAAAACCATGCCATCCTGGTCTTGCTATTGTCCAGCTCTTACGTCCGGTTCCCTCCACGCGTTCTCGGGTTCTTGGCATCGTGGCCTCCCAGTCTTGCATTTCCCTCTTGCTATTGTTCTCACACCCTCTCCGCATTGAGTCTGCAAGAGCTTTTACATCCGTTTCCCCCCACACGTTCTTGGGTTCTTTGGCATCTTACGTCCATTTCCCTCCACGCGTTCTTGGATTCTTGGCATCGTGGCCTCCCAGTCTTGCGTTTGGTCTTGCATTTTCCTCTTGCTACTGTTCTCGTGTTCTCAATTCCGAGCTCTTACGTCCGTTTCTCTCCATTCATTCTCAGATTCCTCTTGTTATTGTTCTCGACTCTCTTACCGCAAGAGTCATTACATCTGTTTCCCTCCGCGCGTTCTCGGATAGTTCTCATTTCCTCTCGCATTTGTTTCTTGACTCCATCGCGACCACCTATGTTACAAAACCCAAGTCATTTACATTATGTAATATACAGTTCACAACAACAATAATAATCATGCTGGTGGTGACTTGGGTCCTTGCGTGTGGCGTTGGTCGGGAATTGGTCGGATTGTCGGAGTTGAGTTTGAAATGAGCATAACTGTAATGGTTGCACTAGCATGGTGTCGGCACCTCCATCATGTTTACATCTCCGACCATTGCACCGAGTTTAGGGCCGGACGTTGTATGCACTTGCGTGAAAATACAATAAAAGCAGTGCCCGGCCTGCAATACTTATCTCATTTGCAATCCTTGTTACTTGTCTTGCAGTCTCACTTCTGTTGAACAAAGGGGGATCACACAAGGAAAAGTTTAAGGGCTACAGTATATTAGGGATGATGTCTGCATGCACTCCACAAGAGCAGGAGGCATAGTTTATATACATTGAGTACCTACAGAGATCTATACTATGGTAAGGAGAGAGACAAGTCTATGAAGGTGAGGGCAAGGAGGCGATGGTGTCGGTGCCGTCAGAACGTGATGTCGGTGTCATCGGGGAGCAATGTCGGTATCGTCAGAATGCTATGTCGGTGTCGTCAGGGCGCGGCGTTGGTATCGTCGGAATGTGGTGTCGGTGTTGTTGAGGTGCAGTGTTGGTGTCGCTGGAACATGGTGTCGGCGTTGTTGAGGCATGGCGTCTATGTCGTCAGAACGCAGTGTCAGTATCGTAGGGACGCGGTGTCGGTGTCATCAGGACATGGTATCGGTGTCATTGGGACGTGTCGGCATCATCGGGAGGCGGTGTTGGTGTTGGTATTGTCAGGAGACAGGAGGCCTTGTCATGGCCATTTGCGCGTGGCTCGCCTTACAGCGATATTTGAGATGTCGACAAGATGTGATATAATCTGTAAAAGTGAGGAACAGGGAGAGGGCAGGGAACTTATGAATCACAAAAGCACAAGGATGAAATGGTGGCTCATTGGCCTGATTTACTGTTGGTCGGTCGGTCGGTTGAGAGCCTTGTGCCACCACGCAGCAACATAGAGAGTAGAAAGCGTGCATGGGCGATCCACATGTTGTCTGTAGCAGGGTTTGAGGTGCGACAAGAGCAGAACTTGTATGGTGAGAGTGCAAGAAGTCAAGACCGGGGGGTGAAGGAGGCAGAGGACGAGCAGACAGAGGCGTGCGATGCTGACGTGTCGTGTTGAAAGGTAAGTGCTCGTGCTCTACAGTGGCTATACAGTGGCTACAGTAGCGTGTGGTGGCAAAAGAAATCAAACTCCGAATAGAAATGGTCTTGTTTAATGGGGAAGAAAAATGGCTATTACCAAAGAATGAGCTATCGACAGCCTTAATCGAAAAATAGCTATTAATTGTCGCATTTTTGATCACCACTGAAAAATAATGAAACTAATAATGAACATGATAATGGTCTGATTAATGGTAACTTTGAAAGACCCTAATGATTAATGGTCTTTTTTTTATTAATAGCTTCAGGGGCTCATTTTTCGATAAGTGCCCATTATCCTTCTCCTTCTAATGAGACCACTTTTGATCGGAGTTTTATTTGGAATCACTCCAAACTTTGTTTTGTTGTGTTTTGTGTTTTGCTTCGCCTGACGTCCCTTCCACTCGCCAACTGACACGTCAGTCCCCCCAACGCCCGCCACACCTCCTCCTCATCCTCCCCTTGGTCGACTCCTTGCCCCCTCTCCTGACAACACACAGATAGCCCACCATTCGCCAGCCAACGCCACGCCTCGACAGCTGTCATTACAATGTTACATGGTGCGCACCCCACTGCACTTTCACTCGATATGTCGCTGCGTGGGTCTGTTGTCGACAGACCTCACTCTTTTCTCTTCTCCCTGACCCCCTTTTCATGCTCACTCTGCTTCTAGTGTGCTTGTCTCCCTTGCTCCGGACTTGACATAAGCCTTGCCTTGGGGGGCAGGCAATATTGGCCCCCTCTGTCCCCCTGTTTTCGTACGTTCCCCGTCCTCTTGCTATCCCTCACATTTCCAGATCATAACATGTCTTGTCGACATCTCGAGTATCGCTGGAAGGCAAGCCTTACAGCCACGCGCGAACGGCCACGACGGGGTTTCCTTCATCCCTGTGCACATCAGATGGCAGCATAGCAGTACTGGTGGCGATGTGAAAGCAGGAGAGGCAAAGGCGGTGTAGGGCATTGTGCTACCCGTTGTTGGTGGAGAGGACAGCGTCCCACACACACTTTGGGAGCGGCTCATGGATATTCAGGAGGGGCGCATCGAGTAGGAGGGGTGGGGCGTGCACAGTCGCCGACACTGAAGGTCCCTGAACACTGCATCCCGACGATACCAACACCACATTCTGATGACACCAACATCGCGTCCTGGCGACACCGACATCGTGTCCCGATGACACCGACATTGTGTCCTGATGACACCTTACTATAGATATCTTATGTACTCAAATGTGTATATAAACCATGCCTCCTGCTCTTGTGGAGTGCATGCAAACATCATCCCTAATATACTGTAGCCCTTAAACTTTTCCTTGTGTGATCCCCCTTTGTTCAACAGAAGTGAGACTGCAAGACAAGCAACAAGGATTGCAAATAAGATAAGCATTGCAGGCCGGGCACTGCTTTTATTGTATTTTCACGCAAGTGCATACAATGTCCAGCCCTAAACTCGGTGCAATGGTCGGAGATGTAAACATGATGGAGGTGCCGACAGCATGCCGACAGGTCCCCAAGCCATTATTTTTACCATTATTGCATTTTCATGGGGGGGGGGTTTCAAAGTTGACCATTAATTGTTCATTAATTTTCTCATTATTTCATCCATTAATCCAATTTTCACGCAAAAAACGACTTAATGATCAAATTAATCGGACAAATAATGATGCGATTAATGGCATGTTTGAAAGACCCTATTCTCTATTGTGGATCGGACCAACACGATCCATCTTACATGCTTTAGAAGTGCTCGTTTTCGCCGCACAATACCTGCATGCTACTCTGTGTGACCCGTTCATAGTACAGATACGTTGGATATTAGAACTAGAATAGAAATTTTGACAGTGCCCAAGCCTCGATGGAGACTGGTAGTTATCACGATGCTTGGTAGAGCCAACACCAGGCAAATCTGGGTATGTTGCTTGAGATGTTTGGGTACTTGTGCTAAGCTGTGGCTATTGTGATGCTTGAAATAATATTCGCGCCCTGACATCTACGATCATCAGTATTTTAGGGAAAGTCTTACAAGGCAGTGTGGCGCTCACGGGTTTGAACCTGGCTGGAATCAGATCGCAACTGCATATGAGCCCTCATGTACATTATGCTAGTTTGAAATTCCGATTGCAAGCTTATGTTATACTCACAATATGACCAGGAGCTTATGGTAGACTTCATGGTCTTGGTGTGCACTCATGATGACGTGCGAACCATGTGTCAAATTATGTAGAAATCACTTGTGGATATAAGAGTATTGTCTTGGTCTACTCACCTCACAAGGCAGGAACAGTATTGTGATATTATTGTGCGTCGATATGAGGATGAGATGATGTTGTTATCAACTCATCAGATGCATCAGATGTTATGGTGCCCAAGCAGAAGAACCCTGTTCGTGCAGACCTCCAACCACTGCCTTCTCTTCACCGAGTCACCGGTCACCACCAATATCGGCCGCTCTCGCCTTGCTAACATCGACCGCCTTCACCTTGCCAACCAGTATCATTCGCACCAAAGCGCCCTGTCGTAGAGGCCATTGAGGAGCGGCAGCAGGACGCAGATGCACTCGCTGCCCATGAAGAACATGGGCGCAGCCCAGTGCCTGCGCCGCCACCACCGCTGCCACCGCCGGACGACTCCTCCGACCTGACAGTCAAGGAGTCCCTCGGACATCTCCCGGACCTCCGCCCCTGAGTTGAAGGGGATCTGTCCATACTGGAGAGCATCAAGCATGGGTACCAAGAAGACCCACTTTTCTCCAAGGTCCTCGACAATGTCGGGCACCACAAAAACTTCGAGGTCTTCAGTGACCTCCTATATACCCGCAATCGCGCAGATGCCTCTGTGCTTTGCATACCGTCCATCGTCCATGACAAACGACGGATCACTGAAGTCGTGATATCCCAAGCACACGAAGTGCTGGGGCATTATGGGCTGCAGAAGACAGCGGACTATGTGCGGCGTCACTACTGGTGGCCACGCATCGGACAGGACGTTGAGCAATACTGCAAGACGTGCCCTGTTTGTCAAATGATGAAGTCCAGCACCCAGAGAGTGCCTGGACTTTTGCACAGCCTACTGATCCCCATGCGACCTTGGGAATCGATAGCGATGGACTTCGTCGGCCCATTCCCAGAGTCTGGTGACTGCGACTACCTCTGGGTGGTCATCTGTCGCCTCACCTCAATGGTGCACTTAGTGCCCATCCGTACAACTACAACCGCAAGTGAGCTTGCTCGGTTGTACGTTCGCGAGATAGTCCGTTTGCATGGACTTGCCGGAACTATTGTCTCGGACAGGGACTCCAAATTCACGTCCAAGTTTTGGCGTGAAACTCACAGGCTTCTTGGCACGAAGCTCTTGATGTCAACGTCATTCCATCCTCAGATGGATGGTGCGTCGGAGCAAGCAATTTGCTCAGTTGCCCAGATTCTCCGGGCAATGGTACGACCGGACCAGCAGGACTGGCCTGACAAGATCCCTATGGTGGAATTCGCGCTGAATTCTGCTATTAGCAGCTCGTCCGGGTTCGCCCCATTCGAGCTTAATTACGGGTATACACCTAGTGTAAACCCGGGGATCGTGCCGGAACCGCATGCCGTACCCGGTGTCAGACATTTCGTCAAACGCGCACTGCAGAACCTCGCAGATGCGTATGACGCAATCATTGAGAGCCGAGTGCGCCAGACGCACAACGCTAATCGTCACCGACGCGAAGGTGACACCTTCGCGGCAGGCGATCTAGTATTTGTGTCCACTGCGGACCTATCGCTCCCGAAGGGACACACGCACAAACTGTTACCCAAGTTTGTTGGTCCATTCAAAATACTCGATGCCCAACCGAGTACATCGACCTATAAGGTCGAGTTGCCGGCTCAGTTACAAGCCCGGAACTTGCACGACCGGTTTCACCGGAGCAAGATTCGCCCTTATCACGCGAATGATGACGCGCTGTTCCCGCATTGGGAAGCGCACATGTTTTACGACTACGGCACCCCTGACGACCAGGAGTGGCTCGTAAATGAGATCGTTGCTCACAAGTGGGACACGGGTCGCTTATCGTTCCAAGTACACTGGAACATGGGCGACACCACTTGGGAGCCACATGAGGCCTGCAAAGATTTGCAGGCCCTGGATGATTATCTTGGACTCATAGGCGTCCAAGATCCTCACGATTTGCCTTGTAAAGGCAAGCCGCGCGAATGAGGACCATTTGTGGCAATGAGCTGCCTTGCGCGGCTGATTAAGGGGGATCTACCATACAGGAACGCCCTGAGATAAGCACGCACGATCCATCGATACCACGATTGATCATGCCGCATCAAAATCTTTTTATGCCAACCTATCGCCTGACTTATAATCAGGACTTACCAGTGCGGCGTGAACCTTCAACACGCCGCTCAAAACATTGCCACCTCATCACGTCCCTCACCACATCCCTGACCAATGCCCTCCAACCAACCTTCCCTGACCCCCGCCTCTAACCAGGGCGGTAACCCCGGCCCATGGCGATACAAAGCCATGTTGTGCCTTGTATCACATGATACCCACGCCTGCACTATGTGCTCGGCGTGGCAAACTCATTACATGAAGTCCGCTATGGACAATGAACCCACCCTCGTCAAGGCTGAGAACCAGCATCGCGACGTCATCTGCAGTGATCTCATCGTGGAGAATCTCAGCATGCACCAGCAGCTCGAGTCGCTGCAAAGGCAGCATGACGATCTCCGGCAGAAGAACGACTCGCAGCAGGACACCACCACATCCTTGCGTCGTGAGCTTGACACTGTCCGCATGGACCTTGAAGATACTCGTTGCCGCCTCCGCTCGGCTGACAATGAGATCATCTGCATGCGCGACGTCACTGACGACATTGAGCATAAAGTGGACAAGGCCATTGGCGAGCTGAAGGACGAGAATGAAACGCTCCGCCTCCAGCTCGAACGGGGGCACACCCCGCGCTGACGCAAGTTGCCTCGCCGTGATTCCCTATCCACGTCCCCGTCCCGTTCTCGCCACGCCTCCAGCCGTGCCTCCCGCCGCACATCCCCCATGGCCGAGGACCGCAGCCGCGCCTCTCGCCGCCCATCCCCTATGGCGAAGGACCGCGACGACACGCCTTCGCGCGATGTCGTGGACCCGCCGCACCTTCTCTCGAGGCTAACCGTGCATTCCACGGCCACCTCTTCTGCTACCTCGCTCCCTCTTGGGGAGCTGCCACAGCCGTCGCCCGTCATCCCTTCGCCCTCCAAGGGTGCAGACCTCACTTCGCGGATGACGGACGCCATCGGCCTTGTACCCCTTGGCGATGATCGCGAATCCGCCACTCCCTTCATCAAGAGTGTTGGCTTCTATGCATCGCTTCCCATGCTTCAATTCTATGGGCGCCGTTACGAGTGCGCCGCGATCGATCATGCTGGGACGTTTGACTACTCCAGCCCGTTCTTCGTCCTTGCGGATGGACAGCTTACTGAGCACGGCCCCTCCTTCATCACCACGCTACTCCGGAGGGAGTTTGTCCAGAGTCATGAGGCGAGCATCAGAGCTGGCATCCCCTTACCCGTTATGGACCTCATTTTGGGGGGGAGGAACGGGGTGCTGATATCGTCACGCGACCCTACCAATGAAGCTGGCATCACAGCCCTTCTCACAATGCTGTCAAGGCATGCGCATGCCGAAGGGTATATCGACCGCGTCCGGAATACACCGCCGGAATTGCGTGAAGAATGCCATCAGAAGGCTCTCGAGCTCTGGGCAGGGCTCCAGGACGCGCGACGCGAGGAGCGACGCGAAGGGCGCATTGCGAGCGGCAGAGTGCCTCCTCTGCCAAAGGAGCCCTTGCCCCATGTCAGCACCGCCATTTGGAAGAAATGGTTACGAAACATGCGTGAACACCCTCGCACAGAGGGCTGGTTCACATTTAAAGGAGTACCATTTGTCTGTAATGGATACTTGAATGTGCACGTCGATGCCACAAGGGCCCTCCTTGCCCTGCTCCCGCTATCGTCCAAGAAGTCGCGCCCGGGAACCATCTGTGGTCCGCTTCGGGATGCGTTCCTTTGGTCAGCGGCCATGCTGCTCAATGTGCATGGCATGTATGGAGAGACCATCACACATCTTCGCTTGACCATCGCGCCACAGCGCCGTGCCCACTTTTACAACCCATCCGAGTTCGCTGATGAGAGCCATCTCAACTGCGAACACGTAGCGCGCTTCCTGGCAAGCGTTGGTGTGACCGTGGCTGAAGCGGAGACATGGCGACAGTGGGCAGCAGCCTATGTGGACATGTCACTCACAGAGCATCCAGAGGATGCGCTACTACAGGATGCAATGCGGGACGCACGTGCGCGCATCGATGCAGACCACAGCCTGGTCCTCAAAAAGGTCAACCCAGGCACCCCAGGATACTATTCCCCTGTCCTCGAGCAGTCCCGCG
>Ga0307510_10009628_pt1 | contig 11517 bp, 9 predicted proteins | sample 12_EM_MG_FD_207224 | JGI IMG/M metagenome (GOLD analysis project Ga0307510, IMG submission 207224) | Populus trichocarpa ectomycorrhiza microbial communities from riparian zone in the Pacific Northwest, United States - 12_EM | ecosystem: Host-associated > Plants > Roots > Unclassified | place... | reverse complement strand
AACAAAAACAAAATAGAAATGATCAAAGTTATCCACTTTTTATGGTAGAAAACTCTGTGATTAATTACAAGGCCAAGCAAATTGCTCGAAGCTGTGATGTTTTGACATTCCTCAGCACGTTCAGGAAGCTCTACTGGTTTCATAACTTTTCCTAATATATTACTGTTTCTTTCTTCTATTCTCTCGTGGTGCTGGGGTGATGGACTTTTGTGCGCGCGCGCGCTATGAAATGGAGATAGCTTTTCTCTAACAGGATAAGATTTTGTGGTTGGCAAGGAACTAGAAAAGCTGGTCCTTGACAAATGACAACCATTCATCACTTTTATTCAATAGAATAGTAATTAATAGTCGGAGTAAAAAGAAATAAAAAATTCTCCTGCAACTTCTGCTTCTAATGCTTGTAAATTAATCTGAAATTTGTTTTTGGTTGTTAGCAAGGTGCTTTTTTTTTTTGTGATAGCCAATTCAACTTGTAAAATCATTTGACATGGTACTAAAGATTGGGTTCGAATCACGAACATGACGATGCGGCATAGAGTCTAAGGAAGCAAACTGTATTTTTTTTTTCAATTTGGTTACTGTTTCGAGCTCTCCTTGTCCTGGAAGAATTGCTGCATTTCCCTCGGCTGGCCCAATTCATTGTCTACACTCTACATAAAGGCCTAAAGTCACGAACTTGTTGCCTTTGGATATATAACACACCGAATGATTCAATCACGAAGGTGAATGGGCTCTACGCCTTCACCGGTGGCCTGTTTGGAGGACTTCGATTCTTACCATTTTGGATAAAGCAGCTGTTTTGATTTTTAGAAAGCCTGTTTATGATCATTGAATTTTCTTTCGGCACAAATTGCAAATTATATATAAAAGAAGCGTCCATGGTGTCTCGGATCAATGGTTGGGTTAATATCGGTTGCTTGCTAAAATTCATTGCATCAGAAACCGATTCTAGTGATCCACCAAATTAAACAGAGAGAAGAAATGCTTTATAATTGAACTTCTGAAAAACATCGTCCTCCTATTCCGTTTCAGTTACGATCATTTGTTGCACAAAGAAGAAAGCCACCTGTGTGATGAAGTAGTAAGCTAGGTTTGTGGGCCCTGATATTTCACGAGTCGGAATGTTTTTTACTTGTTAAAAAACATATCCAGGCAATGCAAACTTGTTTCAAATAAGTAAAAAAATTATGACTTGAGTTATAGAGAAAAACAAAAATTGATATAATTTAATGAGATAATAAAAGACTAGATAGTGACAATTAAAAAAAGAAAAACAACTAGTAAACCGTGCAAGTTTATCAAATTTTATTATCCATATCATACGAATGAGACAACTTAATAGAAAATAAACTAAAAATATTACAAAGCTAAATTCTAAAATAACTCAATGCTGAAGGAATGTAATGTAAAAAATATTAAATTAAAAAAACAATCGTACAAAAATACAAGTCAACTCAAACTAACTATCCAAACTCGTGGTCTAAATAAAAGGACCAGGATAAATGAATAGAAAAGAGATTGAAAAAAAAATCTTGAAGGGCAAATAAAAAAAAACTCCAACCTTGAAGGATAAAATTAAAAAATACAATTAATTCCCAACCAATATAATATTAAAGATGAAATTAAAATTAAAAAAATTAATTTTAAATTTTTTTCCCAAAGTAAACAAAAAAAAAACGACAAATAAAAAGAACCGAGATAACACAAGTTATTTTTAAAACCAATGAAATTTTTTATAGAAAGCAAATAAATAAAAATATCGGAGTCTAATCTCCAATTGAATCAATATTAACAGATAAAACTAAAAAAATATAAGTTTTTTTTTATAAATAAACTCGAATTAACCTCATGTTAAAAACTTAGAAACCCATGAAATTCTATAATTTTATTATCCCAATCAACAATGCCCCAATGTTTAGAGCTACGGTAAAATCGCTATCGTACTTGTGCCATGGGTTTTAGTTTTGTTTTGTTAATGGATTTGCGTCAACACAGAGGACTAAAAGTTCATTTGCAGATTAGAAATGAAGAAAGAAAGATGCTTTGTATAGAAGGATGGATCCATAGATCAATAGATTAGGTTTTTGAAACGAGGTTGGTGTCCATCTATGCGTACAAGCCCTACCTGTTTCCTTTGTCAAACACGTGTGTATCTGAAAAAGGGAACATGCATGAAATCAAACCTTTCCAGCGAATAATTTTTCTTTTTTGAAAGTTTAGGGATTCACTGCGTAGAAAAGAGGGCCAAAAACCTCCAAAGAGGGGGAGTAGCTATAGCCATTGAGAGCTGGGAAATTCTGGAATGGAACCAAAAGAGAGCTAGCCCCTAAGTAGTCGCTAACTTGCTATAAGGCCCAACTTGCTTCCTGTCTTTGTCGAGTTTAAAATACTAAGGATTATCATAGAAAAACTATTGATCGATCGCAATCCTTCGGCCCCCACTTTCCCTCGTAGAAAGTAGAAACCGCTGCCTCTCCCTTTGGTTGTCTTTAAGTTGCATCTTTCGACACTTCTATCTCTCTGTCTACCTACCATTCTATCTTTATTATCTTGGACTTTTGTGGTTTCAATTTTTTTTATATATATTTTAAAAGTTTTGATATAATTTTTTTTATGTTTTTAGATTATTTTGATATGCTGTTAAAAATAATTTTTTAAAAATTAAAAAAATATTATTTTAATATATTTCCAAACAAAAAAACACTCTAGAAAATAATTACTGTTATATTTTAAATTATTATTATTATTATGTACTTTAAAGCTGGCTGCCGGCTAGTTTGAATGATTACTAGGAGAGGCAAACATGTAAAAACGTAAATGGTAGTTTGCAATCAATGGTAGATCGGACCTTTGATGGCGTGAACTTTACTTTGAATGCATCCCATGTAGTTCCTGATCAATCAATTATCAATCCCTCCCTAGGGAAAAAGAGGTGGTGCTTATAGTCAAACTACCAACCAAACCCGTTGTAGGGTCCATGGTTCCATGCACATGGCAATTAATGGTCCGAATCTTTGGAAATTTTCAGAGGTCCCCTGGAACCAGTGGCATAGTTCAAACTCTTGTTAGCAACACTAAGCTGATTTGTCAGATAGCTAGCTGGTGCCAACAGTCACTCCTTGAGAATCGTAAAATTACTCCATACCTGGAAAATCTTACCACTCACTAAAAACCCTTGCTGTGATGTTGGCATTAGAGTCATTGATCGAGGGGCAACATTTCCTGCTTCTTGTTGTTTGTTAGAAGTGTTTTTTAAAGAAGTTAATTTTTTTTAAAATTAATTTTTTTTGATATTTTCATATTATTTTGATGCACTGATATCAAAAATAATTTTTAAAAAATAAAAAATAAATATTATTTTGATGTATTTTCGAATGAAAAACACTTTGAATAGCAACCGCAACCACACTCCCAAACACCCTTTTATTTTTTCAAAATAGCAGGTGAGATTTTTTTAACAAAAATATCATATTTAAACATTTATTTAGAATAATAGTATATTTTTAAGAATCACGGTTGACACATGAGACTCAAATTAATCTAAAATGATAGTTGTTATCTTCAACTTTCAAGTCGCATTTCTCACACGTGATTCCCTTCAAATTAGAATGTCAAAACCATTTCTTCCCCTTTCTTTTCTTATTTTTGTCTTCCTACTTTCTATTTCATTGTTAGTGTAGATCTAGTCTCTCTCTCCATCTCTCTTTTTTTTCTACGGCGAGAGTCTTTCTCTCTCTCTACCACGACAATCTCTCATCTTACTTGTGGGGCTTTGTACAAATCCAGCCGCCGCTGCTATATTTTTCCGCCACCGCCACCTTTCAACAATTCCAGTGTGTTACATGTTTCCCCTTTATTAATTTGATTTTTTTGTGCATTGATATTTCTTTTTTCACCTGGACCCATAATTTAAGACAAGCCAAACAAATCTCTATCTCGACATGAGTTTAGCCAACTTACAAAAAATGAACTCATGTTTGATCACCTCGATCAAGCACCTCTCAAGTACTATACAAACCAATCAAGTCCAGACAATGCTTGAACTTAATTGTGGAGTTAGACTTTGTCAATATATCAGTAGGGTTATGAATAAAAAACAATCTTCTTCATTGATACAACACCAAGTGACATGATATATAGAATGATATGGTAAATGACATTAATAAGTTTGGTCATTTCATGATACATCTGGTTCTTGGCTAGATGAATAACACTCTATCTATAACAATGTATAACAGTTAACTCATGTGGTCAAACATAATTATCAGCCAAACCTCTTAGCCATAAAAACTTATTTTAATACCTCTATCAATGTTATATACTCAATCTATGTTGTAGATATGACAACAATCAATTGTAAAATTGCTTTTTAACTAATAACACACTCCAAGACAGTGAAAACATAACTTGCAAGTGACATTCTCTTGTCCAAATCAATAGTGTAATCTAAATCTATAAAGCCCTTAACATTACCTCAAGTGCTACTACTCTGTTATATACCAAACCAATATTTGTAGTACCTCTGAAATAATAAAGTATTCATTTCATTGTCTGTTAATGAACTTTACCAGGATTTTTCATAAACCTGCAGACCATATTAACAACATGTGAAATGTCTTTAACGAGTGCAGATCATAACATATATAATGCTTCCAACTGCATTAGGATACTAAACACCTGACAAGTTCTTCTACTCCTCCTTGGTTTATGGTGACAAGGCTGATGATAAACTAAAATGAGACGTAGAGAAATATAAATACAAGTATAATTAATCTCACAAGAGCACACATAAAATTCATATGGTTTGACAATTTCGGTCTACTCTACAAACAAAAAACTTAGAGAAATTCACTATAAAAAGTAAAAGATTATAAGACGTCACACAAAATTGCTCTCTATCTCACAATTCTAAAATAATCTAAAACTTTTTTTTCCCTCTCTTTTCTTTGGCCGCTAGAGTGAGAGGATAAAAATACTCACAAATAAATATAACCCTAAATATAACAATTTTATGTTTTTATATGGATCAAGTATATAAATATTTATTTTCTCATTTAAGCTCACAAATTAAGACACACCTAACATTAATAATAGTAATTTATTTTATTGGGGATGCAAAATGTAGATATTCTTTGAAACAATGCTTAAATGATGGGTGGATTAAAAAAATTTGGATGTTCTAAAACTAATATAAAAACTATGTCATTTTTTTTTGTTTGGGGTTCCACATTACAACCCTACTCCCAAAAAAAAAAAAACAAACCCGCAGTGGGTTGAGATTGATTTCAAAACCAACTTTCTTAAGCCCTCGTTTTTATTTTATTCTATGCTTGAACATTTTTGTATAATATTTTTTATTTTTTCCTTTTATTTTTTTCAAAAAAATTTATCCTTTTATTTTAATATGTACATTTGGCTTTTGGAACCATTTTTCTTATTTTAGTTTGTAGACACGGATTCTAACATGAGTTTATATTGAGGAGAAACATTTTTATTTTTCAAAATTAAAAATTAGATTTACACATTGAATACTATTTTCATCATAAAAATGGTGACAACGGGAATATTGGGAATTATATTAGAATATAAGGATTTATGGACTTGATTTTAGGACGTAGGGAGCAATCCAATATATAAATCCTCCAACATATAGGCATAACTTAATTAATCGTTAACCCTAAAACCAAAGCAATCGTTCACACAACTTGAGTTTGATCTATCAGACCTGCAATATTCTCAAGAAATTACAACTGCCATTAAAATATTCTCAAGAAATTGCAATTATTTTAAGTGGAATTAGGTCGCTTCCAATCACCCACCAACGACGTTTAAATTGCATAGCAAACATACTAAAAGGAGAACTGACATGAAATCGGGAAGTTTTGAGTTATTGTCACACCAACCATTACACTTCTAAAGGAAGACAACGCTGCATAGTAGTTAATTTATTTATTATGATAAATTTAAAGGATTAATTGATTTGATAATTAATTATAGATCAGTATATAGTTTTTCATCATAGTCATCGGATTAATTTCAAATTTCTTGCAAATAAAATTATCATGATTCATCTGGTCTTGGATAGTTAAAAAGGTGGATTTATTTTTATATGTAAAAATATATAGTAATTAAAAGGAAAAAAAAATTAAGATTATGATATGGATTCACCGTAATGTATGAGGTCATTTTCTAGGAAAAGTAAGAATTGATGCTTAACCTATCTTACCAGGGTAGTGTCATCATGCCTATGACATTCTGGTTCCACGAATTGAGATGTGAAAATTAATGCGATTACTTATCTTTAAATCCTCTCTTGCAAGTCTTTGATTTCCTTAAAGATGGTAATTATTAATAATTAATGGGTTGACAGAGTTAGCATCTTTTATTTATTTATTTTAAGACTCCGGTTGGAATTATATTTTAAAAGATGTTTTATAAAAAAAATTTATAAGATTAATTTATAATTATTTTAATATATTAATATTAAAAATATTATTTTAATATATTTTCAAGTAAAAAACACTTTAAAAAATAAACACTATTTACTTCAGTGACTATACTTTTAAACACCCTAAAATCCTCTATTACAAGTTTTTTTCCCCTCCTGGCACAAGGAATTAAAACGAATGATCAAAAGGATACATGTCTATCGAAAGTTTTAAGTAGCCCAGTATTTACCTTTTATTCTGATAAAAATTTCTGAGAAATGACTTGCGTATTTAGCTATTCAATACGAGTGTTTTTGCAAAAAAATGTGCTTAGATTAAAAAATCATTAAATTATTTTTAATGTTTTTGATAACAACGTATTAAAATTATCTAAAGATATTTAAAAATTATTAAATTTAAATATATTTTAAAAACACTTTCAAACACAAATACATCATAAATATAATATAAATACTTTCCAACGGGTCCTTTTTATGGATGAATCATCGATTAATTAGATTGTTTGAGAGCGCTCAATCACGTTCGAATATTCAAACAACTTGCGCTAAAAATTTGTCTGGATCAAGGTGACTGGCTAGGCAACGAAAAACTATATATATTTCAGCTTGATTGGAACATGGCGATGAAGGAATGAAATGATACTTTCAACTCATTTTGGGTTGTAATATATATATATATATATATATATATATATATATATATATATAAGTGTTCATACATTGAAATGGTTCCCCAATCGTGACCAAGTTTTTTGAGAAAGGGATTTTGATTGGTTACCTAGAAGTGCAAGTCGCCATCAGTCTTGATGGCATCATGAAGCAAGAGATCGGGGTCCAATCCCCAGCTAGTATCATATATGTTTTAAATGCAAAGTCATCATCTTGTGGGAATGGGTTTGATTTTCTTCAACTCCTCTTCTCCCTTGCCACTAGGAGAGGAGTTGTTCTTTTTGGAAATTTATTCATATATCCAAAGGGTCCAAAGAAGAAACTTTTTCTTAGGGCACAAGTTTTCAAATGCAATTACGTTTGCTTGCTTTACCTTTTCAATATCAAACCCCAAAACATAATCATTTCAAGCAACCAAATTCAATCTATTCCTTGGAATATTCTTGTCCAATGCACTTACCTCCTAAATCCTGCCTGGCTATCAGGATTTTTGCGCGGACATAATGGGTACTTCGTTTTTTTCTGGTGAACAAGTTTTAATTATTGGCCAAAGTTAGCCAAGCTAGCTGTGGTCGCTCACAGGCATGCATGCACTAAAGGACCGGCCTTGTAATTATGTTCATACTTTAAAGTTCTATATTTATCACTTTTGCACCGAAATTAAAGATTGGCGTCTGCATGACCTTTATTGACCGTTTATACGTCAAATTATATATATATATATATGGTGGAAAGTACTACCCTAGCTAGAATATTGATGTGTTAGGTGCTTCACTTGCATTATCATGTCTCAGTGGTTCCACGCAAGCTTTGTTTTACTCACAAGCTTCAAATTGGAGTTGATAATGTAATTAAGGGGCCATGTTTCTGATTAAAATTAAGAAAAGGTGATAAACAATATCTTAAGGCAATAATTAGAAACTAATATTGTTGGCAGATGGCACCTAGCTAGCTAGGAGTACTATTATTTTCTTATACTATAATTTTTTTCTTGGCGAGAGGTTCAGATTTCACCACACTCCAACTCAAATATTAATTTGACTACAATCTGTGTGGAAAATTTTGGTCTTGCGAATGTGATTCGGTCCCGCATTGCATCACTCAAAATTCAAGAAGCAGAAGGCACTGACGAAAGGGAGGCACTTAATCAAACGATTTGTTAGTTTTCTGGAGACTGGAGCTCGTGCAATAATGTATTTTCTTTCATTCTTTCTGCTAGGAAATGATAGTTTTTCCTTCTCTCTTTCCCGTGATGTGTCTCTATGGGGCATTTATTGTCCTTCTATTCTAGTGGTCACTCTAGATTTCTTATTTGCTCATCGTGCATCAATGGGGGATAGTGGTGCAGTCAATCCCAGTTAATGCTAAAATGGATATACTTAATTTATTAATTAATAATGAAGCTGAGCTTAATTTGTCAAACTACATTATCTCATAATTAATTAAGCTTTAATTTATATTATTTCTTGCACTGGAGAATTCTTCTTTTTACCCCCGCATGTACTGTCAATTAATTCTGCAAAGCATACATATAATGTAAGAATATTGAAAAGGGAAGTATGGAAGGGCTCGATGGGATGAATGCACGGGCGTTCAATCGTCCTGCGGTCAGATGCTATGATGAATTTGTACAAAATAAAATTAGAAAAATAAAATTGAAAAGAAAAGTAAACAAAACCCTAATATACGCTAAGTAATGACAATCAGAACAGCTATGATCCCTGGTCTCACAAGTCACAGCTAGACGCTAGTGTAATGTGACCTCGAGGCTTCAAGGAAATTTCTTAGACGTGTCCACAGAAAAAATCAACCATGTGGTGTATACACAATTAACAAGCTTGTTAGGAACAAACAAATATTTTGCTAAAGGTAGCGAGTCAGTTGTAAAATTAAACTGGTTAGCAAAGCAAAATGGAGACGAAGAAGCAATTCCTGATCTAATGAAATAAATCATCGCAAAAATAAATAAATAAAATTTGAAAATGTACAAATATCCGACTTGGAAAATAATATTCCAGGTCACTCCTAACAAAATCATGGCCCAGCTGGAGCAAGACTAAGATGCAAGTCCAAGCCCAGTTTTTCATCAAAGTTAGGCCCATCGTCACCTTCGGAGAACCTACTCAATGATGTAGGCCCACTATGATCATCAACTACACTGCTAAAATGGGCCCTACTTTGCAGTTGTTGGTGTGGCCCACTAGCACTAGTAGAAAATCCAAAATCTCCTACGCTGTCACCATATGGTAAGCCCCCTCCACCCCTCCCACTCACCCCACTAGGGAACACACACCCATGTGAAACGTGAAACGGTGTTGCAGCACGTGGCAAGTAAACCCACGACGGAGAAGCCGCCGGGACCATAACCTGGCCTGCTGCTTGGGCCAGGAGATGGGGAGGAGGAGCAAAGGCAGAGATCATAGGGTTTCTACCAAAAGAAACGGCAGCCGCAGCTGCGTTTCTTGTGGCTTGCATTTGAGCTCGTTTGAGTTGCTGTCTTTCTTTTTTGTGTGCGTTTTGATGGCCACCAAGGGCTTGTGAGTTTGCGAATTCCCTACAGCAGTACTGACACTCGTATTTTCTGCTGTCTCCTGAAGCCGTAGCTGGGACTGTCGTTGTAGCTGTAGCAAAAGAGGAGTCGTCAGGAGAATTACAAGAAGATGACTTGAGAGAGTCTGTTGTGGTTATTTGTTCTTCATCTTCTGAGACGTTGAAGCCGAATAGTTTTAAGCGTGTAGAGGTTGAGTTATGTTTTGTTTCGTAGTCTAGCTCTGCCATGTTTAGATAGGCAAGCAAGGTGAGAGAGACTTGTTTAGAGAAACAAAGAGAGAAACAGGGGCGTGGGAGCTGAGGGTGTGAAGTACAAGGCGAGATGTTGCATGGGTGGGGTATATATACAGGATTTAAAAAAAGAGTAATTGAGAAAAATAAAATAAAAAAGAGTAGTGTGATATGTCAGAGAGAGAGAGAGAGAGATGGTTGCGGACATCCCAAGGAGGAGAAAGTGTGTGATGGTCTTTGGGAACACGAACCAAGAGCACTGGACCCAAAAGGATTGCACTTGTCTCGGGCAAATTTCTATCTCTCTCTCTATTGCGTGACACCACTGTACTTTCTTAGCTTTGTTGGTGTATATGGGGATAAATTGCAAGAATGCCCTTTGTTAGACACTGGGATTCAATTCAATAATAGTCCCATTAGTTCTTAATTAATTAAACATAGTAATAGTAATGGTAATTAATAATAATAATTATTATAATTCTTTATTATATTTTTAGCCAAAACAATTCTTTAATTAAGCTGCCAGTTAAAATCTTTTTGATTTTCCAATTCATTGCTATTTCATAACTTCTCATCAAGAAAACCCTACTGTATCGTCTTCAAATAATACCACCACAGGAATGGCTAACATCCCCCAACAAGCCAAGATATATTATTACGCACAAAGAGATTCCTTGGAGGATTCTACTGCACTGATTAAGTTCTGCGATGAGAGGAAACTTATTGTTATTGCAGGTAGGTTAGAAAACTGTGCAATTAGAATGATCTGGATCACTTGCATTCACTTCATACGGGTGATGAAAAGTACAGTAAGGTGACCAATTAGAAGTCAACAAATCGGTTTGATAAACCAATTAAAGAGACTTTATTGGCTGCTCTAATACTCAGTACACATGCAATGGACAAGTAAGTCCTAATGAACCACTTCGTACGTGACACGCGTCGTACCTTTCTACTGTATATAATGTCAATGCTTCTCCATGACTTGGATTAAACAATATTCCTCACAGATAAATTAATCAAATTGCACATGTATATGATTGTACCTTCAATCATCTTTTAAGAGCTCGGGCACTTTTGTAACCTTAATTTACTGTCCTTAAATGAATGCGGTGGAACGAACCCCGACGACACATCGTGAAGTCCATGTCTCAGGCTGCTAAATATTAATAATGCCCTAATCTTACAAAGCATAACTCCCTCTCTCAACTGTAGACATGTTTCTGTTGCCGTTTTAGCCCTTGAGTCTCTCGATCCTACTCTCAAGCCCAAAGCTACTGCGCGCGTACCTTGGCTCTCAATCTCAGGGCACACACACCACCACAACCACCCACCACGCTCACTTTCAAAAGTCAAAACATTGAACCATGCATGCAGCACATTAACTACTTGCAACATTGGATCCATGTCCTAAAACAGCAAGATACGTTCAAGATTTAACACCATCGAAGTCCCCAACTAATCACTTCTTCATGGCCCACGTGTCACCATCTGAATTATCTTGCATATATAGCATTAGATACGCATGTTTCACATGATATATACTATATAACCTTTTTTCTCACTATTATGTCTGATCGGCTCTATCGGGGGGGGGGGGCGCCCCCCCGCCGCGCCCG
>Ga0307510_10009627_pt1 | contig 11518 bp, 8 predicted proteins | sample 12_EM_MG_FD_207224 | JGI IMG/M metagenome (GOLD analysis project Ga0307510, IMG submission 207224) | Populus trichocarpa ectomycorrhiza microbial communities from riparian zone in the Pacific Northwest, United States - 12_EM | ecosystem: Host-associated > Plants > Roots > Unclassified | place... | reverse complement strand
CCAGCTCCGCGAGCTTGATGCCTTCACGGTTCAGCGGCGTCTCGCGCGTAACCACGCACTTGCCGCTCACGATGATGTAGAAGAAATCGCCTTCGTCGCCTTGTTTGATGACCACTTCGGCCGCCCGGAACGGCGTGCGCTGCAAGCGCAAAAAGATAGCCTGGATGTTGGCAGGGGGAATCCGATGAAACGCCTTGGTCTGCAGCAGCGTGGTCATCCAGTCGTCGCTGCCCGCACCATCGAGCTGGGCCTGAAGCTCCGCGACCTCATAGGTTCCCGTCTGGTCCCACGTGATCATGACATCGAGCAGCTCACTGTCGATGGACAGATAGCTGATCTCGTCGACGGCGCGCGCGGTAACTTTGCGTGGTGTCTTCGGGTAGAGGGGATTGCGTGCGTCGGGAGTACCGCCGCGGATCATGGCGATAGTCCGGTCGCCTTCCCTGATCTCGACCATTCCCGCCACCAGCCAGATCGTCCGCTTGTCAGTATCGCCTTCCTTGAACAACATGCGGCCGGCCGACATGGTCTTCACACTCACCTTCTTGGCGAGCGCAGCGAGGTTATCGCGCTTTAATCCATCGAGGGGCGCGAACGTTTTGAGTAATTGAACGCTGGCTTCGCGTTCTTCCTGCATTTCTCTAGGCCTGACGCCATGGGACCAAAGTTGGTGCGTCGAATCTAATCGATGGTAGCACAGGACCTTGGTCCCACTGGTGATTGCGTCACGGATCCGCTGTATAGGCGGTTACCCCGGAAAATACGCCCGCTTCAGCCCAGGTGAGGCCAGCCCGGATCGGCGGTAAATCGGGCCCCGTGGCGGGAGGCGAACTCGCCCAGGCGGGCCACCACTTCGCTCACTCCGCGGGCCCTGGCGTAGGCGAGGGGACCCCCGCGGAACGGTGCGAACCCGGTCCCGAAAATGACGGCCGCATCCACCAGATCGGGGTCCTCAACGACCTTCTCGCGCAGGCAGGCGACGCATTCGTTCACGAGCACGAGGATCAGGCGGTCAATCAGGTCCTGCGGTGCCGGGGTGCCATCGAACGCCGGTTTGTGCGGCTTGCCGTCTTTCCAGACGTAGAAGCCTTCACCACTCTTTCGTCCCAGCTTTTTGGCGGCCACGAGCTCCCGCAGCCGGCTCAGATCCGGAGCCGGCCGTCCCAGCTCAGCGGCGATGATCTCGCCTACATGAGTGGCAACATCCAACCCGACCACGTCCGCGAGCTCGATCGGCCCCATGGGCATGCCGAAGTCCACCGCAGCTTTGTCGATCACAGCCAGCGGGACGCCTTCCTGCGCGGCATACATTGCCTCGTGCAGGTACGGCATCAACACGCGATTGACGATGAATCCCGGTGCGCTGCGGCATGGGACGGGAAGCTTGTCGAGCTTGCGGGAAAACGCGACCGCGGCCTGCATGACGCCCGCATCGGTACGCTCCGACTGCACGATCTCGATCAACGGCATCTGTGGCACGGGATTGAAGAAGTGCAGTCCCACGAGGCGCTCGGGACGTGCCAGCTTCTCCGTCAGGGGCTCGAGCATCAGGCTCGATGTGTTGGTTGCCAGAATGGCGTCGGGCTTCATCCGCGGCTCGAGGCGCGCGTAGAGTTCCTGTTTCGCTTCTTTACTTTCGAAAATGGCCTCGATCACGACTTCCGCATCGGCCGCACCGACACCCTCGACGTCTGCTTTCAGCCGCTCGCGCGCCGCTTTATTCTTCGCAGGGTCCTTGATGCGCTTGTCGAAGAGCGCGTGAGCGCGCTTGATTGCCGGCTCGATGAATTCGACGCCGCGATCTTGTAAGGTCACAGTGAAACCGCGTAGCGCGGACCATGCAGCGATGTCGCCACCCATCACGCCCGCACCAACGACGTGAACGTGTTTGACGTCTAGTCCGCCTTTGCCACCGAGCGCCTTCAGGCGATCCTGCAGCAGGTACACGCGAACGAGGCTGCGTGACGTCGGGCTGAGAAAGAGCTGAGCGATCGATCGCGCTTCAGCCTCGTACGAATTTCCGCCACGTGCCCACAGGTCGATCATGGCGTAGGGAGCAGGGTAGTGATCACGCCGGGCTTTTGAGGCGACCTGTGCCTCCAGTTTTCCCTTCACGAACCCGCGAACGATCGGCCAACTCAACACCCGTTCGCTGAAGGGCGGCTGGTGTGGCGTCGGTGCTTTCAATGCGATGGCTTTGGCAGCCGCGCGCAGCTTGTCTGCAGAGACCAGCTCATCCACGAGCCCGAGACGCAGTGCCTTGTCAGCTCGAAGCGGCTTGCCCGTCAGCATCAACTCCATCGCAGCCCGCACGCCGATGAGTCGTACAGTGCGGATCGTCCCGCCGAATCCCGGATGGATTCCGAGCTGCACTTCGGGCAGTCCCAGCGATAGCTTCTCGTCGTTGACGGCTACGCGGTAACGGCACGCGAGCGCCAGTTCGAGTCCTCCGCCGAGTGCGAAGCCGTGGATGGCCGCCACCGTCGGACAACGCAGTGCTTCGAGTCGATTCAGGACCTCCTGGCCGGCGTGAATGAGGCGGAAGCCCTCTTCAATGTTCGTGATCCCGGTGAATTCCTTGATATCGGCCCCGGCGACGAAGCCGCTCTTCTTGCCGGAAATGACGATCACCGCGCGCGGTGGATCTTGCGTCAGGGGCGCCAGGATCGTGTCCAGCTCACGCAGTACGTGGCTCGATAGTACGTTGGCCGAAGTGTTGGGCTTGTCGATGGTCAGCCAGACGACCGAGTCGGCGTCCTTGTCGACTTTCCAGGAAGAGGCGGTGGTGTCATTCATGGGTCAGGCTGCTGCCGTCTTTCGGAAAGCCGCGCCGGGCGGCACGTGGAAGTCACACACCAGGGGCCGATGGTCGGAGAAGCGTACATCCGGCACGCGGAAATCAGTCACTTCGATTCCCTCGCTGACCAGGATGAAGTCCAGCTCAACGCGCGGCGTCTTCGCCGGGAAAGAGGGCAGGCCCGCGGAATTCGCGCTCCGCAAGCCGGCGGCGCGCATGAACAGATAGATCTCGTGTGTTCCCCAGAACGTGTTGAAGTCGCCGGCAACAATGACCGGCTTCGGCGATTGCACGATCAGATCGTGCAACGAACGAAGCTGGTACTGCCGGTGTCGAAACTTCAGGGACAGGTGCACCAGGAAAACACACACGTCATCGAGCTCCAGCTCGATGATCAGGCGCTTGATGCCGGTGTCGAAGTAGTGGAACCGTTCGCCATGCACGTGCGGGGCCGACAGAAATGCGTTTGCCTGCTTGCGCACAATGGGTACGAAGTTGTTGACGGACCCCGTTCCGTACTTGCACTGAAACGTCGAGTAGTGGCCGATCTCACCGGCAATGTGCTCAGCCTGATTGACCATGCCCGTGCGGATGGAACCGGTGTCGACCTCGATGAGGCCAACCACGTCCGGATGTTCGTGCCGGATGAAGTCAGTGATGCCGTCGAGTACCTTGCGGTTGCTGCGCAGGTATCCCGCGCCCGGTATGGGCAGATGGAAGGAAGGACCGGTACCTGTAGCGTAGCGAATGTTGTAGACGAGCAGCCGCACGTATCGGTTCCTTATCTCAAACCGTGCATTCTATAGCCCCGTACCGGCGTACGGGAGGACAAACGTGTCGCCGGGAAGCATCGCCCGGCTGAGTTTCGCACGCGCGACGCTTGTGCGAGACTGCACCAATCGTAGGCAATCGAGCCGCAGTGCAGCCGTCATGTCGCAGGCCAATCCCATCCGGTTGTTCGTCACCCACCTGTGGGCAGACAGCGATGATTATTTGCGGGTCTTCGAGTATCTGGAAAGCGCCCGCAATTTCTTCTACCGCAATACGAGCAAACCCGAGCTGCGCCCGGAGGGCGATAAGGAAGCGCAGAAGGAAGGGCTGCGCAAGCAGATCGCCCCAGTGGAAGTGGTCATCGCCCTGTCGAGCCTCTACGGGGTCTCGCAGGACATGCTGACGTTCCAATTGCTGTACGCGCAGGCCAGCCAGAAGCCGGTCGTGCTCATGAAGCCATTCGGTTCGCAGGCGCCTGTTCCCAAGGTGCTGGCGGACCTGGCGGATGAGGTCGTGGACTGGGATGAGCGGGCGCTCGTGGATGCCATCAAGCGCCAGGCGCGTCATGAGGACACGACGCGCTGGGACACCATCGAATTCAAGATGGACTGAGGCTCCTCTTATCTAATTGGCGCGGCACTGGCCGCGCGGAGCCGGGGTTCTTTTCCGCCGCCAAAAAGCGTGGTTTTTGGCGGCTGTGCGATCGTGTCTTCAGCCGGTGGCCGCGTGCAGCGGCACGACGTTCGTCTTCGAACTGGAGCTCGTCGCCTCGTGCGACACTCCCCTCGCGCGCGACACGGCCCCGAACATTCGAACGACGGCGGAGGCGGCGATTTCGGCATCGCTGTTGGACATCTTACGGACCGTGGCCCGTAACGGATCGTCGCCACGTAGCTCCGGATCGACACGAGTCAACGTGTGAGTCAGTGCGCGAAACTCTTCGCACACGTCAACGGGCAAGTCTTCCTCGTGGATATATACGAGGTACTTTCTGTAGGCATCCGCGATTCGATCCTTGATCGGCGCGGCCTTCGTCAGCGACACGGTGGCCGCTTCAAACAGGTCCAATGTGGTATTCATCTGCCGTTCCCACTCGAGCGCGCGAGTCCCGAATATAACTCACAGTCGATGAAGTTCAATGCTCGGCCGAGCCGGGGGCCGAGGGTCCCAGGGTGCCGCTATTTGATGTGAAGACTAAACCGTATCTGATTGATTTGCATCAATTAAATATGATGCAAAGCAGGGTAAAAAGAGCGCTGGCGCGGCGGTTAACGGAAATTAATATTTCGCCAACCTGGCGGCAACGTCCCAACACGTACGGTGCCAGGCTGGATAGAAGTTGTTCCCGCCGCCTCGTGAAACTCTCGGAAAAGATTCCTTTTTGTGCTGTCGCTTGTGCGACGCTCGTGCTTGCCGCGTGCAATGTCCTCGGCCCGCATTACAAACGTCCTGACATTGCGGCGCCCGCTGGGTGGAGCGTTGATACAACGCAAACACCGGGCGAGTCAGCGGCCACCGCACAAGCAACGGAAGCGATAGCGACCACACGTGCGGGGCCTCCCCCGAAGCCGTCATCCCCCAATCCATTACCACCCCCGCCGGTGGCCCAAGTCACCACGGTAGCCGCATGGCCGTCCGCTGAATGGTGGCGAGGTTTCGGGTCATCGCAATTGAATGACCTGATCTCGCAGGCGCAAAAGGCGAACGACGACATCGCCTCTGCGATCGCCCGGGTTCGCCAGGCGGATGCGCAGGTTCAGATCGCGGGGGCGCCGTTGCTTCCGGCCATTGGCGTTAGTTTTGATGGCACCCGGCAGCGTGTGCAGCCATCGGTTACCGCGGCACCCGGCACCAAGCCCATCACGTACAACCAGTTTGCCGCCCAGGCGTCGGCCAGCTACCAGCTCGATTTCTGGGGAAAAAACCAGGCGGTTTTCAATGCCGCACGCTATTCCGCGAGGTCGTCACGTTACGATCATGCGACGGTCGAATTGACGGTGATGACGAGTGTCGCCACCACGTATTTCCAGGCTCTCGAGTTGCACGATCGTCTGGACGTAGCCCAGCGTGACCTCTCAACCGCGCAGACGATCCTCAAAGACCTCACCTTTGAGGAAACAGTTGGGACTGCCAACGCCCTGGACGTGGCTCAGCAGGCCACGACGGTGGCGGTGATCAATGCGTCCATTCCCCCCTTGCGGCAGCAACTGCGGCAGAGCCTCGACGCCCTGGCCGTTCTGGTCGGCAAGATGCCTCAGGACCTCGAAGCCCCGGGCGGTACTCTCGACGCCCTTTCCGAGCCTGAGGTGGGCCCTGGGCTGCCCTCGGAGCTCCTGGCACGACGACCTGATGTCGCGGCCGCCGAGGCGCAACTGATGTCCGCCAATGCCAATATCCAGGCCGCCCGGGCGGCGTTCTTCCCCAGCATCAACCTGACCTCCAGCGGCGGATTTGTGAGCACTGCGCTGTCGGGTCTCGTCGCTCCGCAAAACCGGGTGTTCTCCCTCGCCGGTAGCGTCGCCCAGGACATTTTCCAGGGTGGGGCGCTCGTCGGTGGCTACCGACTGAACAAGGCCCGGTACGACGAGCTCCTGTCCGACTACCACAAGTCGGTGATTTCGGCGTTCAGCAACGTCGAGGACGCCCTTGTGGCCACACAGCAAACAGCGGAGCAATATCGCCGCCAGCAGGATGCGGTGGCCAAGGCCCGGCGCGCGTATGAGATCACCGAAATCCAGCTTCACGCGGGCACCGTCAATGTGCTGGCGGTGTTGAATACGCAAAGCACGCTCTTCAGTGCCGAAGATGCGTTGGTTCAAGTCAGATTTGCGCACCTGCAGGCGCTGGTGCAGCTTTTTAACGCCCTCGGGGGCGGGTGGCAGCAGAACGCTGCCCAAAGTTGAGTAACGAGTCTATGGATACGTTTCGTCGCGTCATCAAAAATCCGCGCTGGGTAATCGGTGCCGTGGCCCTCGTGGCCGCTGCGGTGTGGCTGTGGTTGCCCGACCGGCGCAGCGATGCCGCAGGTCCCCATCACGGGCCGGGCGGACCGATTTCCGTCGACGTCGCCGCTGTCAGGCGTACGGATGTGCCTGTCTATCTGGATGGCCTGGGGACGATGCAGGCATTCAATACGGTCACCGTGACGGCCCGCGTGGATGGACAACTGCAGAAGATTGCCTTCGAAGAAGGCAGGACAGTCAACAAGGGCGACCTGTTGGCGCAGATCGACCCCCGGCCGTTCCAGGCAGCCCTCGAGCTGGCCCAGGCGCAGAAGGCCAAGGACGAAGCCCAGTTGCAGAGCGCCAAGGCCGACCTCGAGCGCTACCTGACGCTCGCGCCCGAGAATCTCGCCAGCAAACAGGTCCTGGATGCCCAACGCGCCGCGGTTGCGGGGCTCGAGGCTCAGATCAAGGGCGATCAGGCCAACATCGACAACGCCCGCACGCAGCTCGAATACACTTCGATCACGTCGCCCATCCAGGGGCGTACGGGCATTCGCCGAGTCGACGTGGGTAACAACGTGCGTGCCACCGATACCAACGGCATCGTCGTCGTGACGCAGTTGCAGCCGATCTCATTGATCTTCACGCTGCCCGAGGACGCGCTCGGAGTGATCTCCAGTGCCATGAGCCAGGGTGGCGTGACGGTCGAAGCGATGTCGCGGGATGGCAGCCAGGAATTCGACCGTGGCACGGTCACGCTGGTCGACAACCAGATTGACCAGACCACGGGCACGATTCGCCTCAAGGCGGTGTTTCCCAATCCGCAGAACAAGCTCTGGCCCGGTCAGTTCATTGATGCCCGGGTGCTGGTGCGTACCGACAAGGGAGCTTTGACCATTCCTGCGGCAGCCGTGCAACGCGGCCCCGACGGCATGTTCACTTACGTCGTCAAATCGGATTCGACGGTGGAGATGCGGCCGCTGAAAGTGGGTGAGGAAACAGGGTCGGTGATGGTCGTGCAGGACGGCATCTCGGAAGGAGAGAAAGTCGTGACGAGCAATCAGTACCGTTTGCAGCCGGGTGTGCAAGTCAAGGTCGCGCATGAGACTGCCGGCCAACAGCTCCTCGGACGGGCGCAGCCGTGAGTATTTCCGAGCCGTTCATCCGGCGACCGATTGCAACGTCGCTGCTGATGGCGGGGATCTTGTTGATTGGCATCGTGGCTTTTCCGATGCTGCCGGTGGCTCCCTTGCCGCAGGTCGACTTTCCTACGATCCAGGTATCGGCGAAATTACCAGGTGCCAGTCCTGAAACCATGGCGTCCGCCGTGGCCACTCCGCTGGAGACACAGTTTGCCGCGATACCGGGTGTCACCCAGTTGACGTCCTCCAGTGTGTTGGGAACGACCCAGATCACGATTCAGTTCGATCTCAATCGCAACATCGACGGCGCCGCGCAGGATGTGCAGTCGGCGATTGATGCGGCGGGCGGCCAGTTGCCGAAAAACCTGCCGGCGCCCCCTTCGTACCGGAAAGTGAACCCGGCGGATTCGCCGATCCTCGTCATGTCGGTTCACTCGGACGTGTTGCCCCTCACCCAGGTTGATGACTACGCTGAAAACGTACTGGCCCAGCAGATCTCGCGAATCCCGGGTGTGTCGCAGGTGGCCTTGGGCGGGCAGCAGAAGCCTGCGGTCCGCGTGCAGGTGGATCCCGCCAAGATTGCCGCGCTCGGCATCCAGCTCGAAGATATCGCCACGGTCATCAACGCGGCGACCGTCAATTCGCCCAAGGGATCCATCAACGGGGTGCGCCACAGCTTTGCGATCTACGACAACGATCAGTTGTTGAAGGCCGCGCCATGGAATGACGTCATCGTTGCCTACAAGAACGGCGCGCCGGTGCGCATTCGCGACATCGGCGTGGCGGTGGACGGACCTGAAGATCATCTCGCCCTTGCGTTTCAGAACGGCAAGAACGGCATCATGATGCAGATCTTCAAACAGGCCGGCGCGAACGTCATCGAGACCGTCGACAGCGTCAACCGGTTGATGCCGCAGGCGCTGGCGTCCGTTCCGCCCTCCATCAAGGTCGACACCATCATCGACCGCACGACAACCATTCAAGCGTCTGTCCACGACGTCGAATTCACACTGGCGCTCACGATCGCGCTGGTCGTGATGGTCATCTTCCTGTTTCTGCGGAATTTCTGGGCCACGGTCATTCCCGGCGTCACGGTACCCCTTGCACTGTTCGGCACGGCGGCCCTGATGTATGCGATGGGTTACACACTCGACAACCTGTCGCTCATGGGGCTGACGATCGCGGTCGGTTTTGTCGTCGACGATGCCATCGTGATGTTGGAAAACATCTACCGTCACATCGAGGACGGCATGTCCCCGTTCGAGGCGGCTCTCAAGGGATCCAGGGAAATCGGCTTCACCATTCTGTCCATCAGTCTGTCGCTGATTGCCGTGTTCATTCCGCTGCTGCTGATGGGCGGCATCATCGGCCGCCTGTTCCGCGAATTTGCCGTCACGGTCACCATGACCATCCTGGTTTCGGCGTTTGTTTCACTGACCCTGTCGCCGATGATGTGCTCGCTGTTTCTGCGGGATGAGCGCAAGGTGAAGCATGGCAACACCTACCAGTTCATTGAGCGCGGCTTCGAGAAGCTGCTGCACCATTACACCCGCGGCCTGGATTTCGTGCTGCAGCATCAGAAACCGACGTTGATCGTGTTTTTGCTCACGGTCGTGCTCTCCGGCGTGCTGTATGTCTACACGCCGAAAGGGTTCTTCCCCCAGCAGGACACCGGCATCATTTCCGGTATCTCGGATGCCTCCCAGGACGTCTCGTTCACCGAGATGTTGAGGTTGCAGCACCAGCTCATGGATATTGTCGGGCAGGATCCGGACGTGCAAAGTTGGGCAAGCGGACTCGGCGGCTCGCGTCCGGTCAACAACGGGTTCGTGGTCATCAGTCTGAAACCGCGCGCCCAGCGTTCGGCCAGCGCAGATGAGATCATTCAACGGTTGCGGCCCAAGCTCGCCCAGGTGAAAGGCGCGGAGTTGTTTCTGCAGGCCTCACAGGATCTGAGCGTCGGCGGTCGCCCGACCCGCACCCAATATCAGTACACGTTGCAGGACGCGGACCTGAATGAGCTGAACGAGTATTCGCCGAAGCTGCTGGAGAAGATGAAGCATCTGCCCCAGCTTCGCGATGTTGCCACCGATCAACAAACCAATGGCACGACGCTGTCGCTGACAATTGACCGCGATGCCGCGGCCCGATTCGGCATTCAACCGGCACAGATCGACGCCACCCTCTACGACGCATTCGGACAGAGGCAGGCGGCACAGTTCTTCACGCAGCTCAATGCCTATCACGTGATCCTCGAAATCACTCCCGAGCTGCAGAGCGATCCGAACACGCTCAACAAGCTGTATATCAAGTCGCCCACCACCGGCCAGCAGGTGCCGCTTTCGACGTTTGCCCATTTCGACACCCAGCACGTCAGCCTGCTGTCAGTGAACCATCAGGCCCAGTTCCCGGCCGTCACCCTGTCGTTCAATCTGGCGCCCGGGGCGGCGCTGGGTGATGCGGTTGAGGCCATCCGGGAGACGACCGCCGAAATGGGACTGCCGCCGTCGATGTTGGGTACGTTCCAGGGAACCGCCCAGGCGTTCGAATCTTCGCTAAAGTCGCAGCCGTACCTGATCCTGGCGGCCCTGGTAGTCGTCTACATCATCCTGGGGATGCTGTATGAGAGTTATATTCATCCGCTGACCATTCTGTCGACGCTGCCGTCAGCTGGCGTCGGGGCGTTGTTGATGTTGTTGGCGTTCCACATCGATCTGTCGGTCATTGCGCTGATCGGCATCATCCTGTTGATCGGCATCGTGAAGAAGAACGGCATCATGATGGTGGATTTCGCGATCCAGGCGGAGCGCGAGCAGCATCTGTCGCCGGAGGCTTCGATTCGCCAGGCCTGCCTGCTGCGCTTCCGGCCGATCATGATGACCACCATGGCCGCCTTGCTGGCCGCGCTGCCGCTGATGCTCGAGAACGGGACCGGCTCCGAGCTGCGCAAGCCCTTGGGCTATACGATGGTCGGCGGGCTCATTCTGAGCCAGATGTTGACGTTGTTTACCACGCCGGTCGTGTATCTGTATCTGGATCGTCTCAATGAGCGGGTCACGCGCCGTAAGGCGGCGGCAGGCGCCGCCCAGGGGCCGGAAGCGACGCGCGAGCCGGCGACGGTCTGACATGTTGCTTGTTACGACAAGAGGGGTGCCGTGAAAGTATTGCTGGTCGAGGACAACGAGCGGGTCACTCGCTTTGTGGTCAAAGGCCTGCAGGAAGCCGGTCACGTGGCCGACCATGCGGATAATGGGCGCGACGGCATGTTCCTGGCCGCCAGCGAGCCCTACGACGTCATCATCATGGACCGGATGTTGCCGGGCCAGATCGATGGCCTCGCCATCATTGAGGCCCTGCGCAAATCGGGCAACCGCACTCCCATCCTCATCCTGAGCGCCTTGTCCGATGTGGACGAGCGAATCAAGGGCTTGAAGAGCGGCGGCGACGACTACCTGACCAAGCCATTCGCGTTCGGCGAGCTGCTGGCGCGCCTGGATGCCCTGAGCCGCCGCCTCCAGGGCAGCGGGACGCAGACCAGCTTGCGCGTAGCTGACCTGCATATTGACCTCCTGTCCCGCAAAGCTTCCCGGGGCACCCGGGCCATCGCTCTGCAGCCACAGGAGTTCAAGCTCCTGGAGTACCTGATGCGCCACGCCGGGCAGGTGGTGACCCGCACCATGTTGCTCGAGAATGTCTGGGATTATCATTTCGATCCTCAGACCAATGTGGTGGATGTACACATCAGCAAGTTGCGGCAGAAGATCGAGTCGGATTCGGAACGGCCGCTGCTGCGGACGGTCCGGAATGCCGGCTATATGCTGACGGCGGACGAGTGAGATGCCGGCCGTGAGCGCGTCGCCGTG
>Ga0307510_10009626_pt1 | contig 11518 bp, 12 predicted proteins | sample 12_EM_MG_FD_207224 | JGI IMG/M metagenome (GOLD analysis project Ga0307510, IMG submission 207224) | Populus trichocarpa ectomycorrhiza microbial communities from riparian zone in the Pacific Northwest, United States - 12_EM | ecosystem: Host-associated > Plants > Roots > Unclassified | place... | reverse complement strand
GGGGGCGCCCCAGTGAATAGGCGATACAGTATATAACACATGGAAGGTGGCTTTGTTGGCTGTTAGAGGGCACGGAGGCACTAGGTCGATTTTCAAAAAGTGGGCATCCGATTTGTTTCTTTTTTCTGTAAAGCGGTTGCAAAATGGTTCCCAAACCTCTAGTTAACTGAGACACCCAATGTCCGCGGTTAGGTATGTAGAAAAGCTGACCGCTTTGATAAATCCTTGAGAAGTTCACGTGCGTTCGGATATTTGTGACTAGAAAGCCTATAAGTAAGAACTAGAATAATTGATAATCCCGCCAGGATGTTGGAGTCGCCTCTCCTGGCAAATTCTGCCGCAGTTGAGGGCCGAAGGTGATTCCAGCATCCCGAATCGCGATTTATCCTTCCCTCGGCCTCGATCTTATCATCCCCCGTGATCATCGCCAAACTCCAATCCATCTACCATTTTGCTAAGCATTTCTCGTTCCGGCATTGCCGATTCCGCCATCATTGTAATTCCCCCTATACGGAATACGGTTGTTGACGGATTTCCCCCCCTTTCTCATCATCTATTCCCCTCACCTGCTTTCCCTGTTCGCCCCAACGGGTACCCCATTTCAACAGTTATATGCTTGTTCGGGGTGCTCAGGCAATGGTTGAAGCATCCACCCTAGATTCAAGGCTAACTCAAAAGGTTCATTTTCCACTTTGTTAATTTTTGCTATTTAGTTGTATATTATTTACATATTTATTCACTTGCTCACGAAGTGCAACTAGTATGCAGTAATCTGGGCAGAGATTCCGTGTGCTTTCCCTATCCTTGTCAGAATTTGTAAAAGAAGCAGAATAAATAAACATGTGATATCCCTTCGTTTTTCCGGAATTTTATAGCTTTTTAGAGTTGCTGTAGCGTTGGGATCAGCAACGACTAGTCAGTAATTAGTAAAGTCTACTTTAAACCACCGTCATGTTTAGACCATGGATCTCCAATCTCATGGATCTCACTTTCCTGACATCCAAACCCGCTGTTAAACGAACAGAAGAGTGGCGATTCGGCACGTCCACGAAAATCCTCACTCGCTCCAATCCGACTTTCACTAGAGTATACTGTAGTAGACCTTAGTTTTAAGAACCATCAGATTATCCTCTTATTCCAGCTACATAATTATGCTCTATAAAGACAGAATGTGGAGGATAAAAGTTATTAAACCCACACCTATTTTTCTTAGCCATCTGAACGCTGGAAGAATACGGACAAGGGGGGTGCAAAATTGAAAAGAGCTGGGAGGCGGGGGAAGGGCAGAGTGCCAGACAACAACAATATAAGCAGGCGGTGGAAGTGAGATCCGGGGTCGTGAAGCGGGGCGGGGCAAAATATAAACAAAGGGAGGTACAAAAACGAAGTCACAAGGCAAAAAAACCAAACAGAACCAGTCCAATTAGGAATCCTGCAGGGGCTAATGACTTATCAGCAGAATTCTATCATACTGAGCAGTTTCTTAGTAGGGCTTACCATATTATGCACGGACGGGAGTGGGGTAATAATTTCCTTGATGTTTTCCTCCACAATTCCGTTAACACTATAACCGATAAACTATAACCTATTAGGTCAACAACAGTTAAAGCTTGATGCCATGGAAAACTTGTCCCCAAAAATCCTATTATTCCTGCACCAACCAAGGCCATCTCCCAGTGTATCAACACAATTTTGCCATGAATTTTGTCGAACTCAGCCTCCACCCGCCCATCCCGGTTCCTAATCAGCCGGGCGAATAAGATTCCTCGATCCTTGATGGTTTTTGAGAAAGCCGTCTCCTGGTTGCTTGTCACTTTGGTGAATAAGAATTCCCGATCTTTCATGTTCTTGATGAAAGCCGTTTTGTGATCTGGAATCCTTTTATCAAATGCAATTTCACGGTTATTTGCATTCCTAAAAGTAGAGTTAGCTGGCTGCAAACTGGACCAACAGGATATGGGAAATAAACATCGCGGACGACAAGCCCACGTTTATCAATATCTTCCACCCGGTCTTATGGTGGCAGCAACCGCCAACCGAATGAGTATCATACCTGTGAGGCGGACCACGTACCAGGCTACCAGCGATCGCCGACAGACCAGCGGCACTCCCCACCCGGAGCCAGAGCCACCAAAAAATATTCCAAAGGGGCGGAGCGGTTAGCAGCCGGGCCGACGGATATTACGCATAGGTAATAGTTCGGGTGGGCGGAGAGTGACCCAAATCATTGACTATAATCTCATTAAATTTTACTGTTATAAGTGGCATAGGATAGAGCGAGTGCATGGGGGGCGACAAACGATGCGGGGTGGAGCTGGATTTCTATAGTGGTAGGAGGCAAGCTGTGAGAGTGATAGAGTCGGTTGGGTTTCCCGGGAACTCTTCTGCAAAATCTCAGTGAGCACTTGATGATCTATTTAACCTTCTTTTCCTCGCAGGCGGTACTTCGCTTATTTTGTAGGTTACCAAGCATCACCATTTATCACTCAGAGTTTGTGTGCAGCCCACTCACCCAACAATCCTTTCGCTTTCTCCCCGCCCCCCCCAGCGCGACATCCCACTCCCCGAACCTTTTACAACGCTCCCCCGTTTCGTTACTCCTATCGAAGGGTTTGCTCGTTTCTTCCCCCCCTCTCTCTCCTTACACCTTTTTTTCTTTCTAGACCCTTCTTTTAAGTCAACGTTCGTCAATTTCCGCGGGCGCTGTCTGTGGGCGGATCGGGCGACTTTGTTTTCCTTTTGCTTTCCCTCCTTTCTTTCATAGCGAACGGGGTGATGGACGGAGGGGAGGGAAGAAAACGGAGATTAGTCTTCCGCGCTCTTTTCGTGTGACGGAACAGTAACCCGAGTTTGGGTGGTATAAGGTAGACTCTCGCCGGGAGAGCAGCTTTTCTTCGATCTCCAGCGGGAAACATACAAGAAAGGGGAAAAGTACAAGAAAAGTAACCTTTTGGTGCCCGGAGAGCTCCTTGCGCCCATGGAAGTCGATTCCTCACCGTCTGCTTTTCCAACTACAACCATACTTGTTAGCAAGCGGTCTCATCCCGACAGTGTCCGCAGGGGTTCTGCCACTACTGCTCCCAGCGCTGCTACCGCGATCGATCTGTACCTTATCTTGGAGGAGGATTCCCACCATGAGGAGGATATTTTGAGGGATCCGTGCTCGAGCTTGAATTCCTGGTTGACGTATTTGGAATTTAAGGCCAAGACTGGAGGTATTAATGGGCAGGTGTTTGTTTTTGAGAGGGCTTGTAAAGCGTTGCCTAGGTCATACAAATTGTGGAAAATGGTATGTGTCTCTTGGTCCTTCCCCCCGTTTTACCTGTGTTTATTTGTTTTTTCGTTCTGGAATTGTTTGTTGTGTGGCGATAGTGCTGGTTGTTTGATGGTGATGTATGGAGATTTACATTGGGAGATTTTTAGTATCTCGATTTAGGGGTCAAGCACGTGTCCTCCCTCAATCCGGCACGGTTCCACGCTGAGTACAACAGAGTCAACGATTTTTTTGAACGGTCTCTCATCCTTCTCAACAAGATGCCTAGGATCTGGACCGACTACTTATCCTTCCTACTCAAAAAATGCCTCGTTACCAATATCCGCCGAACTTTCGATCGTGCCCTGCGGGCTCTACCGCTTACCCAGCATAGTCCCATTTGGGCGCTCTACCTACCGTTCGCCAATTCCGCTTTGGGAGAGACGGCTCTAAGGATTTGGAAACGGTATATCCAGGTTCACCCTGAGGATGCTGAAGAATTCATTGAGCTTCTCGTTGGGATTAGGATATACGAGGAAGAGGCGCAAAAGTGGATCGAGGTGCTGGATAATCCAAAGTTTCGGTCAAAGGCTAGGGGGAGTCACTTTCAGATGTGGAGCGAGCTATGCGACTTGTTAGTCAACCACGCTCGTGAGATCAGGGTCAGGGGCATTGACGTCCAGAAGATTGCGTCGAGTGGGATTGAAAAGTTTAGTGACCAGCGGAGGAAATTGTGGACTAGTTCGGGCACCTATTGGATCACTAAGGGCGACTTTGAGTTATGTGGATCGAATAATTAGAATCGTTGAAGGATTGATTATTGATTCTTTTGTGCAGGCAAGAGACTCTTTCGAAGAGGGCGTCACCACCGTTAGGACAGTCCGGGACTTCACCCAGATATTCGACTCGTACACTAAGTTCGAAGAATATGTCATTGGAACCCTGATGGAAGCGGCTGCTGAACGGCAGGAGAAGGGCATTGTTAGCGCAGACGCTGCTTTTTTGGATATCCGATTGATGCGGTTCGAACGATTGCTGGACCGGCGGCCTTTCCTGATCAACGACGTTCACCTGAGGCAGAATCCGAGTAACACCATTGAATGGGAGAAGAGGGTTGCTCTTTGGGGTGATAACAAGGAACAGATCGCTCAAACATGCACTGATGCTGTAGCCGCCGTGAACCCCAAGAAGGCAGTTGGTCAATTCCATTCCCTGTGGGCCGATGTGCAAAAGTTTATGAGAAGCATGGGGATATCAGGCAGGCACGAATGATTATGGAAAAAGCTGTTCGGGCCCCGTTCAAGCCGGTTCAGGAGCTCGCCGAGATGTGGGTTGAATGGGCAGAGTTGGAATTACGGAATGACAATTTCGACCAGGCGGTAAAGATAATGGCGAAGGCCACTCAATCGTCCAAGAGGAGCCTGGTGGATCGTTTTGATGAAACCCTGGCACCACAACAGAGGGTTCAGAAGAGTTGGAAGCTGTGGAGTTTCTTCTCGTGGAGAGTGTCAGCACACTTGAGGAGGCAAAAAAGGTTTACCAAAGGATCTTCAGGCTCCGGATTGCTACACCGCCGACTGTGGTAAACTATGCTACCCTCCTTGAGGAGAACAAATATTTCGAAGAGAGCTTCAAGGTACACCCCCCTTCCGCTATTTATCATATCAATCCAACTAAAAAGATCCAGGCCTACGAGCGTGGCCTCGGCCTCTTCACTTACCCAGTAGCCTTTGAACTCTGGAATCTCTACCGAACCAAAGCTCCAAACCGCCAAATTGACATCCAACGACTTCGTGAGCTCTTTGAGCAAGCCGTCGAAAATTGCCCCCCCAAATTTGCTAAAGTCCTCTATCTAATCTACGGCGACCTCGAAGAAGAACGCGGCCTACCCTCGAATACAATCCGCATCTATGAGCGCGCGACCCGCGCAGTAGCAGAAGAAGAGCGCTTCGAAATGTTCGACTTCTACATCATGAAGTCTGCGTCAAACTTTGGTCAAACCTCCACCCGACCCATCTACGAGCGCGCGGTAGAGGCGCTATAGGATAGTGAGGCGAAGGAAATGTGCCTCAAGTTCACTGAGATGGAACGAGATCTCGGGGAAATAGATAGAGCTCGGGCGATCTACAGCTTCGCGTCGCAATTGTTGTAAATCCCCGGCGCTCTCCGGATTCCAACACCCACAACTCCGCGGCGTAGAAGGTGCTAGAAAGATCGGAGGAATCCCGATGGCCTCACAAACGGTGGTTGGTGCGAGATGAGGGGTTGATGATTCACCAGGCGTGGTAGAAAAGAGGGGAAAGCGGGGCAGTGAATATTGCGTGATAACTTGCGGAAATGGCATGAGAGTGTTGAGAAGATGCGTGGAAGACTGAAGAATTATTGTGTATTTAAAGACTCCCATCTGCCCGTCATTGTAGAGAGGCAGGTCAAGAAGAAAGTTATAAGTTGGTCTTTGATATTGTCTTTTGCATCCCCAAGCACTGCTCTTTGTTCACGCTGCCACTTCTATTCACCACATTTTTTTAGAGCAATTATATGATCCAAGAACTTCACCACACTTCTGGACTAAATGGGAAGGCTTGAAATCCAGCATGGGAACGAGGGCACCCTCAAGGAAATGCTCAGAATGAAGAGGAGTGTGCAGGCGCAGTACAACACCGACGTCAACTTCATCGCCAGTGAAGCGCTTGCCGGCGTACAAGCGAGGTCTAGCAGGTGGATTAAAGGATCTGTTGGAAAGGTGGTTACGGCTACGGGCGCGGAGGTTAACCCTGACGCTATTGATTGGGATATGGATGGGTCACCTATTGGTATTCCATAGCCAAAGGGGGTTGGCTGCTTGATCGGTTGGATGTTCCGTGGTGGGAAAGCGGAGTTTAGCATTTTTTTTTCTTTTTCACTCTTTTCCACCCTTTCCCTTCCTCCTCCTTCAATATTGGCTTAAATGAGGAAAATTAAAATTTTCTCCTCTTTTCCTTTCCTTTCCATTTCCTTCCTTGTCTTGTTTTGCTCTGAGCTACGTTATGTTTCTAGTTTACCGGCTGTCTGTATGACTATCTATCGCATCAATCACTCTGCCCGTCCACTAGTCCGCCCATTCACTTTACCTAATTTTGTTTGTCCTACCAGCTTGTCTCCTATTACACCACTCACGCTACTATCGCACTGTAGTTCGCCTTCCTGAAATCCATGTACCATGAAATGTTGCTTCCAAATCCCATCGCCATTTTCACTATTTTTCCCCTTTCCGAAGTAAGCAGGCCAAAACAGATTTCAAAAACTAAAAGGGAAACAAATTGAAATAAGCTGAAGCTGGCTCGCTCTGAAACATAACAGCGATCCGTAAGCTATGGTTTTTTCTTTTTTTTTTTTTTTTTAAAGTCATGTATTCGTTGATTAAGGTACAAGAAACAGTGTGGAGCGCTAGCTATGACCGAAACAAAACCTGTAAACAATCCAACGACCCGCTTCACCCCCTCATGGGAAAAATCCAACCCCTCCAAACCAGAGCCCACCCTCCCCCCTGGTAGCACCTAAGCCGAAAGCAAGACGGAGCAATACCTTCCTCCAGACACGTAAGGAAAGACAAGTATCGAAAGGAAAACAGGGAAAGACGCAAACCCTTCGGCGGGCCCACCAAAACAAAAGAAAAGATTCTTACGGCACCAAGTGCCGACGGAGCGGAATGATAAAACTACTGTTGCCAGCTGCCTGAACAAAAACCCCTACCTAATCGGCTGCGGGGCAGGCGTTCGTCACGGGTGGAGTCCCCGGAAAATCGGCGACGCTTCGGACTTTAGCATGGGCCAGGGAGGTAGTGCTATACCATGACACAGCGTAACCTAATGCGAGGTTTGCGACCGTAGAGTAAATCGCAGGAGCGGATGAGCAGGGCGAGGGGAGCCACGTGGCGAGGAGAGCCACTCAGCAGTAACGGTGCCAGCAGTGGGGACGGGGCAGTAAGGTGCCAGCTGGACGGCAGTAAGGTGCCAGCAAAGAGGGTGTAGCAGTACGGTGTAGGCGGATCTGACGCGTGGGAAGCGGGAGAGGGAAGGCTCGCCAAAGACCGAGAAGTACGAACGCGGAGGACCGAAACAGGGTCACGATTTTTCGAATGCCGACCGTACCGACCGAGCAACTCAGGAGAAAGTGCAATACCCGAGAGGAGGGCCACGAGGGCAACTACTTCACCGATAGCCCGAGACTAGCAACCGCGTGTTGACGAGGAAAAAAGGGTTGCCGACCGTGCAAAACGCTAAGCGAGACGCGTCGCGAAGTCCGGGGTAAAGGGTAGGAACATCAACGCGAACGAAGACGAACGGAACCAGGAAGGAATCCATAACCCCAGGGAGGGGAGGCCAAAGGCCCCAGAGAAAGTAAAGAGAGGAAGGTGTGATAAACCCCCGAGCAGTTGCCACGGGCGGGGTAGATCAGAGGCGGAGGACACTCTCACGATGATCTCTCATGGTGTTGAGATTTCAATCGCTGGAGGTGGAGCGGACGAGAAAGATGATCCGTAAGCTATGGTATCACCCTCATTATATACTGAATAGTATTGGAGAAGAAAATAAACTACTGTAATGCAAAATGAGTAAATAGCATAGAGGAGAAATAGAGCAAAACGATATCAGGAAAGGTGGAATATATAATGTGGAATTCAATTCATTTCTCCGCCGGATATCTGGTATCACACTTACCTCCTGTTCCCCTAGCAAAGAGGTGCGATCCTAAGAGGCTGACCGGTTGCCTGCTTAGAAAGTGTCTGGCACCAGGTAATTGAGTAGTATTCAAGCATGGCTGAAGGATATGACTGAGGGTGAACAGGATTTTAGGGAGCAGCATCCTCACCGGTTATCTGCAGTCCTCGGGAATTAACTGTAGGGCCCGCCGGTCTCCCGTCATCCGGAGTTACCCGGAAAATTGCGCCACCCGAGACACATGCGGTCCCCGCCGTCCGGACGAACGCCAGGATACCCGTCCGTCCAGGGCGCCTTTTCAGGTACTGCCGCCCGCCCCGCCCGGCCCCGAAGACGGACAGACTGGACATTTGGCAACACCGTGTTCAATTACTAACTATGCTCAATTCAAGTACAGCCTACAAGAGTTGGAACTAAGACTGAGCCGGGTACTAAGAGCGCTGAGAGGGGGAAGAGTTAGGCTGGAGGAAACTCGGAGTGGGACTTGGCTAGAGCCAGAAAAGGCAATTGGAACCTGGTTTCCTGATCACGATCACAAAAATAGCGTAGTGTTCGAAATTGATCAGAAGTCTATTGGGTAATAACACCCAGTAAGACGAGGTCACCAGTGGGGCTTTGCTATTCGTATGGTACCAGAAACAGGGTTGATTTGTGAAGCTAGCTCTGTAGGGAAGACCATAAGTTAGTGCTAGCAATATTGAAGTATCATACCCCTAATAGAAGACCTCTATCACATACCACTCAAATACTAGGAAAAAGGTCGAATTTTGGTAGTATGTAATTTCAGTCGGTTTGGGGACACGTCGACGTTGCGGGCAATCGGGGCGGGAGGAAAGCATTGCAACAAGCAGAAGTAGCAAAGGTCAATTAAAACACCCTATTCAACTATTCCGAATCAAAGCCAAGACCAAGTGATGCTTCAAAGCAAAATACCTTTGTGGGGCATGGTCTGTCATAGGGTAGTTTGGCGGCCACAAGGAGAATTTTCTCCCACTGTGACTTGCCCACTTTGTATCTAGCTCAGCGTGCATTCTTCTCTCTTTCTTAGCAAGACAACAACAGCAACAACAACCGAGGGGCATCAACACCCAGGCAAGCAATCAATAGACATCGTTTCCTTTCTATTCCTATTGGGTTCATCTCTTTCTCTGTTGTTCTATCCTTACTCAGTCAATTACAAGGGGGGCACAACATACAAGTCAAGCACACTATTGTCAACGTTTCCTTTTTCTACTTTGATTGGGCCAAGCACTTCTCTCCTACTATCCTCTATCCGGTGAATTAAGTGGGTCAGCATCGAGTCAATCCTCTACCCAACTATCTTACGGTTAAGAAGAAGGTCACGCCGCGGGCGACAGGAGTGGAATACAGCTTGCGCGACACACCATCCACACAAGGGCAGAAGTGAGAGAGCCCGACACCTTGTACTGTTCATATAATATTATTATTATGATATCATAGATCCCTTATTGATATGATAACCCGGTGACCTAACCGAGCACATAATTATTTCTCCTCACGGACGTTACCCTGTTCCAATACTTTAGCCCACCCCCGAATACTAGGGTATGGACGAAAAAAGCGGAAAAAAAGATCAGCAAAAATTATCTGTGGAGTGAAGTAAAGGTGAAAACACTTTGGAAAAAAAAAAGGGTTAGGCGGACATCTGCAAGCCGGAGGTTGATTTAGGGAAGAAATGCCGGTACTCGACTATTCTGTACGGGATCGTCGCGAAGCACTAACCGTTTCTGGATGATCTGCCCTGTACTACCCTCAGGTAACTTGGCGCCGAGCCGAGGCATTTGAAATACGGTAACGTTGACTTAGTAGGGGAGTGTCGGCTGTTTCGGTTAATCCATGGGTAAAAATGAGATTTGTAGTGAATGATAGTTTTTTTTGTTTTTTGGAGAAAGAAATGACTAGCCAAAGAAGCGGATGTCAAGAGAGTCCTTTGGAAAGTTGAAAGGGAAGTCGAATGAGAGACCAAGGTTGTAAGAGGTAGGGGAAGGATAGCTGAGTAAAAAAAGCCTTCAGGGACAAGATGATACTCTTGGTAGCTTAGGGTAAATGACAGAGTTCACCGAGTATATGAGTACAAGGAATCCCATAATATCCTTCTATCATATTCGAACACACGCGAGCGCCGGTGGTTTACAAGAGTGAGCGTAGCGTAGCCAGAATGATGTCCGGTGGCCTGCAATATACCGAGTGCCTATAATTAACAATAGACAATACAGAGGGTAGTGGAGATCATTCGGGTTTTCCCTCTCAGAGCGCTGGCTGGATAGGGCTTTCAAGGGGCAAGCGCGGGGTTGGGAAAGATATATGTTTATTATTATAGAAATTATCATCGCTAGGGAAACAATGATTGGAGTTACGAGAGATGAGGCTTTGTTTTCTATCCGGAATTGCCTCACGCTATCTACAAAGGCCCCATATGATATTCGGGCAAAGAACTACAAGTCTACACCTACTACCTGCTTTAATCTTCTCCTTCCCTTAGCAACACGCAGTGCAGATCCATCAGTCGTTTCTCTACCTCCATGGCAATCTAACTCCAAAGCTCGAAGCATGCGCTACATGGCATCTGCGACGTCAAAAGCCGGACGACCGCTGCAGTAGGGACACAGGGGAATGACCAGGCCAGCCGGGTAATGAACAGATATATATGGTAAAAGTTGGAATAATCGAGTAATGTGCTGTGTAGTTAGAGTTGCCCCTTCTGGGAAGATCTGATGTTTCTCTCTCTCCTTATCTCTTTCGGAGGGGCCGAGCCGCTTTTCTTTTACCATATCTTTCGCTCCCTTTCTAAAGTATGATAGTGGATTCTCAACGGCATCCACGGCTCGATCCGTCCCAGGTTCCACGGTACGATAGTAGGTCAGATTCCACCGCCAAACCGTAACCCAACCTTAGGGCAGGGCTCCACTCTGAACTCAACGCTGCACTCAACGCGGCCCATACGCCGATGGCGGATTTCACAGTTGCTATGATGGCGCTGAATATTGTTTTACACCCTCAGGCCTCACTATATTGAAGTGGCAAGATAATTCAACCTCTTCGCCAGCTTCAAGCATCTTCGAAAAAGGCCTATCTCATGAGAGATGTAGAGCTATTTGCTGCCTGGGTGTGCTGCACTACACCTCAATCATATGGGTTGCTTGTAACTAGCCATGCTGTCATGGATATCAGAGTTCCCCTGTAGAGCAGACCCTAGTACTACGATTGTAGAAATATATTCTTTCTGCCCAAGGGAGGTAATAAATAGAGTCGGGGTATAGGCCTTGTTGATTCTCGGAACAAAATTCTGGTTCCTTTAACCAGCCTATCACCATTTAGGCCTTGGATTACGGAGGGGCGTTTTGGCAAGTTATTTTGGTTCGCGACGCTAATTTCCAAGAGGCTATATCCTATTGGATAGGAGCACAGAAATCGCCGTTGGATGTGGGGTTGGAACAACCCATTGCCAATGGGGCAAAGCGCACAGTCTTGCCCGGGGGTGGTAGAAAACAGGTTAGTCTAAGTCGACGCGTCCTCCCCCGGGGGCCATAGCTCCAGCTCATAT
>Ga0307510_10009625_pt1 | contig 11518 bp, 14 predicted proteins | sample 12_EM_MG_FD_207224 | JGI IMG/M metagenome (GOLD analysis project Ga0307510, IMG submission 207224) | Populus trichocarpa ectomycorrhiza microbial communities from riparian zone in the Pacific Northwest, United States - 12_EM | ecosystem: Host-associated > Plants > Roots > Unclassified | place... | reverse complement strand
AAGGGTCTCCGGACGCACCAGACGCAACCAGCTGGGGCGCATGGGTACAGGACGCACAGGACGCACAGGACGCAGAGTCCAGGCTAGGAGAGTCAGGACGCAACACTCCTGTATCCGGCGCAGGCCACCTTTTTGCTGATGAATAGTCCAGTTGAACGTCATATTCTTCCTTCCCCTGCGTTTTCACCCGAGCTCTCAAGCCACCCCACGGGGTAAAACCTTAAACACACTTCCCATCTGCACATTCTCGGCGATTCTTCAGGGAGAGAAACTCCTTCTCTCCTCATTTCCCGAAGCAGAAAACAGGAAGGGCTGTGCCTCATGCTACTATCAAACTGGCTCGCCCCCGGTTACTTTCGCCTTTTGTGCCTCTATTCTACTTCAAGGACAGAATAATATTATGGTAGGGCAGGGGTAAGTTTCATCCGAGTAACATATGAAATCCAAATCCCTTAGAGAACTTTCTAGCTCAGGGAGTGCTTTTGTGTCGGAATCAAGAGCTGCCGCAGAATTTCTACTGTTCGGCAAGGAACCCGGGTCTCTGTGGGCTCTAATTCTGCGGGTTCCGGCACGGCGAGGCGCCACCGTATTCGCACTTTATAGGTACTCCGGTAATGCTGGAGTGGATAATAATAATGCGACACCTAGCAACCCAACTCTCCTGAGGAGATCAGTGATTAAATACTATACCACTTCATTATTATATGCTAAGATACCCCCAGTTTTCGCATTTATCGAGTGGAAATTACTTACAGTTCTTACTACAAGCTCCATTTTCTCTCTTCTTGAGTTTTGAGACTTGAAGTTCGAACACTGACCCCTTTAGATGAGTAATAGGAGTTGTTCTGGATTTTACAGCAGGCGGGATGGGCAGGGCTACCCTGTGGGGTGTTACACCATCTTTTTCCACCCCTGGCATATTTCTGCGCTATCAGAACGTCCATGCTTCCACAGTGGAGGCTAAAGTCCCTGATGCGACATTTCATCGTCGTTCTATATTCTCTCGCCAGTACTTGCAGGACCTAAAGAACTCATGTAACCAGCTACTCCTACTTGTCGGGCCCCGCCGATAACCGGAACGCAAAGATTTGACATGATAAGGCTGATTGATGTCCTCGGCGGACTGAAGGCCTAGCCCCAGTCCCGGGAAGCCCTCCGGTGCGGGGGACGTTTCTAGCTGGCTTATCCCGCAGCGCACCTCTGCGGATATACTTATATTGACTCTCGAGAGATTTCCGACCTTTTGCACCTTGCGAAATGACTGCAAGGGCTTGGAACGGGGTACAAATAAGCTCCAGGAGCCTTGGATCCAGATTGCCTCATATTCGCCAATAGGCGCCTGATGCGTTATCTCTGCCCCGAAAACCAGAGACATGGGCTAGCATGTTCGTTAATCCCGACATGCCATTTTTTTGAGGGTGTTCATCCGGTCCCCCCCCCGCTCTCTTTCCCGAGTGACATATTGTGAGTTTTATCCAAGCTCGGAACCTTCCTTAGAGCAAGTCGCGGGTAATTTCAGGGTGTGGAAACAATGTTCGGCGCAAATGAGGGAGTTTCCGTTCCAGATTAACTTCTGGTGGTCTTGTAGCTGGGTTCTAGGATCTTCGCCATACTTGTGATTTCACTTGATCAAACTATTCACAGGGTTCAAGGACAACCGCCTCTAGCGTATGGCCAGACTCGAGGGATTGAATTGCAGCTGTATTCCTCACAATAGATTGCGTGGGACCTCAGTAAGGTATGATAAGCTCCTTTATGCCACTGTACGGAACTGGGGCTAAGGGGTGACCTCAAGGGTACCCCATAGGTAACTAGCTATATCCCATAGGTCAAGAACATCCTGACTACCGTGCATAACCCTTCTTCCCCCCCTTGAGGAATTGAGGTTACTGAGAAAGCCTTTTTGTATGATGCTCACTTGTGACGGCCCAGGAAAATACCATTGTGATGAACAGTATAAATTGCAGGAAAGCATACGATATATACCAGGTATGAGAGTGTTCCTCCCCTAAGGTCCATTTCCCCGAGATATGCAGTGTCCGGGTGTCTCAAAAAATCTGCCCATAGATAACTTCCCATCGTGGCTTAGTACAAATTTTCCAGATTTACGCCGGTCATCTCGCAGGACCAAATGACTACTATTGCAATTTCTATGGATGATTCCTGGCTCCCTAACTTAAAAATATCATTGGCGGAATTCGTTCTGGTGAAATACCACGTTGGCTGTGCTATTGTTGACCGAAATCTAGACATTTGGAAATCATATCCATTAGTTGTTCTACCCAAATTAAACGGTATTTTCTCTATACCCCTACTGTTAATGGGGAACACTTATCATCACAGGAAAGTAGAACCTATCTATCACATACTTTTTTATTAAATGATCACCTGGACTTTTTTGTCAACTTTTTCAATTTGGAATATGAATTAATGCTGCTAATGGGGAGGGGAAGGAAACTTATTCGATAGAACTGTACGTTAGGTACTGCTAGTCTGTCTTGTTTTTGACACCTACTAGAATCCGGATTATGAATTCTGGGTGGGTTGATTGGATTAATGGTTATTAATATCTACAAGGCTATACATACGATCAGACTGACCCCGCTTTCTACAGCTCACTAAAATCTCACCTTTATCAACCGCCATCTTCCATAGTCCATTCACTTTTCTAGATCAAAAAGAGCGAAAAATATATGTCCCTGTGCTTCTGTGGGAAGCAGAGCAATTACAATAATAGCACCTTCTTTAACGTGTCGAATCTGATTGTTGCTAATGAGAAGTCTAGAATTCCACCTCGGTTATCTCTACTGCTCAAATAGAGCCTCGGATACTCTATCGGGGCGTTAGGGATGCCGGTTGGATAGCGTTGGGGACTGGGCCCTGGGAACAGAAGAATTTGGGTACTCCTCTATTCTGCTACCGCGACCCGGGGGTTGGCAAGACCTAAGAGGGATGATCTTAGAGGGAGGTGGGAAGGGAGCAAGTGCAGCGTTGACCAAGCGCAGTTCTAGTCCGCTAATGATTGATCCTTTGTGTGTCAGATTGGAGGAAAAAATGTGGTCGTTGCCTGCTTCTATTTTGACTTTACGGCTCGGAGGGAACAGATATGCACGGCCCCCCACAGAAAGAAGTTGCGGGTAGAATAGAAAGGATTCCTGGAGAAATAGTGCAGAACTTTCAGAAGCAGAAAGAGTGATAGGTGGATGGGGATTGCGGTTTCCGGAAATTGCAAAGATGGTAGAGACCGCATCGTCCTCCTATACCACATTTATATGCATGGCCCTCTCCATGGATGTCTGGGGGAATGCCAACTAAAGGTCCTCGGCCTACTCAAGGAGGTTTTCTGGAAGTCGCCGGGCACTTGAATCCTCCCAAGCGGCAGGCCCTAGTTCCTGGATGAGGTATCCTGGATGGATGCCGAAAAATATCTTGCCGGGAGAGGAGGTATTGATACATATATCGGATATCGCCATCCCAGACTGGATGAGAATACGACCCCCGACGCCATAGACGGTAACCCAGAAGTAACCGCTGTAAAAAGAAGCATTCCCGAAACTTTATCTCAAACGTACGTCCAGAAAACCCACAAGTTAACCTACCCCTCAAGTCGTCCGCTAATAGATATGTCTAGATCTTTGCTACTCCCCGAGAACTGAGGCAGTCCTGAGAGAAACAACGATCTATAGAAGACGAGAGAAGTTAAGAGTAATTCCGGATCGGTTTAGGTTGAGGGGTGCTTAAGATGCGGGGCTAGAGTGCACAAAGGCAGAGGGCGTGAAGAAAGCAGGACTTGGGATTACCACACTGCTGTGGATCTCCCATTCAGAACAGCCACACCCTGACAGAGGAGCTATGTCACGCCCTCGTTACCGAAATGGCATCGCCCGGCCTCAATGCTTATAATGTGCCTCCGGTACAGATATTCCCAGGCTGCTGCTGCCGGGCACTTGTCGTCGTAGATAAGGAGTTCTCAATTGTCCGCTCAATCGATGTTACTCCCCGAGAGTATCTTCGCTCCGACCCAACCCTTTTTGGCAGATGTCTCTCGAGGCTGGTGGAATGACACTTGACCCATCCCAATCCCAAGCGCCCCCAGAATATTCCAGCTCGTTCTCCCCACGACTTCCAAAGCGCACCCTTTCTCGAACACCCACCTCTATATTGGGAGGTCATTCCAAAGTCGGGCTCTTGAGTGGTGCGGGGTCCATTTCTCTCGAGCCTTTTGGCCCTCATAATAACCATATATCTGCTGAGCCGCTTTCCGGAGCAATCGCTCCCCGTGATGTCATTTGGGATGCGAGGTTTTCCGCATCGCATGTAGTCTTTCGGTACCGTTAGAGTTGTGCTCGCTGTGGCGGGGTTGACAAGACATAGAGATGATGCAGGTATAACGCCACTCATAAGGGCCCCTAAAATGTGGGCATGAAGTACTCATGTCGCCGGATTGCTCTGCCAGCTCCTATTATGGAATCGCTCATCCTCGGATATTTCAGCCTATTAAATCCTTCAAAAATTTAATGATCACTGTTGCGTCAATGGTGAAATGGGAAAGAACACCTTAAAACGTGACCAAGGCTCTGGTTACATGCATTGCATTCAGATTATGTGTTTGAGTATGTGAGCGAACAAAAGAGACTTAAGCTAATAAAGTATTATTTCCACCATTAATGTGAATTTTGATGGCAATAGCATCAAAATGAAGTCCAGTATGCCAATCTAACGCTATAATTACGGCTCCCTTTAGAATCGGAATATGAGCGGCAGCCATAGGAATGTGAGGCATCTTTAACTCTCTCACTGACATGATCTTTGGCTTGTTGGTCAGGCTGCTGGCTGCTCGTTGCCTTGCCAGATCATAGAGGGCAAGGTACGGTAGTCGCAACTATCGCTTCCCAACATATTTTATTGGCCAAAACACCCGAGGGTGAGCGATTCCATAATAGGAGCTGGCAGGGCAATCCGGTGACGTGAGTACCGATAGTTGTTGATAGTGCCGAATTCCCCCTACTCGAGTAGATCGTGGCAAAGATGCATTAGTGAAATTAGCCATATTTCTTTGATTGGTAGATCGAACCTCATACGATAGAGGAGTAAAGCCATCACATGACTTCAGATGTTGGTTAGTAAAAAAATATCGACAGGTGCATTACCCCACAAGTACGGGAACATCACCCATACCAGGTTTAGTTGCTCCTGTCGATTGGGAAAAGATCTGCGTCATGAACTCGACCCCATATAATGCTTTTGATATCACTCGATTGACATTTCTAGAAAAGCGGGGACGCTGGTTCTCTAATTTGCATCTCATAGTAGCATGATGTAGGGAAATTCGCCACTTTCAACAATAGGGGATGAGATGATGATAATATTATTATGTGGGTGGATTGCATCGAAAGTTGTTCACATGGGTCGTCGCTGCGACATGTAACATTCAACCCGGTGAGGAATTAGGATTAGCATGAAAATCATAATATTTTTTTTTCAAGACCTTATTATGTTCAATTCACACAATGGTTATACTTTTCTTCCCATCATAATATCTCCCCTCTTCTTTTTAATCGTACTCGAGTATGGGCATTGAAGGGTTGCGTTTTCCACTCTGTCCTAATTCATATTCTAGCTTACCCGGAGGGATGAGTTAAGGTAATCCACAACCTCCCTATATCACACATTTCTACCATGGCTGAGAGGTTCTTTACGAGAACAAACCAGAGCGACCTAGGCGACACTGTAGAGAGCACAGACCATTCATTTGGCTATTACGGCGCTTCCAACGCGCAATCCCCAATACTCCTTCCCACCCTATCCCACCGAAAAAGAGAAGATAGTTACTGTGGTTATCGTACCACCCTGTTCACAAGGCTTAACCCAAATGACCGATTACTATAACGAGTGATACTGCATGATTACGACCCTAACCCATACATCCATCACTAAACCCTAGACTGGTCTGTCACAACTCCTCACTCGAATCCCCTCTCCCTGCTTCACCACCTAGCTAATCCTACGATACGATGTCAAGCTCATCATGACGACAGCGGTCCCCGCTATCCTACTATAGCCGAAACCGACCTGCCCCCATGGTACAAACCCAGATGCTCGCGCACATACAAGAATTTGACTTATTGCTACACGAATGCCATAAATTATTGATATGATACTTCTATGTTGTCCTAATTGCTCCTCCCTCCTGAGGGTCGACGGAAGAGAAGGGAGAAAAAAACCACGCCCAGTCGCCTCCATCGCCGAACAAAAATGAAATAGACGGAAAGGAAAACCCATGAGAATGATGTTTTAATGAGACGTGATAGAGCTTGGGTGGATAGAGGGGAAAGAGGAAATGGGGGAGGGAAGGGAGACAAAAGGATAAAATAAACGCCCATCCATGCGATTTTGGTAAATTTAAATCGCTTTGCAATAGTGAAAAAGAAAAGAAAAAATACCATACCGAATATGAAATACAAGCCCTTTCCCTGCTTTCGTTTTTTGCATTCATCTCGCTTCGAATTCTCTCAAATTAAGAAAAAACTCCAACAAGAAAGAGGAATCTAGAAAAGGATGCGAAATGTATCAACTCCTCCATCATTGACATCAAGGGAAAAGGGCGAATGAAGAGAAAAAAGTGCGCAAATCAAGAAAGGCTAAAAATATACAAGAATAGGACCGTGACAAGTTAAGAGAAGAAAAAGCCGGGAGCAGGCCAGAACCGACCCCAGATAGTGCCAGAGTGTCAATAATACCTATGAAGGGAGATTCCTTTCTCCCTGCATTTGCATTCCCAACTATAGACATATTATCCACCGAAACATGACCTCTTCAACTTAATCGGACCTGTTGACTTTGTTCTTGGTAGCGTGGCTAATCCCCAGCCCGATAGCTACAGCCCCAACCACAAACACAACGGCGCAGACAACTTTGATGATGATCCATTTGGTCTTATTTCTCATGACTTGCTTCTGCAGGAACCTCCTCGCGGGCCATGCATTGCATTGCCTCCCCTCCTCACATGATAAAGAGAGTCTCGGATGAGGGTGTGTGGACATGGAAGGTCGAGGCATGGGGTATTCAGCGGGATTCTGAACTGTGCATGTCGAAGAGGTAGGGTGAATAGTAATGACAATTGAGTCAGATGTCGACTTGTCAGCTGACTTGGGCCCGTGAGGAATGGAAACAGTGGGAATGCTGTGATGCGTGTTCTCAGCGGGATACGTGGGAGCTGGAATTTGACATTCAGCATCTTCCAGTTCAGGTTCCTCGGCAATAGTAGTAGTAGTCGAGTATGATTTCTGCAGAGGAGCAGGATGGGCCGATAAGTTTGTCGATTCTGGTAGAGCCGCAGGAGCTGGCAGAGCAGGAGGTTGTGGAGACATACTCCTGTAGGGATTGTTCGATTGAGGCTCAGCCATTGGTGTCTATTCCTTTGCCGAGTCGAAAAGGACAGAATCTAAATTCACGAGCCGCGCCGGCTCAGAAATGCGCAGGGGGAACGGGGGATGTCAGGACTTTTAAAGTGCGAAGTCGTAAGCTCCGAGCTACAGGCATTGAGCGGTTAGCTTTCCGTCAACAGCTCAATGTTTTATTTTCGCGCGTCCAGAGCGTGAGAGCTCGAAACGAATACCGGTAGGGGAGGGAAAAAAAAACCTCACCGATCAACACGCGAAAAGTGGGGAGGAAGGAAGGAAGAAAATGGGATGAAGCAGAAGGGGAGGGCATCAGATTACATACGGTAGAAACTAGTTATTTGTGTAGGGAAAAAAAGCACCAAGCCGCCAAACGGACCCCTCAATGAAAGGATAGAGCTGCAGAGGGAGGTCGTAAAAAAAACCACGAAAGCCACAGGCAGCCGGAGAGAGGCGGGGTGTGGTGTGGTTGACGGTTGTGCAGGGGAGGATGATGGAACGAAGGGGGAAAGAACGGGAAAGGGAGGGAGGGAGAGAGGGAAAGGGAGGGAGAGCAGGGAGATTACTCGTACTCGAGTAGGGTAGAGGATTTGCTTGTGTGAGAGCGGGAGAGAGAGGAGAAATCTGGCTGCACGCAGCAGGGTGGAAAATAGAGAGCTGCTTGTTAGGTAAAGGAAGGAGAGAGCAATGCTCAGTCGCAGTTCTGTCGTCGGTGTGCTGGCCAATTGGAGCAGAGGAGGACCGACAGACGGGCTATGAGGTTATTGGGTCAGGGCAATTCTCGAGTAAGTTATTTCTCTACTATCATACATACAATATCATGGAATTATTGAGTGAATAACTGAAAGTGTGCGAAAGCTTACTTTCTAGGGCAGCGAAAGCGTAGTCTAACGACCCTCGTGAGGCTACTTGTACATCCATCATCATCATCATCACCACGGGCAAGATGCAAGTATGTGGAAGGGAAAAAAATGATGTTATCCAAAAAAGGGGTCGAAGTGCCAGGCCCTCTCACAACAATAATTCCAACTATTCCCGATCGGTACGGCTTAAGGTTAATCTTATGGTTTACTTGGCACTTGGCACCACCACTTCAGCGCCCTCGACAAGCCCCCCCGTCTCCATTTCTCACTGTAACATTCCATGTCGGAAATCCGACGACCAGTGCCAGATAAACAACACAATGCGACCGTCCACCATGGCCTTCCGTGCTGTATTGGAACAAACTTTTTCGTAGGAGAGAAACAAAAATGAAAAGGAAAACCATGGCAAAGCGCTTGCACGACAGCCCATTTCCTTCTGGAAAAGAAAAATGAAAGAAAAGAACATGGCGGTATGAACAGCGAGGGGAAACAGGGTAAATCCTGTCACCGCACCGAGCCGCTCGGGTGCTTACACACAAATCACATTCCTCCCTCCTCGAGCATTGCACCTGCCCTCTGGCCTTGTGGTGCCGTACCCACCCGTACTCGTCGTTCCTGTATGTACGCGGGCACTACATGTGACCGCTGATGGAAAGGAAGAGAGGCGCGGAAGCAAGGGGCGAGAATGAGAGAAGGGGAGTGGTAGGGAGGGCCGGTAGGGGGGGGCGAAAAAAAAGACAAGATCTGTACCACCTCGCTTCTCCTCGAGCACCCGACACGGCGACACCCCAAAGCGATCTCACTGCCATACAGGGACACATATGTCAACAGCCCCGAGGTCACGGTTTTTGCCATCCTCTATCTGCAGTACGATGCCAATCAAGCTTGTCTCACCTCCCTCGTGGCTAGTACTTTGCGAGCAATGTACCAGTAGGAGTACCGTACTCGAGTAGAGTACTGGTATAATATGAGCAGTGCTTTTAATGCAGGTGTGATAAAAAAAAAACACTCAATCATGCAAGTGTCTTTCTGGTCGCCAGAGGGGATGCTCGGGTACCTACTTGCCGATAAGATACTGCACTGTACGGGCATAGTCTTATTCGACCGGAGGATCTAATCCCGAGTCCATGATACAGTGCTGGTACCGTACGACCCTTCCGGCATTAGCAGGGGAAGAAGCTATAATAAGAATTACCAGCACTCCATCCCTTCTATCCTTCTCCGGCGGCAAGCGATATGGCACATGGTTAGTCTATTTATTGATCAGGTCAAGGGCAGCTGCTCTTCTGCCTCCTGCGAAACTCTATCATACGCTACGGTACGCATATTGCTATACGCAAGATCATACCATAGCATCTCACCTGCTACTCGAGTAGACAATTGTAACCCTTACGGTGCCGCGCCTAGCCTGGGTGACACCGATGCTCGCAGCTCGAGCTACAGTAGCGCCGCGGGAAAAACCTAACCTAACCGTACCTTACTCCATTAGGGTTAGGTAAAGCACTCAGAAGCAAGGATCTAGATTCCTTCTTGGTCCACCGATCCGTGAGGCTGATAATATCTTGGCTATGATAGGACAGCTATCATACAGTATTTCCCCACTCTTTTCCGAGTGTGGAAAAACTCCTCCAATCACGCCTTCCCATCGTACCTAGCCCCTGTTCTCCCCATCATCTGCAAGAGGTAGAAGAATAAAAGATGCCATCTGGGCATAGAGCACCCTATCACTGCACGGCCAAACAAGACGAGAAGAAAATAAAATAAAAAGCGACAAAAATACCACAAAGCCAAGTAGGAACTTTCTCAATCTGTATTCACTCATTCACTACGTCTCTGCTCCATATGATATTGCACAGCATGGCAAGATTCCTGTGACCGTGGGCCTGTCTCCCACGTCTGAGAGAAGCTTGCGCGTCTGAACAGTAATAAGGCGGGAGGGAAAGCTATCCGCTCGTCCCACACACACACGCGCGGGCACATGCACACTGGTGGAACAGGCAGGTAGGCACTTGAGTAGCAGTATGCCGACAGCAGTACTGGTTGATAGAGGACTGCTCCCAATTCTATGCGATGCCATGCTATGCGGAACAATGGGCCCATAGAAAGTGCAGATTTTCAGAAAGTGGGTGGCTTTTAGATGGAGGTATGCTCCTCGCGGCGCTTTGTATAAGTGCCCACCGGGGGGGGGGTTGGTGAACAGTTAATACAGGTTAACCTGGATAACAACGCTTGTCCTGTCCGAAAACATCTCCCTGGATACTTGAATCGTACATAACAGGTAACATAGAGCCCATAGATTGGAAAAGCGTCCCCGGAGTGCTGAGTTTCGAGTCGACCCGCCTGTTCTGTACGTACCCAAAAAGGCGTTACGCGCGCTGCTAGCAGAGGCAACCCCAGGGCCTAACACCTCGATTATGGAGCCTAGGAACTGAGCTCCAAAGCGTCGGGGAGTGAATACTACTGCCGTCCCACAACTTCTCTCTCCGACCTTCTGGTCCCTTTTCATCGCCATCATTACCATCCTACAATACCGCAACATACTTTCCCCGAGAAATCCCTGCTGAATACACGGTAACATCCGCCTCCAACCTAGCCCAATTCAAGCGGTGGCTGGTCAACCGTTCGCCCAGCCCCCCCTCTGTCCCCCCCCCGCCCACCAAGCCGTGAACCGAATCCAACTCGCCAAGCTAACCCCGCCATGGAAAGATAAGTGCAGTTTCATATTTACTCTTTCTGTTTTTTCCCATTCAGCTTTCTCTTCCTCCAAAGTAAAACCTCCCGATGCGATGCGCATACATACCCGACATTCCCCATGCTCATCCTCTTTCCAGTCTCGGACTCGGCTGCGGTAGCGGGTTTTTTTTGTTCGGTGGTGCTCGTGCCGGTGTATGTACCGTGATACATTCGCACCCCGCTACCCCGGAAGGCCAAAATCCGAAGAATCTGTCCGGCACAGCGAGCGATCCGGGACGACGGATCAGGCTTCGGTGTAAAGAAATTCGGAGGTTGCTGTAATTCATACGGGATAGCGAGGTGTCCGGATTATCGAGGTCCGGGACAGCGGGGTGTGGACGTATGTAGGAAGAGGTTGTCGGTATACCGCTTTTGTTGGTTCCGGCGGGGGGAGGGAGGGGGGGGTTGGTTCCCTGTGCCCCACACAGGGGAGTCTAGGCTGAACCTGTCGTTTTGAGAGAAAATGGCGCTGAATAAACCTCCTCCATCTTGTCCGAGCGTGGGTGTAAAGTTACAATGATG
>Ga0307510_10009624_pt1 | contig 11519 bp, 6 predicted proteins | sample 12_EM_MG_FD_207224 | JGI IMG/M metagenome (GOLD analysis project Ga0307510, IMG submission 207224) | Populus trichocarpa ectomycorrhiza microbial communities from riparian zone in the Pacific Northwest, United States - 12_EM | ecosystem: Host-associated > Plants > Roots > Unclassified | place... | reverse complement strand
CAAATTTGATAGATAAAAAATTTCAATAAAAAAATGATAAGGGAAAAGCAAATAACAATTATAAAAATGAGGACCAAAGTTAATATAAAAATTAAATTTTAAGAGATGAAATTGAAAAATAAATATTTAAAACAAAATATATATAGCAATCAAAAGTTTGAGGACCAAATTTAATATGATCAGTAAATAATATGATATTTCTAAATTTTTCATAACTTCCGGAAAGTGTTTTCCGCCTAAATTTTTCAGGAAAACACTTTCCTAGAAACCAAGCCAAATTTTTCTTTGACTGGAAAGTGTTTTATGTTAACCAACTTTTTTAATGACAAATAAACACAGGAAAGTTTGAAAAATAATTTCCTGAAAATCACTTTCCAGGAAACAAACATAGCCTAATTCAATGACGTAAAATTGACGCCAAGAATTGGGCTGATTGACCCCAAGTCCTCGACCCTTTTTTGGGTTAGATTATCTATTAGGTCTAACAACTATGATATGTATCTAATAAAATGTTGGATAAATGTGAAATAAGTCTCCAAACTAAATTAGGGTTTTTAATCAAGTCCTCAAATATATATATTTTTTTTTATCTCAATTGGTTTTTTAAATTTACTGAAATTTTCAATTTTCTTCAAACTGTATATTTTTTCATCAAAGGACATTTGTTCTATTGATATTTGATTTTTTTTATATATATATATTTGACATTATGGTGAGGCGTAATAGTTATAACTAGTCATTTTTATTTTTTTTATTTTACCACCTTGATGTTGCATGGAAATCCTTAAAAGTGATTTTTATTTAATTTTTCAACAATTAAAAAAATTGAAAGAATTTCATTGATTTAAATTTTGCAAGAAACAAATTCTTGAGTCAAAATTCACTCTTCTTATTTTTATATATTTTTTTAATTTGACAAAGCCATTAATTTCTTATCAACACCATGGTTTTTAGAATAAAAATTTAAAACGAATTAATATAAAAATGCATAAGAATTCAAATGATTTAAATTTAAGAGGACATATATTTCTTTAGCCAAAACTTTCTTTTCGTTATTCATTGATTTATTTTTATTTTGATAAAAACATACCTTTTTATCAAACGCCTAGTTTTCCATATAAAAACTTATCATGATCAGTGATTAAATTCTCAACAAAAATATAAAAAGTAAAGATAATGTCTCAATTATTTTTATGCCATTGTATAAAAAATAAAAATAAAAATAATTAAAAAATTATAATAAAAAATAATAAAATATATATTATTCTCATTGATTTTTTTCACATATTTTTAATATATTGTGCATGTTACATTCATATATAATTATAAAACAAAATTAAAAATATAACCATAAAAGCTTCCAATATTATTTAAAAACAAATTATAGTAAAATTGAACATCATTTAATTATTTATTTAAAGATGAATTTTTTACATATGAAAAAAAGTTTTTAAACAAAAAAAACTCATTTTCACCTAAAAACTTCTAAAAAACTCTTATAACCACCCAAGAAAACCCAAATTCATTAAAAACATAAAATCAACTCAAAACAAACATTTCTCAATCTTGATTTATTTTTTCTGGCAACATAGAATCCTAAAAACACCCCAATGACAATCCTCTCATTAGGAAAAACTCTTTGACATCAAATTTGATCATTTTTGTTAGCGAAATCCAACCAACCGACTTTTTTTTTCCAACGGCTCTCTTTCTTCTTTCTCAAACTCAAGAAGTAAAATGTGAACAAAATAAAGTTTTGACTAAAATATATAATTGTCAAATTAAAGGGACCAAAAAGGATTTTTAAAAACATTAAGGTTCTATATCTTAAAGAATTGTGTAATCACTTTTTTTAAGAAAAAAAGGGTTGCTGGTTCCCTAATTCTCAATCACTTGCAAACAAGAAAGTTGATTTATTTTTTCACAAAATCAGTACTAACCCAAAGTTACAAAGTTTTGTTGAGATCATAATAATCATACAAGAAACAAAACGAAACAAATTATAAATCTCAATCTCTAATAAATGAAATGTTCAAAGGACTAAATTGAAAAAAAAATTAAAGGAAAAAAAAATCACTTTGCAAATCCAAAGTAGCTTGTACTTGTATGAACATTAAAACTAAGAATTGCTTTAGAATATTTCTTCTTAATTATTATTAGATACATTTTTCTTTATGTATCAATAGTGGGCTATTTTTTTGAAAGATACTTATATCATTAAACGCCAAAATCTGGCGAGATTAGTACATAAGCTGCATAATATCATATTATGGCAAAATGCCACAAAGAAGACAAAACGCAGGCTAAGGGAAATGAAAAACAAAGAAGCTAGAGAACCACATATAGCACTGCATAGAGAGAACATTGAGGCAATGAAGCCTGATAGGACTACCAATAGCCATCAGAATGAACTCATAGCTAAGCTTTCCTCTACAGAACAAAACAGACATAATCTAATCTCAAAAGCATAATAGCAGAAAAACACACAAGCAGAGCCATAAAATTGTTGGTGATTCAAAACCAGACAACAAAATCACTTGATCTCCGCACTCCTTGTTTAGCCATGCAATCTGCCATGTAATTACTTTCACGAAAGATATGGGAGTAGGTGATTGAGCCAAAATATGCATTCAATCTGTTAATATAGGAGAAAAGATTGTGATGCTTCCAGGGATAGTTGTGAGGCTTATGCATCCAACTAATAACATTGGCAGAATCAGATTCTATGATGAGATGCTGATGATGGAGGAGACAATTAGATGCTGATAGTTCAATGGTTTTGACAATAGCCCTCAACTCAGCAATATTGGAATCTAAAATCCCAACTAGAACAGAGAACATACCAAGCAGATGGCCATGATGATTTCGCAGAACACCACCTATTCCAGAGGGACCTGGCTTACCAAGAGAAGAGCCATCCACATTCCATTTGAAGCTATTAACCATAGGGGGAGACCACATATTATCAATTCTGAAAGACTGAACATTAGACCATCGAATTAGGCCATCTGTCGATCTAATCAGATCTGTAGGGGAATATGGGAAATCAGAGTGGATAGCTTTTAGCCATAGGCATAGACGAGTGATAATAAGAAAGAATATTGTATCATAGTCAGGTGTCTTCTGTTGGAAAATCAGATCATTTTGAAGAAGCCAAATAAACCATGCCACTGAGAAAAACAACATCAGCCACTCCTTCCTTTGAAAGTTACCATGCACTAGGGAAGTCCACTGAGACCACATATCTGAGAAGCTCTTTGGGCAGCACCAAACTAAACCCCACCACTTAATGATTTTGGACCAAATGAGCCAATGCTTGTGGCAATGCATTAGGATATGGTCAATCGACTCTTCCTCCATTAGACATATAGGGTAGTTAGATTCTGAACTACCCAAAATTCCTCTTCGAACCAACATACACCGGGTGTTGATTCTGTTAATGATAGCCATCCAGCAAAAGATCTCTACCTTAGGAGGGACAATACCTTTCCAAATCCCAGCAAAAGAGAAGCCACTATTTATGGAAGACTTGGGACTTAACAATCCACAGAGAGATTTCACTGAAAATCATCCTGATTTATTGTTCTTCCATATTAGTCTATCCTCTCCATCTTTGTTAATGTGTACTATCGATAGGATTGCATAAAATTGATCTAGCAAATCAACGTTGCGCCCCCATAGTGGTCTTGTCTAGGAAAATACCCAAATCCATTCATACCCTTCCCACATTCCCATCTTATCAATGCTGGCTTTTTTGTCGTTGGATAAGTGGAAAAGATTAGGGAAGTGCTCTGCTAAACAACGGTTATTGATCCAGAAATCAAGCCAAAACATAGTCTTCTTACCATTTCCAATAAGAACCAGTGATTGTTTATTCACAATATCCTGCAGCCTATTATCTTTAACACAATGATTGACAATACGGGTCCATATAGTTCCAGCTCCTGAAATAGGAGCTTGCAGCAGCAGTTTAGAACAGTTGGTGTTGTGTATGCTTTTGATCATATTATTCCACATACTTGATTCCTCCAACCCAAACCTCCATAACCATTTAAATAGCAGAGCTTTATTTTTATCCTTTAAGGATCCAACCCCAAGGCCATCAGCATGTTTGATATACCAAATAATAATTTGATATTTAATTGTGAACACAAAATGGTTAAGCTACTTTCTTCTCAAGAATATTTAAGAGATATAAAATATCATAAAAGAGTTAAATTAAAATTAAAAATCAAATTAAAATTAAAAAAAAACTAAAAGGCCTCGTAAAAACACTATTTATCTACTGTAGCCCTATACCCAATGACAATGTGGATTTGTATAATGCCATTTTTTTTCAGTTATATTTTTTTTTCAATTGAATACTTTTATATTGAAGAGATTTGAGATTAATATTTTGTTTTGATTAGGTTAGTGTGGACTTCTTGCATCCCGGGAATGGTTTGATGTTGGAATTTGCAAAAGAAATAAAATTGATTCAATTGTTTGCAACAAAAATTGAAATTAGAGAGACTTAAATTGAAATCAAGTGAACAAAATCTGGATTTTATATTCCCACACATTGTTTTGTCAACGTGTTTGTTCAATTTTTTGCTTTTGGATTTTGGACAATATCAATTTTGGTCCTTGTAATACGATAGTTTTGTGTTTTAATTTAAGATTTTATTTTAATGATGTTTTAGTCTCTGTGTTTTAAAAAGAGAAAATAGAGTCGTTAGAAAATGATTAAGGAGAGACAATGCTTAATTATCCACATATCGACGATGAAAAAGACAATTCTTAGCATCGATGAGTTTCATTCAGAAAGAGCAGTTCTTTTGAGGTGCTTTTTGTCATTCATGTTGATGGAAAAAATAGATGAAGTTTAAGAAAGAAATTTATTTTTGGGTTAATTTGTATTTTCATAATGAGTTAGGGATTTTTCAAGTTGATAATAAGTTTTTTAAGATTCTGAGAGTATTTTTAGTTTCAAAAAGATTGAAAATAGATTTTTAAACTATCAAAAAAAAAAAAAAACACTGCTTCAATTTTTTACCAGCTCTCTGGTAGTGGAATTATGGAAAACCAAATTGCACGACATCGTTTGCTTTTCAAAAAAAAAAAAAAAAAAAACAATAGTGAGATAGGCATGCAAGCCTGTCTTAGGAGGCCCTTGTGTGCATGGCCTTTTCTTTTGACATGCTAGGCATGCTAAGCCGTCGTCGAAGTCCAAGTCCTTAGTCCTTTTTTTATAACTTGAATTTATTTTCTTTGATTTAAATTGAAACTGACCAAACTTGATTAATTAAATATATGTGTGGGATGCCTATCTAGTGAATGTTCATTTTTAACTAGGATTAATGGAAATAAATAAATAGTGAAGCTCTTAAATAAAATATTTCTTGATTTTTACTTGGTTTTTGAATAAGGTTGCATTAGTTTTTTTCTAATATTAGAAGGCGCTATTTTTTTGTGCAAACCTGCTTAATAATTTTTATTTTTATTTTGTTCAATTATTTTTTTATGAGTGTCTATTTTTACGAGTGATTGAATAATTATCATTTCATTAGATAAAAAAACTAATAAAAGAAAATTATTAAAAACAACTAGTTAATGAATCATATTGCGAGATTATATATTTTTATTCATATTTATCTTTGGTTAGAATTAGCATCTATTTTCTCATTTATTTGCACATATGATTAAAAAAATTTCTTAATGCCAAATTTCATTTATTTTTTATGCGTTAAGGAAAATCTTGGTCTGCCCTACAGTAGAGCACAAGCCAATTTATTAATTATATCCTCAAGAAAATAACAATTTGAAGCAACTTGACACGTAAACTGATTTTGATGCTAATTGTTTATTATAAAAAAGATTTTAATTTAAACTTCTTCAAGAACAACACCTTAAGAAAACTGATTAAATATGATATTTATAAAACATAAATTTAAGACAATAGTCAATAACCTATCAATAGTTTGAGTTATCAGACATAATCACATGATAAAAACATCATTTATATGTTGCCCTAGCTGTGAAGTATATAATACAAAGGTTTAAGCTATAGGATAGTTATTGTGCTTGTCCTGATAACTGAAGTTTAGATTACAAATTAATATTCAGTAAAATCTAAGTTATAGCAAAAGATCAGATCTTCTACTCTTTTCATAATTAAGTATAATCAACTGTCCAACTATCTTCTAATTACACCCCCTCATTCTCTGACATGAAGCCTGAACTTGTAATTTGATGTAGAACTTGGTTGAATAACTGAGCATATATACAGAATTACACATGTCTGATGTAGTTGATCAAATATGTGAAAGACAAGGAGGAAAGCATAAAAATGGGGTCTATCCGGATAATAGCCGGTCGAGGGAGAGATATGGGGACGATCCTTTGACCCATCCGGATAATAGCCGGATGGAGGTAAGATCGTCTAGTGGACTCGATAAAAATCAGGTCTACGGGTTCTCCAACACTACAGCCGAAAACTTGCGGTCGGCCCGTAGTGTCTCAGCTGTTAGGAGCTATCCATCAGTATCGAGCACCCAGTCTGACGAGTTCGTGGCCTTGAAACAACAATATGAACAACTCTCGACGGATTATGATCAGCTCCGTCAAATGGTCATGGAGATGAGATCAAGGATGGGTGATGATACATGGCAGCCCCTTGTTGGCCGTACGGTCCCGGGAACAACCAGCCTCCTCCTCCTCCTCCAGCTCCGTCGTTGTTCTAGTTTAATTTTGTTTTTGAAACACATTAAATTTGTAATGAATATTTTGATGAATATTATTTAACATTATTTTTTTATTTTTAATGTTTAATACAATTTTATTTGGTTATTTAGTTTTTTTTTACTATTAATAAATAATTCTTAGGTCCTGTCCTCACCCTCGTAAAGCAATTTGTGAGAAATCCATCAGGCAACAAGTTCTTTTTTTTTTATAACTATTAGTATTCGAGTTAGCTTACGCACATTTTAATTAATCCCCAGAGACCCTAAAATTAACCACCATGTAAGTCTCCATTAGTCCTGAGGTTTCTGACACTCAAACTATTGACCTTTAGAAAGCAAACTCAGGATCTAACCAGTTAAGCTACATCCCTCAAAGTTATTAGATAACAAGTTTTTTTTTATTTGATCAAATGTAAGAATATATTATAGATAAAAAATATCAATATTAAAAAACAATAAATACAGAGAAAATATATACAAATAAATCGGAAAAAAAAACAAGCTTTCTTGGAACCATATAGAAAAACACCTGGAAAGCATTACAATCCGCAACCAAATAAAATTAAAAACAAAAGCTAGGAAACGGCCAAAGCAAATTACACTTTTCGAGGCAACAAGTTCTTTTTTTTTTAGTTTAACGTGGGTGTCCGGGCCAGCTTGCGCGCACCTCGACTAATCCCACGAGCCCTGAAGTTAACGACCATGTAAGCCTCCAGTGACCATCATATGAGCAACTACAGGGCTCGAACCTGAGACCACAGAGGGAGCAAACCTCTTGGTCCCAAGCTCTTACCACTGGGCCACCACCTAAATGGTTTCGAGGCAACAAGTTCTTGTTTCTTCTAGTCATTGCACTTTTAGAAAGCAGAAACCTTCAAGTCAAGGATAGAACAAATCTAGCATTCACTGTGCTGTCCCAAACATTTCATTGAATCTCAAACCAAAAAATGGTTCTGGTATTGCCAACAAATTAAATTTCGTTGCACAATTTAGGAGGGGGCCCGCGGCAACATATATAGTTCTTCATTCAGATTTCCATGAATATGTTGCATAAAATCCCCCAGTCTTAAAAACAATGAGCACAATATATGGCAAAAAGGTATGCCTTTATAGAATTTTGAATCTTCGGACACATGACACAGAACAATGATATGCACCGCTCTATGTAATTTGTTGTTTTTCTTATAAACTATTGACTGTGGGAGGGATAGCATAGAAGATGAATCTTCAGCTGTTTAAAATTTGTTTAATTTCTATTTATGGCTGAAAAAGAGATAAACATGATGGTAAAGGAATATTTTTTATTGATAAAATTGTAGAAGGTACTGGAGAAAGTATAATAAATGTTGAACTATTTTAGAAAATAAAAAGGTTAAAAGATCTATTATTTGATTATTAGAACATGAACTTGAATTTTGAACATATTGGTCGAAAGAAATAAAGTAGAATTTATTGGTGATATTTTATTTTTGTAAACTGAGATTATTAATACTGTTTTACTAAGTTGATAAATTACTAAGAACCGGCCTGTTTTTTGTTAGGTGCGTGAAGAACTCACATTTTCTTAGGTGATTCATTGTTCACATGATAAAAAGCACCTTTTTTTTTTTTTCAAATTTATCCTTTAATATTTGATAGATTTTAAATGGTTTTTATAATTTTTTTTTTATTTTCTATAAGGCTATTGTAGTTTCAGACAAACATTCCAGTATGTGATTTGTACTTAATTTTACGAGTTTTAAAAAAAGACAAGGTTATTAAACCCAGTTGAGTTCATGACTCGAATCACGTGTTTGATAGATTAACTTGGGTACTTGGGTTGATTGAGAATTAGTCTTCATAGTTAATATTCATTTACTTTTTATGAAGTTATTATGGTTTCAAACAAACACCTCAGCACAGGGTTTGTACTGATCAATTTTGTAAAAGTCTATTTTTTATCACATAATTAAGTAAAAATAAGTTTTTTTAAAATAAAATTATTAAACCCAATGAAATCTTTTACTTAGATTAAAAATTTGACTGGTTAAGCCGCGAAGCCAGGTTGATCCAACTATAGTAGAAAGACAATAATAATAAAAAAAAAAGGATCATAATGTAGAACATGGAGAAAAATCACCATCATTCCCAAACTATCAACATTTTTCATTTTAATTTAAAAGTTTATTTTGTTCATTTCTCAATTCCCAAATTAAAAGAGGAGAGAGAAAGTCATCGAAAATGGAAGTGTCAAGATTATGGCAATAAAAATCAATGATCTTGATATCAACAGGTTCCTTTTACCCAGAAAAGTTTGATAATGGTGAATATTTTATCTTCATATTGCTAGAAAAAATAGATGAGGCTTGAGAAGTTTTGTCATTTAGGATTGTTTCTTCTATTTTTATCCTAGATTTTGCTATTCTAAGGCTATAAAATGTTTTATAAGGTGTTTCTTATGTGATTCTGGGTGAAACAATGGTTAAAAATGGGTTTCTCTAGTCTAAAAGAAAAAATCCTGACTTTCCAACGTGTTTTTATCAACCTGAAGTGGTTAAAAATTAGACAGGTGGAGAATGTGTCATAAAATTTGGCCACATGGACACATTATTTTGATATATATATATATATATATATATATATATTTTAAGTTGCTTTGACAATCATGAAATATTTTTTTAAATAGTAATTCTGGTTAAACAAATGCTTTCACTAAAATAATCAAGAGATATGCTAATAAGGAATTTGAATTTAATTTGAGAAATATATGTTTCTTACTTATTTCAAATAGCTTAAGTTTTTAACAAGCTTTTATTTTAGTTGCCACCCTCTTTTATTAAAAAAAGTGTGTTCCCAATAAAAAGGAAGATTAAATTTTTTTTATAATGATATTATTGATTTCTTTAGGCATAATTAAGAATTAGAATGATATGCAAAATTTTGATGATAATTTGCTCATTAATTTGAATGAGAATAAAATATCTAGATTTATTCTAATTCTTTTTTTTTTTTATCAAATTAAGAACCCATGATAACAAAAAGATATGTTTTTTGTTGAAAAAAATATATATTAATAAGAAAAGAAAAAATTGTACTAGTAATTGTTTTTCAATGGAGTATAAATTATTTATTTTTCTAACAAAAAACAATTTTATTATTGTTAATTAAATAAAAGAATTTGAAGAGCCCCATATAACATGAGACGAGCCCCATATAACATGAGATCATATATTTTAATATTTATATTTATCTTTACTTGCTGACTCAATTTTTGGTTAGAATAAACATATTTATTATTATTTATTGGCATATCACTACAACATTTAACAGTTTTACTGGTGAAATTTTTCTGTCGGCTTGAGATTATCATTCCGTCGATGAAAATTTTCTGTAATTTACCGATAAAAATATTCCATCAGTATTTCTGTTTGTATTTATTAATTTTCTAGTAGTGTATATAATTTTTAATTTATTTTATTAACGGCATATATCAACTTTCTGGTTTGTGGTTAAAATTTTTCTTGATGGTAAAAAGAAGAAGCTAACAATGCTTGTATCTTTTTATATTGGACAGTTTCTTACATGTTCCCATGGACAGTTTCTTACATGTTTCCATGAACTTAGTGATTATATAGAATATTCTTAATCATGCCCCATGTTTGACAAACCATCACCATGATCTAAACAATCCTCATCCCAATTAGTAGATTAAATGATTAGTTGGTCGTAAGAAGGGGAGTTGTTATTTTCTAAAACTTAATGGTTTGGTCCATTGGAGGAACGGGGGCTGTTGTTACTCAATTGTTCAGTCGGGCGTAGCAGCAGGGGTTGTTATTTCTTAAAAATTTATTTGATGAGTTGAAAGGTGTTTTTAAAGAAGTCAAATAGGTGTATAATATGTTAGAATAAAACAATAAACTTAAAAAAACCAAAATTGGGCCGAAAGCACAATGATTTTGATGATTTATATGGATAAGCCATAACGAGATGTTGAGATAGAATTGATATTGATAAAGAAAAATTGACATAATAGATATTATAATAAAAAACAAAATTAGTGAATCAAGATGACATATATGTTCGAGAAGCCGGATACAATGTGTTAAAAAGAAAGGAATGCTTGGGTGGGCAAAAAAACATTGAAATTGTATGAATTAAACACGTGGAGAAAAAAATGTGGAATAAGTCCAAATGTATTGTGAATGCAATAATATTATGAAACGAGACTCAAAATGAATCTGATGTGTAAAGAAACATGGTATGAAATCATTAAAATAAATTTAATAAATTCATAAGATAAAACATATACATTGTATTGAGTTGAGCTAAGCTAGATTATAAAGGTAAGAGTCATTACGATGTGACAAGAATAGTTCAATGCGTATAATCATGAAAAAAGAATTCAACAATGGTTAATGAGAATATACTAAGTTTGAAAACTGATATAGGTTTAAGGAGTTTATAGAAAGATTAAAGATATTGGTTTTGCTTGTATAGTTAGTAATCGTTAGCAATCATGATGGTGCAAATGCTTATTATAATTTTTGTGTTCTTTTATGTGTGTTTAAAGTATTTTCTTTGAAGGCCTCAATACCTTTTAAGTGTCATTTAGCTATCTAGCATTCCATATGAGAGGGATTCTTATATTTCAAATGAATATTTCTAGAATAATTTACATAAATGTTATTTAGAAAGTATGGAAACCTCATTAATATATAGAGATAAATCGTGTATCATTGATACAAGTACTGGATGGTGAATAAAGACTGGATATATATATATATATATATATATATATATAAACAATTACCTCATTTT
>Ga0307510_10009623_pt1 | contig 11520 bp, 14 predicted proteins | sample 12_EM_MG_FD_207224 | JGI IMG/M metagenome (GOLD analysis project Ga0307510, IMG submission 207224) | Populus trichocarpa ectomycorrhiza microbial communities from riparian zone in the Pacific Northwest, United States - 12_EM | ecosystem: Host-associated > Plants > Roots > Unclassified | place... | reverse complement strand
TCTCGCCACGCCACGGCTTTGAAGGGTTTGCAATAGCACTCTAACACCGTCGACACACGAGACCATCATTTATCGGAATTTATTGCGCCGGCGTGGGAGTAAGCACAACATGGTAGGACTACGGGTGAACGGGGTGCCTATATGCGGGCTACGGAGGTAAGCCGTCCTACAGGGAAGTCTGAATCAATTATGGCATCGATTCGGCAAATAGGTGTCATTGATGGTCTCACCTACTTATCACAGCGGGGCTCGCATCAATCGACGTTGTTCCTGAACGGCGAAGTTGCTTGTTACGTGGGTCAGTGTACGTTTTGACGATCTAGGTGATGGACTTCTGGGCAGGCTCTCAATCGACTGGCGGCTTGTTCGGGCGTGATATCCCGTTGGGCTTCGGCCAGAAGTTCGAAACTGTCTGCTTGTTCAGCGTGATGAGCTTACAACAGGACAAGATACGCACCCAACCAGAAACTTTCGAACAGAGGAACTTCGCAAAAGCGGGGGGTAAAAGTGGACATGTAGATGGGCTATGTTGGTTTCATCATCGGCGCTATCCATATACCCGTCCTTTGGAGGGATAGGCCTTTGATGGATACCCATAGAGTACGCGAACGAACACGAGAACAGGTTGTCGTAGCGCTTGGTGACCAGTGAAAGTATGTTTGCAAAGGACAACTTCTCTGCCTCGGTCAGATAGAGTAGTGATGGGATGTGTCGATGGTGGGGAAGCACTGACGGGTATCTCAATGGAGCACAAGATGTAGTATATGCTCTTACATAAAATTTCGAACGGCCAAGTAGCCCACCAGGGTACGAGAGCGACGAAGTGCTCGTTCTTCACGACAACGCGGCTTTGGCTCTCGGTGACGCCCACTTCGAAGTGGACATATTCACACAGTAGACAAGGTCTCCCAAAGGGCCCAAGTGGTGCATGGGATGGGGAAATGTCCGAGTTCAAGGCATAGCGTTCCAGAGAAGTAAGCTCCAGGCTTGGGATGGTGGGCACCTCACTAAGTGACCAGACCTGACCATGGGGATGCGGGTTTGAACAACCCATCATCGCACCTTTATTCTGTACAGGTTTAGCTAAAAGGATAGGTGCCAAAGGGAGAGAAATGGAAACCTCAAATATTTGGACATACTTGATACCCTCTTGGGTCCCACGGCGTTTGTATATAGCTATCCACTCTTCCACGATACGAGTGATATCCTCTACTGCTAGTCTCGCTAGCGTAAGATCGTGTCGAGGATGAAAGGCAAGGACATCGCATTGACCATGCACGGGCTGGGTTGTTAGGAGCGGGTGGGGAGCTGCAGGTGCCATAGGAATTGGAGGAGGAAGAACAGCGGCGTAATCGTTGTCGAACACCGTGGTGTGTTCATATATTTCGTTCTTCTGACCATTTGAACGCTCGTTTCCTGGACAGAGATAGCACTTTGGGTCGTATTGAGGTAATGTGGTTGGTTGGGAAGTTTCGACTTGGCCTTGCCACGGACGATTATTCCTCTGAGGTGAAACCAGTATGTGCTCTCCCGTCAGCGGATTGACTAGAAAATTCAAGTGTATTGGTAAGAATATCAATTATTCCCAAAAACAAGCGTACAGCGACGATGAGGATGAATGGCAGGGTCGAACTGGTCAGTCATTAATATTGTGACCCGAGCTCGACGAAGTGCATAAAAGGGTAAAAGAACCCGGCCCGTTCATCCCGAACCTCTTGCTGGCCACAACATTGCTACGACACGACACAACAGTCATGTCTGAACCCGAAACGACCAAACGTCGTCGAAGCCAGCGCCCCCCCTCACCTCAATACCGAATCGACGGCGACGATGACTATGAGCCTTACGTACCCGTGGCTCAGAGACGACAAGCGAAGCTAGCCAAGCTATCTGCCTTGGGCTCATCAACTAGTCGTGACAATGCCAGGGCAGCGCGGGAGGCAGAGGAGGAACAAGAAGACGAGGAAAAGGAGGAGGAAAGGAGGAGAGAAAAGGTGCGGAAGGGTCGAGCACTGCTAGTGGAGGCGCAGGAGGTCCACTCTAAGAAAGCATCTGAAGGTGCGTGTTATGGCAGTGTACTTAGCCGGGATACTCAACGCAGGTTGGCAGATGCCAAAAAGACCGAGGCAGAGAAGGCCGAAGAGGCAGATGCACAAATCCTCGCTGCAATAGCCAGCAGAAAAAAGCTTGCATCGGACAGAGAGCTGGCCAAAGGTATCGAGTACACCGAGACTTTGCGGACCTCGTGGGTTGCATTCGCCACGAGTTGGGGTTATTGTATACTTACCTTGTTTCGTAGATGGGTACCCCCACGATATATTCGCGCGAGGGATGCAGAGACGAATCAGAAAATTCGCGAGAAGCACCATATTATCGTCGACGGCCAGGACATCCCCCCACCAATTGACTCGTTCGAGGTATGTTAACTACACGTCCATCGGTCCAGGGGCTCACAGTTTGAATAGGACATGAAGATACCCCAACCTCTGCTAAAGTTCCTGAAGTCAAAGAGGATTATGACTCCGACTCCCATTCAACTCCAGGGAATACCCGTAGCGTGCGTTTCAAGGATGTTGTTTGTTCGCGTGGCAGTCCCGTTGACCGTGGTTCAGATTTTCGGGTAGGGATATGATTGGCATTGCTTTCACTGGCTCAGGGAAGACACTAGCCTTTTGTCTCCCACTTATCATGCTCGCTCTCGAAGACGAGAGCAAGCTGCCCTTTGTTCGTAGCGAGGGCCCCGTTGGCGTCATACTTTGTCCGTCTCGTGAGCTGGCAACTCAAACGTACGAGAACATCCTCCAATGGACAGAGGCGCTATCCAACTCGGGAAACTATCCTCGTCTGAATGTATTGTTATGTATGGGCGGCATTTCTATGGGCGAGCAAAGCCATGTTCTGAGCAAGGGAATCCACATCGTCGTTGCGACACCAGGACGCCTAATTGACATGCTGGAGAAACGAAAGCTCAACTTTGACTGTTGCAAGTTCTTCTGCATGGACGAGGCAGATCGAATGGTTGATCTCGGTTTTGAGGATGATGTACGAAACATCATGAGCTTTTTCAAGGTAACAAAATTTCCGCCTCCTTCATGACGATGATTCTGACGTGCTCTCATAGAGTCAAAGGCAAACGCTACTTTTCTCCGCCACGATGCCCCGAAAAATCCAAGACTTCGCGCAGCAATCGCTCATCCGCCCTGTACTTGTCAATGTCGGTCGAGCGGGTGCCGCCAACCTCGACGTCTTGCAAGTCGTCGAATATGTCAAGCAAGAGGCCAAGATGGTCTATCTTCTCGAATGCTTGCAGAAGACTGCGCCTCCCGTCATCATTTTTAGTGATAACAAGAACGAGGTGGACGACATTCAAGAATACTTACTCCTCAAAGGGATTGAAGCAGTCGCCATACATGGATCAAAGAGTACCTTGTTTTTTTCGCGAGCGCGCACTGACCGTTGCTGATTGTTATCTCAGCCCAGGAGGAACGACAATATGCCATCAAGTCCTTCAAGTCCGGCGCCAAGGACGTCATGGTTGCCTCGGGTGTCGCGTCCAAGGGCCTCGATTTCAATGACATCCAACACGTCATCATTTTTTCCATGCCGAAAGAGATCGAGGACTACGTGCATCAAATCGGGCGTACGGGACGCAGCGGGAAGACTGGCATAGCGACGACATTCGTCAACATGAACACGCCGGAGCAGACACTTCTAGATTTGAAGTACTTGCTCATGGAGGCCGGACAGAAGTATGTGTATCGATTCAAATGACGCTCTGGATTATGCTTACCCAAACCGGTGTTACAGGGTCCCACCCTTCTTGCAAACCATCGAGGATCCACGGGCAGCTCAAGGCGGGTCACTCAAGGGATGTCCAGTCTGTGGAGGTGGGTTCTACGTTCTCTCTCTGCCTTCCCCGAGTCCTCGAAGGTGCAAATCGCTGATGCTTTCCCTCTAGGTCTGGGCCACGGCATTTCCAACTGTCCAAAGCTCGAGGATACTCAGCGGAGGCAGATGGCCTCCCACCGAACTTCGCAGGACACTGGCGGGTACTGAGCGCTTGTGTTTACTTTCAACGTGTAACCCCATTTACTGTATTGTAACCTTAATCGTTGTTGCCTTGGTGATGCCCGTGAGCAGAGTTGCTTGGAACATGGACCGAAGCCATGATTCTATCCAGGTGTTGGACTCGGACGGTTCTGAATTCGCTGACAAAGGAAATCGGAATATTGCAACTATTGTTGGAATACGATATACATGGTGTGTAGGCCATTATACACTTTTTCTTGGTGGGTCGAAGTAAGTAACCGATAATAATTGTCTCGTCTCCACATGCCGATGCTCGAGGACAGTGTTGTGCTGGTCGACGATGGTGAAAGGGGAACTCCCAGCCCTCAGAGCCATGCCACCTTATATTTGTAAAAAAACGAAGAGGTCGGGGAGGGCCGCAGGAGGAAAGAAACGTCGGATGAGTGATACAATTTGGTCGCCGTACTGATCGCAGAGGATCCAGTTGGTCATCTTCTCCAGGTCTTGGACGGTCGCGATTTTGTTGGCGTCAACGAAAAAGACGATGTCTTCAAGAATCTCCTCATGCAAGAAGAGATCGGCGGGCCAGAAGTCAAGCGCCCCAAACAGACGTGTGGCCGTTTCGGTGCGCCAATCGTAGAGCGCATCACGGAATTGAGAGGCACGACATGTCAGAGCAAGTGACGGCCGTTTGGGAAGGTTTGAGCCACGGGGCACAACCTGGTCGTCGTCGTCGCGTTCATTGATCATAGCATGTACGAGGTCCGCGTGGCAAATGTCGCAGCAAATCGATGGGTCCTTGGGTATACAACGAGGGCAACACGGTGGGGGCTCAGCTGAAGACAAATACGGGAAAAGGTTAGCAAAACAAAGCCTCGAGTCTAAGATGAACGAGTTACGGATACTAGCAGTCCTGTAGTAGTGGTTACTGTGAAAACGACGACAACGTTTCCTCCCCCGCAGAGTAAAGTCGCGTGGAGAGCGCCCAAACCGAGTTTCTAGCCACAGACATGTCACGGTCACGTGTTCGCCAATTGGCGGAAAGTCATGCTCTTGTTATCCCTACTGACAGTATTCTCACATACACCTCCCCCATATGGTTCTCCGGTGGTAAGTCCCTCCTATGCACCCTCCCTTCTCTCGATCAGGCTGCCTATTGGCCACTCTGCATCTGTCCTCCAACCTGCTTTACCTCGCACACACCTGAGATGTTTCTACAGTACTATTCCTCCGCCCACCCCTCCTGCTCCTCCTGGCCCAAGTGGCCGCCCAACCCACGTGTATCGGTTACCGCACATGTCAAACCTTATGAAGAACTCCTTGCTTTTAGCAAACGAGCTGCCTCACTGCCGGACTGGGACTTCTTCTCCCTATTCATCCAACTCATCCCTCAACCCGACTACCCCATTGCAGCCTTCCTGCTTTACAGGCGGACACGCCTCATCCAGAGCAGATGGCGCCAGACTGGGAATCGGAAAGAGGCCCTCCTCTCGGCACTGGTCGACGGCTTAGGCACACTCCCCAGCTATGTCTTTGACTGCCCGCTTCGAGTCTTCCTCCCAAACGGGGCCATTTCTGACTGTATGTTATGTTTCGTCTCTCAAAGCACAAATTCTTACCTTCCTCCTCCAGAATTGCATCCCTCCTCTCGCGCTGGATGGTCCACAGTGCATCTCGTTCTGAGTCCTGGGATACTTAGCTAAGTGGCCGCGCCTTCCCGGCAGGGACATCATTTGGGGCTTCCCAACGGCGGCTCAACTACCTTCTGCGAACCATCAATCATGGACAACCGGCCCCAATCTCGACCTTCCTGCATGTTACCCACGGCCCCCTCCAGACCCCAATGGACGCACGGACTGGATGCGACCCTGCCTGAGGGCACTGGGACGGCCAACACCATGGTCACAGGAACTCCCTCGGGGGATGCTTCTGCGGATTCCGAGTCGGCTGACCCTGCACTAGGGGATGGCGCTGGCGCAGATATTAACAACCCTACCCCTCCCGCGGATACCGCGGACGTCCTCGAGACATGTCCAGTTATGGCCGAAGGTAAATGCTGGGGACACAACAGTTACAGAAACGGCCACGTACGGTCCGGATGCGGGTACAGCATCGGCCGCGGGATCGTCCCCTCTCCCCGGTTCTCTCCCAGGTTCCTTCCCCCCCCAACAGGTGGCTCGGCCCCCCTGAGCAACACACCGAAACAGAAGGCCTTCGACAGCTGGAGACGAGACTTCTTCTCCCTCCGCCGCACTTCCCCGACCTGGCGCTCCTGTCAACCGCCTAACGGAACCACACCACCCCTTTTATCCAGGGAATATTATCGTGCCAGAGTCGCCGGCTTTTTCCCGCTGCCATCCAAATCACCTGCCACTCTTTTAACACCGATAACTCTGCCAAATTCTGCCCCACTGCCGGAGACAACATGACCTGTCCGTGCAGCCACGGCCCAACGCACGCTACCATATTCTCTTATTCTGCCCCCTTCACGACACACCCCGCCTATCCATATTCGACCACCACCTCCCTCCCATTCATCTTCTGCACCGAGACGGAGGTCGAAAATAGTGCGAATTCCTCCACATCACCCAAGCCCTGTTCCGCCCCCTGCCTCCCCATCCGGACCCCTCTGAGCGCTCAGAGGTTGATGCCCCGCTAGTATCACGTCCACGCAACACACACCTATCTCTACTGTTGTCCTTCTAGATATCTCCTTTTACTTTTCGCATAGTGTCTAACACATTTACTAATATCTTGTGGCATTCAGCGTGGTAAAGACTTGTGAGTTCGAGTGACGGCGCTCCGTCGGATGTTGTCTGTGGGACAACGAAGTATACTCAGTAACAGCGCGCGATATGTGCACGTGAACTGAGATGGGCTGTACCATCTACAGGCGTTTATATACGAAATATCAAGGTGCCACCTCGGGCATCGGGTGTAACGAATAAAATAGAAGTAAGACACTTAACTACCGTCCATTGGAGCAAGGATATTAGGCGGCATGATGCGCCGTGTTGGCATACGACGTAGGTATGTAAGACGAGTCGAGTCCTTATCTGGGCGAGCTCGGACGTCCGATCCGTTCCGGGCTCACATCCGACAGAGAGAGACGACTGAGTTAACTTATGGAGCGGTGTGACAGGGGTCTTCCTCCCATGTCTGTCCTTGAGTTGTATACTTGGCTGATCGTGGGGTGGATTCCCGATGCCAATGGAGCTTACCAGGTGAGATTTCTAAAATTCACCATCATTCGGGCCTACAAGAGTCACAGCACATGCAAGGAATATGACTAAAGTCCATATGGATCGTGCATGGCATTCCTCCACACAATGTATGCGCGACGGCGGTGCGGTGGCAGCGTGACGCCGAACTTCACTAGTTTCACTGGCCAATCGTGGTATTCGCACCATGTTGCCTATCAATGATTCAATCCAATCCACTTTCCTTCAGCCAAACAAATTACGCGTGATGTCAGACACTCGTCCTAATCACGAGAGGGTCAGAGATCTCGACTGCAGCGATGAGAGAAATAGCCTGAGATACTCTGCGGGAGGTCACGTACGTATGTCCTATTTGTTCTGTGGGATCTAGTCTGACGGTCATGACTTCTTCTCAGAGAGAACATACGCAGCATCACGGATCTCGTCGACGCAAAAGGACGACTGCATGACTATCTCTGCCATCCACGACCGGGTCGACAAGGAGACAACCGAACGAAGGAAAGAGCTCGAAAAGGCCCACGTAAATCACGTAAATTTGAAGGGTACCCTTTTTCTTCTTTACCGAGCACCTTGTCTTGTTAATCAAATTTGCCGTCCTGCGGTCCTTGCCCGTGTCCTCGATGCCGCGTGCTCGCCCTCGACGCGTCCACCCGGCGTGCCTTCCGCCAAGCAACACTCAAAGAACCTCAACCTCGACGCCGCGCGAATCTCCCTCGCCAAAGTCCTGAACGACGCGGACAGTCCCGTCACGAGCAAGCAGGCGGAGCTCACGCGGCTCAAGGAGGAGCTCCGCGAGTTGGAGGAAAGCGACCCGGCCGCTGGATACGAACCTGATGGGAGGGCGTAGGTCCCCTGCGTCGTCGCTGTTGGTGCTGTCGATAGATTTCACTGAAGACGATTCGCTTCTAGCTTGCGATTACAGATATACGGTGGCTTCGGGATTGAGCCTATTCTTAACTGTCCTCGGGCATCGGCATATGGAGATGAGACCATTATTGTCGATTGCTTACTTCGACCCACCAAGAAAAAGTGTATTCGAATCCATACAACTATTCCATCTTATCAACAATGGCCTACACACCATGTATATCGTATTCCGACAATAGTCGCACAACATCCCGTTGTCCCCACCGCGAAGCTACCTGAGATGGTGTCCGGCCGTTGTTATTCCGGGCTCCAACATTCGCTCCTTGCTTAAGGAGCGCCTCGACAACTTCGAAGTGACCAGATTGTGATGCAGCATGTAATGCCGTCCACTGGTTGTGCCTCCCTGCATTCACATCAGCGTCATGATCGAGCAACAGCCGCACAACGTCCAAATGACCCTTCTGCGATGCCGCGTACAACGATGTCCAGCCTGTGCCGTCCTGGGACTTCACATCCGCGCCATACTCGATCAGCAACTTGGCAATTTCAAACCTCCCCCTCAAAGACGCATAAAATACCGGAGTACGGTGAACATCGTCCCGTTCGTTGACATCCGTGCCGCTGCCGAGTAAGGACCGGACGGTCTCAATGTCCCCCCCCTCCGATGCAGTATGCAGTGATGTCCCCTTGTCAGAACTTTCTGCGCCTTTTCCGCGATCAATTGACGGCTGGGTAACTCTGGGAAGGGTGTCCTGTGGTGCTGTGTTCGAACGGGTCACATCAGTGAGGCCCTGAGAACCTACAACTCCCATCCACTCAGATAATACCCCACCAAGTCTCCCATTACGGTGTGCTAGGTCTAAAGGGGTTGTATCGTTCTTGGTACGAATGTTGGTGTCTGCACCTGACTTGAGTAACAGTGACATGACATCAAGTTGTCCAAATTGGACAGCGTGGTGCAGCGGTGTGGAACCCTCGCTATTTTGACAATTGATATTTGAGCCAGATTCGAGTAGCAGTCGTGCAATCTCGAGTCGCCCGTGAGATGATGCAAGATGTAAGGGGGTTTCTTGGTTCTGATCGCGCGAATTAACATCTGCACCAGCCTGGATGAGTAGTTCGGCAGTAGTGAGATGGCTGTTGGTCGATGCGAGATGGAGAGAAGTGCAGAAGTTCTGTTTACTTGAATTTGAATCTGCATGGTGGTCATAGGATCGTTGTGCAGGATGGGATGGATATCGTGACGTACCACTCAATAGAGTCGGGTTGTCGTTGTGATGGGAGTCTACAGCTGCGCCATTCTGAAGCAACAAATGCACGACATCCAAGTGTCCATTTTGCGATGCCAGCATCAATGAGGTCCAGCCATCGTCTGCACGGGAGTCGACAGTTGCGCCGCTCTCGAGTAACAAACGCACAACATCCAAATGTCCATTTTTCGATGCCTGTATCAATGAGGTCCGGCCATCGTCGTGACGGGAGTCGACAGTTGCACCGTTCTCGAGTAACAAACGCACGACATCCAAATGTCCATTTTGCGATGCCAGTATCAATGAGGTCCAGCCATCGTCGTGACGGGAGTCGACAGTTGCGCCGTTCTCGAGTAACAAACGCACAACATCCAAATGTCCATTTTGCGATGCCAGTATCAATGAGGTCCAGCCATCGTCGCGACGGGAGTCGACAGTTGCGCCGTTCTCGAGTAACAAACGCACGACATCCAAATGTCCATTTTGCGATGCCAGTATCAATGAGGTCCAGCCATCGTCTGCCCGGGAGTCGACAGTTGCGCCGTTCTCGAGTAACAAACGCACGACATCCAAATGTCCATTTTGCGATGCCGCCATCAATGAGGTCGAGCCATCGTCTGCACGGGAGTCGACAGTTGCGCTGTTCTCGAGTAACAAACGCACGACATCCAAATGTCCATATTGCGATGCAGGTATCAATGAGGTCCAGCCATCGTCGTTACGGGAGTCGGCAGTTGCGCCGTTCTTGAGTAACAAACCCACGATATCCGCATGTCCATTTTGCGATACAAGTATCAATGGCGTCCAACCGTCCTTGTCACGGGGGTCCACAGCTGCGCCATGCTGTAGTAATGTCTGTACAATTTCCAGTTCTCCCTCTTGTGAGGCCATAAACAACGGGGTTCTCTCTATGCCATTCCGAGAATTGACATCCGCACGATGGTAAAGCAACAACCCCGTCACATCCAGACGCCCTATTAGGGCTGCTTCGTCCAGCGGGGTCCAGCTGTCCCTGTTCCAGGTAGCCATGTCCGCACCATGTTCGAGAAGCAGCGCGACAATATCCATGTCCCCTTTGTTGACCGCAGCATGCAATGGAGTAGTGTGGAATCCGCCTCTGGCATTGATGTCCCGTGGATAGGTAATAATCAGGTGTTCCACAAGTGCGCGGAATCCACATAGCGTGGCATAGTATAAAGGGGTACCCCCCGGTGGTGATGGACGCGCCGCAAACATGATCCCCCGGAATGGATAGTCAATATCGTGTATCCATACCCATGTTGCAAAGTAAGGCTTTTCGGGGTCAAACAGACGCTCCATCCCATCTTTGACTCTAGGAGATACACCGATGACCTGGGCGTGGTTAACCCAGTATCGAGCCGCGTAGATAGCAAGGGGAAAGTTCTTCATAGTGTCGTTGTCAACCTGGTCGTCCAACGCTAGAAGGACGCTCAGTGAAGCCTTTGCGAGGATTGCGTGTGCTGATTGAGGAAGAATGTGGTACTGGGAAAGGCCCTTCCCTGCATTGGCAAGCCTTTCGGATGTCAAGTATTCCTTGACAGAAAAGTGGGAGAACCGGACCACTCGCGACCCGTCTACATCGACAATGGTGATTAAACTCGAGCATATTGATAACACCTCGTCTTCTGTGTTATCGAGACGCCAATTCATGTGGTATTGGGGAAGTTCTCCAACCTCGAATTCAATCGCAAGGATGTCGGCAAGCTCCTCCACACGAAGTGGCCTAATCGACTCCGCAACGCATTGGAAGAGATGCTGTGCATATTCCTGTCTCGCCCAAGGGATACACTTTAGTATGCGATCGTAGGTCTCGTCCAAACTCTCGGGCAAGTGATCAAGGGCACGTCGAATTGCAAAGGGAAGACTGTGCCTCAGAGCTTCCAGTTGGCATGTGACCCAGCGGAACCTGGGTGGTTTCATGAGAAATTTCGTAAGTGGGCTTAGTAATGAAGGCTTACATTCCATCAGCCTTCTGAGAGAGTATCGTGATGGCTAATTCCTTGTCGTTCTCCCTCCATCTTCGCATGTTTATGTCTGAGTTCATGACCGACCTGACATAGTCGGCAATATCTTTCTTTTGTCCTGCTTCGCCATGAAGAGAGACGGTATGAGATGCCAAAGATCCGAGGGTA
>Ga0307510_10009622_pt1 | contig 11520 bp, 16 predicted proteins | sample 12_EM_MG_FD_207224 | JGI IMG/M metagenome (GOLD analysis project Ga0307510, IMG submission 207224) | Populus trichocarpa ectomycorrhiza microbial communities from riparian zone in the Pacific Northwest, United States - 12_EM | ecosystem: Host-associated > Plants > Roots > Unclassified | place... | reverse complement strand
ATTAACTGATATTCATTATTTTGTTAACCTGCTAGCCCATCCTCTTACAATTTAGCTCTATTGCTTATTTAAGTAGACACGACGCGAGTGCGGTGCTAGGGGGGTTTCTTTCGTGCAGGGATTATTTTGCAAGTTATGATACTTGAAACCTATATTTCCTTTTCGCTAAATCTCGGTTGGTACTCGTACAGACTGCGTTTGCATCATGCGTGCTCGCATTATTCAATGAGAGCAAGGTATGGAACCAAGGTATGGGGTTTGGAAAATTTCTCCAAGTATGATATGATAGCCACAGGAGCCAGTCCCATCTGCTATTATTATGGCGCTCTCTTCTGGTTGCCCAGCCAACCTGGCTGACACGTTCGATCTGCAAACACAACACACGAAAATATTTGACAGCTAGGGTCTGCCCGCCTTTCCGAGAGAGCGGGCGCTATCTGTGATTCATATCATACCATCTCATCCCTTCCACCCACATATCTTTATCCAAGTTTGTGTGGATGGTTTTTACATTTACATCTCAGGCCTCCAGCACAAGAACGGATTTGTTGACCTTCATCTTCGCGTCTAACGAGCCCTCTTCATCCCTTTAACTATAACACTCCCGCATACACAATGAGTTCACCACCTCCACATAAGGCTCAAGCTACTTCAACGTCCTCTTCCTCCTCGATTTCTGGTCCCTACGGACCCCGGAATACTTTGGATAAAGGTACCCCACCGGGATTTGTTGCTGTCGATAGTCGTCCTCATGAGCCTCCGAAGTTTGGCTCAACGACTCCTATGAAGTCAACCATTGCACCGATCTCAGGGATTCAGGCCGGTACTGCGGTAAATCGAAGGCTAGACTATTCGGGGTCAGACTATACTAAGAACGATGGGCATGGCAATGCAGAAGAACGTAAGTATTTGGGTTTCCTTCTGCAAAACTAAGGGGTTCTCTTGTTTCTTGTGCTGTTTGCCTACAACAGGGCGCGTGGATCAGAGATCCTTGGCTGACCTTTTCGGCAACAGCTCGCCGACATGTCCCTGCCGTGATTGCCAGAAGAGATGAGTTTATGCAACCTTTGCCTCTTGGTGGGCCTAAAGATGCCTGGAGACCTCGCAAACCGACAAACCCGACCAATGCAATTGATCTTACGGCTACCGATGACCAACTCCCTGTCGTCATTCCTCGTCCTCAAGGTGCCCCCAGCTTTCATTCTTCCTATCGGGGAGGCCCTTCGAGTTCTGGATTTACTTCTATCAATCAAAGTACACAGAATGTGATTGACCTTACTAAGCAGAATAGACGCTTCCCGCCTACATTTTCTATACCTGGAGGGGGTGCCATCCCGGGCGCAGATGGAACATATTATGGTGGGACTTATGTCGACCATGAGAGAACCACCGAGAGTATCAAGGAGCTTTTAGAGGGGATTAACGATTTCCCTGCGACTAGAAGAAGCCGAAGAAAGAAGACTAAGAAGATCATTGCCGACGAAGACAAGGAATTGACCAAACTAATGAAGGAAATGAATACCGAGGAAGGTGGCGAACCAGCCCTAGAGGAAGGAACAGGAGCGAAGGTAGAAGCCGAGGGGGAGCAAAAGGCAGATGAGGGGCAGGAGGAAGGGGAAGAGGAAGAGGAAGAAGAGGAGGGGGAAGAGGAGGAGGAGGAGGAAGAGGAGGAGGATATGAGTGTGGTTGAAGGCCTGAATGTCACGCTTCTTCCTCACCAGATCCGTGGTTTGGCTTTTCTGCTTAGTCGGGAAGAGGGGAAGGCTAGAGGTGGTATTCTTGCGGATGATGTGGGTGCTGCTCCCCTGGCTCTTAGGTGTATAAACTAATGGCGATGATAGATGGGTCTTGGGAAAACAATTCAATCAATTTCGCTTATTCTCTCACATCCGCACCCGAATTACCCGCTTACTGGCTCTCGTTCTGTACTTTCGCCTCAGTCGAAAAAAGCAGCTGCGAAATTGCCTTCCGACCTGGAGAAGGGAACTCTCGTCGTTGCTCCATTGGCTCTTATCAAGCAATGGGAGGCAGAAATCGCGAGAAGGACAACTGGTTCCCATAAAATGCGTGTTTGTGTTCATCATGGCCCTAGCCGTGCCAAGGATCCAAGTCAACTGCGACGATACGATGTTGTAATCACGACCTATGATGTTATTCGTTCCGAACATAAGGATTCCTCCTTTACCGAGGGGGGCGATGGGCACGGGCAGCAAGTCGGATGTTTCGGTTTACGTTGGTGGAGAATTATACTTGACGAAGCACATACGATCAAAAACAGGCTTGCCAAAGGTTCACTCGCTGCTTGCGCACTAAGGGCCAGATACCGTTGGTGTCTTACAGGAACGCCGCTGCAAAACAAGATCGAGGAGCTTCAGAGTCTTATTAAGTTCTTGAGAGTTGCCCCATTTGATGATCTTGCAGTTTGGAAGGAGCAAATTGCTAGGCCGATGACTCAAGGTCGCGAGGGTGTCGCATTGGAGAGACTCAAAGTAGTTTTGGGGGCAATTATGCTTCGGAGAACCAAAGATGTCCTCAGGAAAGACGGCGAAAAGCTTGAGGCGGAAGGCGGTATAAGTAGGATGAAGCTTCCCGCGAGAAAAATGGAAAAGGTCGCTGTTCACTTTGACGAACGGGAGAAGGAATTCTACGAAAAGCTGGAAACCAGGACAGAGGAAAACTTGGAGAAAATGTTGAGCGGGTTTGGAGCAGTCGGTGGCAAGGGTGGTGTCAATATGACGAGTGCTTTACTTTTATTGCTGAGGTTACGGCAAGGTAAGTTCCCTTGAGATCCCGTATAGGTTTCAAAGTTAATGAGTATAGCTTGTAATCACCCCCAGCTTGTGGCGGGAAAAATTCACAAGGATAAGGAGTCTGGGCTTGGTTTGGCTACGCCTCGTAAGAAGTCAAACAAGCCGGCCACGGTCGTTGATGATGTATTGGATGATGAGCTGGCTGGATTGCTTGGTGGGCTTAGTGTCGATGCCAAAAGGTGCGATGTTTGTTTTTCGGACCTGACAAAGGAGGAATCACGACGGGGTGAGGCAAGATGCGCTCATTGTCGGGCGGATCTGGATGACCTCTCAAGGTCTGCCAAGAAGGCAAAGAGAAAAGGGGAGAAGATTAAGGCGAAAAAAATGAAGAATAGGGGGAGACCAATCGTCCTCGATAGTGATGATGAAGAGGGCAACCCTGAGCTAGACGGTCATGCAGAAGACGAAGAAGACGACGATGAAGGGAGCCAAGCCGAAGAAGGAACAGATACGTCAGATGAGGACGATGATATTAAACCAAGAGCTCGCAAAGCTCACGGTCTTATCGATGATGAGGCTGAAGAGGCATCTGAGGAGGAATCTGATGAGGATTGTCCTAGTCTTACCATTTCCACGAAGATTAAGTATCTTTTGGCTGTCCTGAAGAAGGAACTTAAGTTGAAGAACAAGACTATCGTCTTCAGTCAATTCACTAGTATGCTGGATCTTATTGAACCTTTCCTACACAGGAAAGGAATTACGTTCACTCGGTATGACGGGAGCATGAAAAATGACGACAGGGAAGCTAGTTTAAGAAGGCTGAGGGGAGAGGGAGAGTATGCACCTCGGGCCGGGAGAGAAGATAGAGACTGGTGCGGGGTCTTGTTATGCAGCTTGAAGTGCGGTGCGTTAGGATTAAACTTGACTGCGGCTTGTAGAGTGGTTATATTAGAGCCGTTTTGGAATCCGGTTTGTCGTATAACCCTATTTATGTTTCAAAGCTAATCGCCGGATATAGTTTGTCGAAGAACAAGCCATCGATCGAGTCCATCGTATTGGTCAGGAAACTGACGTAGTAGTTTACAAGATTACCGTTGCTGGCTCAGTGGAAGAACGTATCCTTCAACTCCAGGATCAGAAGAGAGAGCTTGCAAAAGCAGCATTCGGAGATGGTGATGGCGGCCTCGGAAATGCTAAGGCAGCCAAATTGAGTATGAAGGATATCCTATATCTTTTCAGGCGCGACGCCGAAGGAGTTAATTCGTCCGCTGATGCGCGGGGTTTGGGCGCTCGCACTAAAATATTGGGCAAGGGACCTAGCAGAGGGGACGACGAGAGGGGCGTAGCTTATACCCGGGAGGTGTCGGGGAGATATGTTACTCCGAGCGCTGAAGAGGAGCGAGAGAGAAAGAGGGTGAACGAGATCTCTAATCCTTATGGTAGGAGGTAATCGTTCATCTGTGATTTTGTTACTTTAGTTTCGTTGTTACACTCAGGCTGGAATAGTGCATGGGTATGGGCTACTCCTTTACGGTATCATAAAAATTAACGTTCAACTATTTAACCCTGAAACTCTTTGTTTGAACACCCGTGATGAAGTCGTAAGCTATTATCCTTCGAATATGCGCTACACAATGGAGACTCCTGCCGCTTAAGGTACTTCATCCCAATGCAATCAAGGCTTGATAGATCCTCGCAACCTATGCCCACTCATAAGCGATCACTCGATGACATGCAGTGTGACAAAAAACAAATGACAGGCCACATACCACGATTTTGTGGCAATGAAAGGTTAAGTGCGTGCCCCTCAGCGTTAGAGGGCTATACAGCCCTGCCTTTCTGCCTAACTGGACTTATCGCCCGGCCTACTATGAATACTGGCTTCCCTACAGCGGGCGCTGGAACTTCACGGCCTTTCCGAAATGCCAAGCCCCTATGATACATCAAATGAGAGCAAATAAAAGCTGCTTTAAGGCCCAGAAGAATCGGTCAGGTCATGACCATGGCTGGTTGTGCCAGCAGTGCCGGGCAGGGGGCCCCGAAGCCTTCCGGCACATGATAGGAGGCTACCTACCCCCCTGGCCGGGCCGCGGAAAGGGGAGGATCCAGAGCTTTTCAGCATAGAGGGAGAGCCTACCCCTTCGAAAGAGTAATAAGGGAGGAAGGGGGATGATTGGGAGAGTTTCTTCCGCCGTGAGACATGTGAGTTTTCCTTTTGAGGTATCATACCGTAATATCATACTAAGTTGGAGGGTTTATTTTGGGATTTTGAGGTGAATTTTGCTTTAGCGGTGTGCGATGGGATGGTGTGTATGATATGAGATTTCCCGGGCGCTTTCTGGGATTTTCTTGTAGTTTTGCGAATGGATTTAAGGACGTATTATATTATATTATATAAAAAAGCTTAAGTTAGTCAGATTTCATTCCTTCTTTCTTCAGGTCGAGTTTAGTTAGAGCTTTAGCACATTTATACAAGTGGAACGGGGAACAATTACTGTTGGTACCGTATGAGGCTATCGTAGCTCATTGAGATGGTCATGAACTACTGCTTCCTTTGAGGTTGTTTCTTTTTTCTTTTTGACCTTCCCTCTTCTTGGTGTCTCCTGGGGGCGGGCAGTGCGGGTTGTTGACCAAGGCTGCACTGGCTTGAAATCAAGAAAGGATCCTCGTAAGATTCTTGGCTGTATTTCTTTTCTCAATTCACTAGGGGAAAGAAAGCTGCTAGCGAGAGTGCATAAAAAACTTTTCTTACAAATTAGTCGTGAGAGAATATCACCAGAGATATGATACAGCACGCTTATTCCCTTTGAGTCGAGTGACATGTTGTGCTTGCTGCTTTTCCTCTTCCGCCTCTTTGTTCCCCCATTCTTCGCGGATGCCTTTTCTTGGAATTCGGCTACTAGTCTGACCGACAATGTTGGGGAATACATCACTCCGCCAAAATATAGGAAGGTGTTAGTGCAGAGAGATATGTTTTCGTTCCCAGCATCCAATCTGTGTGGTAAGGTGTATATGCCAGAACACTTCCTAGGGGTCCCCTCGGCTTATCAAATTTTCTCAACCTGAGTGGGTCAAAGCCAGGAAAGGCTATCGCTCTATTCTCCCCCTAGTGCTGCAAAGGTTTCACAGGGTATGATATATAATTTGTTTTAAAAGTTAATCTTTGTTCGAAGGCGTTGTAGGCTTTGTGAAATATTTCACAAACTGGAACTTTACCGAACCATAGAAATTTCACTTCCAAAGAGCATCTATAGGTGGATAGATAATAAAGATGGAAATTGTAGAAGTTATCCTGCATGACCATTTTATTTTATTTTAAGTAACTAGTTAAGATAATAGTTTTCAGTTTAACGCTTAAATATCGTTGATATGAGTACTGATCTAGAACTAGGGCAACCCGAGGGACGACTTGCCGGTCCTGCCATATCATTCCAACATTAGCTCCCAAACCCCCCTCCCTCCTGAATACTAGAAAACCAAATAAAGCGAAACCTCCTCATCATTGTAACCCAGGCCAAGCCGACCCCTTCCCATTCTCAGAAAAAGATTTCCAAGCAGGTCTCCTCAATGAGGGGTGATAGAGCCATTCACAATAAATATTCTCTCCCCCCCTGCTGCCGAAGCGCTTACCTACTGATCCGGGGGTGATGGGCGGGGAGGAGATTGGGTTTGGCATGGGTTTTTAGGTGGAACTATTGTTCATCCATCTTACCTGCTTGGGTGATGGGCCTGAGGGCTTTGGAGGTTTCGGGCGATAGGGAGGCTCTATCCGCTTTCGTGGGTAGGGGGCGTATTCGGCTTCTTAGTGGTCGAGTGGAAGTTGTGGTATTGGTGGGCATAGTATTTAAATAGGAGTGGTATCTGTTGGAGAGCATAGAATGACCGAGCCTTATACCGGGGACTTGGGAGGGCTCCGGAACTCCGTTCTATCTGAGAAGCCAGGAGGGATCCGCTATTTATGCAGTGGGACAGCAACAGATATTGGTAGTGGAAAAGAGATCAAAGGAAGAAATACGGAAGATAGGAGAACATAGATGGGAACGGGTTCCTCCACATTGATGCTGAACTATGTGCTAACATAATATGGCAATTCACCCAGCCCGCGCTCTTGGGAGCCCTACCGAAAAAAAAATCGCCGGGGGTGAAAATTGCCTCCAATCTAGGTAAAAATTTAATAATAAAAAAGTGCTTAATGATTTATCCCCGAACATCTGCAAGAACTACACTAGGATAGCATACTTTACAGAAAGGTAACACGGCCTTGGGTGTCAAATGTAAATAGAACAAAACGAATGATAAACCAAGAATTCGAGAAGACAAGGCTGACAAGCTGCTCCTCAGCCCTTTCCCCTCTACACTAGAAACTGAAATCTGCGACCCCATCCCAGTTAGAGTCTCCATCGGTCAGATCCGGCAGCCAGGCAAGTGCTTCGGGGTACTAGTATTGTAAACAGTGATTAGCTTCGACAGAAAAAAGTCGGGAGAGTGGGGAAATCGAAAGTATACCTTTATCGAATCCAACAAGTCCTCCAACTCGATAGTGGCTGCTCTCATCTCTTCATCCGTTACCTCCTTCTCCTGCTCCTGCTGCTCTACTACCATGATCTCCTTCCCTTGCATCTGTATCTGCAGAACTCCCTCAGCATCGGCCACGGTATCTTCACCAACATCAGTATTGCCAGCAGGTCCACCTCCATAGTGCTCATCATCTCCGGCCATCCCCACTTCCATCTTATCATTCCCTGCCTCTCCTTCAACCATCTGTACTTCTTCCATCATCTTCTTATTCTCCTTCTTAATCCTATAACTTATGGTCCTCACAACCTGATTAGCAATCGAATAAATGCTATCGTTGCCAAAGTTAGTCCACCAAACCCTTTTGAGTGCTAGGAAATAAATCAAGAAGGAACATACCCCTCATAGTCGACTGGCCAAGCCAACTTCTTCCCACCCTGAGGGAAAAACTTTGGCCCAAGCTGGAGAAGAACATTATGGAGCCATTGACGATAAGCCTCCCTGTTTTCCGTGCTGGCGAAACACTGGCCCCCGTATCCGGGGACATAGACTTTTAGATCAAAGTATTCCCTTGGGGTCATGCCGATTTCGATGAAGTGCTTGGGGGTTTTGGGTGCATAGCCTGTTTGCGCACACTTTCTTCCCATTATTGCGGTTGTGGTTGGATGTCTAATCCTTGTGAGGCGTTGAAGGTGTTGTTGTGTTGATGATAACCGCGTAGTAGTGGTGGTAGTAGTGGGTGGTGGTGGTGGTGGTGGTGGTGGCAGTGGGATGTTTTCTGTTGGTGGTGTAGGAGGTAGAACTTATATAGTCGTCGTGAGAGTGGTGATGTGTGGGAGTGGTGTATCGGTCTTGAGCCCTGGGCGAGTGAGTTGTTGTGACCGTGAACCTTTAAAAGTCACCTCTCCACAAGTCGCACTGTGGATACAGCTTCCGCTGTGCGCTCGCCCCCTATCCAAGAGAGGGAATTTGGGACGTCTTAGTCTCGAGTCCAATTATTCGAGTTCTTAAGGTATGCGGGTATAGCCATCTCGAGGGTTTGGACTGCCTGGAGGCCGAAACAGTAGTGCAACATTAGGGCCTAAACTTTATTCTTGGCGTTTATTAGCATTCTAGAAGCTGATCAGAATTGGGAATCGGGGGCGACTGTAACGACGAGTACAGTAGATAAAGTTGTGGCTCTCCGTTATCGTTCCACATCGGTGCTGGGACTCTGGAGCTACGTTCTGAAGTGGTGGTAGGCCAATGTCACTTCCAGCCTACCGGAACTGTAAAGAGCTCCCTCCTAGTATAATTTCTCCTGGCAAGAACAACAATGACCTAATACGGCTGTAGTTCCTGGACAAAAGCCATCGCTAGTGCGAGTGCCGAAAAACACACCAAAAAGACCGAAATTTGGAGTCTCTGAAACCCTAATTTGCACTCCCACCTCTTAATCAATTAAGAATTAAAGGTATGCCAATAGATAGCTCAAGATCTAACAAATCTGGAATTTGAGTTTCGATAAGAAATTCCTTTTTGGGGGCAGCACTCACTAATTGACTCAGGTCGTCCTAAATCTGGAGTTAGGTGCAGAGAACCCATACCGGTATGGAAGAAACCCATAGAAAAAGCCACATGTTTGAGAATAGCTAAATTCGTATCCCCATAGTTCATTCAGTATTGCGCCGCCCACTCCAGTATTGAAATATCACAATCGGGACACCTGGAACTAGTATTTTACCAAGAATTGATCTACCTGCAGGGCAGCTGGTCGAGTTCTGGCGCTCTGAAAAACGTCAATTTTGGCGTGAAGGTAGCCGCCAAAGGTGGCTTTGGTCAGGGCACCGTACCCGCACTCGTGCAACCGGAGAAATGTGCTAGGACGTTGCAGTTGCCTCTCATGAAAAGGCAGTAAATATGTATTTTCTTTTTTGTGTTAACTGAGGGGACTGGGTTTGAAGTGATTTCTATGCCTAGAGGGAGAATTTCAACGACCCAGCCCATTTCTCTTGCACTCGAGCACCGCACTTGCACTCGAGCACCGCACTTGCAGTGCAGTACTGAATTTTCCCACGGCACAAATGGTAACTTCCTTCTGCCGGCAGGGCGCCACATCCTAGCCAAGCCCTACCCCGCCGCAAGACTCCACTGCAAGACGGGCTTCATCTCCTCTCCTCTGCCCTGTATAGCCTCCCCCCTCCACCTCCACTCACTCCCGCCCAAACGAAGCCAGAAAACAAAAAATGCCCCCCCGAACAGATCTCACAACCTTTCATGCTCACCTCCTCTCCAGCCGGCGCATAATGGCCCTCTGTGGTGCCGGCCTCTCGGCCGCCAGTGGGTTGCCAACCTTTCGCGGAGCAGGAGGCACGTGGCGGAACTACGAAGCGACCATGCTTGCGACGCCCGAGGCATTCGAAGCGGACCCGGGGCTCGTCTGGCAGTTCTACAGCATGAGACGCCACATGGCTCTCACTGCCAATCCCAACGTTGCTCATTTCGCGCTCGCGGAGCTGGCAAGGAGAAAGGGCGGTGATGGAGGGTTTCGGACTCTGACGCAGAATGTTGACGGTGGGTTACATTAATTGTATCACGGGTGGAAGTTAATGGGGAGATATCATAGGCTTATCTGCGCGTGCGAATCATCCGCCGGAAACTATCGATTATTTACATGGGCATCTATTCGACGTCAAGTGCTTCGGCCAAAGCTGCGATTACAGAGTGCAAGATTTCCGCGATCCGATCATTCCGGAGCTTGCGGTGCCACTGGCGAAGCAGAGTCTTGCGCGACGTGCCCCTGGTCCGGAGCCAGATGCCCCGGAGGGAGATGATGAGCGATTAGTATATGATGAGAGCGCGCCCCTAGAGCCGATACCTAGAGAGAGAATCCCCAAGTGTCCTAAATGTTCGCTTCCCCTCCTCCTTCCCTTTCATTCTTACATTGCGAATAACGCCTAAAATGAACTACCTATCATACAGGTAACAACCTCCTCCGCCCTGGCGTCGTCTGGTTTGGAGAAATGCTTGATGAAGACATGCTTGTTAGCATCGATCGGTGGATCGATAGTGGGGTTGATTTGTGCATTGTTATTGGGACGAGTGGGAATGTTACTCCCGCTGCTGGGTAGTTTATCCAGTTCACATTTTCACACCGATCGAGGGGGCTAACGGCGGCTAGCTATGCCCACCAGATCCGCCAGAGCGGTGGAAAGGTGGCAATAGTAGACTTGGATGTCAATGCAGGAGGCTGGCGAGGTGGCAAAAAATCGTTTGATTGGGTATTCGAGGGTGATGCTTCCAAGGTGAATCCCCCCGGTGGCCGAAGAAAAAAGAGCAAGCGGGATGAGCGAGTTTATGTGGCAACGATGTTAACTATTTACTCATCACTACCCTCAGATTGTGCCGGAGTTGCTAAGGCCACTGATTGGAGAGATTACGATCCCAGACGACCACCCTGCAGCTGCAGGAGCTTGAGTTATCATCACTCGTATCCTAACCCAACTCCCGTATCACCCCACACTCGCCCGGCCGTAAATCTCCACATCCCGATGGAAGCAGACAACTTCCCTCTCCCCTCTCGGCATGCAGGAAACGCGACGTTCCGACTGGGGGGGTGTAGTTGCTTTCGGCCAGTCGGGAGCGGGATTGCTTAATTAGTCGTTTTCGTTCGTTCGTTCATTCGCTTTGCGCGGGTAGGATAATGGCGGGGTTGAGCAGGGCTGTTTTTCCATTTTCGAAATGAATGATGCAGTTGGAACACGAGTAGACACCGCATACAGGCACTCTATTGTATTTGCTTGATTGACCGTTCGCAGTGATTTGTAGTATCATACGCTTGGGAACTCGGCCGGTCGGTACTCTCCCCGACCAACGTACAGTAAAAAAAATTATAATATCGTACCGGTAGTTAGAGCCCAGGCTAAGACGTCAAGGATTCCCTCCTTTAGATTAAGGGGAGAAAACACAGCGAGGAAATACTCTTCCAACCCGACCCTACCAAAAGATCCGACTCCAACATCCTGGCGCGAGGTCTAATTATTCCCAGGCTTACGGGCACCTTCAAACACCGGTACCATATAAGTCCGAGAAAGGCGGGGGGTTATTTTGCCGATCGACTATCCTTGTCCTCTACGAAAACATCTCCCTGGATATGGTGAGGGAACTCTGTAGTCGGAGCGGGCGGACATTCATCTTGGGTATTAACAGTAGGTTAACCTGCCAAGACTGGCATCTCTTACAGGTTAATGCATTGGCAAATATCAATTAACTGGCC
>Ga0307510_10009621_pt1 | contig 11521 bp, 14 predicted proteins | sample 12_EM_MG_FD_207224 | JGI IMG/M metagenome (GOLD analysis project Ga0307510, IMG submission 207224) | Populus trichocarpa ectomycorrhiza microbial communities from riparian zone in the Pacific Northwest, United States - 12_EM | ecosystem: Host-associated > Plants > Roots > Unclassified | place... | reverse complement strand
GATCGCCGCGCCTTGCGTCTTGCGCTCGTCGGGCGACATCTTGCCGAGTGTGGCCAGCAGTGCCGAGATCGAACCCTTCTTGCCGAGGGCTGCGACGCGCACCGCTTCGAGGGCGGCTTCGTCGCCTGCGGCGGCGATCTGGTCGAGGATGGATGTTTCGAGCGTTGCGAGGTCGGACACAGTCAAATCCTTGCTGCTAAATTCGGCTGGGTTGTCGCCGCCAGAAGGGCGTAACGTCAAGCGAAAAGCCGGTCATTTCGGACCTGGGAACGGCTGGGTTGAACCTCACGCGGGGGCCCGCCACCAACGGGGGTACGAGGAGACTCTTGCGATGCTTTCGAGATCCTGCCTTGCCATTATTCTTGCCGCGCTCGGCGTCGTTCTATCCGTCGCCGGCACGCCGGCGCGCGCCATGGTCTGCATGGAGAAATCCATGACGCTGGACGAGGTCGCTGGCGCCATCGGTGCCCAGAAGGGCTGCGAGAGCGCGATGAAGCTGTTTCAGGATTGCCAGTTGACCGCGAGCGGCGATGTCCAGCTCGGCGCCGCCGTCGAGAAGAAGTGCGAGGCGGACTTCATGCCCGGCCTCAACACGGCGCAAAAGCAGGCCTACAAACGCGAGATACGCGTCTGCGATCAAAAGCACCGGAACAAGTCCGGCACCATGTATCTCTCGTTCGCAGCTTTTTGCCGGGCGGAGGTCGCCCAGCGTTACTCGCAACGCGCGCTGAAGGCTGCGGGCCAGAAGGCCCGCTAGCCGTTAGGCTGCGAGAGCAGCCTTGGCCTTCTCGGCGATCGCCTGGAACGCCGCGGGCTCGCTGATCGCGAGATCCGACAGCACCTTGCGGTCCACGGTGATCCCGGACTTGGCCATGCCGTCGATAAATCGGCTGTAGGTCAGGCCGAACGGACGGACGGCGGCGTTGATGCGCTGGATCCAGAGCGCGCGGAAGGTCCGCTTCTTGCGCTTGCGATCGCGGAAAGCGTACACCAGAGCCTTCTCGACCGCCGGCTTGGCGGTGCGGATGGTGTTCTTGCGGCGGCCGCGGAAACCCTTGGCGGCCTTGTAGACTTTCTTGTGCTTGGCGTGGGCGGTCACACCGCGTTTGACGCGAGACATGACAAAATCCTTCAGAGATGACTTTGGTTATCGGATTGCCGCGGGATGCGCGGCACGGTTGGCAATGATCGTGGACGCGATCAGGCGTTCGGCAAGAAGTACTTCTTGACGTTGTCGCCGTCGGTCTTGAACAGCACGCTGGTGCCGCGGAGCTGACGGATCTGCTTCTTCGTCCGCTTGATCATGCCGTGACGCTTGCCGCGATGGGCGAACATCACTTTGCCGGTGGCAGTCACCTTGAAGCGCTTTTTGGCGCCCGATTTGGTCTTCAGCTTGGGCATTTTGCTCTCCTATGGCCACAACAGAATGCCGCCCGTGAAGGCGGCTGGCCGTCTAAAATGCTCGTTAGAGCGTTGATTGTGCTCAGGTTTTTGCGAACTAGCGCGAAACCCGCACGGACACCGCCGCGGCAGCCCTTAATCAGCCGGGCGATGAAGGCTGGGCTTATGACAGAGGACAAGCCAATTGGCAACGGTGAACCGCCGGAACGCAGCTGGCGACTATTCGCAATTGCACCCCATATGTCCAAGCCGTGTCGCCTGGAGCAGGACCCAAATGGCCCATTTCCCCCGATTGCTTTCCTCTTTGACTGATGTCGTCCGCCCGCGCCGTCTGGCGCTCCTGGCCGTGCTCGCCGCGGCCGCGCTGCCCTCGACCGCCGATGCCCGCGTCGGTGGCTATGACGGCATCTGGAACGTCACCTTTGCCACCACCCGCGGCAATTGCAGCTCGGGCTACAGCGTCCCCTTCACCGTGACAGGCAATCGCGTCTCGTCCGCCGGCGGCGGCCGGGTCTCGGGCACGGTCAACCGCTCCGGCGCCGTCGCAGTCGAGGTCTCGGTCGGTGCGTCCCACGCCCACGGCGGCGGCCGGCTCAACCGCGTGGTCGGTGCCGGCTCGTGGAGAGGCATCATTTCCGGAGACCAGTGCAGCGGCACCTGGCAGGCGACAAGGGGCTGATCGGGCAACCGATTACCGCGTAGGCGGTGCGCTTCCTCCGCCGCGGCTCGCATGACCCCTTAAACGAAACGGCCCGCCGGAAAGCCGGACGGGCCGTTGAATTCTCTATCTTAAAGAACCAGCGTTAGCGCGGCGCCAGCACCATGACGACCTGACGGCCTTCAAACCGTGCGTCCTGCTCCACCTTGGCGAGCTCGGCGACGTCGGTCTTGATCTTGTCGAGCAGCTTGGTGCCGATCTCCTGGTGCGCCATTTCGCGGCCGCGATAGCGCAGCGTGATCTTGACCTTGTCGCCTTCTTCGAAGAAACGCTGCATCGCGCGCATCTTCACTTCGTAATCGTGGTCGTCGATCATCGGGCGGAGCTTGATCTCCTTGATCTCGACGATCTTCTGCCGCTTGCGGGCTTCGGCGGCTTTTTTCTGCGCGGAATACTTATATTTCCCGTAGTCCATGATCTTGCAGACGGGAGGGCTGACGTTCGGCGAGATCTCGACCAGATCCATGCCGGCTTCCTGAGCCATGCGGATAGCCGCGACGGTCTCGACCGTGCCCTTGTTGTCACCGGTCTGATCGATCAGCTGGATCTGCGCATTGCGAATATCGTCATTGATGCGCGGCCCGTCTTTGGCGGCAGTGGGCGGCGCTTTATTGGGACGGCGAATGGGTGGTTCTCCAAAGTTGTGAAAGAGGCGGCTACTTTGCAGGAAGATACGTTTGCCGGCAAGCAATTCGCTCGTGCGAGAGGCGAAAAAGCCTCAAATGCGAGGTATTTCGGTCACGCCCATCGGCACGCTGACGGACATAGACACCTTGCATCTGTTCCGCAAGCGTCCGAAAGGGCCAATACCGCTGCCCCACCTGCGGAACAGGTCCGGATAGCTCAAACCGCACAGCCAGAGTAAACGTTCCATGACCGATGCAATTCCTGATGCCGTACCCGACTTCATCGATCTGGGCGAGGGTCCGTTTGCCCGCAGGATCGCGGTGCGCCACCGCCCCGGAAAGGGCCCCGGCCTGGTTTGGCTGGGCGGATTCAAGTCGGACATGCAGGGCGGCAAGGCCGTGGCACTGGACGCCTGGGCCAAAGACCACGGCCGCGCCGTGGTCCGGTTCGACTATTCCGGCCACGGCGAATCCAGCGGCGATTTCGCTGACGGAACCATCGGAAGCTGGCTCGAGGACAGCGTCGCGGTGGTCGAGCGATTTTGCGAGGGCCCGCAAATCCTGATCGGCTCCTCCATGGGCGGCTGGATGGCGCTGCTGCTCGCCCGCGAGATCAGGAAGCGGAGCAGCAAGACGTCGCTCGCCGGGCTCGTGCTGATCGCGCCCGCACCCGACTTCACCGAGGAACTGATGTGGAAGAATTTTTCCGCCGAGGTGAAGAAGGAGATCGAGACCAAGGGCTTCTGGCTGCGGCCGTCGGACTATGGCGACGGTTCGCCCTATCCGATCACGCGGAACCTGATCGAGGAGGGCCGCAACCATCTCGTGCTCGGCAGCGCCATCGATCTCGGCTGCCCCGTCCGCATCCTGCAGGGCGCGCAGGATCCCGACGTGCCCTGGCAGCACGCCTTCGCGCTGACGCATCGTCTGCCGGCCGACGACGTCGTGCTGACCATGATCCAGGACGGCGACCACCGCCTCTCCCGCCCGCAGGACATCGTGCGCATTCTTGCCGCAGTGGCCGAGATCGGGTGAAGTGTAGCTCAGAATTCGGTGTCATCATCCGCGAAGGCGGATGATCCAGTATTCCAGAGACGGCCGTTGTTTAATCGAGAGGCCGCGGCGTACTGGATGCCCCGCCTTCGCGGGGCATGACGAAAGGGAGTGAGGAGAAACGCCGATGACCACCACCGCCATGCTGCGCGCCTTCTGCGATGCGGTCGAGAGCCGCAACGGCAAGGCCTTTGCCGAATTATTCACCGGGGACGGCGTCTATCACGACGTGTTCTACGGCGCGTTCGAAGGCCGGACAAAGATCGCCGCGATGGTCGACGACTGGTTCTATCGCACGGCGACCGATTTTCGCTGGGACATGCATGATCCCGTGTCTGATGGTACCACGCTCTATGCGCGCTACACGTTCAGTTACAAATCAACCCTGCCGGAAGCGAACGGCGCGCGGGCGATGTTCGAGGGCGTCGCGATCATGACGCTGCGCGACGGCAAGATCGTCAGCTATCATGAAGTCGCCAACACCGCGCCGGCGTTCGTCGATTTGAAGTTCGCGCCTGAAAGAATTGCGAAGATCGTCGGCAAGCAAGGCGCGGAGCTGAAGGCGCGGCCGGAGATGAAGCGGCATCTGGCCTGACAGTGGTGGCTACGGCGGCGGCGGTGGCTTCGCCATCGGCTTGCGCTGCGCCAGCGCCGCGACCGTGGCGGTGCCGATCGGGCCCTGTTCGTCATAGAGCCAGCATTCGCCGATTGCCACGCCGTCAGTGGCCTGGTGATTGACCACATCGAAGCCGATCCAGTTCGTCACCGGCAACCGGTGCAGATAGATCGTGACATCGCTGTTGATATAGCCGAGCCCCTTGTCGCCGGCGTTGGCAAACGGGCTCGCGAAATCGGCACCAACAGCGACATGGACGAACGGCGTCATCGGAACGCCCGCCACCAGCTCGCGCACCTCGCTCATCCACAGCCGCCGCGGGCCGAGCGAGCCCATATGGCCGACGATCGGCCGCGTCGTCCATTTGCCGTTCATGCCGAGCCTGGGATCGGTCGGCTTTGGAATGTCCGCCGGCTTCGGCACGTCCCAGTTCGGCGGCGACCAGACATTGCCGTCCGGATTTTGCGTTTTGCGCAGCAGCTGGCACGAGGCGCGCGCCATGCTGACGCCGCCGGAAAAGAATTCGGCCTCGATCACGCGGATGCGCAGGCCGTCACGCACCAGCCGCGTCGTCACCTCGATCGGCTTGTCGATGGTCGGCAGCCGAAACATGTCGACCGTGAGCCGCGCCGGCACGAATTCGGGGCCGGAATGGCGCTCCTCGATGGCAAAGCCGAGCAAACCGACGATGACGCGCCCGTGCAGCGATTTCGGATCCCACGGACCGTTGGCGACTTCCGTCGGATGGAATGTGTCGCCGTCGCGGGTGAAGAAAGGCATGTTTGTCATGACGCGCGACTTTGCGGGAACGCGCGGGGAAATCAAGGGTGGTGAGAGTGTGTACCGTCGCCACAAAAACGGTGTCATCGCCCGCGAAGGCGGGCGATCCAGTATTCCGTGACAGCAGTGATTGAATCGATGGGCCGCGGCGTACTGGATTCCCCGCCTTCGCGGGGAATGACAGCGGAGAATTAGGAGGCGGTCTGCCACTCCCGTCGCACGTCGTCGTCGCGCTCGTTGCTCGCCGCCGCGAACTTCATCGCCTCAAACTCAGTGCGCTCCACCAACTGCCCCAGCGCCCAAACCGCGGCCCCGCGCACCAGTGGGCTCGCATCATCCAGCAATCGCCGCGCCTCGCCCGCCAGCACCGCATCACCGGAGTTGCCGATCGCAATCAGCACGTTGCGCAAAAAACGGTCGCGGCCGATGCGCTTGACCGGCGACTTCGTGAACAGCGCGCGAAATGTTGCGTCATCGAGCCGCGCAAGTTCGGCGAGACCAGGCGCACGCAATTCATCACGCGCCGCGAGTTTTGTCTCACGCCCCTCCTGTGCAAACTTGTTCCAGGGACACGCTGCGAGGCAATCGTCGCAGCCATAGATGCGGTTGCCGATGGCTTTGCGAAATTCGTGCGGGATCGGTCCCTTGTTCTCGATGGTCAGATACGAGATGCAGCGCCGCGCATCGAGCTTGTAGGGCGCGGGAAACGCCGCAGTCGGGCAGATGTCGAGGCAGGCCTGGCACGAGCCGCAATGATCGATCTCGGCACCGTCGCGCGTCAACTCGAGCGTGGTGTAGATCGCGCCGAGAAACAGCCATGAGCCGAATTCGCGCGAGACGAGATTGGTGTGCTTGCCCTGCCAGCCCAGATGAGCGGCTTGCGCGAGCGGCTTCTCCATCACCGCGGCAGTGTCGACGAACACTTTCACTTCGGATGGCGCGGTCGCGACCAGCCAGCGCGCCAGCGCCTTCAACCGCTTCTTGATGAGGTCGTGATAGTCGTCGCCCTGCGCATAGACCGAGATCGCCGCGCGCGTGCGCTCCTTCAGGATTGCGAGCGGATCAGAGTCGGGGCCGTAGTTGACGCCGAGCATGATCACAGAACGCACGTCGGCCCACAGCCCGCGGGGATCGACGCGGCGCTCCGGCTGCGCTGCGAGCCAGTCCATGTCGCCATGGCCGCCCGATGCGATGAATTCGAGGAAATGCTTGCCGGCGCTCTCGATCGTGCCTGGTTCGGTGATGCCGATGCAGTCGAAGCCGAGCGCGCGCGCCTCGCGCGCAAGCGCCGCCTTCAGTTCGGTCGGATCGGAGTTCAGAAATCCAGGTCCACATAGGTCCGCGACGCCGGCACGCCGGCCAGCCATTCGCTCAGCAGCGGACGGAACGACGGGCGGGATTTCACCCGCGCGTACCACGCCTTTGCTGCGTCGTCCTCGCTCCATGGCACGTCGCCCAGATAGTCGATCGCCGAGAGATGCGCCGCGGCGGCGAGATCCGCGTAGCTGAGCCGGTCGCCGGCGAGGAAGTTACGCGTCTGCGCCAGCCAGCCGATATAGGCCAGATGATAGCGCACGTTTGCCTTGGCCGCGCGCATCACGTCGGCCGAGGGCGCACCGCCGCCGTTGTCCTCGCTCATGAAGCGCTTGTAGATGCGCTCGGTGACGAGAGGGTGCGAGACCTCCTCGAAGAATTTTTCGTTGAACCAGGCCATCAGCCGGCGCACCTCGACGCGCTCGGCGACCGCATCCGGCATCAGGCGCTTGAGCCCCATCTCGGCGCCATAGGCCTCGTCGACATATTCGGCGATGATCGCCGCACCCGGTATAGGCGGCTGCTCCTCGTCCACCAGGACCGGCGTCGTGCCGGCGGCATTGAGCAGCAAAAATGCCTCGCGCCGTTCCCAGCTGCGTTCCTCGACCAGCTTCAGGTCGAGCCCGTATTCGCCCGCGATCAGACGAATGAAGCGCGAATGCGGACAGAACGGATGATGAAACAGCGTAAACATGAAGCCTTTGACTATGTGATGGTGCTTAAGAATCCATCAATGTTTGTGCGGCGCCACACTAGTCTTTCAAAACCGCGAAGCAAGGGTGCGATGCCGCATTTTGCGATTGCGGGAAAGAGGCGAATGGGCGAGAAGAGCCCCGCTTTTCCAGCGGAAATGGACCGTAAATATGTCAGACGCAATACGGGCAGTGATCCTCGGCATCATCGAGGGTGTGACCGAGTTCCTTCCTGTTTCCTCGACCGGCCATTTGCTGCTTGCGGAGCGTTTCTTCCATCTTGGTGAAGGCGCGTTCTGGGATTCGTTTACGGTCCTGATCCAGCTCGGCGCGATCCTCGCGATCGTCGTGCTGTACTTCAAGAAATTGTGGGACGTCGCGATCGGCATGTTCACCGGCGACGCTGATGCGCGCCGCTTCGTGATCGGCGTGCTGGTCGCCTTCCTGCCCGCGGTCGTGGTCGGCCTCGTCGCCGGCAAGTACATCAAGAGCCTGCTGTTCAATCCGTGGGTCGTGTGTTTCTCGCTGATCGTCGGCGGCGCCATCCTGCTGTGGGTCGACCGGCTCGATCTCAAGGCGCGCGAGCATGACGCCACGAAATTTCCGCTGCTGATGTATCTCTATATCGGCATCGCGCAGTGCATCGCGATGATCCCGGGCGTGTCGCGCTCCGGCGCCAGCATCGTCGCCGCGATGTTTTTGGGCGCCGACAAGCGCGCGGCGGCGGAGTTTTCGTTCTTCCTCGCCATCCCCACCATGATCGGTGCGTTCGCCTACGATTTCTACAAGAACCGATCCGAGATGACGATGGACCACATGGGCATCGTCGCGATCGGCTTCGTGGTGTCGTTCATCACCGCGATCATCGTGGTGAAGACATTCTTGAGCTACGTCACCCGCCACGGCTTCGTGGTGTTCGCCTGGTGGCGCGTCATCGTCGGCACGCTCGGCCTGATCGCGCTGGCGCTGGGGCATTAACCTCTCGACAACTCACTGACGCGCTTCAACGCAATATAAGCTTTTGATCGGTAGGCAGTTTCCAGAGCGGGGCGGCGCGCGCCCTGCGCAGGAGCTAAGCCATGACCCTCGTCAGCGGCTGGGGGCGTTTCCCGGTCGTCGATAGCGATGTGCTGCGTCCGCGGTCGTTCGAGGCCGTTGGCGAAGCCGTGGTGACCGGCTCCGTGGCGCGGGGTAACGGCCGTGCCTATGGCGATGCGGGAATCGGCGCTGTCAGGACGATCGGGATGACCGGGTTCGACCGGGTCAGGTCGTTCGATCCCGCGACCGGGCGCATCCGCCTCGAAGCCGGCGTGCTGCTGTCGGATCTGATCGACACTTTTGGCCCGCGCGGCTTCCTGCCCTTCGTCGTGCCCGGCACGCGCTTCGTCTCGGTGGGCGGCGCCATCGCCGCTGATGTCCACGGCAAGAACCATCATTGCGAGGGCGGCTTCGGCCGCTATGTCGACAGCATCTTGCTGCGCACCGGGCAGGGCGAGATCATCGAGATCTCGCGCGAACAGAATTCCGATGCCTTCTTCGCGACCGTCGGCGGCATGGGCCTCACCGGGGTCATCCTCGAAGCGACGATGCGGCTGCGCACCGTCGAGACCGGCTGGATTCGCGAGCGGGTGATCTCCGCGTCCGATCTCGACGCCGCGATGCGCGCGCTCGATGCGGGTGATGCCGCGACCTATTCGGTGGCCTGGATCGATTGCGCGGCGCGCGGCCGCGACCTCGGCCGCTCGCTGATCTATCTCGGTGAGCACGCCGGCAGAGACGAGCTTGCCGATGGCGCCGATGTATTTCCGGTCGGCAAAAATCCGGGCCTCAGCGTGCCCATCGACCTGCCGTCGATGACGCTGAACCGCATCAGCATCCGCGCTTTCAACGAGCTCTACTACCGCATGGGCGCTCGGCGCGCCGGCGGCAGCCATGTGGTCTCGCTCTATCCCTATTTCTTTCCGCTCGACAGCATCGCCGACTGGAATCGTATCTATGGCAGACGCGGCTTCCTCCAGCATCAATGCGTGATCCCGGAAGTTGGCGCCCGCGCCGTCCTCGCAGACATCCTCGATCGCGTCGCGACGCGCGGCGATGCCTCCTTCCTCGCGGTGCTCAAGAAGCTCGGCCAGGGCGATGGCATTTTGTCGTTTCCGCTGCCCGGCTACACGCTGGCGCTGGATTTCCCGGTGAAGGGCGACATCCTGAATTTCCTCGACGAGATCGACCGCCTGGTCGTCGCCGCCGGCGGGAGGCTCTATCTCGCCAAGGACGCGCGTCAGTCGCGCGCGACGTTCGAGGCCGGTTATCCGGCCCTGCAACGCTTCAACGCGATCCGCAAATCGCTCGATCCTGCCGGGATCATCCGGTCAAAACTTTCACAGCGCTTGTTCGATGAGGTGCAGCCGTGACGTCACGCAAGACCGCAATTGTGCTCGGTGGCTCCTCCGATATCGGCCGCGCCGCCGCGCGCGCCTTTGCCAAGGCCGGATATGATGTCGGCCTCGCGGGCCGCGATGTTGCCGCACTGGAGCCCGACGCCGCCGATCTGCGCGCGCGCTATAATGTCGAGGTCGGTCTCCATAAGTTCGACGTGCTCGACACGGCCTCGTTCGACGGCTTTGCCGGCGCTCTTCCCGCATTGCCTGACGTCGTCATATCGATCGTCGGCCTACTGGGCGTGCAGGAGAACGCCGAGAGCGATCTCATCCACGCCACCACGATCATGCGCTCGAACTACGAAGGCCCGTCGCTGATCCTCGGCCTGTTCGCGGAAAAATTCCTGGCGCGCGGCAGTGGCACCATCGTCGGCGTGTCATCGGTCGCCGGCGATCGCGGCCGCGCCTCCAACTATGTCTACGGCTCGGCGAAAGCGGGCTTCTCCGCCTTCCTGTCCGGCCTGCGCGCCCGGGCCAGCCGTGGCGGCGTTCACGTCGTCACGGTGAAGCCAGGCTTCGTCCGGACCAAGATGACGGAAGGCATGAAGCTGATCGGTCCACTTACCGTCGACGCGCCGGTGGTCGGCGATGCGATCCTCAACGCCGTCGAGAAGAAGACGGACGTCGTCTATGTCAGCGGCAAATGGCGTCTCGTGATGCTGATCATCAAGACGTTGCCGGAGGCGGTGTTCAAGAAGCTGAAGTTTTGAGGCTGTCGCCGCGCTGACGGTGCGCTCCCTCGCCCGCTTGCGGGAGAGGGTTGGGGAGAGGGTATCTCCGCAGAGAGACTCCCGATGAGGAGGAAACCCTCACCCGATCGCTTCGCGATCGACCTCTCCCGCAAGCGGGAGAGGTTAGATAGACCGCCATCGACGCGAGACTAAGCGCTCTTGCGCTGGAACTGGCCCTGGGGGCGGAAGCGCCAGAGATATTGCGGGGCGATCGCTTCCAGCGAATCGGCGGTGATGCCGAGGCCTTCCAGCGTCAGCCCGGCGGCCTTCGCCGCATCCGACACGACATTGTCGCGCGCGAGCAGCGTGACCTGGTCCGGCGTCAGCTTCAGCATGCCCGGCGCGAATTGCAGGAAATTGGCCTGGAAACGGGCGAGACCGAACGGCAGCGGCACCAGCATCGGCTTGCGGTCGGCAATCTTGACGATGGCTTCGATGATCTCGCGCATCGTCAGCACTTCCGCACCTCCTAGCTCGTAGGTCGCGCCCGCCTTGGCCTTGCCGTCGACGGCATCCGCGATTGCGGTGGCGACATCGCCGACATAGACCGGCTGCATCTTCGTCTCGCCGCCGATCAGCGGCAGCACCGGCGACATCCGCGCCAGCGCCGCAAAACGGTTGGTGAACTGGTCCTCGGGGCCGAACATCACGGAGGGACGGAAGATCGTGGCTGACGGTACGGCGGCCAGCACCGCCGCCTCGCCGGCCGCCTTGGCCTTGGCATAGCGCGAGGGCGATTCGGCGTCGGCGCCGATCGCGGAGACATGCACCAGGCGCGCTCCGGCAGCGGCGGCCGCCTTGGCGACGGTCTCGGCGCCCTTGGCCTGGACGGCGTCGAACGTCTGCGCACCGCCCTCGGCGAGAATACCGACCAGATTGATCACGACATCCGAATCACGTAGCGCGGCCTCGACCGAGGCCGGGTAGCGCAGATTGGCCTGCACGATGTGGACCTGCCCGACCTTGCCGGAGGGCTGAAGGTATCCGGCTAGCTCCGGCCGCCGCACCGCGACCCGGACCCGGTAGTCCCGCCGGCACAGCGCGCGGACGACATTCCGGCCCAAAAACCCCGATCCGCCGAAAACCGTGACGAGAGTTTCCGAATTCGATGCCATGGGATCTATTCCTGGGTCCATTCCGCGGGAAGAGTGC
>Ga0307510_10009620_pt1 | contig 11521 bp, 9 predicted proteins | sample 12_EM_MG_FD_207224 | JGI IMG/M metagenome (GOLD analysis project Ga0307510, IMG submission 207224) | Populus trichocarpa ectomycorrhiza microbial communities from riparian zone in the Pacific Northwest, United States - 12_EM | ecosystem: Host-associated > Plants > Roots > Unclassified | place... | reverse complement strand
GTCTCCTACTGACTAATCTAAGGAACGTGATGCTGTACGTGCACAAACTGATTCCATAAAACCTATAGCGTAGGTGATGTGGTGTAATTCATTTTCTATTCTAGCAATTCTATAGTCATGCATTTAATTTCGTTAGTGGGGTATACACTGAGAACACGTTAAAGAGATCCTCACCCTATTTATTTTCCTCTTGTGAAGCTCATTGCGATTGTGTTCAAGTGCTGTTCATGATGCAGCATGGACGGTCCTTGTTGATTCCTGCACGTATGACAACTGACTCTAAATGTCCTTGTAAGTCGGTTCCAAAATCATTTGGAGGCACGAACTTATTTTCTCATTAATGAGAATGATTCATCTTCGGGGTAAAAAGAACAGGCACGCTTTTGACGATATCAGCATCTTGGGTTTGGATTGAAGATCATGAGAAGGATATTATCTATTTCAGAGCGGATTCCAGTACGAGGATATCTTTGATTCTTGAATCTTTTGACTGTTAAAAGAGATCATTTTACTTCTACTTGAGATGGTATTGAACGAATTGCCATCATATGCATTGAATGGATTTTGGTAGTCATAACTTCATAACCTATACAAGTCACAAGTAAATTCTTTATATATGAAAGGATCTTGTTCGTTTTGGGGAAGAGGAGTTGGATAGCTACCAGGACAATGAACATTCTATAAAGACCCAAATTAACATCATATTGCCTGAGCTAATTGATGGAGAATTATCATGCCTGTTTTCCATGGAGGATGGATATCAGAAATGACCAATCCTAATAAACAAATATCTAACTTGAAGGGATCTTGTGCAAGGAGAAAAACTCGTTGAAGGAATAGGTCGTGATTATTAGTCAACTACATGGCTCAATGTTCCAGTAATCGGTTTAAAGATAATTGTATCAGCTGCAGCATTACCAATTCAAGAAACATCAATCTACCGGGTAACTAGTTTGAAAATATTTCTCAAAGATAATTTCCTACAAACATGTTTAAGATAATAAGTTCACTAACTGAAAGCATGGTGTACCTTCGCATGTTCACATAAATTAATTAACTTGGACACTGGTATGCAGTTGTTTGTCACACTAGATTGAATAACCATAAAACAGCAAAAACAGTAAGATATTTTAATAACATGAATGGCATGATTGCTCGTACAAGTTTACATACCTAGAACCATTCTGCCAGATTCTAATTCTTTAGGCTCACTAATGAACTTACAAGTATCTAATCCATGATAGAAGTCAATTCTTCAGAATAACTAGCTAGTCTAAGCAAAATATGTAGGAGTACTATATAATATAACTTGAGACATGCAAAGAAACAGGGAGAGGTGCACACGTTGGAGATGGGATCTCGTGTAAGTTCATCTTTAACTCCAGGGTGTGAGGATTTAACGAACTACGTGGAAGGAGGAATGCCAAATGGTTTACATCACTCAGTTTCGGCGAGCCAGTGGCCAGTTCTTAAGCCACGCTGCCACTCATCCTTTGACAGCATTTGGGCCAGAGGATTCAAAACCCTGCTCTCCCATTTTTAAAACGTCCTCCGGAGAAAGTATCTTTATATACCAAACATTGTTCACAAATAACCTGCAGATGGGGATGACAAAAACAGTATTAGGCTGAAAGCTGGCTGAAATATGAGAGTTCTCAAAGAAGCTGGAAAAGGAGACTTGAGTACTTACTCCCAGGGATCATCTCCAAGGAGAAGTACATCATTCTCCCTGTCGACAAATACAAGCTGCCAGCCTGATCTATGAGGGTTTTCCAATTTCCCCTCAATTCCAAACATCTGAGCCAGTTCTTCTCGCAGCTCATGATAGCTGCTGAACCGGGATATGTCCAATGAGCGCCCAACCGATCCTGATTTGTAGACCTAAAACAAAAATAAGGAGAAATTACACATTCCTTGGAACAACCAGGAGTGGTGACAAGACAGAAGCAAATTACTGAAGGCTTGTACCTTGACAAATGTTCGACTTGGGGTTGGTGGGTCCATCTGTCCTGCATTTGGCAATAACTCAGAAGAGTCTTGCACACAACCATACAGAGAATTCTGGAACCCAGAATCCCCTAATGGCATTGAGGAGACATCAGTATCAACTGTTGAAGTAGGGTATCTGGGCACCGTGGTAGGTAGCAGGAGTCCAAAGAAAGTAGGATTCTGGGCATCAGAATTACAGTTTTCTGCTTCCACTGAAAGATCTTTCTCAGGGTAGGTTCGTGGGAGAGAGAGTGAATTAGAAAAAGCATTGACATCATGATGTGCATACTTTGGGACCCAGGACTGTTGGGGTAACTGTTCAGTTAGTGTGGACTGACCAGCTCTGGTGAAGTCCAAAAGATTACCGCTCCCTTCAGTACACAAAGAACCTAGTATGTTTTGCATTGGGGTAGTAGATACTGTGAACTTTGGGCTTGAGTCCATGTATTCTGTTTTTGAAAATGATGGAGAAGGCAAATTTGACTGTTGTCTCTGGAGTAGATCAGTTTGAATGTGCAGTCCATCATGATAGGCATGTTGGTGTTGCTGAGCCTGATCATCTGGCTGATTGTTGAGTTGCTGCTGTAGGAGGTGACGGGGCAAGCTGTCCGAAGAAATTTGGTTTTGTGGTTGCAGAATATTATGAGGGATGGATTGTTGCATTGCTTGATGTTGCTGCTGCAGCTGCAACAGAGGATTGGGGCTGCTAGACTGTTGGGGGTATTGAAAAGGCTGCTGAAGCTGCATAAATTGCTGCCTCAAGGGATCTCCACCTCCCAGGTTTTGCATACCAGCCGCCAACATGGCCTGGTACTGCTGATTATGATCATTTCCCAGCATCGTTGGATCTAGCCTCTGCTGCATCCAGGGGAGCATATTAGCTTGAAAATTCAGAGATGGAAGACCTTGTTCTCCACTTCCACCCCTTAGCCATATTAAGCCATTACTTGCTTCATCTCTGCTATCTGAAAATGAAGAGGTTACCGCACACATGCGCGCACGCGATTGAAAGAAAGAGAGGGAAGACAGACAGACAGACACACACACACACAGAGGTCAACTTTAGACCTACATAAGGGCAGAAAATTACAAGCTGTCGATTTTAGACCCACACAAGACCTTGGGAGTGAGGACTATGCTACACAAAAATTATCCAATATGAGCAGTTTCAGTTCTACCATTCCAATTACAGCTGTTTATACACATTAGCCGTGCAATCTGTAACTTTAGACTAGCTACAATGTAACATATGGAAAATTCAAGCTCAACAAAAGTGGGATATCATTCACATAACTGTGTGCTTGATATGCAGAAAATGCATTCCTTGTTCTTGAGAATCAGCCTCTAAGTAAATTCATTTTTGACAATGATTGATTTTACCATTCTGAAAAGGATTTCTTTGTAAATTTTTTCAAGTAGGTTCTAAGCAAAACTAGTAACACTCAAACGAGCATGCACGTCACTTTTTCCAGTAAGAGGAATTGTTTTTCAAGAACTTCTAATGAGAGCATTGAACACATTGACAGAAGAATTGATAAATATGATTGTCATGAAACCTCTCCTCACAGAAGCAAAAGAACAGATTTTCAAATTTGAAAATACAGATAGTACACTTCTGATCTGGGATGGTGAAAGCACCACAGTTACACAGGCATAACCTGGGATCCTTCTTTTATTCCTTTATCTCCTTCAAACCACACCTTCTACCACATGTGGCACGATTGCTACATATTGGCTATCCAGATCATACACTCGTGCATCCCAAAAATCCACCTATTGAGAATAATATTCAATTTATCAACCCTCCCCTGGGTAGTTCCTCCGTGAAGCAGAAGCTGTTCATTTAGCTCTCCTTACTATTTTCAGTTTTATTATTTAGTTTAGCAATCCTTGTGTTATTTGGATTCCCTATTAGTCATGTAACTTTTAAACCTAAATCACTTGTTCCAGCTTTCCTTCAAATATTAGCCATTATATTAATATTTTCTTGTTTTGCTGTTTTATTCTTACAGCCCCCCAGTCACTCCAACTGCTCAACTATTGTGCATAAGACAACCACTACAACTCCCAGCTCCAACTATTGCAAGCCACAGTTTGGCCAAAACATGTAGATTCATTATCAGCAATTACTTCAGAAGGCCATTTAATAAAAACTTTGATGGAGATGAGGGAAAGTAAGCTATTCATTTTTTCCCCTTGCATCTAAAGCTTTTCCAAATATTCTCTAACCTACGAGAATAGTCAATCTTCTTCCCCTGTTATTCAATTATCAATTCACATCCCTAAAAAGAAGACTTTGTTAAGTTCAGGTCCTTGATATAAACTAAAATCCTACTAGCTTTCTTAAGGAAAGGCATCAAACATGTCCTTAAATAAAGAGAACGTACCAAGCAAAGATGAGGACCCAGGATGCCAAGGCCGTTTCAGTCGGAGGGGAAATAGTGATGGATACATGGGAAAACTGGTTAAAGGTTCAATCTCCCATAAAGACACCCTTGGCTGCCTCTCACCTGCTGTGGACTCATCCCAACCAACCTGCATGAAAAAGTTAAGGACAAAGTTAGAGGAATACAAATAATAAATAAAAAGGTGCTTCAAAAGTTTTAGGTAAAACAAACAGAAGCTATGCCTTAAGCTATCTAGTAGGCAAAGTAGAATGCCTCGGCCATCAAAGAGGCACATTGTATACATACAGGCACACATATACATATACATATACATATGAAGGAGAGGGAATTCTCGCCAGAAAACTTTTGACAGGAGGATGTTAGTCTTGCTCAAAGTAAGCAAGCTTTTTTTTCTTTAGATAATGATAGTTGCACATAAATAAAAATAGTCTACATCAGGACTTCCAACAGGACTGATCAGTATTAAAAACTATTTTAAACCATAAAAGACAACCTACTTTATTTGAAAGGTGTCAACATGCACCACCTGCAGAGACCAAGTGCAGTTTTCACCCTAATGTCAGGCACGAGCTAAATACTTAATGGGAAAATAAACAACATTGCAATATGTGTGCAGCGCCAACCACGTAAGAACATGAAAGAATTGGTTATTTAAATTCAGTTCAAAAGAAAAATAAAGATGGATAAATGAGCTCTCTCTCTAACAATACTGCACTGTGTGTGTGTGCAAAAACACAAGAAATCAAATACCTGTCCAACTGAAAATGAAGCGATGCATTGAGTGACTACATGACATAGCATGAGATATAATGGTACAAACATGCCTGGTATTATGGATCCAGAGTCTACACATTAAATCAATTACCTTGACAGATCGCCAATGCGAATTAGGCCAGCGAACAGGATCTAGATCACTTGTGCCAGTTATCGTTCCCATGTACCTGGACAAGACAAGCCTTCCACATAAACATAGCTGCACACACGTACATGGCAGTTTGACAAAATAAAATGAGTGATGTAGAGGCAGCAGCTCCTTGGCATCATCATAATGTTGAGGGATACATGGCATGCATTATGACTGCTTTCAGTGGCCTGCTATCAGAACCAATAACTTACTCATCAGCCCAAATCACACACAAGGCCCATAATTTTGTGATGAATTTGCATTTCCTACAACGCCAACCTAGCAAACAGTAATTTGTAGATTGATACTCTTATATTTGTGGTTGTAATACCTTAAGATCCAAGTTGAGTCCTCAAAAGGATGATACTCGTGCATGCCATCTAACCCTCAGCATCATGACACGAGAATGCACCTCTACATCAAGAATATTTTTTGCTTCCATGAGGTCTAAGTTCATCTGCAGCTAATTAACAAATTGACAAGCAATAGAATATGACAGTTATGTAACTTAATGCCATGCATTGCTGAAGAATACATCAATCCTGAGAGACACTTCACAAAATATAAACAATTATGTGAGTTGAAAGACCCAAGCGGTAGAATATAAATAACACTAAACTACCAACTGCAATAATACCTACGGACACTTGATTCTTCAGTCTCAAAAAGCATCCGGAAGCGCATTCCAACTGAAACACGTATGTGAAAAACTGCTTTAACATATTTGGATAGAGGTATAACAAACTCAGATGGACTAGCCCTGCAAAAAATATACATGTCAGATGAAAAACTAAAGCAACAATAGCAAGGAACTTACAAACATGTTTACCACCTTGGGTTATAGAACACTGTGAAACAGCTATTAGTCGCAGCAGCATGAGCAGCAGCAGCAAGGAGTCCAATGTGCATGCTATCACTAGATAACACAGATGATGGCATTACAGTTTGCGGTCGAGTGGCACGGCGAATTCCCAAAAGAAGCTGGTTTTTCTCATTCCTAATAGAAGGAAACGACAAGCTTAGCTGTATTAACTGAAAAATTTTGGCAAGGAAGTAAGATGATTACGTACCAGATAAAAAGAACAGAATCTCCAGCAACAAGTCTTTTGGCACTTACAAACACACTCCAACCTGTCGTAAGTAGATGCCGTTTGGGCTGTCCTGCAAGATGAGGAAGGAAAAAAAATGTAAGCCAGCACAAAAATCAGCAATGACATGATAGAAGAACATCCCATTATGCACTACAACATTAACTCATTGGCAGTTATTATATGAAGACAAAGCGAGTGCAAATGCTAACAACAGGGAAGTGTGGCCTTCTTAGCATTATTATAACTACTTTGGGGTGCCTTGGTGTTGTGGTGGCATTCATGCCATCACACCTACAAAAAAGAAAAATACCACCAATTGGGGAAAAGTATCACTCAGATGAATGCTTTGCTCCAATTAGAGGTACCTTACACCATAGCAGTAGTGGCTTATTAGCCACTGCACAACCAAGCACATACTTGGTCCCATTAACACTGGTAGTGGTAGGTTTCATAATAATTACTTCCCTTGTGCTGGGTTTATAATCCACACAAACAGTCTATGGGTCATGAAGAATAAAGTCCAGTCTCCCATATTATACAATGGAAATAAACCAAGTATTTTTCCAGCATAATCAATCACTTTTTTTCTGCTGTGACTTATTTAGTACGTATTCAGATAAAACTTTAGATTTTCCATGTTTCTCTTATAAGCATGATACATGATGTACAAGGACAACAGTTTTCAATGTCCCATATAGTTGAGTTGCCCAAAATTGTCCGGTGGCAAGCATCTTTTGATAAGCCAAATGGTGATAAATTGAGTCAATGAGTCGTGAAACAAATGGTGCATTTGACTTGTCCTGCAGAAACAGATGTGTATTTAAGTAATTTGTCTTGTTTTGCATCAAGGCAGGTGGTAAACACGGCTAGTGTTAGGAGAAGCAATTCCAAATAAGTTCAGCATCCGGGCACTGGGTTCATTGAAGCTTAGGGTGTGAGCTACACCAATAAAAAGTAGAGCACAACATACACAGACACGCACGCAGGTGTGCACAAAAGTAACTTCATTGATGCAAAAGAAATGATAGAAAAGTCATATTATAGGCATGATAAACCGACTCGTATAGTTGATAAGTAGCTGGTACATGGCTGTAATTCTGACAGCTCATTTCATACATATTTACTTAATTAATAAGAGTTACACCTAATGTATACTGCAAACACAACTGGAATTGGATTTTGATTCATTACCATGTAAGCTTTTAAGAAATGCTACTTCGTATTCACTTGTTTTTTACTAGTTTCAAAACATGGTAATCATTATTAACCACCACATACTTGGTGCCTAATTGCGGAGTCACTTTTCAATAAAAGTAATCTGCAATGCAATTGACTATCAAGTTCCCTATTAATGAAGGAATTTGACTTCTACATGCACAAATTTCTTCTTGGTTAAGTTACTTGATAACCCATAGTATATGTATAAAGTCTGTTTGCATGGTAAAATTACAATACAAATGGAGGATAAATTATTACTAAAGAATTAGAAATATGAATTATGAGTAAGAAATATAGCTAAAATTGATCTTTTCAGAGTCATGGCACTGCCATTCAACAAAGCAATTATAATTAAGACACTAGCTGCCATTACACAAAGTTATTGTAATGGCAGAACGCAGGCAGCCTATTTTCCTCCAGTAGGGTTACAGGTTAAAGCAATGGCATCGTTGTTGAGAATCCTAGGAGGCACCAAGTAATAACCATAGAGAATCATTATCCTGATATTCAACCTTAAATACATCCTAATTCAATAAGAAACCCGTCCGATTAATGGACAATAATTCCATTACTTGCCTCGGAAAATATGCCGAAACTTCCATTCAACATCATGGAGATCCCTAGCGATAAGTTCCTGAGCTGGAGGCTGCTGGGTGAAATCCTACATGACAAAGAAATAGACACAATAAAAGAAAAATCATTAGCATTGCCTAAACATTTGAGGCAATACAAGCCACTTAAAGAGATTACCAGGGGAGGAAAGACTTTCTCAGCAGCGCGACGAGGAACAGAAAATCCTCCATGTGTGCTAGTATCACTTGCAGTCAATGTCTTGCAAAAATAATTTGTGGGCTGCTTGCTTGGCATTCCCAAGTCCAAGGGAAGAAAAGTCTCCTTTTGCTCTTGCTATATGTTCATTAATAACAAAAGGTGATTAGACAACATCTAAATATACACAACCAACAAATATTCTTTTGCTAAAAAGCAATTTAATAAACAAATGAACTCGAGATTTGAATTTTAATCAGTTATTACTGGCGTCAAAGGCTGTAATGTCATCTGGGCATAAACTTCGTCTGTTTCAACATCTGCCTGAAATTTCAAACACACTTATTGCTTAGCATTTCCAGATGGCCTTAGCATAATCATAAGTGAATATTTAGAAAGAATAAAAAAAAAAAGCGCTCTTGGGGGTAGGGAAAATGAAGGAACTTTTATTGATTAAATTAAGTAAACAGAACCCACATGCATAGTGACATTGTGGAGCTGGCATATCAACTGGGGCGGCAAGCTGGGATAATTTGGTATGTGTGCATCAACTTCTTTGTTAGTAGTTGCAGCTACCTACAAAAAGTTCATTCTTTTTCAATCTCCCCCACATTGTGCACATATAACAAGCAACAAATAGAAAAGCATTACTTTTGGAACTAGAATTCAGAATCATAATAAAGATATATAATGAGAATAAGAAGAACACCTGCTCACTGTGACCCTGAGGGAAGTAGACCACTCTGCTCCCCATAGTTGGTAGGGACACCAGTGGTCCAGCACAAGCATGCCACAACTCTGAATTCAAACATTTCTTCTCCCCTATCATCACAATCATCATAACGATTACACACACAATTTAGTAAGCAAATCGATCCCTTTAAAATTCAATCATAAGTTTTCAAGGATAAATGTGAAGACATTTAAAACTCAAAGAAACCAAACAAGAACCTGAAATGACACAAATAGTAATAATATGAAGTAAAATGAAGGTTAATAAGATAAATACCTTCTTGACCCGCTTGCTGACCACCCAACCCTGATGTTGAAAGCTTCATATCACACCCTTTTTTTAATTTTATTAAATAAATACACTTATTTATAAAAAAATATAGTAATTAATACTTCTAAATACAGATAGTCCGACTAATTAATTACTATAAATAACCCTCACTAACAGCTGCCATACTAATAATAATAATCATCTTCTAATCCTACAAAAACACACCACTGCTTCTCTCTCACTCTCACTAACCCCGCCTTTCCTTCCTCTCATTTCCTCCCCTCCAAAACCCTAACCACAAAACCCCCAAAAAAAGATAACAAAGTTGAGAACCAAACCAACCCCAAATCCATTTAGATCTTCGCCTTCACTTTCTTGGGGAAAAGATCAAAACTTTCGCAGTGTTTCAGCAACTTCATGACACAAATCAAGAACCCATAAAAGCAAGAAACTTTCCCTTTCACATAAGTTCCAGGAAAATGAAAATGACCTTACCAGAGTGGGTTTTGGCTTTAAAGCTCAAATCTTTCACTCGAGCTATTTAACTTACAGTACTGTTTACAGGAGAAAAGGAGAGAAAATGCAGTGAGTGAGGTCAGTGTCATTTGCCTTATAAGAGGACCCGACAAAGCTGGACTTGAGGACAGTAGAGAGAGAAAGATAGAGATACTTGTAAGAGAAAGAGAGAGTGAGTTAGATCTTGACCGTTAATTTTTCCGTACAAGGAAGATCTAGGCCATTGATATTTTGTGAATGATATGTCAGCAGGCATGTGCCTCCATCCTTCAATGGTCGGTAGTATTAATTTTTACTTATTAATATATTAAAATAATATTTTAAATTTTTAAAAACTTAAATTTTTTACTAACATTTAAAAATATAAAAAAAATAAATTTATAATAAAAAAATAAATTTTAATAAAAACATGGCTAGCAGTGTTGCCAAATATACTCTTTGTCAAAAGGTACGGATTATGTTAAAAAAGAAAACATTTTCTTTAAAAATCTTTTTCAAAGAAAATTAGATATTAAATAATCCAACATGATATTTAAATCTAGTTTATTTTTATGTTTTAAAAATATTTTAAAAAATTAATTTTATTTTATTTTAAATTAATTTTTTATATTTTTAAATTATTTTGTTATTGTAATGTTGATATTAAAAATAAAAAAAATATTATTTTAATATATTTTTAAATAAAAATTATTTTAAAAAATAAATTTAAAGTGAGGTGTAGATTTGGGGAGAGGGACCCATCTCATGCAATAATTCATTTTTCTTGGTAGTTTTTGGGTCAATGATTTTTACTTTCTCGACCTTTATACTCTGACGAGACAAATGTTATGCATTGGTTATATTTGTTGGAACATCACGTTTTTTTATTATTATTATTAATATTAGTATATGGATCAGTTTGAATGTATATTGATTAATTTTACGAGTCCTAAAATTAATGATCATGTAAACTTTCAATAACTCTAAACTTTGTGAGGCTCGAACTGATAATCTTCAGGGAACAAATTCAAGACCTGACCAATTAAGCCTTACTTATCAGAATTACATCAAGGTTTTTTGTTGTGTTTGGTGATGTATATGGTGCAATCGTTACCTTGGTTATATTATGAAATTCATTAGGTTAGCAAATTAACTTGATAATTTATTAATTTTAAGTTTGAATTAGATTAAATTTTATATTAAATAAAATAAAACGTTAACAAATTAAACTTAGCTAATACAATCAAAACTTGGGTTTTTTTCTTTTTCAGAAGTTGGTTAACCTTGTTATTTGTCGACCTAAAACATTACTAGAGTTAGGATTTCATGTTGAGCTAGATTGGATTTTTTTTCCATAATAATGTCATTCAATTTAAACTGAATTAATCTAGGTTAATTTATCTTAACATATTACTCGAACCTTAAAAATGCGAGTCTTGTAGCAGTAGCAATAGGTTGCTAGGGTTTGTTTCCTGTGAAGAAAATAGATACATTTACCATTGCTGGTAAGGTTTCGTATAGGGCTGCAGACTAGGACTTGCCCCTTTGTTGTAAAATGGACCTGCGGGTATAACTGATGGATTTTTAATCAAGGTTACTGAATTAAAAGAAGAGGGACAAAATGAAAAAGATGTTAAATACGGGT
>Ga0307510_10009618_pt1 | contig 11522 bp, 7 predicted proteins | sample 12_EM_MG_FD_207224 | JGI IMG/M metagenome (GOLD analysis project Ga0307510, IMG submission 207224) | Populus trichocarpa ectomycorrhiza microbial communities from riparian zone in the Pacific Northwest, United States - 12_EM | ecosystem: Host-associated > Plants > Roots > Unclassified | place... | reverse complement strand
GAAAGATGGATTTGTTTCCTGTTCTGTTTTTCTTACCTTTGTTTCAGCTTTTGTATGCACAGCCTTGTATAAATAGCAGGTTACTTTATCTGGCAGGTTGCAAAAGAAAAGTAGGAAAAAAAAAAAAGTGAGTGCGGAATCCATCACCAAAGCTGGCATAGTGTGCACTTTATAACATAACCAATGTTAATAATTAATGAGGGGATGGATTAATAAATCTATTTGCAGCTTAATTTTCAGATCACGGCAATGCATGATGCACGATGACCAATAAGCAGGCAACAAGAGATTTCACAAAGAAACAAAAAGGAGGCTGCCATATGATAACCGAACACCAGTTAGGCTTGGCCTTTTGTAGATGAGTTTCATGAAAATTCCTCGTTTAATTAATCATCCCTAACTTTTATTCTCATCTACAAAGAATTTAAGAGTTGAAAGGAGGATGAAGAAAAGTTCCATAGTGGGAGATCGCCTAAACTGAGCATATTTTATTGAATAAATTAAAGAAAAAAGAATGAAATAGAATATTCAGCTCTGTTGATAAAATACCATACAAACGCTTGCGCTTGTAAGTTGCTGCTTCCAAGTTCTGTAAGGACCTTTTCGATCTAATCTTCTTGATGATATAGTCCAAGCTAGTGGGGCTGAAGGGGATGTCGAATGAATGAGGGTGTTTTTTTTTAATTGATAACTTAAATAAAATATAAATATTAAATATTATCAGATTTAACTGTAATTAATTCAAGATATATGTATTTGTATCGTATAAATATAACATTATATATATATTGTTATTTTATTTTATTTTATATTGAATAGTATTCAGAGGAATATCCATATACGTCAAAAACTCGATAAATAAAATATATTTTATTTTATTTTATTATATATATAAAATGAGGTTTTTTTCGTTTTGTTTCATTTTGTTTTGTTTTATCTCAAACTACATGATATATTTGGGATGGATCCACCGACCTGACCTGATAAATCTAGTACCCAAACCTTTAATCCGGCTAGATCCCGAGCCTGATCTAATAAAATATGGTTTTAATTTTTTTTACACCGGAAAAGAAACGGGGGGAAAGTAGAATGATTTCAAGGAATAATTTGAGGCCATTGACTTACGCTTCCTTCTTGTCGTGTAGGAAAATGCAAGGTTGTATCTTCAGTGGACATTGTTATAGTTTAATTAGACAACGGACAAACAAGATCGCCGACACTAATTAGCTTTATAATGGCTTGTGATTAATTTTGCCTCGACAAAGTAAGATCAGTGAAGCTTGCAAAGGGTACTGTTTCTTGCCTGGATCAATTCAATATATAAATAAAAAGCCTTTGGAGAAGAAGATTAGATGAAAAGGATGGGATTAGGTACTCGTTAACTAGATAGATAATTCCTCATTGATGGACCCTCCCATCCCAAGTTGTAAGTGCTTAATGAGTCATCGAAATAGATTAAAAATGGTTAAACCCAGATCAGCACTATTATTTAAACTTGCCTTTTAAACTGAACTTCTTTGCGTCATAGAGCACAAGGTATTATTATTGGCTGATGGAGTTTGAAGTCCGAAATGGCCCAGGTTTCCGTGGAAAACCTCCCCTGAGATTGACTCTAACATCATCTCTCAGTTTCCATCTCTCCTCCTCTTATTCCAAAACATTCCCATTTATCCCCACATCACCTTCTCTGTAGCAAGCATCATATCTCAGCAAAAATATTATTTAAATCAAATTTCTATGATTGCATTATCATGCGTTATAGATCAGTACTTGCATACACACACGAACACACATACATAAATAGCAAGCACGCATGCATAAACTAGCATGTGTCAACGTCTTTTCACGAGGTCTAAAGACATCATCCGATCGCCTTTAGGAGAGTGAGCGGGTGTATGTATGCTTTTCTGGCCTTGAATATCATGCATACATGCATGAAATCTCAAGGGTTGGTCGAGTGATCAAGAAGGTATACTTCACTCATTAACTTACAAGGATTTATTAGATTTTTCTAACACATCAACTATACCAAGAATATATTTTAAAATTATTAAAGAAAAAAACCTTAAATCTTAGTTGACTAGCGAAGTATTCTAATATATCCTTGGCACCGAGAAAAAAATTATGCATACATGAGATAGCATTTATGGTACCATTCACAATAATTGTTTTAATTCTGCTCACGTAAGCTTCTGATACTGTTGATACTTGTTGCTGAAATTGGCCCGCCTCATTAGCCTTTTTTTCTCCTATAAAACCCCTCAAATTCTCATGCTGTTCTTCATTGCCACAATCTCCAGAAACAAAGAATACAAACCCTTGAAGCATCATCCTAGACTTCTAGCCATGCTTCCAGGTGAGCTCACAGGAATTCGCTATCTAACAGCTGATCAAAATCTGGTTCCATTTCCGGCTAATTTCGGCATGATGCAACAAAGCAACATACCATCCTTCCATTTCAACAGGCTCTTAAGCAACTTGCAGAATTCATCCTTACCTCAACCAGTTTATGAATTCGCCCCGCAGTCCTCGAGTCTCAGCAACAACTCAACTTCAGATGAATCCGAGGAACACCAACTGAGCATCATCGACGAAAGGAAGCAGCGGAGAATGATTTCCAATAGAGAGTCCGCCCGTAGGTCAAGGATGAGGAAACAGAAGCACCTAGACGAGCTATGGTCTCAGGTGGTTCGGTTGCGAACTGAGAACCACAATCTGATAGACAAGTTGAGTCATGTGTCTGAGTGTCATGACCGTGTTCTTCAAGAGAATGCAAGGCTCAAACAAGAAGCTTCTGATTTTCGCCAAATGCTTACTGACTTTCAAATTGGCAGTCCTTACACTACTACTGCTTTAAGGGATCTTGAAGAGGTCCCCTGCAACACGGCCCATCTCAGAGCTGAATCCTCAAACCAATCCATCACTAGTTCCGTGGACTTGCTTCATTGAAAACAAGAGATCTTTTGCCATTTTAATAACTACTTCATGTTCCTTCTGTTGTGATAATTATCAATGAGTATTTGCCTTAACTTTAGCTTATATCTGCTATAACAGCTTTTTAACCATTCCCCTCCTTGGCTTAATTATCACCCCAAGGCCTTAAAACAATCAAATCCCTTTATATAACTTTCTATCAAACTTCTCGCCGCGTATGCATTAATGCAGGCGGCAAAGAAAATTACTACTTGAAAATGATATATCCTATAAGGGTCCATTAGGAACATATAAAAGAATAATTATGCTTGAACAACTTTTAATCATGAACTTAAGAGCCCCACCAACCCTTAATATTAGAGTCCACCAGAAGTACTAATTAATCACAGATGAAATTGACGAAACCAGAAAAGGAGAAAGAAAGAAAAGAAAAGAAAGAAAGAAAGAAAGAAAAAGGAGAAAGAAACAATGATCTCTGACGTTTCGAGATTTTGTTTCATTCACTATAAGAGGAAGTAAGACTTTTCTCAGGTGGACTAAAAGATGATGAAGAAACAAGAAATTCCTGGTAGTGGTGGACCTTGTCTGAACTGGATCATTCACGCCAAGGCGAAGGGAGGTCCCATAGCTAGGTCAAGTGTTGCTCACGATTGCAGGAGCAACAAGACAAATGGTTGTGGAGGTGCTGGTGGTAGTGGCTCATCATACAAGTAAGAACTACTGCTACAAGAAGCAAAAACATTTGAAAGGGCTATCCACTAAAATACCCTCAACCAGCTCATGAAGTACTATTCTTAGCTTTTTGTGAGGACACCAATATTGCCCTGCCTAACTTGGTTTGCCTGAGTAGAGTTTTCTCACCAATCCCGAGGGCATCATCATGGTGGAGCCTATGTACTTCAGGTGTTGTTTTGCAAACGGTTCCTTTCTGTAATAATGGCATATAAAACTACATTGGCAAGCCTGTCTGTTCCTCGCATATCTTTCTTCTTCTTTTCTGCACAAGGATTTGTTCCTACAGATACAGGAATCGAATGAAACATTTACTTGAAAATATATATGATTTATATTATTTTTTAATATTCTCTTTCAAGTTAAATTTTTAGAGTTCCATGCTATCATTTGCTTTCTAATATAAAACAATATTAAACCATTATATGAAATTTTAGAATTTAATTTATATTATTTTTTAATACTAACACAGATATATTAGGTAATATTAGTACCCATGATGATTATATAGTTGACTTGAATAAAATGAACCGCATTTTTTTTCACAAAACTTCCATTATGTTGGGTTTTGTTTCAATCCGTAAGAAGTCTGGATGGGCTTTAGCAGATCACCTAAGAGTTCACACATCTCCGTTCAACCAGAAATTATTTTTTTAATGAATATTTTAGTTTCTGTACTTATTCTGAAATCTGAACTGTCAAAATCTCAGTTTTAATGAACAAGTTAAGAAATCAAATCAATGTGCTTAAACTTCAAAGTTCACGGAAAACCTTGGAATTGTTAATGGGGGAAAGTAATTCAGTCCATATGGCATCACAAGCTTTTAAAAAAATTAGAATGCTCGGCTAGATCAACGTGCTCTTCTTCTTTCTTTCTTTTTTAGAAAGAATTTCAGATTAAAATTGAAAGTGCATGCGATGTAATTTTTTTTTTAATTAACGTGGATGTCCGGGCCAGCTTGAACGTACCTTGATTAATTCTATGGGCTCTAAAATTAACAATCATGTAAATTTTCAATACCCATCATATTAACAACCACATAATCACAGAGTTCAAACTTGAAAATATAAAAAAAATAAATTTTTTAATTTCAAATTCTTATTAATAGTTTATCTTTTAAACGATTTGCGTGCGTTGTATTTGGTGTGCCGAGTAAGAGCTGAAAGTTTCTCCAAAACCTCTGCACACTGCTTCCTATTGATTGTCGAATATCCTCGTCTTCTTGCCGTGCGTGGACGTAACCATATAAAACCTTGTGTTTGTATATTTAATTTATTTTTCTTTGGGATGTCTTTCGTATATATCTTTTGCTCCAGGGCCAATTGATCCATATTGGAACACGATAGGTCAGTAGATATTAAAATTAAAAAAAATATTAATTTGAGCATATTGTTTTTTTTAAAACTAAACTTTTTAATATTACATTTTGCAGTTTGAATAAAACAGATATTGAAAATCAATTAAATAATAATAATATAAATATAACCCATTTTTTTCCCTTCACGCTAATCCTTTCTTCTCTCTCATGTTTTTCTTTGTCAAACACATGTCTAACATGAGAGAGAAGAGATGATTAGGTATTATGATAGCTTTTATGATTATGATTTTAAAAAAATTATTTTATAAAAAATATTTTTAGTTAAGGTTGATTTGGTATTTATATATGTTTGGTTAAAACTTAGTTGAAATTGAATTTGAACAAAAGGTAGTTTAATATGTTTGGTTAAAAGAATGTTTTTCAAATTGAGATTATAAAATATGTATATATATTAATATTGATGGTTTTTAATTTAAATATTGTAGATTTAACTACTGCTATTACATCATGAAATAAATAATACTTATATAAAATTTTTTTTTTTGTTCCATTAAACTATCTACAATTCCATCACGTATGAAAATTCATCCGACAAAGACTACAGTTTTCTTGATTTCTTTAAGCGCGCAACAACATCAGGTAAAATATCATCAGGAATAAAATTGAGATTGCGATCAAATTCTGCAAATGCTACGTCATCAAGCGATTTCCTTTTAATTTTTCGAATAAAACACAATTAAAAATAAAAATTAATTTTTTTAACTGGGTTGGACCTGGTTCAATGCATTTAGCTTTGAACCGGACCCGGTCCGACCAGAACAGTGGATACTACAGTTTCCTTGGTTTTTTAAGCGCGCAACAACATCAGGTAGAATATCATCAGAAAAAAATAAAATTGCGATCAAATTCAGCAAATATTACGTCATCAAGCGATCTCCTTCTAATTTTTCGAATAAAACACAATTAAAAATAAAATTAAAATTGATTTTTTTAACTGAGTCGGACCCGGTTCAATGCATTTCAGCTTTGAACCAGACTCGGTCCAGCCGGAACAGTGGAGAGTGTCTTCACTGTTCACGTAAACAGTGGAGTCTGGAGTCACTTTCCACTGCATGGGAAGTTGATGCGGGGAAGGGAAGCATCTGAGAGCTACTTTTTTAAGTTTGAAACACAATTTATATAGATCTCACATCAATAGTAAAGTAAAGTAAGTTTTATCATTACCAAACATATAAAAGATACAATTTATTTTAAAAGCTGCCGCAGCTGCATAAACAAACACACTAAAAGAAAAGGAAAAACCCAAACACAAATATAAGGTATAAGACAAAATCAAACACAAAATCTCTACCTTCTTCTTTTTTGTGGCAAACTTTCCTCCGTTTTCCATTGGGATTATTTGAAATTTGAGTCTCTTGAATGCTTAGCTGTCCGTGAAAAAGTCAAGTTGCAGGTCAAAAGGTGGGCAATTGAATACTAGTAGGATTAATTTTTTATTGGCAGAGCGAGAGATTGTGATTTCGTCTCTTTGATTTTAGTTCAAAAGGTTAAGAAAGAAAATAAAGAGAGTTTTCATTGCAAAAATAAAGAGAGCAATTCTTTATCATCTAAGATATCAAAAGGTAGGAGGGAAAGCACTTTTACACTATTCCACTTCAGATCATTTTGTTTAGCAATTTCCAATGCCAGGCTCATAGTGTCCATTCTGTTTCATGCTTACACGAACCAACATGGGGTCCTTGCTACAGTTGCACCTCCTGCCACCTCTTTCTCCATAAAAATATGTCGAGCTGCCACGAGAAATAAAGCGGCACATTCATCTTCATCCACTGGCAAAGCCACTATCTCATTATATCGGGAAATGCATTTGTGTTTTGTGTTTTCTTTACGGAAGGATTCAGATGGGTTTTGGTTGTGTTTTCGTGTATGATTCGTGGTCCAAACTGACCGGCTTTTGGGTTTAAACTAAGGCAGATCAAGGCTGTGAAATTGACTGACATTTGAGTCAAAAAAGGTGTGATTTCTAATTCCATTTAAGGTTAAATTGCCCGGAAAGAACGAAGGTTTTGGCAGAGATATGGGGCGAAATGAGATGCTGGCAACTGTGGAGAGTAGATAGGGATAAAATAGTCAAAGAGATGGAGAATCTGCTGGAGGTGATGGGGAAAGGTTGTTGCGCAGAAGAAAGGGAGAGATACGATGGAGATGATGGTTCCCTATGTAAAAAGATGGGAGAGAAGCGCTAATTTATTTTTTTCTTCAAGTTTTTCGATGATATTTTTATTATTTCTAGTGTATGCTTTCTAGTTAGTATTTCGAATATAGTAACTAATTAATTTTTAGGTTACAAAGTATAATTAATTTTTCAAATAGATATACCAGTGGGAATGTTATTTTAGTCATTGAACAATATATATATATATATATATATATATATATATGTTATTTAATGGGGTACCAAATAAGTGGCAAACAACAACAGGTGCCCAGATGCATAAATCATTATACTAATGCCATTTTATTGTAGAACAGTGGAAGGCGTATCACAAGAAGAGAATCTGTAACGATGAAATCTGATCGATATAAAAACTGAGTGTTCATGCTCTAACCATTGAATGATAAAATAAAACTAATTAGTACAGAAATACCACTGGTAAAAAAGAGAGGGGGGAAAAGGGTCATGGTCCACTTATATCTTGTGTGTAGATATAGTCTGTATGATCAGCCATGGACCGTCTAATCAAACACTCTTCTTCACTTTCTGACCCAGAGCATGAGTACCCTTCAACATTGATGCTTGACTCCCCCTGCATGAACAGAAACAAGAACATTAGCTCGCAATCTTGCATCGTGATAAATAACTTAATTTTTCTTGTGGGAGACGACTAGAAATACAAGCTCACAGGCGATGATCCCGCAGGAATGTGTGAGGATGTTTCCGGCGGTGTGGATTCTGCCCTGGTGGAGGCTGAAATAGACCTGGATTTTGCACCTGAGGATAAAAGAAACAGTACCATCATTAAGAAAGTGAGCTTCCTTGGCATTTTTGTGATTAAGACAGGAAGAGCTTGTGGAGATAAATGGAAGGTGATGAAAAGGTTTGCTACCTTATATAATTGAGGCGGTGTATCGAGAAGTGAGACCGACTTGGGATGGAGAGTAAGGGGAAGGCTCCTCCATAAATGAGCATTGAAATCATGCCACCAAAAGTCAAACATTACATCGCCAGTGCCCACTTGGGGTCAATGATTTCTATTTCTTTCTTCCTGGGAAACACCACCATTTAGAGACATCGTCGAGAATTGTTTTTCCTCTCGTCCATTTGCCTTTTCCATGTCGATGATGCAGTCAAGGAGTTGTGCTACGTGTGATAAGAAGCTAGCTAGCTGTCCTTGCTGGTGTTTGATAAGGATCTTGCATGTGATAGACACCTACCGATCTCGGTCTCCGGATGGGAATTTATTGGCAACCTTTCATGATTTAGCTACTCTTGTAGTTTTTTAGAACTCGATTACGGTAATTTTAATTCAACATGCCGATAAGCCTGTGGCTCGATTAGCAGTAGGATCATTCTCCTCCTATCCTCTTCTTTGTAACAAAAAAATAAATAAAAAATAAATTGAATTAAACATAAACGAGAAAAGGCACACCAAATTAGATGGATAATTTTGGCAATCATAATGTAAAATGCAAATAAATAGAGAAATGACACAAAACAAAAAGTTTTGGTAAAATATCTTATTTTTTAAGCATGTCGTGGTTTCTAACCACAATATTTAATTAAATTCTTACAAACTGGTCGACCGCATCACAATAATCAATTAAACCAGCAAACAGATTACAACTGTCATTGAAATTTTATTAATTACAAGGGCTGATATAGCATTAACAATAAAATTTACATTAAGCTGATAATGGTCTTTTTAGACAAAGATCGAAACACGTGTATGTAATCTTTTTAACTTTATTATCTCAAATGAATCCGATCTTTTATATGATATCTTCTACGTAAATATCATTTTCATTCAGATATTTGCACACATTGTAACTGAGCAAATATAGAGTTCGACTGTTGGACTCAGTATTCAACCGAATTTGCAACATGTCATTGTTTAATTGCATTAACCAAATCATTTTTATTACTTAATGTTTTTTTAATTTTTAAACAGACCCTCTTGGCATGTGTTTGTGGCTTAATGCCAAGTCATTAGAAATAACAAAACCATACCCATTAGCATTTTCTAATTAAGAAATATGAGATATGATTTCATCATCATCAACAACATCATTATCATTTAACAACAAATGGTTTCTTTTACTTCTGCATACAACATACCTAGATTGCCATTTAACAATAAAATGCTTCTACCATTGTATGTGATTCTACTATTCATGTCATCAACAATAGCATCATGTAATGGCACAACGTAAACATGTTACGAGATGTTTTGTAAAAAAAAAGTAAAACAATTTGGATTTTGGTCAATTAGACATAATTTTAAATAAATTGCATTACTTCAATCCTAATTAGTAAAATTCATATCAAATTCAATCAAATTTCTAACCTTTAACGTTAAAGCAAATTCACTAAAAATTAAACATAATTCATGAAACGAAATCTAATTAATCTTTTTATGCTCAATTATGTTAAATCAAACCCAAATTCATAGCAAATTATTAAATTAATATAATTCAAAGAAAACACTAAATTCGTCAACTTATCAATAATTCAATGGAACATGTAATTCGTTATAATTCTACTACATTCATGATCTCTTGCATTAAATCATCAAGCGTAGTTAATTTCATTATTAGTTGATTCCGACAATACATAAAATCTCTAATTCGACAATTTAATAGTAATTAAACACAATATATAATTAATTAAAATAATTAATTTAAAATTAATTTATTATATTTTCATATTCAACTATATTAAAAACATTCATAGTTTATGATATTTTTAACTAATCTAACATCAATTCAACAAATTCTAATGTCACCATATACTTTATATTCAACTTGAATAATCATTTCATTTTAACTAAACCAAACACAAATTCATAGCAACGTAGAATGTTTACCTTGCTTGTAGGACTAGAGAAAAGACTGGGGCAATGGCGACAGCAAATGTATCATTGGATTTTTAACAAAAAAACATTCAAGGATGCTTAGAGACTAGGATATGTTTAATTTTTTTTAATTGTTTTAAGGGAAAAAAATGTAAGTGTTTATTGGGTTTTTTTAGAGAGAAACCAAGGGCATTGGTCTGTTTTTGAAGAGAGATGCAACGTTCGTGTGTTGTTCTTTTGTGTGTTCTTCTATCTTAATTGATGTCGCATTTTCGAAGCACGACATACTAAATTGTCGCGTTTTAGAAGTGCGATGTTTAAATATGTTGCGCTTCCTAATAGTGATATTTACTAAATATTGAGCTTCTAAAGTGTGATATAGTCAAAGTGTGTTATCTTACTAAATTTTTTTTAAACAATGTTATTATATAAAAACTTTAAATTTATCGTACTATTTTATTTAAAAAACGAATTTGGGTCCATTGATAATCAGCATCTAATTTTCATGAATTTCATGCAGCACGTGTCTAGCTCACATCTCCACATGTGATAAGTTTCGAACAAGTAAAATATCAATAAAAAAAAAAACACAAAAATGAAACATCGGGGGATCCAATTTTTCCTATCAGGAAATTGACTTTATATAATTTATAAAATTGATAACCGTTATTAATTGGCCTGTGTTAATCTTTTTTTCTTAATCATGGAAAAAACTGATAAAAAAACGAAACATTAGCACAAAAACATGACTTTTTTTTTTTTTTTTTTGCAGTGCTAGAATTCGGGCTTTATCTAGAATTGTGTGAAAGTTTCCATGCGGTTCATTGAAGTAGATGTCATCACGCTTGGCAATGCGAAACACTATAATAAGAAGAAGAGGTAATTGGCATTTAAATAGCAGAAAATAAGAGAGGGCTTCAAAAAGGCAAACATGAAGCATCTTGAACATTAATTAACAAAGATCGTGCTTCATTTAATTAATTTGCTTATCGATCGAGGCTATTTGACTTTTATTTTCACGTTGACTTTAGATAGCTAGATCGATTACAATTCCCATCAGATTCTACTGCTATTTGTCTAGATAAACTAATCAACTCTACTGTAATTAAGATCGAAATTCGAATGCCCTTACAATAAGCTGACGACTGTATAATTTGGCAAGAACATGCATGGAAACTAGAGAGGAAAGCTAATGTCTGTCCACAACGCACCAATTAAGGCTACATTTATTTACTTGGAGCTTTTGCGTTTGCGATGCAAAAATACAGTAAGGTGTCTAGTAATACACTAAACTACGTTTTTTATTATAGGGCCACTAAAAAATTAAGTTCGAAACACAGTTTTTGAGAAGCAGTTTTTACATGCTTTTGTAACTAGAGAGGAAAGCTCTGTTTGTTTTTGTGTTTCAAAAACGTTTTTGAAAAAATTTAATTTTTTAACTTTAAATTAATATTTTTTTATATTT
>Ga0307510_10009617_pt1 | contig 11523 bp, 9 predicted proteins | sample 12_EM_MG_FD_207224 | JGI IMG/M metagenome (GOLD analysis project Ga0307510, IMG submission 207224) | Populus trichocarpa ectomycorrhiza microbial communities from riparian zone in the Pacific Northwest, United States - 12_EM | ecosystem: Host-associated > Plants > Roots > Unclassified | place... | reverse complement strand
TCGCAGCTCATTCTAGTCTAATCTCATAGCTCTTGATTGCATGAAGACGGAAATAGGACTATTCATTTCTCCCTTTGTAGGAGTGAAAGAAACGGACACTTAACACCATTATTGGATCACCTCTCTTCGGCTCTCTCCTTGATCCATTTTTCGTAAAAATAAATAAATAAAGTATTTAGGAATTTCTACCAGATCAAATTCATCAAGGTCAACTGTTGGCTTAATTGACCAGGTAAGGCGTGACGTGGCCACTGTTTTAACCTAGTTAAATAAAACGGGCTTATCGAATTTAATACCACGCGTAATCTTTTTGTTTATATAAAGTTTTTTTATAGTATTTTAATAAATTCAGACAACGACCTAACCGCCCAACTGTAACTGTTTTGTATTTAGACCAGTAAATATAAGATAAAATAAAGTGCACGAGGCTGGCATGCACAGCGACAGGCTGGCATGTACATACGTTGGTTAACGCCTTTTCTAACATTAAAAAAAAAATAACAATGAGAAATATTGTCATGTTACTAATAAATGTTTAAAATAACTGTTAGCCTAACTATATGCTAAATAAAAAGGTGAGAGATAACATGAGAATATAATATTTGATGTCGTTAAGCAAGGAACTGTTTAGATTTTTTTTTTAATTTAATTATATGTCAATAAAAAAATTATTTGTAAGAAAAGTAATAATTTAAATTACTTTCTAGTATAACTCCTCCCTTTTTATTAAACGATTTTTCTCTACCAAAAAATAGCTTTTTGTGCTATGTTTTTTATTTGATAAAAAACAAAAACAATTAAAAAAATTGGACGCTTTGGAATAAAAAAGAGAGTATGTCTCTAATTAAAACCCTTTTATTTTATCAATATGCTTCCTTTTTTTCTAGTTTTTTTTTTGTACCAAAAATTCTATTTTTTTAAAACAATAACTTATCAAGATTATAAAAGCAAGTTTTAATTAAAAAAAAACTATGTTTTGATAATTTTAACACGAATATATTAAAAAAATACTAAAAGCATGCAAACGTCTGGCCAACCCTTTTCTTTTGTTTAAAATGGGTGGATAACCCTTTGTTTTTTTAATTAAAAAAAATCAAATGCATGTTGTTTATTGATAAGATTCTGACAACCTGAGTTAGGTTATAACATCTTGGAACAAAAAAAAATAAATTTATTTTTAACTTTTTTTACCTTAAAAACATATAAAAAAACATTTTATAAACCTCAATATATATATATATATATATATATATATATATATATATAACCTCAAAGCAACCAATTTTTAACCAGTCAAGAAATAAAAAATAATTATTTTGAATAAAAAAAATTTCAAAGCCCCGATCTAGTTTTTCCGGTGTGGATAAAAAAAACATCTCAACAATATTTCTATTATCAAATAAAACTTATTGAGATCAAAATTAATTTTTTTTATTATTGAAATGTAATTAACCAATTATTTTCTCATTCATCTTTCATTTTTTAACCTCTTCCCCTCTTATCTCTCATGTTTAAGAACTTCTCTCATGTTTAAGAACTAAAATATAAAGAATAAATTTTTCATCCAAAATCTAAAATTTAAAGGACAAAAAAAAAAAAAAACAAAGACTATGTGAGCACTCCTCCTCGTCTTCATGTCACAAATACAAACAATTTTTAAATTTTTTTTTTGGATTCGAGGAAACCCTATTCCCAAAAAGTGTATTTTGTGGGTTCAGGTGAGTGAGTAAAACTCCGGCTGTCCCAGACTCTTACAAGAGATGCACGTCCTAACTCAAACTCGAAACAATCTCAAGTTTTTTTTGTCACCACACTACTCCTCTTAGGGACCAATTTTCAAACACGTTCAATGACAACTCACAGGATAAACAGCACATGCAAAAATTCAAACAAGAAAAAGTTCAGAACTATAAATGTGTACTCGGTGCAACGCATCACAATGTTTTCCCATACAAATTAGTTTTTTTTGTAATAAATATCTTGTGGAGTGACGTTAATGGGCAAGTATACATGGCGCATCAAGGTTGTTAAAATCGTGATTTTAACACGACACGGAAACTACAATACAAACTCGGATCGTAAAATCGTAAGGAATTTTAAAATACATTAACAAAAAATTTATGCTTCAAATAAAAATTCATACATAGTTCAAGCACCTTAAAAATTCATACATAGTTCAACAATTTCCAGTCCAATTTTCACCCCATTAATTCAATCCAATTAATTCAGTCCTATAATACTGAAATGACATTAAATTCAATCCAATTCAACACTTTTCAGTCCAAATTTCACCCCATTAATTTAATTCAATTCAGTCCAATTAATTCAGTCCTATAATACTGGAATGGCATTCAATTTAGTACAATTCAACAGTGTTCAGTCCAATTTTCACCCAATTTATACTATTAATTCAGTCAAGATATATACGGTGACAGTGTGGCATTCAATTCAATAATTTTCTCGCCCGATCTATTCAATCCATCCAATTTTCTATTCAGTCCATCCATTCCATTCAATTCAATTCAATTCAACATTATACATATACAATTTACAAGACTGGGCAAAATCAAAATCTATTACATGGGTAACAGACTAACAGTTAACATGGCAAAATAAAAATCTATTATATGGGCAAATTCAACTACTGTAATGATGATGATGAAGGCAAAATGAACTTACGGTGAAGAGCCGTTGATGATGATGGCTGAATGGCTGCTGCTGTTGAAGATGGGAAAGAGAAGGCATGAAGACTGGATCGGCTGCAGGAGATCGTTGCCGGCGTGCCGCTATTAATGAAGATTGAAGAGGAAGCCCGAAGCCATAAGCTGTTGAGGAGATCATCATCGCTGTTAAAATTGTTGCCGTGAAGACTGGATCGTGAGCACTAAGGAAAGAGAAGGCGTGAAGACTGGATCGTGACCGCTTTTGTAGAGAATGGAGATCGTCGCCGTCGCTTTTATGGTTGCTGACTTGCCGGTGCCCAGTTGGTTAATTAGATAAGGGGATTAGGGATTAGCCGATTAGGGATTTGTTCGGTTGGAAAATAGAAATAGTATTTTGTGAATTGTGATTTGTGAAGACTGAACTGAAGAGAAGACAGTCGCGTGACTGTGCATTTCCACAGCCAATAGGCGCCTGACAGCTGGACCAGGGGGTAATTTTGTTTCAGCGCATCATTTTGGCACAATTGCAAAATCGGTCCTGAAATCGCGATTTTGCACGATTTCATCTGATTTTTGCGATTTCACCCCGATTCAACCCGATTTCACCCATTTTTTATTTTTTCAAGCGATTCAACACGTAAAGCATGTTTTGACTCGTACGATTTTACGAGTTAAAACGCGATTTTAACAACTTTGCATGGCATCGCTGTTTGAGACAAGTGCACATTTAACTTGAAAATAATTGCAACTTGCCTAGCTATTACCTCAATCCTTCCTTCTTCGTTCTTCTTGTTTTTCTTCCCTGCATTGACTGTCTGAGAAAAGGACTTCAGAAAGAGAAATACAGAAAATGGGTCCCTTTTTGGAACATATCCGGCACTGCCATCCACATCGAGGTCGAGCCTCCTATGCGTCCCTTTTTGCAGACTGCCGCCCGCCAGTGTATATACGAGACTGTACAGATAATGTTTATCTGCATCCAGTTTTTCTCAAATTACCCATTACAGTCCTTGAGATCCTCGACTTGTCTAAGCATTGACAAGGCGTTTTAATTATATGGTTTCGAAAGCTTAAAGAAGAACTGGTAAATAATTCATAGAAGTATCATGGCTTAACGGTTGTGTATCCATAACTTGCTTCAATGAAACATCAATTCTGAATTCTGATTATTTTAGCTTATTTGGTTATAATATAATCGAGAATTAACTGCCTGTTTATTCAGCTCGAAGCCCAGTGAGTCTGATCTCGATGATGGAAATGGACATATATCTGATCAGTTGATGAAGAAATCTATAACATATATATTCCGCAAAATCTAAATTATATAGCAATAAGCTATCACGTATTGGGATATTAGTGTGAAAGGAACATTAATAGATAAAGCATTTCCCTGATACACATATAGGCTATAGCTAATTCAGGCTAAGTTCCCATTGATACACACACGCATGTATTCACGAAGAAGAAGAAGAAGAAGAAGAAGCGTGGCAGCTTCTCCGCCACTCCTTTCTTCCAATTCATTTGACTAGTTGAGTGTCACTTTGTCATTTTTTGCTGTATAGTGAATTTGAATGGAAGAATCTTGAATAATAAGGAAGGGAGAAAATGGCAGGTTCGTCATTTTCTCATTGATTGAATGTCTCATTGATTGAATGTTTAAGAAAAGGAAGGATAAAAAACGATACGTGCATATTCAAAAGAGTATGAAGACGTGGTCGTCTTGAGTAAATTAGAAAAGAGGAACCTCCTCCTCCTCCTTCTCTTCTTCTTCTTCTTTGTTTACACGCACTAATCCTTTAAGGTCTTGAAATTAATGAAGAAAAACCTATTTTTAACCATACCAGTAAAAGACTTGTTCATTAAAGTTTAATTTTCAAATTATACTATCCTGAATAAATAATACCCTAATTATTATTGATTTTATACAAAATCAAAATTTTTCAGACTCTCAACTTAACTATAAAATTAACAAAAAAATCATTGGTATCCATTATATTACCTATCATTTTTTTAGTTTTAACACATCCAAGTTACAAAACCGCAATAAATTTTATCAAGCAAAAAATTAAATATATTACCTCAAAATCTCAAACAATCCCTAAAATACAAATTATACATTAATACAATAAAACTATCATTGTAAAACAAGTAAAACACTTGAATATACAAACAGCTTACAAATACTACAAATAAATTTTAACTTAAAATGTAAATGAATTAGAATAAAAACGGATGAGTTTACTTACTTGGTGGAGGAGTGAATTAAACTTGATAAAAAATAAAACCAAGACAATAAAACTAACACTAGTAATTACACACTAGTAATTACAGGCGAAAATTGTAGATGAGGGATCTTCATGTAAGTAATTTATAATATCTCACATCAATTAATTATTGTTTTATAATGTTACTAAAATAATTTCCATCAATCAATAAAATATTTTCTACCGGTGTTTTCATTGTTTTTTCTTTTTAATTTTCTGATAATGAACATGCATTTTCCAACCCAAAAGAGAAAAAAATGCTTATTTACAATCACTACCAAAAAAATGTCTTATTTATTTTGACGTTTCTTTAATTTATTTTGAGCATATATTCTCTCATATTTAGAGAAACTGATTTGTTTGTATGGGTACAGTGCTCTTTAATAAATTTATATTTTGGTTGATTTCTTAGCTTCTGATTAGTAAACAGGGAAGAGTGTTTAATTAAGTTTGATTATATTTTGTATTATGGTCGTATGTGGATATTTTCATTAGAAGGTTTCTTTCAAGAAGATAAATGATGTCTAAAACTTTTAATGCAAACCGAGAAATCCCTCAAACTTAATTTAGAAAACTTTGCCTTTAATTTGAAGGTGGATTGAGTACTCCTCTACACTAATAATTTGTTTAACGTAAGCTTTATATTAATAACGTCGTTAATAATAAACAATAATTATACTAATAAACCAATTTTTTTATTCATTTTTTTTGTCTAATTTTGAGCCAACCAACCTTGCGTGCCACGTGTTGACTTCATTGAAAATAATAATAATAATTCAAAGATTAAAAAAACTAAATTTCCCCTTCTCCAGTCACGTGATAAAAATTTAAAATAATAATTCAAAGATTGTTAATATATATGTAAATATATAACATTATATTTAAAATATTATTTCTCCATCTACCAAAGTGGTTATTGGATTAAGACAAATACACCTCCGAGATCATATATAGAAAGGTCTTAAAGAGTTCAGATAGCAAAACAAATAATCTTTAAGGAATTAGTTGAATTTTGTGTAAAAGAGAAAAAACAAAAAAGAACAACCAAAGACGTATATTTATAGTATTGAGTGACAAAGTATTTTATTATTATTATTATTATTATTATTATTGTAAGAAGTGCAATAAACTATTTAAAAACCATGACTTTTGGATGAAACAGCACAAAATAAAAAAACACCTTTAAAATTAAAATACTATTATTCCCTTACTAATCAATATTAATATTGTATAATATTTTTTCTCATCAAAATTTTTAAAATTAAATAACTCTCTATCCTTTCAATATATAAAACGATAAAGTTTAGAATTATAAATATTCTCCGAATCATCCAAGTAAAATATTCATATTTATATTCTTTTATCATACATTCTCAAAGTATTTATTATATAAAAACTAATAACAAACATTAATTATGGTCCCTAAAATCTAATGTTTATTATCTTATTTATTATAATTTTTTATTAAAAAATCATTAACTTAATCATTGAAGGTTCCTAAACCCCATAAAAAAATAATTATTTCACAAGAATCACATTTCTATCACCAACTATCTGCTTCATTAATTTTAAATAATGAATTATATATTGTTTTGAACATATGATTACTTATTATCTAAATAAACACTTAACATTTAATAACTCTATTTTCGAGCATGTTGGATTCTAGAATTACATCAAATAGGATATAAAATATCATCATTTAGCAAAATTCAACTTTTAATTTATTTAAAGTTGCACATTTTTCTTTTGGAACACAGTTCCTTTATTCTTCATGCAAATGTCGGGTGTTTAAATATTAATCACATTAAATGTACGTTATTATCTAATGATGAAGTTTCACTTTTTTTGTCTTGATGTAACAATTGGATTATAGGAGAACTATATTTTATTTTTTAATATATGCATGCGAATCCATTTCATGTGGGAATTTTATTATCCCTCCAACAAATAGAAAGGTATTATTAACCTCATATATATATATATATATATATATATATATAAAGCCTCCTCTACTCTCTCGCTGCCTTTATAGAACCCCTAAATTAATAGCAGTTGCAAATTTCTGGTACCTAATAATTAATTAAGAATAAATTGCTGAAAAAATCCCACTTTACCTTAAAATTGAAGAAATCAATCCAACAACTTGAAAAATAAAATACAACTGCAACAACAATAATTGGTTTTCAAATGATATTCAACATGTCTTTCGCTGTCTCCAGTCGCTCTCACTTCCAAGTAGTTGCACGCAATATAAAAAGAAGGTAGGTCTTGCTGCCTCTGTCAGCTCCCAGCCCCATCTATCTATACTCCTCGAATTCCCCCTCCCCTCCCTCCTTCCTTCCTTCCACTCTCATGTTGTACCCTTTACGTTAGAGTTATTTTCATTTTCATGGGGTATACGACGACTCCAAGTTAAAGTAAACGTACCCTTCAATTTTCCAATAAATCTCTTCCTCTCTAATATACACCTTTGTTATTTAAACTAGTAAGCGAAAAGATTCTTACACCAAACTCCAAAAAACTTAACTTGGAATCCCTCCAACTGTAGACCGTTGCAAAGTCCACTCTCGCTCACACCACACGTCCTCCCCGTTTCCCTTGTCTACCTCTCCCTCTTTCTTTCTTTCTTTTCTCTCTGATTCTTTCTTATTCTCAACAAGGATTGATCATAAACCAAACCAGCTTTGTAGCTAGTCTTGTATGAATATTCTTTCTTGATCATCATGGCGATGATCACTTGCATGACTGCTTCTCTGAAGAAACTCGTGTCTTTGTTTCTTGTAATAACATTTATAGGGAAGAGTTGTGTGTCTGGTCATTTTGTGGTAGAGAAGAGTAACATAAGAGTGCTTTCTCCTCTGAGTTTGATATCAAAACATGACAGTGCAATAGGTAACTTTGGTATACCAGATTATGGTGGCTACTTGGTTGGTTCTGTTGTGTATCCAGATAAAGGAGCTTATGGTTGTCAGGCTTTTGATGGTGGTAAACCATTCAAGTCTAAAGGCTCTCGCCCAACTGTTCTACTTCTTGACCGTGGAGGTATAAATAAATATATTACTCAAGATTATTCTCTTGCCTCTTGAGTTTTCATAGATTGATGTTAATCTTGTGTAAATTTCGTTTCTTTGTTGAGAATTTGATTCATGGATTTCCTTTGACTTTGACTTCAGTCTGTCTGTAATCCATCTTTTTATTGATTTGCTTATTGATTCGTTAACAATTTGATTAACTCTTTCGTGGAGTAGCTAGTAAACCTGGTATGAAATGGGTTTTTGTTTGATTTTGCTCACACACTCTGCTTTCTCTCTTTCTCTTCAACTTTCTATTAGCCCAGTGAGATTAATTTGTTTGGGATTTGATTGATGGATCACTAATTATGGAGTCAGCATTAATGGCTAGCTGTTTTCTGTTTTTATGAATAGCTTACAAAGGCATATTCAGTTTTTAGTAATGGATTCGAGTCTAGTTGTTTGCTTATTGCACTTGATTTTATTTGAATTTGGTGAAAGTTATTGGGAAGACAATAGATTACTGTTTTGCTTTTCTCTCCATGAGTTTTGAAGCAACTAATAGTTCCACATTCGTTGTCAAAATCCTCTGTTTTATACCCTTCTATTTTGCTCTCTGGCTTCAACATAGGCCCACATTCTGTTCACTTCGAGGTTCGATAGGTTGACTGTTTGATCTGGATCAACTGTGAGATAAAAAGGAGGAGTATTCTCATTCATTTCTTAGTTTTTGATAAATATTTTAGTCACCATATAGAACCGCCATTAATTATGTTTAATTAAATATTTACTTTCATTTTTCCATTTATTCTCTTTGTTCTTGCCTTCTGTAGGCTTCAATTCTTAGTTAAATTGATGATTTAAAATAATATATGATCGTATGTAAATGTTACGATTGATGATTATTCCCCCAAAGATTTGAATTCATACAGTTCAATGATGATAAGCTGAATCAAGCCCGCTGGATTTCACAAATACTGGAGGTTTTGAGCTTTCTGTAATTGTTCTTGCTGATGAAATCAAATGCTGATCTTTCTGTTTTTCTTATTGCATAGAATGCTACTTTGCCTTGAAAGCATGGAATGCTCAACAAGCTGGAGCTGCAGCAGTGCTAGTGGCCGATAACATAGACGAGACTCTAATAACCATGGATTCTCCAGAGGTGAGCAATGACGCTGACGGGTATGTAGAGAAGATTGGAATCCCATCAGCTTTCATAGAGAAGTCATTTGGAGAGAGCTTAAAGGCAGCATTGAAGAATAAAGAAGACGTGGTCATAAAATTGGACTGGAGAGAGTCAGTGCCCCATCCTGATCAGAGAGTTGAGTATGAGCTTTGGACGAACAGCAATGACGAATGTGGTGCTCGATGTGATGAGCAGATGGATTTTGTGAAGAATTTCAAAGGTCATGCTCAGATCCTCGAAAGAGGGGGATACACTCTATTCACTCCACACTATATTACTTGGTATTGTCCTCAGGCTTTCATTCTTAGCAGTCAATGCAAATCTCAGTGCATAAACCATGGAAGATACTGTGCTCCTGATCCAGAACAGGATTTTGGGGTGGGATATCAGGGGAAGGACGTGGTATTTGAGAACTTGAGGCAGCTTTGTGTCCATAGAGTTGCTAATGAGAGTGGAAGGTCTTGGGTTTGGTGGGATTATGTGACAGATTTCCATTTCAGGTGTTCTATGAAGAACAAGAGATATAGCAAAGAATGTGCTGAAGATGTTTTGAAATCACTTGGTGAGTTCTTTTCTACAGTATAGTATTTACAGAATCCTGCTTGCATTAGTTTTGTGATGATTACAATCTATGGATGCAGATTTGCCTGTTGAGAAGATCGAAAAATGCATGGGTGATCCTGAGGCTGATGTGGAGAATGAAGTGCTCAGTATTGAGCAGGAACTGCAGGTCATACTTGTCATTTGGTTTGCAATTTTCCGTTCCTGCAGTCCAAATCGGCCTTCAAATAGCACCACTGCAGATTTCTTTTCCAAACTGAAATACATTGCCCTTAATTGCATGCTTGTGTATTTCTGTATGTGTCTGTGTCTGGACATATAAAACACTCGTCGGCTCTTACTTTATATTCTGGTTTATGGAATTCAGGTAGGACGAGGATCTCGTGGTGACGTTTCCATCTTGCCAACATTGGTGATTAATAATGTTCAATACCGAGGTTCGTCTTCCATTGTAGAGTGTAAATGAAATGCATTAAAGTAGTGGGAGACTGTGTTTAAGCATGTTAAAGAGTTGGGTTTACTATGTAGCTCTGCTTTCTTCCAAGTCGGTTTCAACACTGAATTTGATTCACTGTTTCAATTTTGGATTTTAGATCTTATAGATCACTTCCCATAACCCAAACCCCAGTTGATGATTTGTATGCTTTTAAATTGCATTAATTTCTTTATAACCTCTCCATTTTATGTTTCTGGCCATTCTAGTGGCACCAGGTTAATCATGATCTGCCCTGCCAACTCTTCGTTAGAAGTGTTTCCATATGCATAGGGTTATATAATTTTTTTCCTATGGGCTTATCTCATGAATCTTGATGTTTTGGATTTCTGTTTCCTTTTCCGATGTTTGTTGGTTATTTAAATTTTCTTCCCATCTATTGAAATTTGAAACTTTAATTTTAGTTAAAGGAAAAGACACTATATTCCCTGACTTTCACTCGCCTATTGCCAAAATGTTCTATGAAATGGGATACCTTTTACAGTTACCCTTGTTATCCTTTTCGTGGAAGTTGTATATATATCATGGCATTATGAGTCTTTTATTTATCTTAACTTTCTTTCTGTAGGAAAATTGGAGAGGACTGCGGTGCTGAAGGCCATATGTTCTGGATTTAAGGAGACCACTGATCCTCCAGTTTGTTTAAGTTCTGGTTGATGAGACATTTACTCTCAGTCTTTCACTCAAGATTGATACTTCACACTAGGGGAAATTGCTGATAAATTCTCTCTTTTTCCTTGATGTTTATTGACAGAACTTGAGACTAATGAGTGTCTCGAAAGGAATGGAGGCTGTTGGCAGGACAGAGAATCTAACACGACCGCTTGCAAGGTAATACAGAAGAAGTATTCCAATATGAGATTTTTTTATCGATCCCCGCATAAGAATTGCCTAGTTAAACCATTCTATATAACTTGTTGCTGTCCTTTGTGTTTTTTGTTTCACTAATAGTAGGATCTTGAGTTTGTTCAGGACACATTTAGGGGAAGGGTGTGTGAATGTCCAGTTGTGAATGGTGTTCAGTTTGCAGGAGATGGTTATGTGTCTTGTACAGGTAGGCTCTTTTCCTTGGCTATACGTTCACTAAGATTGGAAGTGCCAGTCCCTGTCTAACAATCTCAGTGAAGGAATGATATTCTGTTTCTTCTGTTGTGTTTTCAACCTTCTTACCCATGTGAAATAGACAATTGTACTCATATATAGGCTACTCACACAATTCTTTTGGCAGCTATTGGACCTGGAAGGTGTGCAATAAACAACGGAGGATGCTGGTCAGAAACAAGACATGGATTAAGTTTCTCAGCTTGCTCAGTTCAGTGATATTATCTTTCGTCTTCTGATT
>Ga0307510_10009615_pt1 | contig 11524 bp, 8 predicted proteins | sample 12_EM_MG_FD_207224 | JGI IMG/M metagenome (GOLD analysis project Ga0307510, IMG submission 207224) | Populus trichocarpa ectomycorrhiza microbial communities from riparian zone in the Pacific Northwest, United States - 12_EM | ecosystem: Host-associated > Plants > Roots > Unclassified | place... | reverse complement strand
GCCGCCGGCGGCGGGGTATGGTCGTTGATGATATTCCTGGGAGCGAAAAAATGCGGGGTCTGGCTGAAGAAAAGCAGGGGTCTGTTTGTGTTACAGTAAGATTGAATTTAGCTACATATGGCGCCGAAGAAAATACTAATTAAGCCACCCAAAAGGTCTAAAAATACTATCACTCTAAGGGCTACTAATATCGCAGCAGCACTCGGGTACTACAGAATGAGGCACTATGCCTACGGGTGTAGGTTAAGTACTAACTTATCGCACAATCTACCCACGAACACTCCTATGTGCCGGCAGCAGAACAAGCCCAGTTGGACCTATAAACTACTGAAACCTGGGTCACCGACATTACAAATTTTTTTTTGTCAGAAACCAAAAACATCGTCAGCAGTGATAATATTGTGGGTTTCAAGTTAAGTGATACCAAGCCCCACTCCCCAAGACCAATGAAGCCCCCCCACCACACGGCCACTTTGGTTGCGACTAAAAGCAGCAGCCCCCCCTCATCAAAAGTCAAGCGCCCTAGGTAAATTGCAAGCGACTTATATCAAGCGGATGGCGGTGCTTTAGTTAGTTAAGATCCCCGTAGTCTTCGCACGAGGTGTATGTGGGGCATTCTGTGGTTATGCCTACGGAATCCAATATCCCCCATTGAGCCACACCCCCCGCATTTCAGGTCTCCAAATGTCAATTAAATCCCCCTGGGTGTGCTCGTAATTTTCTAACGTTTGTAAACACGACTGCTATTGTATACGGGCAAAAATCGACCAGAGCCTCAGGATTTTGGTGGCATGCAATAGCAGTCATGTTTACAAACGTCAGAAAATTACGAGTATTGCGCCCTCGGTTGCCTGCCATAATAAACTATTTAAGGCATGGGAAAAGTCGGAATACTAAAACTCCGGGTAACCTGGGTTACCGCAGAGAAGATTTACTTGGCGTGGCGAAAGATGAGAGCCCTTTCACAGACCAGTCCGGTGTATGAAGCCGGCTGCGTGCACATAATTTACAACTATTATAGAGAGCACTAGACTACGGCATAATAAATCGGAGCATTGGTGCCGTTATAAAGTGACTAGACAAAAGTCTTGGTGATGGCGCGTGGGGTTGCTGGGGCAATTATCTTAGTAAATTGGTGATAATGATGACCTCCAAGCGACAGTAGAGCTTCAAATTCTTGTGGGACCTTCGGTTAGTTATGAGTATACTTCAAATTAATCATGAGATATTGCACAGAGGAAATGACTTTGAATTGGGGGTTTGGGAAAAATGAGATTGAGTTTTCAGTAAGATAGCAACTATTGAAAAGTGCGGTTTTTATAATCATCCGCCACATCTCTATACTGATAGGCCCACAGGCAAGGTAGATCCGTCTGGGGATGGGCTCATGCTTGTGCCAAGGCTGTGGCTAGGCACCCCAACTCCCGAATCCCCGCCTAGTGTAACTTTGCGGCTCAACGTAACTCCGTCACCTGCTACGGTGACTTTGTGGCTAAACACTCTTTTTCTGTTCAACACAAGTCCTCCTCCCCCTGCCAACACACAATGCTACCAGTACCATATTTCATACTTCCTAGTTAGTGGATAGAGCCATATTAGGATGTTGAAATACAAATCCAGGCGCTACTTGCCGCTATTCCCACCACCCCGCGCTAGCTAATAATTACCAGTATTAAACGACAAGCAAGCACAATTGCTCAAAACGGCGCAAAATAGAATTATATAGACAGTAGACTCCAAACGGTAAGCTTAGTAGCTAAAAGGCTGCATAGTACTAGTACTCGAGTTTAAGCGACAAATTTACGTTGAGCCGCAAAGTTATGTTAAGCGGTAAGGTTACTTTGAGCGGCAGGATTAGGTTGAGCGGGAGGGCACTCTTTACAGCGCCCCAGGTTTGAGCTTACGAGCCTTCGGGGGTTGTAGCGCCTAGCCACCGCTTCGGCACAGGTACAGTTTATAAACCTTGGAATGAGATGGGACGAAATCGTTAATATGCATATCGTGCTGCAGCGAGGTCATGAGGTTGAGCCTCACACAACCTTATTTTGTGCCCAACTGCCGACAAAGCTCCAGTTTCCCACGTATGATAACGTATAGAACTCGCTAAGCGACTTAAATCGTGTCCCTCCTTGATCGGGGCCTGATATCTAATCCACTTCAATTTAGCCCTCAAACTGGATAAGTGCTCTAGCATCTTGAGAGACTACATTATCGGTTTACCATATCAGGCCGAGGTCATTACCGAAGCGGGAGCCGTGCCCCCCAGCCCGATCCCCGCCATAGGACGGCGGTAACAAACCAGGGATGGTGTCGGTCCAGCCGAAGCAAAAGAGAGGAATGAGAAACGACTCTGAAAGCTATAGAGAAAGGGGGCGAGGTTAAAGCCACTAAAGAAGGAAATGGTGAAACTAAAGACATGAGTTAGAAATTCCAAATGAAATCATAGTGGGAGGGCGGGGGTGAAGAAGAAAAAGAGGAGCAGTGCTAATTGGAGAAGGTTCAGGGGAGGAATAAGGCATAACAGGTCCAAGTAGCAAGGATAGTGCAATCGAGAGAGCCATAGGGAAAATAATTCGGGCTTCTAAGACACCTCGAGCACCAATTGACGGTTAAGCACCACTGGAAGCTGGGTCATGGTTTATTGCTTCTGGAACTTCGCGAGAATCCTTCTAACCGACAGAAGCCTATATAAGGTAGAATTGCTTGCATGTTGAGGCTATGGGGCATCTGCAAGCTGGTGATTGGAGGCCTATCGGGTATGGTGGGGATAGCATTAAGGAGAGGAGAGAGTACCGTCTAGAAATAAGAGATGGAGATTTCTGTGCACGAGCATTGAGAATAATGCGCCCGGTAGGTGCCTTCGAGTAGCTAAGAGGCTGTCGTGGTCTGGAGGTCCGCTGCGTCTCGCTAAACAGCTCCTAGGTGGCGGTGGGCGAGTAAATATCCAGGAAGGAAATGACAGAAAATCACTCTTTGCATTTTTAAGGGATTATCGGAACAAATATGCAACGCTGGATCACGGGTCAGAATTCCTTCGGGGGCTCAAATCAACTTACTGCTATTCCTCCTACTCATATGACCCCTTACTCTCTATTTACTCTATTAAAGTCGGTTTGTTTGTCTATTCCACACTTTCGTTTTTGGTGTCATTTCGTGTTTTCCTGTTGGAATTTCTTTCATATACGCCAGTATCGTGTCAACTGGAATGCACACTATTTAAATGGGGTTTTTGTTTGACATTGGTTGCTGCCTGCAGCTATCATGCTGGATTTACTGGTTGCTTTGACGTTCAATGCATTGGGTCCGGCAGTCATGTCAGGTGTTGTGAGTTATGTTGGGTTCTTAGCTCCTTGGGATGTAATCGACTACCGGATTATGTATTATCATTTGGATTCTGTTTTGCTTGCTCGAACAGGTCTCATCAACAATTGTTAATCAGCAGCTTCAGCCCTCCCACCTCCCAGCGTACCATGCTTGTCGGGGAGGTGGGTCATCCTCATAGGACTCAAGATCTCTAGAAACTCTTCTCAACCCCGGGAATGGGCACCATCCTCCTGACCACCGGGTCCAGCGGAAATAGCTGATCCTCAGGTTTCAGCCCATTGTAATACAATTGTTCCCAAAGCCCCTTGAGCGCATCCGGCGTATCCCACCCAAGTTCTTCATTACGCGACCAGATCCTCAGCAAATGACGCCTGCCCCCTATTAGCGCACACTTTTCTCCGCGGATCGCGCCAATTTTTTGGGTAAAATTGGAGGACAAAAGGAGGGATCAAAAAACTTACTTATGCGTCTCATCATCAGTGTACCCATCCCTCGAATGGAACAACGATAAATTATTGATAAACTGTATATCCCCCCGCTGGAAATGCAACCCAAGAGAAAACCTCTCAGCTGTGAAGTGCAGCGCGTCAAGCGCCTCCGCCATCTCCTCCGTAATCGGTGGGATATCCGTAGACCTCGGCACCTCTTTGAATCCGGTAAACTTCCGCCGCGCATACTGACTTATCAGCCGTCCGTTATGGAAATGTATCAATGGCCGATAATACACCTTCGGATTACCGCCAAAGCCGTCAAACGGCCAGGGCTTGGATAAGGTGTCTATTATGTCGGGGCGCGTCGAGGCGAGGTGGTTGTACACTTTCCAAGAACTCGCGATTCGACTTGTGCCGCCGCTAGCGGCTTCGCCGAGGACATACAGGGAGATGATGTCACCCGGGTCTGTGTGGAAGACTTGTTTGTCGGGGGTGTATGCCGGGGCGCCAATGGCGTTTGTGTTGGTTTGCGAACGCAGGTCGGTTATGTGTGCTAAAACTGCACCGTTGGGGTCTTGTATCCCGCGCGTGGGGCCAATGTAGGATGCTACGCCGACGTACGAAATCGTATTCTCTAGAGGTCCCGGGTATTCCGGCAGACCGCGGAGGACGAAGTATCCGCGGCCGGAATGTAAAATTCGTGCCTGCCTCTGTAGTTCCTTGGAGAATGACGGTAGAGGGAAGGTCGCCGGGGAGAGTAGGCCTAGAGGAAGGTTCTGGCTCTTGAACCGCTCGACGGCCGATCTCACTTCTTCAATGTCGGATTCCGTCAGGTGGTAGATCCATTCGCCATCCTTGAAGTCTTTCCCCTCCCAGACCAGTTCTGATTCGAGCCTATTTGGAAAGCCAGCTGGGAGAACTTGTGTGGGGTTTTTGGCCAGTATGCGCTTCGTGCGCTCGGCATAGGAGATTGGGTCTGGGTGATAGGTTATATCCGGCTGGTTTGCCGTTTCAGTAAAGGTGGTGGTGGACATGGTGTTGGTGTTAGAGCCTCAGGGCTGGGGTTGCGAGGTGCGGAGTCGATAAATCTCGTCTTTCAATGATGAGGGGTTGGTCAATAACTTTAAGGCTTGAATTGTGTCAGGTGAAACAACGAAATTCAGTTCACCCGAGCAATTGCGCCATCTGGAGGGAATATGAACAGGGGTTGTGGTGATGACCGACCGAATGCTGCATCCATTGATGTCGGTTACGATGAGGCTGATAACTGCTTATTCATCCTATGTTTTCGACCTCACTCTTGCGCGATTCTCGAGTGCACTGAGTTTCGTTGTTTCACCTCTCTTAGATAATAATATTACGATACTCGAGATTGTAAAAACTCAAATAGTGTGATCGTGTGCTATGTTGTTGAGAATTCCCTTTTTAGAATAGGGGCGAAAAAGACAGCAGAAAGCCAGGCGCTCAGTCTGCCCGGGGACCATAAAAAAACAAAAAAACCCTAGACTTTACCAGAGCTGGCAACTCTAATGACATATTGTCCGTTAACACAATTAACCGTACACAAACGATCTATGGCAAAGCAACTCTTCTCACAACCCGGCATTTTCAACGCCACCCAAAGATATTCCTGTGAATTAAATATTAATTCCTACAATGTACTCTACTATGTATTTACATTTTATGTCTTTTTTTTTTTGATTTTCATGAGAGCGGGGTTGGTGGGGGGTGCTGTTGTCATGGCCGGAGTTTTTCCTATTCGTTGATGTGCGGTTAATTTTGTTATGGCACAATAGCACACAATTCGATTATTTGAGTTTATGGTAGTCTAGCCACTTGAACAATTGCACAAGATGCGACGTCCAGATAAGGTTTCATGACGGGAAATTAGCTTCCGATCGCTGTTACTGATCCGTACTACCGGTAAGGGGGATTTAAGGTTAGAGTAGAAACATAAAATTTCCTGCCCTCCTGAACCGGAGTTCCTTGCTAAGAGCCGGAAAATGCGCAAGAGGAAGAACCCAAAGAAAAAAAGGGGCCGAGATGTCGGGGGGAAAATTAATTGTTGGATCTGGATGACAAACAAAACACGCGGTCGCAACCTAAATATCGGCGACAGACTCTGGCACTGAATTTACATACATGGCCTCTGAGGCTGCCGGTTGAAGCCACTCCCTCTCTCGTAGAAAGTCCGGTGTCCCAGGTGAATCCCGGGCGCGTTACATAAAGCGATGATGATATATACGACATCCTGTTAAGAAATTGTGATAGTCCTCACGATGGGCACATAAGAAATTGCCATTGATGCCTACCAAATATTCCACCTTGAGGACCTGTGTTAGACTGATATTCCCTTTAGGTCTCCCGGGGCGGGTCAGAATCCTCCAAAGGCCTCCACAGCCTTATCCACCCAGTCTACCATAATAAACTAGTTCCAGTAGGTTGAAGGCTGTAGGACTAACATGATGGGTAACTCGGCCCGGCTCAGGGAACATTCGTCTGACCTCCGGAATCATTGGGGAGCCATTTTTCGCTCTCAATAGAATGGTTCATAAAGGAACTTTGGAGATCCTGTTTTTTTGACTATTTTCGGTAAAGCCGAGGATAGTGCGCGCGCGATAGGAGAGCCCAACGGTATGGGAAGTTACAGCTGTGGAAATCATCCACCACATCTCTATACACCAGCAGGGTGTGTAAATCCGTCAAAACCAGAACCCCCACCATAGGTGATACTGCCGTAATTATTCGTCCGCTAACCAGAGATCCAGCTCAATTCACACAGCAGTCTATCACACTGCACTATATTAGTTCCAACCCCGCCGGCAGTAGGCTATATAAAAGGAAGTCACAAGTCATCCAATATTCTGCCCCCCCTCCGATTCACTATTAGATCGAAAAGTACGGTGCCGTGGGACCTTTGGTCCCTCTATTTTCAGCATAGATGGGGACATTCGCACCTAGCACGGGATTTGGAAGGGTCAGTATTGCGTTGTCCTGATAGTTCCTTATAATAGTGATTAGAAAGAGCTCTGTATTGATGAGCAGTCTTGCAGCCAGTGGCCACGGGAAGTTCTTTCCCGCCGATCTCGCGATATGCTATTAGAGTGGTGAGAATTCGATAACATTAACCCGGCTTGTACCGGGAGTGAACATTTTTCTCTGAATACACACTAAGTTAGGGTGTATCTAGATTGTTTTTTGGCTGCTATGTTTCATGCAATCAATTGATTGTGAGATGAGTGAGACTAATGGGTGGTACGAAGAGTCTGTCTGTTAGACTCACTCTCCACACATGCCTATGGTGGGGGCAGCCAGAAAGTATCGGACAAGAGCAATACCGTATCGTACTATCCATTAAGCCATATTATTTATGGTAAACGGTCCCCTGTGGTAAGTATGGTTTTATATGGTTCACAAGCGTCTCAAGAATGGTTGCGCTATTATCCACCGATTTTCCTCTATTAATAAAAACACTCTATATGTGGTTTATCTATCGCTTAGGTAAAGGAGAGAGGGGGAGAAAAGGAAGCAAAGAACAGAGTTAGAAAAAAAAGGCGTAGGTAGGAATTTACACCTACAGGAAAAGTAGGTATGATAGGATGAAAACCGGAAGCTATAAACCAAACCTTCTCACAGTAATAAAGTTATTGCACACTACCAGCTAGACTATTGTACATTGTAAACAAAAAGTCATGAATCTTGATTTGATTGGGTTAGACCGGGGGTGCCAGGCGGTGTGGCAATATACTGTATATATGTGCATTCCCATTTAGTGGCATTTCTTTCGCTTGCAAAGGATGTAGAGAAACAACTTCCACGAACAACATGCTCCGGGAGGCAAATAATGGGGTGGATTTCATGAGGTGGTGTGTCCTAGGCCTCGGATCGCTCTGGGGTTACCACTTCGTGAGGCTTCAGTTCTTCTATCACACTTTTATGGCCACGCTCAGCTGCGTGCATGAGAGGTGTTTTGCCGGAATTATCTGCCTTGTCGGGGTTGACCTCTTGTCGCCCAAGCAGCATTTGCACTACTCCCTCATGTCCATGCTCGGCAGCATACGAAAGCGGTGTTCGGCCCCAGGAATTTGGCTTGTCGGGGTTGACTTCTTGCCGCCCAAGTAGGATTTTCACCACTCCCTCATGTCCATGCTCGGCAGCATACGAAAGCGGTGTTCGGCCCCAGGAATTTGGCTTGTCGGGGTTGACTTCTTGTCGCCCGAGCAGGATTTTTGCCACTCCCTCATGTCCACCCCAGGCGGCATATGAGAGCGGTGTTTTGTCCCGCGTATCTGGCTGGTCGGGGTTGACTTCTTCCCGCCCTAGTAGTATTTTCACCACTCCCTCGCGTCCATACTCGGCAGCATACGAGAGCGGTGTTTGACCCCAGGAAGTTGGCTTGTTGGGGATGACCTCTTCCCGCTCGAGCAGTATTTCCACCACTCCCTCATGTCCATTCCAGGCGGCAAACAGGAGCGGTGTTCTATCGTGTTGGTCTGGCTTGTTGGGGTCGACATCTTCTCGCCCGAGTAGTATTTTCGCAAGTCCCTCATGTCCGTTCCCAGCGGCATGCGATAGCGGTGTTTGGCCGTCATCGTCTGGCTTATTGGGGTTGACCTCTTCCAGCCCGAGTAGTATTTTCACCACTCCCTCATGTCCATTCCCAGCGGCATGCGACAGCGGTGTTTTGCCGTAAATATCTGGCTTATCGGGGTTGACAGCTTCCTGCCCGAGCAATATTTCTACTACTTCTTCGTGTCCATTGCGAGCAGCCCAAGAAAGCGGACTGCACCCCCAGAAATCTCCTCCGTTGGTATCACAACATTCCATCTCTATCAAGGCAGCTACAAGCTTGGAAATTCCGAAAAATGATGCGTGGTGTAGTCCGCTAAACTGGAAGTTGGTACCAGGATTCCCTAGATATAGTCCCTTTGCTTGTCTTAAAAGTAATTGGGTGGATACGTGGCAGGCATCTCCCTGTAGTAGCTCTAAGGCAAGGGATTTGGCGCGGTCCGATAATTGCTTTTTCGCATGGACTCCCCAGTATAAAGAGCAATATTCTAGGAAGGGAGTGTCGGAGAGGTCGGGGTAGCAATTGGATGGAATGGTCTTGACTTGTTCGGAATTTAAATAGGTTAAGCAGATTTCTGCTATTGACGCGTGAGGTGTGGTGAAAATATCGGGATTGGCGGAAAGATACTCTTGCAGAGTAAAATGGACCAGCCGCACAGTTGATGCTTCCTTATCCACGGTAATCAGTCCTTGACAGCAGCTCACCAGTGTTGACATCGAAGGGACGTTGCCGCTATTGAAATGGGTGGAGCCTAGCTCGACTGCGAGGGCGTGGTAGAGCTCCTCCACCTTTAAGGGCCGTTCGGCATGACTGATCCACATCAAAGCCTCCATACCCAGTCTCGATTTGCCACCACCCTGTGCCTTTATCCGTTCGATTGTCGCACCGTAGACATCCCCCAACCCCAATCCATTTGTCATTCTGCTCAGCCGTTCTTGTCTCCGATATATTGTTGGTTCTTCCAGGATTGCTTCGATATTCAAGGAAACGAGTAGAAACCTAAATACACATGTTAGCGGATAGTGTGGGATGGGATCCTTGGTGTCATTTGCTTGTGCACATTTCCGACATAATCCCGGGAATCTGCTCCAGAATGTCTGCCTCCAGACTCTCGCTCATAGCATCTGGAGTTTCGTCCTCGCTCAGTCTAGCATGAAGGTATGTGGTGATATCGTCTTTGCTAGGACTCACAGATAGACTTATCGCTCGCCCGGCAAGGTGCTTTTCGATCTCGGCTCGAATATGAGGCCTTCCGGTAACGAATATTCGAGTCCCCGGTGATTTCTCAAGAATTTGTTTTAGTGAATCAAAGACTTTGAACCGTTGCACGCCCACACATTCGTCAAGGGCATCAATGCATATAAAGGTGGGCTGTGAAGATGAGATGGCTTGTAGCATCTTCACAATATCAGCGAGTTGCGGTCCACATCCACCAATAGCCATTTTCTGCTCTTTGAAGGCGCGTGATATTTCGTCAGGAACCCTTTCCATTCCGCTGACCATCTGTTTCAGCAAAGAACCCAGCATACTAGTCGCAGATTGCTCTTTTCGGGCGGCGAAATCAAAGTAAAAACATGTGATGGCGACGTTTTGTCCTCTAGCCTGATCGCATAGCTTGTCTACTACTAGCGAACTAGTATCACGGTTTATTAGCACAGGCTCACCTCTCTCTTTTGAGGGTGGTCTTTACCTAATAAATGTTTTGCCGACCCCCGGATCTCCGTAGCAAAATAGAACGGCGGTATCACCCCCGGCGTCACCCCCCTCACTTCGGCCGCACCATCTCCTGAATTCCTCGGTTTGCATGACCCATTCCCCGACATTGTTGACACGGCGCTCGCGGACGTCTCGATGCCTTAAGCTTGGTTCTAGGGGTGATAGCCAGGCTAGGAGTTGGGACCGATCGTCTGCGAAGGTACAGTTGTTCCACACATTAAAAGAGTTCGTATTATTGAGGCAGTTGTTACTATCGTTGATGGTATATTGGGACATCTTCCACCCTTTATTGCCCGTTCTGTTGAAAAGGAGGAGTTCTTGAATATGGTCGTTGATGATATTCTTGGGAGGGGAAGAAATGCGGGGTCTGGCTGAAGAAAGGCTCTGGTCTCCTAGTGTTACATCAGAGTAGCACACAGCCACCTATGGTGCACATTCCAAGTAAGCCACCAGACAGGTGCAAAACTGCTACCATTCTAATGCTTACCTGTAATGTGTCAGTACTGCAGCGTGAGGAGTCCTACGTACGGATTTCCAAGTCCCAGGTTATGACACTACGAACATTCTCTCTAGCCCACGAAAACCCCTCGGTGCTGGCAGTAGAATAAGCCTATCGGTAGCGAGGTCCACGAACTACTCCAGTACTGTAGCCTAGGTAGCCGAGACTGAAAAACCATTTCATTGACCGAAACGAAAAACACCATCGATGAGAACATCTTGCCCGGGTTTCAAGTGGAGGGACGCTAATTTTTCCTACTTAGTATTCATGAATATTTCCCACTACTCGAGTATCTCTGTACTAGTACATCGCTGCCACACTACGGTTTCGTGTCGAAAGCTATCCCAACCAAAACTACCGTATAAGTTAGGCGACGCATATGAAGCGAACGATTGTTCTTTATTGGGTTAAGAAATCCCGGTAGTTCTTCGCAGGGGGTATGCGGGGCATCCTGCAAGGATACCCATCCAATATTCACCCTTTAGGCATAATCTGCACCCATTATCCTTTACCGTAGGCTTTCCAGAGCCAATTGGACTATAGTACCCGAAAAGGTTTTCCATCCTCGGTCTCTTGGCGCGTCATAATAACCATTTCAGGCAGAGGAAAAGCTGCGGGACTAGCATGACGGATAGCTAACCTTCGTCTCAAAAGATTGGAGAGCTCTTTCCCAGGCTGGGGGGATTAAGGCACTTTAGGGATCCTGTTTTACCACCGCTATCGGCGCAGCCGGAGACAGGCGTATACAGCTCGAGAGCACCACGGCACTACTTGTATAAATCACCGTATTGGTAATCATCCGCCACATCGCTTTATGTTCGGCGGCAAGGTAGATTAGCCAAAAGTGGAACCCTTACATGTGCTGTACTCGAGTGCCCGTAGCACCGTTCAAACACTAGACATTTTTAGACCCGGATCGCAGGCCCACAACAAAACAAAACAAAACAAACAAAACAAAACAAAACGGGGACTGCGAAACGCCAA
>Ga0307510_10009614_pt1 | contig 11524 bp, 13 predicted proteins | sample 12_EM_MG_FD_207224 | JGI IMG/M metagenome (GOLD analysis project Ga0307510, IMG submission 207224) | Populus trichocarpa ectomycorrhiza microbial communities from riparian zone in the Pacific Northwest, United States - 12_EM | ecosystem: Host-associated > Plants > Roots > Unclassified | place... | reverse complement strand
GCAGTCTTCCGGACGGACGCCAAGATACCCGTCCGTCCCGGGCGTCCTCTCAGGTACGCCGTCCGTCCCGTCCGGACCCGAAGACGGACGGACTGGACGCTTGGGTTCACTGCCTAAGATTGTGACTGTACAGAAGACTCAAAGTAAAAGTAATCATCAAAAATAATAAAAAATAATTCCAACTAAAATCAAGTGGTTAAACTTAATATCTTAAACCTGAAAGCTTCACTCAATAAGCTCTCTTCAGCATCATTGGTTATTAGAATAGATGATCTCTCACTTTAGCTCAGTAGAATTATGTAAAGCTAGAGGACACATGTCAACCATTCTGACCTTTGGGTAGCACCCTTCTCAGGTCAGGCCTATCCAACTCACCTGCCTAGAGTGGGTTCATAACTGGAGGCAGTCAGACCAGGTAGATATTAACTATGACTACAGATAGGAAGTGCTCACAGTGATGTCTCTTCAAACACATCTTTATGAGCAAAAACACCTTCCTATTGGTAGCATGTTAGTAGTTGACCGACATATTAACTGTAGAGATAATATCCATTGGGACTCACTGGCCCAGTAGCAGTTGCATGTATGCAAGCTACGCAGTCCATTGGCAAATATACTTGGCTATACTAAGCTTTTAAACAGGACTGCTTGCTCTCACAATAAGAAGTTTCCAGTTGCTTTACTGCATGGGTGCTACCCAGAGCCAACAACTTGGGACCCTCTTAAATCGTAACAAGGGTCATGCCTCTAGAGTCCACTAATAACCCATGGTAATGCTACACTTCACAGGGTAGCCTGGGAGTGGCGTTGGGGTGGTTGTCCTGGAATGGCCGTACGCCCCTCGACACGGAGGTCACGATGGGTCACGATGGGTCACGAGGCTGTAGTGCGTCTTTTGTTAAACCGGGATGATATCGATGTCAACATGAGGGACAGTATCGGCTGGACCCCACTATCCTGCGCCGCCGGCTCCGCGAACACCACCCGGCGCCCAACAGTCTTGCAGCTCGCTCCTCGACGACCAGAGGGTCGACATAAACACCGAGGATAAGTGCGGAGCACACCACTTCACCTAGCAGTCAGAGTGGGTCATGAAGCAGCAGTGCGACTCCTGCCGGACTGCAGTGACATCAACATCAGCTTAAAGGATGGCTTCGACTTGACACCACTAGATTACGCATGGGACGGATGCCATGAAGCCGATTGCGCAGCTTCTGATGAATTACTTGAGGGTTCAGTTCAGTATTCATGCGGTCGGGGGATTGCTGATAAATCATGGTTGATCAATGGTACACCGCCACTATCTCTGAGAATGGTGGTGATCATTGTCACACGGGTTTATTGACGAAAGCGGGATGTACACTAGACCTTCCCTTGCCCCCATAAGGAAGTGGTTATAGAATTTGGCTATCGTCGTTGTCGAAGCGAGAGAGAGAGATGAATTAGCACGAGCTGTCCCCAAACAACGTGCTCGTGCTGTGGTGGAACGAAGGAACTTACTACCAGAAATACGGAACTATCTTACCTCAAACAAGTCCCCGGCCCTCGATGTCATCTGATGGGAGTCGGGTACTGGCATATGCACCACTCGAGGCCACCACGATGCAAGAGGGGAACTTTCTGTAACCCCGCCGGTTAGCAGGTTTTATCTTTTAGGGATTAGTCAAACGCTCCTACCTCTCTTATAGTAACACCATTTGCACCCTTAGTTGCTCTTGGTGCCTTTTCTTTTCTTCCTCTTCAATTTCTCTACTTTCACTTCTTAATTTAATCAGGAGGAATTACAAACTTAAGATCCATCCCCATGACAATTCGGTGCCCTACTGTGCATACCAATCCCACCGCGATAGAATGCAGTCATCCGTCATTCTATCACCTTTTGAACTGATCGTAGTTATAACGGTTTTAGCATTAGAACACCCGAGCCGCAAGAGGCGGAAAGGGGGAGGTGAGGAAATATCATCAAAACATCCGGAGAGCATCTCGGCGACCCGTTCATGCCCCTTCCGGTCGACTGCGAAGAGTATGTTTAAGCAGCTCCATTACCAACGTTAGGGTCTCCGGGTTCCAGCAGTATTTTTACGACTCCTTCGTGTCCCCTGCCGGGCAGCAGCATGGAGTGGTGTGTTGCCAAAATTATTCGGAGTATTGCAATTGACATCCCCTCGCCCAAGTAGCACCCCAGCGACCCCTTCATGTCCCTTCCAGGCAGCTACGAAGAGTGGTGTTTCGCCAGTTTTATTTCCAGCATTAGGGTTGACACCCCCACGTTCCAGTAGTCTTTTTATGTCTCCTTCGTGTCTCTGCGCGGCGGCAACCTAGAGTTGTGTTTGGCTCTGTCTATCTACAGTGCTGGGGCTGACGTCCTTCCACTCTAGTAGCATCTTCACGACCCCTTCACATCCTTTCCAGCAGGCCCAGAAAAGTGCTGTATGACGCTGCCCATCCATAGTGCTGGGGTCGGTATTGTCGTACTTCAGCAGGATCTTGACAACGACCAAAAACTGTGCACGGGTACCAACGTATCTCACGATACACACTCAGAATATATCAATTCATAAATTATCACTGGCTGTCACCCCAAGGAGCGTAAGAGAGAAAAAACTGTCGAGAGATAGCGAACATATATATCAAGAGTTTCCAAGAGGAGAGCGGTCTCCAAGGCGAACGAAGAACTTGCATTGCTTATAGAACAAAATGAAGAGAATCCAGAAAGGAATTGAGAGAAATGAAAAAGAAGAGAACAGAAGGGGCATGGAAATAGGAGGGAAGACAAGGGGTGATGCACGGGTCACGAGGTGTCACTCGTGACCGCAGGAACGGAGAATTTGAGAGCGACCACAATTCCCAACAAAAATATTCAATTCTTGGCGATATCCGATTGAGCAGTCAGTCACCGTGAAGGCACTAAACCACGCAGGAAAATAAGTTATCACTCACCGTTCCATTCCTCACTTGATCTTAGACTCCGTATTATATCATCATAACATTGTGCAATGCCATTAGGAAACAATGTCTGATACGATTCCCACCAGCATTCCTTGTTAATCCCCTATGGTATCTTACTGGTATGATAGTTGGCTGGCTAGCTATAGTGAAATTCTTCCCTTTTCTCTTAGATGGTATTTATCATACTTTGTCAGATTGCTCTTATAATACAACCTTGCAGCGCGCTACAGTGGCAAGATTTGGTCCCTTTTTTTCCTCCCTCAGAATTCGCTTTCCTCATATAATAGATTATTCATTTCGTGAGGAGTGGGATTGAAAAGGGGAAAAAAGGCATGGGAGAGGGTTGGTTCGTAGCGCATTGTACTTGACACTAGGTATTTCACTGAATGTAATCCCAGCGAGAGAAGTTCATCCTTCTAGAGAGGTGAAGGTAGACTGCCGGATTTTGAGGTGGGGGGGGTGGGGGCTTAAGGTAAATGTGTACGTATGTTCCTGCCTTCCTTCTTGGGTCCCTCGCTAGAAGGTTTTTGTAAGACAGGAGAAGGGTTTACATGATGGTACCACGCCGGCGTAATAGCCCCCGTAGCGGCCAGGGGGTCAAGAAGGAAATCCGAGGGTGAGAATAGATGGTGGGCTTTGATTTGGGGTACAGCATGTTGAGATAATGAAGATGTGAGGGGGTCACACGAGGGTTGTGCATGCGCTCCGCGAGTAACTCGGTCGGCTGTCTATTCGTATGGTAAATTACAACTATCTCTAATATATATGTATTTTACCATATCCGGATTTACCTAGCACGGTGGCACATCTTTAGTGTTGAGTCTATTGATATCCGTAGAAGCGGCAAGCCCAGGGGATATATGTGGAACTCCTGCCAGGTCCTTTGCCATCATCTCTGTTGGTTACACAGCTTCCCATTACTGTATAATGCCAGTTCCCCAGCGGTTCACTCTATTGCCAGTACAATCAGGGCCAGCTCTCCAGGACTATAGTCCCCCGGGTACTTAGGATGGATAAAAATTAAATGAATACCGTGGGTGCTAAAACAAAAAACCATAAACTTTGTTTCAAACGATTGATCATCCTACATCACTCGGCTGCTCTCTAAGCTTTTTGAAATCAGAAGCCAACCCTTGAATAGAATTGTATTTGTTCGTTCTGCCTCGCTTGCCTACTCTCTTCCGCATTAACTTATAACAGGTTATATATACAAAATTCTAAGTCCAGCGAAGCCATTAGGATTTCATCCGTTCCTCTGTTCATACCAGTTCTCATTCTCAAGCGCGTACTGTCATTCCTCGTCCCAACCATGCCGTGCATTCCACCAAGCGCAATACACTCTGGACAACACTCCCACTCTTCCCAGCAATTCCAGACATCGCGGGAGAAGCAAGAACATAAAAACAATAGTCAGCCTCATTAAAAACCTGTCGGGTTGAGAACAGGGAAAAAGAGTGCCGCTGTACATGTAAAAAGAAAATAAATAACAAAACATTCCAGCAAGCGCAATACATGCTGGACAACACTTCTAACCTCTCTTCAGTTAGCGCAAGGCATTCGAAAGAAAAAACACAGAGTATTATACTGTACCCCAACCCACCTTTTGTCGCAACTTCTTATTCAACAAGGCCATCAGATGGTGGTAGCTATCAAGGTGCTGCCAAAGTCTGGGACTTTTCTCGCCAGAGAGGTGCTCAATTCAACCTTCACCATGCCGGCAGGCCAGGGTAGGGGAGACAGCCGGCATCCAATAAGCAGCGCACCGTACTGCCCTAGGTGAATATGGATGGTCTTCGGTTATCTACAGCTCTAAATGGTCCAGTATTTCCACAGCTCCCCCTATCAGGAAGAGCGAGAACTATCGTAAAAATGGGCGTGGGCTGCGGGGGGGGGGGTTAGCTCTCTCGTTGCCGTTTTTCGACGACAGGATGGGGGAGAGCGGTGTAAATTGGAGTATAGAAACGAGGTTAGAAGGCGGGAGTTGTTGGAGCCCCGCCCTCATCCCCTCCCTCCCTCCCCTCCTCCTCTTGGCAATTGGTCTCAGATTGCAGTGTGCTCGGTGCAGTGAAGAAGAACGTTAACCGAAGCTCTTCCGATCATAAGGGAGGCTTTCGGGATCGTTTCTCTTGCAGGCCTTGGCTCGAACGTGCTTGCTGCCTTGGCTCCGACTACGGCTTGTTATCATCTCGGGCCATGTGTTGAGCATCACCCATTAGAATGAAGGGGTAAATTTGTTGACGAGCAGTAGAGTGGGAATTGAGATCCATGAATCATGTGGCGTCGCTAGGGGTCGTCAATTTATTGCTGCCTTATTAGAGTTGGAGGTATATTCCCCCCCGTAATATATCATATACTTGATAGGGCTAAGCATCACCTCTCGACAGACATCAGCCACAATTGAGCTCTGAAGCAAACATCCTCAGCGTGGAGCAAATATTCTATTCCGCTTTAACACCTTGAGACTCCTCATTGATCGTATCCGGAATACACCACAAAGCATGGACCAACGGGCCCGAAGCCTATAAGAGGGGAAAGGCTGGAGAGGGTGAAAAGTGGGGACAAACTTTAAGAACTCGTCCACCATCCAAAGCCATCTCCTCCGCACCGGAACCCTTCAGGAAACGGCCCGGCGCTAATACAGCCACAGCCGAGGCCTTCGGCTAGCTTACTCAGATCCTCTCGGCCAACAAGCCCGGTATGCTCCTTCATCGGACGACATCGACGGAAACCGTAGCCAACTCAGATGAGCAGACCACGGCCGTGGCTCGAATGTTATTTGCCCTCTCACGCACACCTCCTGTCATCTTACTTAGATGTGCGCCTTGGGCTACAACGTCATGAATTACTGGTATAAGGTAAACTTCGCCTTGGACCTATTACACCACATCTTCCACATCATAGTGTTGGCAGAGGGTGTTGTCAAGCATTATGGCGATCCCTGGGGGCGGCGCTCTGGGATTTGCGAAGAACGAGAATGGAGGCCTCGCTGAGAGGAATTCGGATTCACTCAAAATGGGTTTGCCTTGGAAGGCTATGCTTACGAGGTCGGAAATCCCGGCACTGGATGTGCGGGTGCAAGGGCTACTCATACAACCTCAACTTCTGCCACTATTCTCAGCAAGCCTAGTACTAGCACTGCCACTTCTACAATAGTGTTGCCCTTGTTGTCGGTACCACTTCTGTCGGCCCACAGCATCGGTTACCCCAAGCACCCACCTGCCCACTATTACTACCCCTCAACCGCTAACAACCACCTCTTCTGCCAGCCTCCACTGCCACAACCGCCCCGGCAGTGTGGTTCACTACGATTTATTCCGAGAGCAAGAGGGGGGGAAATGGGAAAAAAATGGAAATTGGCCCGGTACCTACTATGTGGATCGATTGATTGCAGGAACGTTACATATGAGATATTAAGATACTGGCCACGTCAAGCTTCTTCTTCTCTGTTTTACTCTTTCTTTTACTCTTCCCTCCTTTCTCTCATCGCTTCTTTCTCCCGGGGGCGTGGAATTAATTTGGATTGGGAGGTGTTTTTTCTTCACTATAGAGAATTTTATTATCAAGGCCATGTAGTGATTGTCAAACGTATATACACAATCCATCACTCTTATATCACACCATCTAGCACTATCACACACGTGGATTGCCGGTAGCTCGCACTCGATACAGCACTGTAAAAATCAGAAAAGTATTTTTACTATAATAGTCCCATACAGGTCTCTCTTTCTTTCTATCACCAAAAGGAAGATGTCCCGATTCCCCACCGCACCCCCTCCGCAACCAAGCCGGCCCTCTAACCTAACCACGGTCCGCCGTCCCCACATCCACACATTAAAACTCGACAACATCAAACCCATCCATCCATCCATCCATGCAGCCCTAGGATAATAAAAATAAGAACAAACCCCCCTCATAATTATCATATAATATTATACAAGCCCTCCCAAATAAAAGCACTTCGTCACGGCAGTAAAAACCCACTTTTCTGCAAAATACATCACACCCACCCACCCATCCACTTCAATCCTCATCACTAAAAAAGAATCTAAAATCCACCCGAGTGACATCCCATGATGGCGAATCACAATAGACGAGCACTATACGAGCACAGTTACACTACGTACCACACCACACCCGAGTAAGAAACGTGCAATGCTTTGTAGAGTATGTATGTACTCCATCAAATGGAAACGGGGACCACTCACTCGTACACTATACCATTGTATGATATGATACAGTACCCACCCCACCGGAGCAGGAAAAGCTCAGATCGGACAGGTGAACAAGATGAAACCCCGGAATTTAATCACGTCCCTACCTATCTACCCAGCATAATACCCGTATCCTACCAGCTTATTCTAGTATAGTAAAAATGGCCAGTCTTTCCTGTTTGTGATGTGGGTGGGGAGTACTCCATCCGTGGAAAACACTATATCACACAGTGCACAACCAAACAAACACCGTACCATATCTGTCTACTCCTATCTACCCATCAGATGAGGTGCCGGTACTACACTACTCGACTACCGCACGCACCAGCACCTACCCACCTACCAGACAGACAGACCAGTCATCGACTAGATTTTCCCCTCAGGACGCCATGTTTCCATCCGCCTGCCTGCCCGCCGGTTCTTTAGGTATCATACCTGTATAGTATGATACAACACACAGTATTGGTGGTGCTTGAGTGTGGCGCAGTGCGCCTGCCTGCCTGCTCGCCGGAGAGGTTATACTCGAGTACGAGGGCGGCCGATAGATATATTAGCCACGTGGGTCTAATCAGAAAAATTGGTGAAGCTTCTGGTTGCTATGCGCCTAGATAAGGCACGTGAAGCTGTTGCTGCAGCGGGAGGACATCGATCCCCGAGTTTCAAATATAGATGGCCGAACACCACTCGCTCAAGCCTGCTTGGAGGGACACGAAGGAGTTGTGAGGATACTACTAGAGCGGAAAGACGTCAATCCCAATACTGGAGACAAAGATGGCCAAACACCGCTCCTACTAGCCTCCAGGAAAGGGCATGAGGGGGTCGTGGAGATGCTGCTGGGGTACAGGGATGTCAACCCCAGCCAGGAGGATGCGCGTGGCCAAGCACCACTTCTGTTAGCAGCCCGGTGGGGACGAGAGTCGTGAAGATGCTGCTGGGGCGTGGTGGTGTCCACCCTAACCGGGCCGCTGAAAGTGGCCAAACACCACTCATGGCGGCCGCCTTGAGGGAGTATGAAGGAGTGGTGAATACACTGCTGGAATTAGGGAATATCAAAACAGGTTGCTGGGCTCCCAAGACATATATCACACATGCACAATCAACATCATAATATTATGAACATTCGCACTCTAGATTTGTCTCCCTACACTCTCCTCACACACAGCCCCCGGTGCCATCGTCCTAGTAACTTCACCATCCTAATCCCCTCCCTCCCGCCTATAGGTGAAGCAAAAAACCGAAAATAGCAATATAATTGGCAAGCAAAAAGAGAGGGAAAAAAGCATCCTACAAGGAGAAAAGAAACGTGCCCAAAACGCAGATGACGGATTTAAAAAAAAAACTCCTTTTTTTCGCCAGACAATCAAAAACAAATAGTTGGAAAAAGGATACAGAAAATTTGATTCGGTAAAAGGTGTGAGACGAACGTATCAAATATAGAAACCCGGAGAGGAGAAACAATTCGAAGAGAATAAAGAAGGAAAAAGAACCCCGAAACCATATTTTTTCCCCAACTTAAGAAATTTAAACCTTTCCAACAGATTTCCGGACGCCTGAGTACCCCCGATACCTCTGTGCAATCGTGAAGATTCGTGATATGTTATCGATAAGGCAAAACAAAAACGAGAAATAAACCGGAAGGGTTCCCGGCAGTCACCTTTCTAAGGACGGACAGAGTATCAGAACAATATGCAAACTCCAAATGGCGATCTCCCGGTTTTTCATCGAGCGAGGGCATAGACAGGGGTTTGCGAATTAAACAAGGCTTTGGAAATCGGAGCCCAAGCATGTTCGACCATCTGGGGTTGTTGAATGCGAATCATTCTCCGGTTTACCTTATCTGTTGGAATGGATCAAGGGCCACACTTATGCGGCCTTCGTTTTTGTTTTTGGCAAAACAATTCCAGAATCTGAGAGTTTCGTCCCCGGCACCTGTGACGATAACCTGGCCGTCCGGTGACATGGCCAGGTACAGTACACGATAAGTGTGACCTGTGAGGCTGACGACTTGACTCATACTAGGATATTTCCAGACAACAATTTGATTCTCTGAGTACCCATGAGTACTGACTATCTCGTTGGAGTTTTTGCTCCAGGCAAGGTTACACACTTGGCTGCCAGTATCGATTTCGTTGATTGGCTGCCCAGTAAGGGTATTCCAGAATTTTATACGTCGATCGGCTGTTCCGCCGCCAGAGGCAAGCGTTCCATGTTGATGTGGTGACCACGCAATCGCCTTGACAGCGGCAGTATGTTCAGTAAATTTGTACAGTGGCTGCTCATTTAGTTTGTCCCAAACAAAGAGTTTATTGTCGTTTCCACCGGACGCAAGTTGACCATCCTCACAGTTCCACTTCAAACCACAAACTTCCTGCTTGTGTCCCGACAATTTTGCAACATATTGAACAGGTGCTCGCACATCTCGATGATATATTGTACGGTCCCTCGAACCGGACGTCAAAATGTGGTCGTTCCAAGCAAGAGCTCCTGATCAAGTTAACAATAATCCCAAACGGCCCGCAGGGGCGAAACGTACCAACTCGCGCAGTGTGTCCTGTCATCACGCGCAGGCGACGGCATTCTTTGGCATCCCAGATTTGAACGTACCCTTTGTTCGTTCCGATTGAAACATGAGATCCCTGACAAAAATTATCAGCATTCTCGCTAAAATCGGTTAGAAAAAGCCGAACTACTTACTCTCTGAATCCAAGATACACTAGTTACAGTATCATCCGTCCCCAAATCACATAACTTGGTCACCATGCCAGACGCTGAATTCCACATATAAACGCAGCTGCCCAACCCAACCCCTAATATATTCGTACTTCCCCAATCCACTAAATTCAGATAAAAATCGTCGGCTAGTTCGGGTGCATCGAGTACTTTATAGGGTACCTTGCTAACAGTCCTCGGCTGTTTCCGTGGCGATAATAGCATGCGTTGGCTATCGAACCTTACAGGAGACAGAGAATATATCTCAGATCTGGTATCAACCTTCGGCCCATGTCGAGTTTGAGGAGTTCGAGTTTTCGGTGACATGTAAGTAAATAAATTTTTCGAAGGTGTTGAGGGAGCTTTTGTAGATGAACCATTACTTGTTGGGGGTGTGCGTGCCCGGGGCTCCCGAACAGCAGAACTACGAGTATTTAAAGACGCGGGTGTAGATTGGGGTATCTCATTATGGAAAAGTTCTGATCGAAGAAGAGTCGAGAAAGTGCGGTTTGCTTCTTCGGCTATAAATTTTAGAGTAATTAGGATGATTTGATCACTTTTTCTTGGAAAGGAAGCTAGGGACGTACTCTTTTGAAAGTGAAGTTCACCATGAGGTGTTCTCTTCTGAGGTTTCTGGGGTGTTGAAGGTGATCCTTCGGCATGTAGTAAACTATAACTTGCCTGCAAATCAATGCCTTCCCGGTTTGGAATAAACCTGTATATATATCGCCACTTAGTTTTCCATCCGTTCAAACCTCCTCATTCTTTACCAAAAAAACCGCCATGAAAGGAGAAATTCCAACATACCGATCACCGTAGATTACTCGCTGCCGCTTCCTGCTCGGTGAAGGTGCCGGTGTCGCTACAGCATCGCTTAAAGCCGCTCTCAGGGCATCGGCATCGGGACCAACTGTTTGCTTCGAAGCAGGTGACTCTGTCGGGGTCTTTGGCGGTTTCGAGGTGCTGTGTCGAACCCGGTTCTCGAATTCGGAACCACCTCTCATGGTGGAATTGGGGGAGCTAGCGGGGCCTAATGGCAGCTAGCTTAGAAGGTGTTGTAGCGATGATAGGAGCGTGCCGAAATAAATAATATGAATCGCACCAGAGAACAGACCCAGCGCCAGTATCCAACGGACCGACTTGGATCAATTGTCGACGGAGACCAAGTTCTGAATGTTGATAAGGGTGGTTGTGGAGGGGGGTGTGCGTGGTTGTCGTGCAAGTAGGGGTGATGATGGGCAGGCGAGGTGGGCGATGGGGCGCGGTTGCGAAAGTAAACAAAAACTGGGCAACCAACAAGCAATGCGATCCAAAGGGGAAGTTAGCCCCCTCTGTTTGGGAGGAGTGCTGAGCAATACACCTTGCGTTGTCCTGGGAACCCTGCTTGTACTAGTACTCCCTTCTATTCTCTGGAGTAGGAGCAACAACGATACCCTCGGCCGCCTCTTGAAATTTCCATGGAAGCTTGAATAAAAAATAATTATAAAGGGCGATTAAACACCAGCGGAGTGTAGGTATATCAAACCTGTACGATAGCTAAAGAAAGCACCCCAGGCGCCTTGGTGTAATACCGTGCATCTTGAAATGGTGGAAGCTTGCATCTAGCAACATCTAGCCATAACTGGTACCTTAGCTCACTGGTTGCGTGCCGCCGC
>Ga0307510_10009613_pt1 | contig 11524 bp, 14 predicted proteins | sample 12_EM_MG_FD_207224 | JGI IMG/M metagenome (GOLD analysis project Ga0307510, IMG submission 207224) | Populus trichocarpa ectomycorrhiza microbial communities from riparian zone in the Pacific Northwest, United States - 12_EM | ecosystem: Host-associated > Plants > Roots > Unclassified | place... | reverse complement strand
ATTTTATATATAAAACATAGGCAAAACACTAGTTAAATGTGGGTGAAACTATCGAATAATATGGTTGCATCAACAAATTATAAAAATTCAAAACTAAACAAAAATTACATTAAACCATTTAAAATTTACAAAATAAACCCCCCTAAATTCAAAGTAGTGCTGGGAAGACTTCTGGCATTTCAGGAACAGTGGCGGCGCGTCCTCTCCACGCGCCGCCGCAAAAGCAACCGGGAAACAGGGTAGTCAAGATTGGCTTCTTCTCCTCTTCCTTTCTGCATCGGCGACAACGCCGTGACCTGCAAAACAACAAAAACACAACAACACAGTCGATTCTCTTCATCTTAGATTTTTTTCTTCCTCTTTTGGATCTGCTTCTCTCTCCTTCTTCAGATGGCAGATCCGTTGTGAGGGGGAGGCAGCTGTGTTAGGCCGAGGTGGTGTGTCGCTGCTGTTGGAGGGTCCGGCTCGGTCGGGCAAACTGGCTGATGATGGTATAGAAGGATGAGCGGCGGACAGATCTGGGGTCGTGGGCACTGCTTTACTTGGGCTACTGCTGGAGGAAGAAGGCGGATCGATTTGGGATCTGTGGGCGCCGCTGTGCCGGGCTAATATCGTTCGATTATGGTGGAGGCCAGTGGCGGTGCTGAGGCAGAGATATCACCGGGGAAGGCCGGTTTGTGGTTTTAGTGTTGCTTCTCTATCACCGGAGGTGGAAGGGTTGAGGGAAAACTGAGAGAGAAGATGGACGATGGAGAGGGGAAAGAGAGGCTGGTATGTCTGGTTTAGGAGGGACCGTGCGGTTCTCTGTCGGGGGAGGTTGAGAGAGGAGAGGGACGATGGAGAGGAGAGTGGCCGGGGCTGAAGGTTTAGCTCCTGGGTTCTGTCAAAAGGAAAATGAAATGTGGGGGCAGTCGGGCTGAGGGTTGAAGATGAGAAGAAAAATGGGGGAGCAGTGATGGCTACCTTGGCAAAAGGAGAGGGTCAAATGAGGGGTAAGGCTGGCTGTGGTTGGCTGAGGGAGAAGAAGAAAAGGTCACTAGTTTGGTCTGTTTGGCTGGTGATCAGGGAAGGAGAGCGGGTTGGTGGCGGCTGGAAGAATGGGGCTGAGAGTGAGATGGCTGAAGGGGGATAAGGGAGGACCTAAAATGGCAGGGGTCCTTGGCTCTCTGGTTCTGGGAGAGCAAAAAACCAAGGACCCCAGGGGGGACGGTGGTTTCGTTTCCAAACAAAATGAGAGCCCGGGGGGGCTGCGGCTCCTTTTGCTTCAAGAGGGTGAGCAGTGGCGGCTGCCTTAGAGTGGGAGCTCGAAAGGGTGAGGTTGTTTAGGGTTTTTTATGGTTTAGGATTTCTTAGTGATTCTTCTTAATTGTGCAAAATTGCTCCCCTCTTTTGTATTTGTTGGAAACTCCTATTTATAGGCAAAAATGTTGCTAGGTCCCCAAACTTGGTCCCTTAACTTCTTCTTTTTTTATAAACATGCATAATAACCAGTAGTTTAATTCATAAAGTCATGACCCTTATAGAAAAGCTCTTCCAATTTTGAGAGCACCATTTATCGGTTCATATTGCTTACTTGATTGAAAAGGACGTTTAAAAGCACGCAATGCAGGCTATGGTTCACAAGCTCAAAAGGTGTTGAGGGTTTCAAAGACTTAGGATCAACATCAACTATTCATCAATCTCTTTTCCTCTTGTTGTCTTTATAGAGAGAGTGACATATAACCTTGTTAATCTCAAAGATCAAAATTCTCTTAACATAGGTCATAATGCAAATCCAACTTTTTCTTTGATGAATAACCAATCTAATCTTTTTGAAGACACTAGAGGCTTTATCCTAGACACACCAAAAGACATGAGACTCGATTTTTTTGTTTTTACTTTTGGCATTTGCTATGTCTTTTTTCAATTGAAACTTCTTTTGCCCTTCTTAGAATTGATAGGCATTCTAATTCCTTTCCACTTTTTTTTTTTAGCTTTCTTCAAAGTCTATGGCTTCTTTCTTCTTCTAGCTCTTTCTCAATCATTGGACTTTTGTTCTAAGCCTTTGTTTTATCCATTGATTCTATCAATGTCTTCAAAATATCTCTTATTTGCCCCTAGTGTGGGGTGTCATCCTAGTCAGGATTTCTTTTGAAAAGAAATATTTTATCAGGCTCAAATAGGGATTGCAAGGGATATATATCTTTAGAAAGTGAAGGGATGAACAAAGATGGCCTTTTCTCATTTCAAGCTAGGTCAGTTAGAATCGATAAATTTTAATCTCGTCTAGTGTAATGATTTGGACTTGTAAGAATCATGATTCACGAGTCTATAACTACTGAATCCACTACATGTCATTATGCATACTGGTAAAATTTAGCTACATGGTGTGTGGCTCAATTTTAAGTGTGAGTTTAAAATTTGTTTGGTCGCCTCATATTGTTTATCTTGCCATTTTAACAAATATTGAGTCATTTCTGCAATCAAAACACTTTTAATGTTTTAGGATTGACTAGCCTTAATTTTGCATGTTGGAGTTTGATCAAAATATTTTGTCAAAATACCCTTTGAAAGAAGCATCTCTTGATTTCAAAACAACAGGAAGACAAAGGAAAGACATGTTTTGTTCAAGGATAAGATGTGACCCCAAAACAAAATGCAAAATAGCAAAAATCCACAACAAAATAATTGATAATTCAACAACATTCTTGGATTTACTTTTCTAGCAATATTTGTGTTTGGCCAAGCATTTTTGATCTTCTATCAATTTGAGGATGTTCTGGTGACAATATGGTTGATGACATCATCTTTCACAAACTCCACTCGCTTCTTGCTCACCATCATCCAGTCTCGATTCTTGAAATTTTTACAACTATTCAAATGAATGGCCCAAGACCCCACCATGATATTCACATCTCGTCTAGATTATACCACCTAGAAACAGTGGTTGTATGGGATTTAACGGAGTCGAAGCGATAAGTTTGGAGTCTGACAGATGCTGGTAGACAAAGTCGAGTGGCGAAGGTATGTCAATCTTAGCAAAGACATTTAAGCAGTTGATGTTATAGTGAGACATGGCTAGACCACATAAATAAGGTTTTCCACCTTCAGAGTTATCTTCCGATTCATCTCTTATCATTGTTCATGAATCCATGGCAGAACCTTCAATCTTTCCGATCATTATAGCTTGTTCAACTCTTTTAGCGATCCTCACAATCTCATGCCAATCTCTTATGCTTGTTGTGGTTGTTCGAAGATTGGTGGAAACCATTCAAGGTTGCTAGGTATCCTGGTAGCGCGCAGCACCGCCACTACCAACGCGTAGAATCACACATTGTCCCTACTAGATGAGAAAATGATGACCATGAATCTCCTCTATTTCCTCTTTGATTCCTCCTAAACGGTGCAGCAATGAGACACTTGTAGAGGGAGTTCTGCTCTGTTGAAGTTTCAGTCTTCTTCATGTTTTTCAGTCTAGGCATGTCTCTTCTCTCTACTTCTGCGTTTTAATGCTGACACTGGTAGGAGAAAAATCATAGATGATCTGAAACTACTGTATTCCTTCTTGGATTCTCCACTGGCAGATCCACAAACAGATCTCTGCAAAGAGAGTTCTGTTACATTGAAGTTTAATGTCTGCTATGTTTTTTCAGACTAGGTTTGGCTCTTCTGCTTACCACTGTGTTTTGGTGCTCCTACTAATGAGAGAAATTTTTGTTGCATATGAAACTACTACATCCATTCTTACATTCTCCACTGACAGAGCCACAAACAGATCTCTGAAGAGAGAGCTCTGCTATGTTGAAGTTCAAGGTATACTCATGTTTTTTCAAATTAACATCTTGTGCTGTAGGACAAGAATGGAGTTTGGTGACTTCAAAGAAAGTCAAACACAAAAAGCTAGCAGCTATTGGGTGTTATTGCTTGACATGAAGGCAGTGAACAACAAACAATGCAGTTGAACCAGAAAGGAGATTATCTTTCATTGATGACTGAAGGCGTTGTTGCTGTTCATGACTGAAATGAAGGAGATGTGGTGCCACTTCAGTGTTTATAGCCCCTACTGGTGCAGTGCTGAGGAGAAAAGTCAATGATGTTTTCCTTATGTGGGATATCGACTGACAGTGCTTCCACAAGAGGCTGTGCAGACATTCCCTTTCCACTCTTGAAGTTCAACACTTGTTCAAGCAGATCTAGTTTAGCTACTTCATATTTGATACTCTAAATTTCCTTTTGACAAAGAGCCTTATCAGACCCCATTCTTTATTTCCCAACTTTTCTCAGTCCAGTATAGTAGACCTCGGGTGAGGGAACCTACTTTTCATTCTGGTACATGCATGACAAATGTATGAGCATGTAATGTATATGATGAACTCGCCCTTCGAGGGGTGACATATACTCGTAACTCTTATATGATGAAACAAGAATCTTGATTCTTGCCCAAACTCTACAATGAAAATTTTCTGAGTGACGGTCATTTTGTCACCCACAAGTCTTGAGTTCAAGATGCTTCAAGAAGGATTTGCCCTAATGCAAATAATGATAGCACATACAACTAAGGACAGGTTCTATTCATTATATGAAAATTGGTAGGTTTTCTACCTGGTCTCAACAGGGTCTCATATCTGCCTAGTGACGATCTTCGTAAAGACAGTATAGGGGCGTTGCAAAAAATGGTTAAGGTACGTATACCCACCATTACCAAACAGGCACTCGGATATGAGTTAGGTGTTTCAAGCATCTGAACCCTGACCAATATTCATAGGGCAGATCGCTAGTTCCCCACCTAACCTAGAAGCTTGTGTGTGCTTTCAAAAATAAAGACATGTGATGCATGAAACAATTGTATACAATGCATGGAAAAAACATTAACAAAATAAAACAAAAGGCAAAAACTTAAACACATCAAATACACAAAGCTTAGTCCAATATTGTCAGAAACAGTACCTTCCCCAATGGAGTCGCCATTCTATCGCACGTCACCCGCGCGGCGTCGGTTGGCGATTTTTTGTTGGTTTGCTTGATTTATTCTTGGGAGTCACCACCTAGTATTTAATTGAGGTTACTAGGAAACCCGAATGTACTGGTTGTGGTTAGGGAAGGTATTAACACCCCTAACGCACCCTACCTGAGGTAAGCTGCTTCGTGGCTTTGATGTGTTAAAAAAGTTTTAAAATTTTTGTCTTTTCATCGGATATTAGAAATACAACTTACATGTAAGTTCATAATTCTTGACCGTGAGCAAATCAAAATATTAAATTCTTCTTTATTCTTTACAATTTTATTATAAAAAAATCCATAAAAACAAAAACAAACAACACATTCACTTTCACTATATTTTTTCTTTTTTCCTTTTTTCTTTTTTTCTTTTTTACATCCACACTACAAATTATAAAAATTCAAAACTAAACAAAAATTACATTAAACCATTTAAAATTTACAAAATAAACCCCCCTAAATTCAAAGTAGTGCTAGGAAGACTTCTGGCACTTCAGGAACAGTGGCAGAGCGTCCTCTCCACGCACCCCTGCCACTAGCGTCGCGTCCTATCCACGCGCCGCCGCGAAAGCAACCGGGAAACAGGGCAGTCGAGATTGGCTTCTTCACCTCTTCCTTTCTGCACCAGCGACGACGCCGTGACCTGCAAAACAACAAAAGCGCAACAACACAGTCGATTCTCTCCTTCTTAGATATGTTTCTTCCTCTTTTGGATTTGCTTCTCTCTCCTTCTTCTTCAGATGGCAGATCCGCTGTGAGGGGGAGGCCGCTGTGTTAGGCCGAGGTGGTGTGTCATTGCTGCTGGAGGGTCCGGCTCGGTCGGGCAAACTGGCCGATGATGGTGTAGAAGGATGAGCGGCGGACAAATCTGGCCGCTATGCTTGGGCTACTGTTGGAGGAAGAAGGCAGACCAATTTGGGATCTGTGGGCGCTGCTGTGCCGGGCTACTATCGGTCGGTTATGGTGGAGGCCGGCGGTGCTGAGACAGAGATATTGTTGGGAAGGCCGGTCTGTGGTTCTGGTGTTTGCTTCTCTGTCACCGGAGGTGGAAGGGTTGAGGGAAAACTGAGAGAGAAGATGAACGATGGAGAGGGGAAAGAGAGGCTGGTGCGTCTGGTTTAGGAGGCAGCGTGTGGTTCTCTGTGGGGGGAGGTTGAGAGAGGAGAGGGATGATGGAGAGGAGAGTGGCCAGGGCTGAAGGTTTAGCTCCCGGGTTCTATCAAAAGGAAAACGAAATGTAAGGGCTGTCGGGTTGAAGGTTGAAGATGAGAAGAAAAATGGGGGAACAGTGATGGCTACCTTGGCAAAAGCAGAGGGTCAAATGAGGGGTAAGGCTGGCTGTGGTTGGCTGAGGGAGAAGAAGAAAAGGTCACTAGTTTGGTCTGTTTGGCTGGTGAGCAGGGAAGGAGAGCGAGTTGGTGGCGGCTGGAAGAGTGGGGCTGAGAGTGAGATGGCTGAAGGGGGATAAGGGAGGACCTGAAATGGCAGAGGTCCTTGGCTCTCTAGTTCTGGGAGAGCAAAAAACCAAGGACCCTGGGGGGGGACGGTGGTTTCGTTTCCAAACAAAATGAGAGCCCGGGGGGGGGGGGCTGCGACTCCTTTTGCTTCAAGAGGGTGAGCAGCGACGGCTGCCTTAAAGTGGGAGCTCGAAAGGGTGAGGTTGTTTAGGGTTTTTTATGGTTTAGGGTTTCTTTGTGATTCTTCTTAATTGTGCAAAATTGCTCCCCTCTTTTGTATGTGTTGGAAACTCCTATTTATTAGCAAAAATGTTGCTAGGTCCCCAAACTTGATCCCTTAACTTCTTTTTTTTTTGTAAATTTGATTTTTCTTATTTTTTTGTTTTTTCTTATCAACATCGACTCGAATGAAGAAAATCATTGATTTTTAAAAATAACACGTTAAAAGTCGAATGCGTTCTGAAGACCTTTGAAAATTTAAATTCTTTTGAGACGATGCTGAAAATGCTAAAAATTATGCAAATATATTAAAAAACATATTTTTTGGATTTTCGTTGTTTTTCACTTTTATTGGATTTTTTGAAATTTTTATTAAAAAGGTGGGTCAAAAATTGGGTAACAACAGATGCCCCCTCTTTACAATGCTTACAAAGCAAAACTCCTCAATGTTTTGCATAGTAAGCTTTGTAAAGAAAACTTGTCTTCTTAACTTGTTGAATGATCCACTCATCTAAAAACCTTACTTTTTTCTTTTTCTGATTTCTTTCTTTCTCTGTCTTTTTTTTTCTCCTTTTCTTTTCCGTTAACCTGAGGTCCCGTCTGGCAACCTCCTTTAACCAAAACCAAAGAATGTGTGTAGCTCGGTCAACCTGAAATCCCACCTGGCGATTCCCTTTAACCAAAGCCACCTGAGATCCCATCAGGCAACCTCTTTTAACCAAAACCAAAGAATGTGTGTAGCTTGGTCAACCTAAAATCCCATCTGGCGATTCCCTTTAACCAAAGCTACTTGAGATCCCTTCTGGCAACCTCCTTTAACCAAAACCAAAGAGAATGTGTAGCTCGGTCAACCTGAAATCCCATCTGGTGATTCCCTTTAACCAAAGCTACTTGAGATCCCTTCTGGCGACCTCTTTTAACCAAAATCAAAGAGAACGTGTAGCTCGGTCAACCTGAAATCCCATCTAGCAATTCTCTTTAACCAAAGCCACCTGAGATCCCATCTAGCGACCTCTTTTAACCAAAACCAAAGAATGTGTGTAGCTCGGTCAACCTGAAATCCCATCTGGCGATTCCCTTTAACCAAAGCTACCTAAGATCCCTTATGGCGACCTCCTTTAACCAAAACCAAAGAATGTGTGTAGCTCGATCAACCTGAAATCCCATCTTGCGATTCCCTTTAACCAAAGCTACTTGAGATCCCTTCGCTATTTTTGAATTTTTTGAAAATTTTATTAAAAAGGTGGGTCAAAAATTGGGTAATAACACCATTATTTGAAGCTAATCATTAACGCAACTCGGCCATCCATCTAGGATGCCATTAGCCGAAGCTAATCATTAACGCGATCTGGCCATTCGTCTAGGATGCCATTAGCCGAAGCTAATCATCATTATAGCCCGACCATCCATCTCAGATGCCGTTAGGTGAAGCTAATCACCAGCTCAAGCAACATTTCATAGTCGTTTCAACATTCATCAAGAATTCATTCAAACATTTCATCGTCGTTTCATCATTCATCAAGAATTCAATCAACATTTCATCATCGTTCCAAAATTCATCAAGAAGTTGATCAACATTTCATAGTCGGTTTAACATTCACCACAATACAATAATATATCATCCACAAGTAAATCATTTCAGAACATTAACATTATACAAGAAAAAGGTGGAAACCACCTACCTGTTCTTCCTGTAGGGTGTCCCTGCCCAGTCGCACCACCTAATACATCAATGGTCACAAATAAGCTCATCTGCATTTTGAAATCACATGACTCATTACCATACATATTTCAAGAATCCACATGTTCAAATTCAAGTGTTCCACATATTACACAATCACACAATGCAAACATTTTAGTCACTAGACCAATTCAGATACATATATCTGCTGCAGAAATTAGTTAGCGAAAACTGGTTCGCTAGTGACATAGATTTGCCACTGAACTAATTCGCTGGAACACGGAATCGTCAGCGAAACTGGTTTGCTGGTGACACAGATTGTCAGCGAAACTGGTTTGCTGGAACACAGAATCGTTAGTGAAACTGGTTCGCTTGTGACACAATAATTCGATAGTTAAAACTATTTCGCTGCTAATACCATAATTCAGCAGCGAAACCGATCATTATTGGCACCACAATTCGGCAGCGAAAAGTGATTCGCTGTCGGCACCACAATTCGGCATAAAAAACTGATTCGCTGCTGACAACACAATTTAGTAGCGGAATCTGGTTTGCTGCTGACACAGAAATCATCAATGCACACGCCCCACTATTGATATAGAAATCGTTGATGAAAACTGAGTCGCTGCCGACCCAGAAATCATCACCGCAATCCATGTCGCTGCCAATTCAGTAATCGTTAGCGACTTTTGAGTCATTTTTGGTTTTACTCTTCATGGCCGAAACATAGTTGCCCCATTTTATTCAATCTTTCTCATGCATTTTATCAAGTCTAACACAAACATATTCCGAACAACATGACATGATCATACATTTAAACATTTGATTTCAAATTAAACAAGTTCATCCATTATATAGGCAAAAATCAAGGCATTAACATGGTGTGGTTTCCACTTCAGGTTCAACATGCCTCTAAGGCTTAACAACAACACAATTCTGCACATTTACTATCATTTCAACACATTTTTGCGTAACTTCATCCACCACATATGCATAATTTATGTCATTAACACAAGTATAATCACAACAATCATGTTGCAACCATATTCTCATTCACTTAAACCATATTCATGCAAGCTCATTAACCTCATAATAAAATCAAAGCATTAACATTAACAGAGATTCTATTTCAGCTCAATTATCATCCTAAGGGTTCAACAAGATCATAACTGTAACAACCCGGCTTTTTCAAGGCCAAAATCCCTGGAATTTTTTTTTTAATCATCCGGTTTCTGGATTTTTTCACCATATCATTCTTCAAGTTTATCATTGCATTTTGTTCATTAACAAGGTAGGATAACGTAACTCAACATTCCCATAGAACAGATTCTCAATACACGTGCCCATAATATTATATTTTCGTACTCATAGGTTTAGATTACATCATATCGACATACCCATAAATTCACATTCTTGTTCTAATCTCATTATCATCACGAGTTCATACAAAAGTATCAAACAACAAGTTACACATCTAGTACTTTTGTTATCCTGACCTTATGTAATTTCACAACACGACATCCTCATTATATGAATGCCTCATATGTATGTTCATACACATCATATCAACTTATTCGTACATTTATATCCGTGTTCCATTTCAATTTTTCATTACTAGTCTTTACAAAAGGTGTTAGACGACTAACTGAGTGATTAACATGTCCGTTCATGCAGAACTCATATCACCCATATCATGCAAATATATAGTTCTTTTCAAAACATGTGAGCCGCAAAATGAATTTCCTTACGCACCATATTGGTATGATGTCCCTGTTACAACACAAGGTAATTTCAAGCATTATAGGCAACTTAAGAAAACATAAAAAAGCAATATTATCATTACATTTCATTAATGGACCAAAAGAACATAATTCTTTCATTTCTCCTTACTTATGTAAATACCACCATTAATAATTCGTCAATTACCGAGGCTAATTACAATACTCAAACCCGATCATTCATCTTGAATACCTTTAGCTGAACTAATGTTATTCTCAGTTTAGAGCATAATAATCGTAGTTCTTTCATATACTTAGTATATACAAAATGTAGTATACATGAACGCATCAGTTCTTAAAACTATCTCATAACACTCAAATCCAACTATTCTCTTAGGATGCCATTAGCCGAAGCCAATCATTTATTCATCCTGGTCATCCACTTAGGATACCATTAGCCAAAGCTAATCATTTGTTCTTCTTGGTCATCTGCTTTGGATGCCATTAGCCAGAGCTAATCAATCATTTATCCCGGTCATTCATTTGGATGTTGTTAGCCAAAGCTAATCATTTGTTCATCTTGGTCATCTGCTTTGGATGCCATTAGTCATAGCTAATCATTTGCTCATCCCGGTCATCCATTTAGGATACCATTAGCCGAAGCTAATCATTTATTCATCCTGGTCATCCACTTATGATGCCATTAGTCGAAGCTAATCATTTATTAATCCTAGTCACCCCCTTAGGATGCCAATAGCCGAAGCTAATCAATCATTTGTCCCTGTCATCCATTCAGATGCCATTAGCCAGAGTTAATCAATCATTTGTGCCGGTCATCTATTTGGATGTCATTAGCCGAAGCTAATCATTAACCAATCAAACGTTCCAGAGGTGGTTTATAAACTCACCATAACATGGTAATATCATTTGAATTGCTCATTCAAATGATTCATAACAACTTGACATTCCCCGCAACATAATATCAAACCCTTCGTGATACTCGTATAGGCGATCCGTAATAGTGTAATGTTTAGTAAACACGATAATAGATCATTTGTAATACACAAACAAAACATTCCATAACAGTTTAGCATTGAGTAACACAACAGTACACCCTTCGTATTACTCATCCAACCATCCATGACAATTAATGTTCAATACAATACAACAACAGATCCCTCGTAATACTCATACAACGATCCGTGATAATTAATATTCAGTATAATACAATGGTAGATCTTTCGTAATACTCATACAACCATGCATGATAATTTCATTTAATATAATACAACGGTAGATCCTTCATAATACTCATACAATCATTCGTCACAATTACATTCAATAAAATACAATAGTAGATCCTTCGTAATATTCATACAATCATTCGTCACAATTACATTCAATAAAATACAACAGTAGATCCTCCGTAATACTTATACTACCATTCATCAGCAGCCCAAATTCATAATAGC
>Ga0307510_10009612_pt1 | contig 11526 bp, 8 predicted proteins | sample 12_EM_MG_FD_207224 | JGI IMG/M metagenome (GOLD analysis project Ga0307510, IMG submission 207224) | Populus trichocarpa ectomycorrhiza microbial communities from riparian zone in the Pacific Northwest, United States - 12_EM | ecosystem: Host-associated > Plants > Roots > Unclassified | place... | reverse complement strand
TTGGGCGGGCCGTGCCCCCCCCCCCCCGGCCCCCCCCCCCCCTCCCCCATATTATGTTTTTATCGCTCGAATAATTCTAGAGAAAAAAACCTTTAGAATACCATGGGTTTGGCGGTCAGCACTTTCGGATACCATCCACCGGGAAATATACCATCGATAAAGTGAAACCATTGCATGGAACCATCACTCTCTTCTGCCGCCGTTAAATAGCAAAGAAAGATTAACAAATAAAGTGGAAAATGAGTCAGCAGTCAATGTCTTATATTTATTTTTCCACACTCAGAATGGTTTTCTGTGGGATAGTTTTTTAAGCCAAGAATCCCTAGAAAATGGTTGAAAAGGTAATTGTAAGGAGGTTCTAGAAAAATACTCGGAGGGTTGAAGTAATTCTTTACATTTTTCTGTCACTTTTTTCAATTTCTTTACATTGCCTAAGGGATAAAAAGATACCGGTATGCTAGAATGTGCAATGACTTTGTCGTTCGTTGCAATGGGGGTTCCCCATGTGAAGGGTTCACTTTCTCGAAGGTATATTTCCCAGTCGATTTCAATAATCTTTATTACTAGGTAAAAGGACCGTGCCAATCCAGGCTTTGATCCCCACGGCAGTACATTACCGGTCGATGGTATCCGAAAGAATTGACAGCCAAGCGCATGGTATTCTAAAGGTTTTCTCAATAATCCTAAAGGCCCGGTTACCTAGGGACCGCCGTGGGTACCGACCTTGGAGCCTGTGGAGGGGGTAGAGAGCCGGAGGTGTGCAGGGGTGTGGGCACAAGTAGATCGTGTTTACCTTCTATTGTGTGCCGTCTCGATTCCTGTGGAATTCCATACTCACCTCCGGGGTAAAGTCACGCTTTGGTCTGGCAACAAGAATTTATGACCGTTTAGGAAATGGGCAAACACCTTTGAATAGTTCATCGGAAATGGTGCCGGTTGAGATACTACCGTCTAGTTTTATCACTCGAACTAGTGTGTTGTGTGAACAGGCCCTAAGATGGGGAAAAAAAAATTGCCATTGTATAAAAAATCACGAATCACAATCCAATTGCTCTCCAATTCGTTGCCTTCTAAAATTCGGATTCTACCTTGATGTTGAGAGACATGTTGGAAATTAGTTAATTCTGCTCGGCATGCTTTAGCTGTGGTTTGGTTTGATTGATGAAATGGAGGAAGCGCGGAAAGGTGTTTTTGTTGATAGTGGGAACAAGCACGGGCTGTTAAAGGAACGAGCGAGGGCTATGGAAGTGAGGGCGGGACAATAGTCGGGCACTGAAGTAAAAGCGCAAGAGAGGGTGAGTTTTTGTGATGCATTTCCTTTGTTAATAGATTACACAGAATCTTTCCTTCTATTGATTCTGTTTGAGATGTAGAACGTGGGAGGGAGAAGGGGGAGATGTATGGCGATGGATAGAAGGATCAGAACTTGGTTATGTTTTTGATATAATATGCTACTGCCCTTCCGACTAGTTTAGCAAGAAACCAAGTTTTCAAAGCCGAACGAGTGTATTGGAAATGGCTAAGTAAGACAAGAAAGGAAAACAAAGAAAACCCGAAAAGAACCACGCCGAAAGAAGAGCCCCTATTGCCTGCGTCTTGGAGGCTGATTACCTACTTCCGCTGTCGGAGACCTTGGCGAAGTTGCCGCTGCTCTTGACGTGGGAGGTCGTTACCGCCGATGTGTCCCGAGGTGACAATGAGGGCGCATGGAGGATCGGTAGGGGCGGTGGGTGGGCAATAAAGGACGCGAGCTGTAGGAAGCATGGTGAGCTTGAGGTTGGGGGGGGGGAAGCTTTTTTTTATTTTTAAATTTTTTTTTATCATCATGTATTCGTTGATTAAGGTACAAGAAACAGTGTGGAGCGCTAGCTATGACCGAAACAAAACCTGTAAACAATCCAATGACCCACTTCACCCCTCATGGGAAAAATCAAACCTCTCTAACCCAGAGCCCATCCTCCCCCCTCATAGCACCTAAGACGAAAGCAAGACGGAGCAATACTGTTAGGCATATGAGAAAAGCGTAGCTTTTCCACCTATTTTTGTGTACCCTGGGGTTACCCTACCTTCACCCGGTGAAGCTAACACCCCCCTCTGGCCCTGGCGTTGGGACGGCGCGACAACACCTGACGGCGTCGCAGTTGCGTCCCAACACCAAAGGACACTATCTTTGGAACCTATCTCATAACACCGTATGCGTTGCGGCCGTCTGTCCGACCGGATGCTGTTCGCAGGATATATGAGAGGGGACCTTTGGCGAGCTTATGCAAGTGTCCTGGGCGAGATCGGTCAACGTCGCATAAGGTTACAGACATAGCGGAACGGCACAGGAAACTAGGTCACTAAAGTAACGGGACGTTTTCGTCGTGTCTACTCTAGAATGAAATAAGAGTATGACCGCACCCACACCAATGGTATAATACCATATAGGATCATTCGGTAAGGAAAGACTATGAGGGAATTGTACCATTGGTACGATCTCGACTGAGAGTCTGACCAAAGCCTAAGCGCAGGAAGCAAGAGTGATATCTGCTACTGCGATAGGTCCGATTTCAAAGTTGGCCACTTCATTCGTCCAATGATGAGGACACTGTCTAGCATGCAGACAAGTTTCAGTTCCTCCTGACAGAAGAAGGATTGTGAACTCTGACTGGAACGTGGTGCCACACCAGACAAATCAAGAGCTCTCCAGTCCGGAAGTCAATGGTGGGGCGATATTATTCAGGGTCAAAAGGTGTTCGCACTAGAAGAAATGTTCGAAATGGTTAGCAGGTACTTAGTTAGTATGGTAGTTACTTGAAGGCCGCGCACTCTATCGACGCGGAATATAAATATCGAAGTGCCTCTCGAGCTTTACTGAAATCATGACGCTACGGAGAAGAGCCCTTATCAATATAAGAAGTTATTACAAGAAAAATCTTTATCACTATTTTTACGCACGTTTATATTGAGCCTTCCTAGACACAACTCCGTCTACGATAAAAGTATCCTGGTCTTACCCATCTCGCTTGTTCTTAGAGATCTGGTACCACCTAACAAATACCTTCCTCCAGACACGTAAGGAAAGACAAGTATAGAAAACAAACCAGGGAAAGACAGAAACCCTTCGGCGGGCCCTCCAAAACAAAAGAAAGGATGCTTACGGCACCAGGTGCCGACGGAAAGGGAAGATAAAACTACTGTTGCTGGATGCCTAAGGGAATTCCCCGAACCTATCGGCTTAGGGGCAAGGCCTTGTCACGGGCGCACTGCCTGGAAAATCGGCGACGATTCGGACTTTAGCATGGGCCAAGGAGGTAGTGCTATACCATGACACAGCGTAACCTAACGCGAGGTTTGCGACCGTAGAGTAAATCGCAGGAGCGGGAGGAGGACGAGGGCAGTCACCCAGCGAGGAAAGCCACTCAGCAGTGGAGGTGCCAGCTATCGTGAGGGGCAGTAGGGTGCCAGCCAAGGAGGCAGATAAGGTGCCAGCTAAAGAAGGATGTAGCAGTACGGTGCAAGCAGATCTGACGCGTGGGAAGCGGGAGGAGGAAGGCTCGCCAAACAACGGAGAAGTACGAACACGGAGGACGGAGACGGGGTCACAGTTTTTTGAATGCCGACCGTACCGATCCTGCACCTCAGGAGAGAGTGCAATACCAGAGAGCAGGGCCACCAGGGCAACTACTTCACCGATAGACCGAAACTAGCAACCGAGTGTTGACGGAGGAAGGAGGGTTGCCGACCGTGCAAAACCCTGAGCGAGATGCGTCGCGAAGTGCGGGGTAAAGGGTAGGAACGTCAACGCGAGGGTGCTCAACGAAGACAGAACGGAACCAGAAAGGAATCCATAACCCCAGGGAGGGGAGGCCAAAGGCCCCAGAGATAGTAGAGGGATGAAGGCGTGATAATCCCCCGAGCAGTTGCCACGGGCGGGGAAGATCAGAGGCGGAGGACACTCTCACGATGATTTCCCATGGTGTTGAGATTTCAATCGCTGGAGGTGGAGCGGACGAGAAAGATGTCGGGGGGGAAGCTGAAGGGTGGTTTATGTAATCGGGTCCACGGACCCGGTGTCCTTGAGCTATGACCTTGCCCTGGCCAGGCAACCGGCTACCGGTATATCGTACCCTATTCCACCAACCTCCGAGACATTACTTTTTATCCGGACCGAATCCCCTATGCACTGTTTAGCTGGCAATTGGGTTTTCCGACCCGTCTTGAATAAGAGACGATGTTGCGGACTATTCATCCCAGCTTCTACTCGGTGCCGTATATTTGACTAATTCAAATAAAACAACGATGACTCCTGCCCAAGTACTTTACTAAAGGTCACATGACCTCTCTTCTCCCCACTTGCAGTTTCGCGCGGGGGGATCCTAAATTTACATACCATAAGAACTCGAATAAACGATCCTTGTGCTAGGTAGTCCGAAATTTCCACCGTGGAAAAGGGGCGTAAAACACACCAAAAATCTGCCCGGGGAGACTGAAAAAGAGAAAAAAACGCCAGAAGATACTAAGAGAGGCAAGTCCAACGTCCTAGTACAAGGATCGTTTATTCGAGTTCCTACGGTGGTCTATGCCTAGATTCCAGGGCCGGTAAACGAGCGGTCCTGTTCTATCGGAAGACAGCTAATAAATAGTGTAATGGTTGAAGGATCGAACTAGACTAGGGCTAGTATATTGTAGGTATTATCGGAAACTTTTATTCACTCGTCTTCAAACTAGCCTAAACATGAGTATAATATATAATGATGAAACCGCTTTAATCATTCCATCGCTTCCCACACCAGCCAATTTCTCCCCATGTATGACCCCATTTGCCAGCGGACTTCCGTAATAATAATAAAGACCTGACCATAAAGCCTTCCGTCAATTCTTTCGACTCCACGACAAATGAAATTACTGAAGGTAGTTTCGATCCTTGTCCGTCGGCCACGGCAATCATCCGCCTTCATCTTTTCTGTCATCTATCCGCTTCCCACTACTCTGACGTGTTCCACCGGCTAGTGCTGAGATAGTAAACACCCATATCGCTAAGAACCAGGCAAGACGATTTTGTGCGAGGAGAGGATAACAAAGATATCTAAGATATCGAGTCTATTCAATCGGAAAAAATAGAAATGTGCCGCCTCGCTGCCACGTTGTTTGGTGTTTTTGCTTCGCTTACCACTACTAAAGGCCTTTCTTGGAAACCCTTGTAAGGTGACATCTTACCTGGTGCCTGCATTCGCCGATGATTTTTTCTGCCGTTGTCAGCGAACAGAGATCCCCTTCCCCCTCTCGTGCGTGCGGTACCGCATCAGCGGAGCGGCTGTGCATCTCGTAGTAAAAGTTGTCATCCTACTTTTTGGTGTTCTATGTTTAGATTTGCGATCTATGGTGTGCCTAGGGTCTTGGCGGAGGCATTGCTGACTGAACACTGTGGTGTGTGGCAACGAGTTTATAGCTTCAGCTGACTTGAATCGATACCTGCTTACAAGAAATGCCCGAGAAACACTCTTACCGCTGTGCAACCGGGCTTCGCTGGGATTAGGCTATGTGCCGTATCCCCTTTCGATAGGCTCGGCAGCCAACCTCGTGTCTCTTGCAGATCTGCGGACAAACGTCTGACCCGAGCTGCGTTGAGTGGCTAAATTATTCCTTTTTTCAACCCATCAGTTATCATGCGCGGCCGGTTACAAGGGTTGGAACCTATTACAATGAAGAGAGAGGGACAAGTTTGGCTAGTTAACATAATAAATAATTCGTAACTTCTCGCGGTACTTTGTCTCCTGATGGATGCAGACTTCTGGGAGCCGCATCTTACGCCCGGACCATCAACTGAAATAGAGCTGTTGTGCATATGACAAGAAGCTTGGCAAGAGACTCTATCTTCTTTACTGGGACTGTGAGTTCTAAGTGAGACTTGATTTGGGCGTGCTGGGATTCCGCGCCGGAGGTCTGTACACGCGTGGTTGTGGTAGTTGGTGCTTTGTCTGTTTTATTCCTAATGCAAAGATTTCTTTTTGGCGATGGTTCCGTTGCACGAAAACTCATGCACTTTTGTCCTCCGGGTACAAAACTTAGCTGAGCACTGCCCCTACAACCGGCGGGCATACGGTATTGCATTGTCATTGGACATGGTTGACAACCAACCAAGCAACAGAAACCGCAGCCATGACAACTGCGGTCCCCCACCAACCCCACTATCGTGAGAACTATAAATTTTTTAATTTTCTTTTTGATATAGTTTCCTATAATAGCAGAGCACGTAGTAAAAATCGATCTGGAGAAATTTCCTCAGGTGATATTGGAAGTGTGCGGTGATGATGGAGAGGGTTGCCTTGGAATGATCGTTGGTGCATGGTTAATTTTGTCCACGAACCATAGGAACCCGCTCCAGGCGCCGAAGCACCCTTTCGGAGCCACATCTAGATTGCCTGGATGCCGCTCTCTGATCGCGGGAAATGTATTATTCTATTTTGACATTCAGCGAAAGTCAGCACCGTTTTGTTGTTCCCGGGGTTTAGATTACCCGTCCTCAGCGCTTCCGGGATGCTATGCCGCTGACTAACTTCTATTATGCTCTCGCTTCTAGCACTACCAAGGGCAGCCCTGGGAGGTGATATTCGAATCAGCTTTCCACTACCGATAGACCCTTTCGCTGGCGGTGGTAGCTAGGCTTGAGAATTTGTTGTGTTATGAATTTCCATTAGTTTCTTGGATCCATCCACAGATCCTCTAGGAGATCGACACATATTGCTTCTGTAGAGGTAGGTAGGTTGTAAAAACGCCGGGCTTAGTGACAGCGAGTAAAGACGTGCCAGCCTACGGTTTTGCTACTTGCAAATCCTAGATCACCAAAACGGCCAACCGCTGTCGTGTAGCTCTGGGGAATAGGAATTTCCCGTACTTAATAATAGACTAGTAGAGGTAAGCAACGATGGTTGGTCAGAAGAGGAGCTGAATCTTGGGAGGATTCGCCTCTGCGGGGGGATTCCATATACTCCGCGCATTTTACAGCAGATTATTCACTTTTTTATGACGCGCTGCTACTTTTAGAGTTGTCAGCCTGAACAAAGAGTACTGGGAGGGGTCTTCAGCCCGCCCCCCTTCCATGCCACGATTATTCATTGCTGTCAGGGCCCGGGTTGCCTGGGTTTAAAAGCAAGCCTCAATCCCCCTTCAGATACCTTTAATTTTCCCATACTTGCAAGTTCCCCAGAGCGAAGTGACCGACTTGAGACAATGTGGAAACTACAGGTGATAGTGTTGATGCTTCTTGGTCTTGCTGAGGCGGCGGTACGTCCGAGGCCAGTTTTTCATTATCGGAAGCGAGCAGATGTTGGTGGGGGATCGTTCGATTTTCAGGCAGCTTTTAAGGCAGCCAATGTGTTAGCTGAAACAGTCAAGGTGAGTGACCTCCCCCTCGTCTTCTCCTCACTCTCTAGATCTAATACCTGTTGCATACGTGCTCCTACAGCTCCCTCTTGACCACTTTGGGAGATATCCTGGAACATACCAGAATAGGTATTGGGTGCTTCATGAGTTCTACAAGCCCGGGAGTCCAGTCTTCGGTTTGTGTCCGTGATCGTGTGGCGCTTAATGCTAGGCTAACGGATATCAAGTATATGACGGTGGAGAAAGCGACGCGGAACCCATTGCTCAGTCTAGGCTTGTCAACAAGACTTCGTCCTTTCGCCAAATGGTCCAAGAGTTCAATGGGATCGGGATTGTTTGGGAACATAGGCAAGTGTTTTACAATTCCAAACTGTTTGATGTGTGGCAATGGCTAATGGAATAATTTTGCAGATACTATGGAACCTCATTACCCGCTAACCTATCTCTTGACTCTGCAGAGGGGTTCCGGTGGCTGACCACTGCCCAAGCCCTTGCAGATATCCCGGTAACTAAGTTTGTTGATCTCACCAATGGCTTTCACTAACTGAGGGCTAGGCGTTTGCCAATAACTTCACGCTTCGCAACTACTCCAGAACAGACTTGACACCAGCCTCAACACCGTGGGTGTTCGTCGGGGGCAGCTATCCTGGTATACGGGCAGCACTTGTTCGGGAGAAGTACCCCGAGACAATATTTGCCTCGCTTTCCTCATCCGCACCGGTCCATGCTCAGATCGATATGTCGGTATATTGGGAGCAGGTATATCGTGGGCTCAATGCTATGGGGTTCAAAAATTGCAGCAAGGACCTTGTTGCGGTGACGAAGTATATCGATGACCAACTTGCTAGAGAAAACACCGCAGCGGCATTAAAGAAACAATATTTGGGAGCTGGCGCGGATAATAACACCGATGAGAACTTTGCGATTTCCCTAAAAACCCTATATAACGGTTGGCAGGATACTCTGATTGAGGGAAGTCCAGGTAGGGTTTAGCCTTGAAGATTGGGGATCCCATGATCAAGATTTAGTTCGCTAAGTATGGATAACAGGTCTGAGATCATTCTGCGATTGGATTTCTACGGATCCTGAGACCGGAGACGTCTCTGGGCAAGAAGGTTGGGCCAAGAAAAAAGGAGCAAAATTTACCTCTGATCGTTGGGCTACATGGGAGCCATTCGGAGTACTTGTTAGTCACCCAATCTGACACTAAAGTTGAAGCTCGAATACTCACCGCCTGCTTAGATTAATGAAAAATTGAATACCAGTTGTGCAGGATATTATGGAAACAGTACATCAGGAACACCAGACTGCCGACTCGATGGTTCAGGTTTAGATACAGACCTGAACTCAATATCATGGATGTATCAATATTGTACTGAATGGGGTAGGAATCCTGTACCTGCCAGATAGGAAGCCTTATCTAACGAACTGACCAGGGTTCTTCCAATCGGCTAATCTTGGGCCAAATCAAATCGTATCATCTTATTACAGTGCCCAACTTGTGCAAGACAGCTGTCACCAGCTATTCCCGGATGGACTTTCCAGCGGCCTGATGCCCGAGCAGCCGGACGTGGACAAGACTAATCGGGAATTCGGTGATTGGAACCTTCGACCTTCGAACGTGTTTAACACAGGTATTACTCAAGCCCCTTGACTTATTAATCGTGGGCTAACCATACATCAGGAGGTGAATTCGACCCATGGGTGACCTTATCGCTATTGTCCGAGGAGCCTTGGGCGCCAAAAGGTGTCAAAGTGACACAGAATATTCCGGAGGAGGGGGTTTCAACGAGTAAGGCGGAGGTGTTCGGATACCTCCTCAAGGGCGCAGGCCACTGCTTCGATTTGGGCGAGACTTGGCCGGAGGGTGCGAAAGTGAGGAAGATTTTCACCACAGCCCTGAGGAAATGGTTGAAGAACTTTAAGAAGGCATATTGATTGATTGGGATGTTGAATTTAGACGTATGACGTGAGAAGGGTTAGTTTGATTTACTCTAGGCAGCAATATAAAATAGTTAGGCATTTCGATCTTGTTAAAAGTACCAGTTCCAGAAAGAGGAATTAATGTGATTCGCATGTGAATGGTACGATGCGAAAACCTCTATCGATTGTGTTCATGCAACTCCGGACTTCGTTGTAGTATGATAGTACCAATCCTTTCAAGGGAAGGTCGCGTCTAGACAGCCACCTCTGGATGTAGGTTTTAGTGGTTGAGGAAAATGTGCTAATGTAGCCCAACGTCGAACGCTACCGGTATGACGGTCGCATGGGTATGATAAGAAAAATTTGGTTGGGCTGAGATAAGGCACGTGACCGCTATATCTATCTGCCGCTTACAACAAGAGTCTCTTATGGCACTAACCAATTTAATTTATTACTCCAATGGATACTACTACGAAAGCTCTTGGGTACCGATCGCGGAACAATTCTAGTGAGGTCTATGAACTTCGGTGACCCACACTGCAAGATAATGTTTCGGTGGAATCTATCATTCGAGCACTATCCGTAGTGATATTGTCTTGGGCTTTAGGTTGTGGTATCGAAGCCTTTCGACCCAATTTGGCCGAAATTCTCCCACTACTATACATACCTATCATAGCTACTCCATATAAGTTCCCGTAAAAAAAAACTCGAATAATTGAACCGTGTGCTAACACTGCTATGAAGTCCGGAATTTCCTTCTCTGGAACGGGGGCAAAAACACAGAAAAAACACAGCCACTTTCCCCCTTCCGAGACGAGAAACTTTTTTTTTCTTGACCCTACCGAGAGGAAAGCCCAACGACATAGCACACGGTTCAATTATTCAAGTTTCTACGGTATTGTTACTACGGTCACAAGTGGGGGTCACGACATTTCCTGTGACCCACAGAGGGTACCTACCAAACAAATTTAACACCGGCTTACTCCAAGCAAATCATAATGATTTATTCAGTAAAAGGGATTCTGATAGTCTTCACGAGTAGCGCGCTGGAGGTTCTCCAGTGATTCCTATCTGATGTTTCGCCATAAGCTGGGTTTCCAACACCGACACCGGCATACTTCTCTTTTTTCGCGATTCGAGTGATACTCCTCGACAAGGTTTTTACTAACTCAGTTACCCCGCCCACCATAAAAACCCCTTCCGAGGATGCCAAGACCCATAGAATATAGAGCGGTTTTCCCGGGCATGTCCAAAAATTCGAAAGCTTTTACCCACTAATACGATAGAACCTGGTACAGTCGCAGCCCTGCTCTCAACGAAACTGGGTAGGGCCGTCGGGGGTCAATTACGAGTAATCCTTTGTAACCCTAACCTTAATGATTTACAATTTTTCTCGCCAAAGGCCCTGGTTCGTCACACGCCCAGTTTCATCGCTGCTACTGTGGAGACTGTAATCGCTCACTACATACCGGCACTCCCGGGACATGCCTGGGTTGCCGGTATTCTGGTAACCTCGCGAGATGCTAGCCCCGGCGTCTTCAAATTAGGCTATGCGTGGTTGAGAGTACCCTGGGGTCCTTGTCTCTGCGTCGCCGGAGGGATTTTAAATATAAACAGACTTGACTCTGCTGAAAGGTTCTCCATCCACAGCACCGTCCACACTCTCTTCCATTTTCGCTCAACATCTCCATCCTTCCATACAACTCCTTCGAACTGTCCCGGAAGCTTTATTCCCCTGTTCCGTTTTCCTGGTTTCGTCCTCTTACACCGTTTCCTCCATTTTCTGCAATCCTTTACTGCCCTGACCCAGCCCCATTTTTTTTCTTAATCATCACGGTGCGACACTGATCTGTTCCAACCACAATCAAACCCTAATTCCAAACTTCCGGTATTCCCTAGTGCGGATTCCCAAAACATCCAAGCCTTGCAGCTATTATATGATATAACTAACTCCTGAACTAAGCACACTACAGCCCTCTTGATACCATACTTCTCCATGCTGCAACCACCTCCCAATGAATGTAAACAGGGTTCTCAATGGTCGGCCGAGGACCGGCTCGGACCAGCTAGACCTAGTCAAAGTCTAGTCTAGTCCAATAGTAGAAATTAGACTGACCAGGCAGTCATGGTTGCTGGAACTGACCGGACCGGGCTCAGTCAGACCGGGCGGACCAGGCAAAAAACGAGTGATAAGGGGTGCGTCGGCTGGTGGCTTATCCGCGAAAATTGCGGCTG
>Ga0307510_10009611_pt1 | contig 11526 bp, 10 predicted proteins | sample 12_EM_MG_FD_207224 | JGI IMG/M metagenome (GOLD analysis project Ga0307510, IMG submission 207224) | Populus trichocarpa ectomycorrhiza microbial communities from riparian zone in the Pacific Northwest, United States - 12_EM | ecosystem: Host-associated > Plants > Roots > Unclassified | place... | reverse complement strand
CTCGTCGGCGCCGTGCGACTGCTCCAGAGAAGCACTCTCGATCCGTGTCCGCAAAGACCCCTTTTACTAGTTGTGGTCGCATGTGGGTGAAAGGTGAACTGTGTGACGTGGCTCTCAAATCCCAGGTCAGAGGGTGTTTGGGGCGCGTACATGTCATGCCTAAACACTACTAATCCAAGTAGTTCGTGACATGGGTCATGTGGGGTGCTTCACCACCTCTGTGACGGTCGGCGCACGGCGCCTCACACAGGGGGTCCGTCGAACGTGACCGGCGTCTCGAACGCGGCCCGTCGCGTGGCCCGGCGCAGCGCCTTGAGGAGCGCGGGCCCGAGGGTGAGCGTGAGTACGACGGTCACCAGGGCGCGGCCGAGGTCCCACCCCAGGGAGGTCGCCAGGCAGTAGGCGACGAAACGGGCCAGGTTCGCGGGCACCGCGGCCCGCGGGTCGAAGGCCACGGACGAGGCGAGCGCCCCCATGAAGGGCCACCCGGCCAGGTTCATCGCGGTGCCGTAGGCGAAGGCGGCGAGAAAGCCGTAGCCGGCGAGCACCGCGACTTCGCCACGGCCGCGCAGTCGCTCCCCGCCCGGCAGCAGGCCCGCGCCCATCGTGAACCAGCCCATCGCCAGCATCTGGAACGGCATCCACGGGCCGACCCCGCCGGTGAGCAGGGCCGACGCGAACATCGTGACGTTGCCGAGCACGAACCCGAAGCCGGGTCCCAGGACGCGCCCGCTGAGCACCATCAGGAAGAACATCGGCTCGATACCGGCGGTACCGGCGCCGATGGGCCGCAGGGCGGCGCCGGTCGCGGCGAGCACACCGAGCATGGCGACGGCCTTCGGGCCGAGCCCGGACTCCGAGATCGACGCGGCCGAGACGGCGACCAGCAGCACGAGCAGCCCCGCGAACAGCCAGGGGGCGTCCTGGGAGTGCGCGGCGACCTGCGAGGCGGGCGGGGCGAGGAAAGGCCAGGTGAAGGCGGCGAAGCCGGTGGTGGTGACGAGGGTGAGGGCGGCGGTGGAACGCGGGGTGAGGGGGATGGGGTGGGGGGGGGTGGACGGGGGGGTGTGGGGCTGGGGGGGGGGGCGGCGAGGCCTGCGTCGGGGTGGGTGCGTGCTCATGCCAGCGCCGCCCGGACCTCGGCAACCGTGAGCCATCGCCGCGGCGCCAGGATCTTCGTCGTCTGCGGGGCGAAGGACGGGGACGCCACGACCACCTCCGCCGTCGGGCCGTCGGCGATCACCTCACCGTCGGCGATCAGCACGACCCGGTGGGCGAGTTCGGCGGCCAGCTCCACGTCATGGGTGGCCAGGACGATCGCGTGCCCCTCGGCGGTGAGCGCCCGCAGGATCGTGACCAGGCGGGACTTGGCCGCGTAGTCGAGACCCCGGGTCGGTTCGTCCAGCAGGAGAAGGGGCGGGCGGGCCGACAGCACGATCGCCAGCGCGAGGGCGAGACGCTGGCCCTCGGAGAGGTCGCGGGGGTGGGTGTCGTCGGTCACTCCGGGGAGGAGTTCGGAGACGAGCGCACGGCACGTGCCCGGATCGGCGCCCGCGTCCGCGTCGGCGGCCGCGCACTCGGCGGCGACCGTGTCGGCGTACAGCAGGTCACGCGGTTCCTGCGGTACGAGGCCCACGCGGCGTACGAGGTCGCGGGGCGCGGTGCGGTGCGGGGCGAGGCCGCCGACCTGGACCGTTCCGGAGGTCGGAGTGACCAGCCCGACAAGGGAGTTGAGGAGCGTGGACTTGCCGGCGCCGTTACGGCCCATGAGGGCGATGGTCTCGCCGGGGGCGATGGTGAGGTCGATGCGGCGGAGAGCGTCGACCTGGTCTCGGCGGACGGAAAGGGCGTGGACTTCCGCCGCGTGCACGGGAGTTGGGGCCGCGCTCTTGCGCATGCGCCAACGGGAGCCGCTCGGACGGGGGTTGGGGAGTGACCCGGGGACGGGGGCGGTGTCGCGCGTCGGTTCGCGGTCCGTGAGCCGCTCCCGCAGCTCTCCCGCCCGTCGCCGCGCGTCCCGCACGGTGAGCGGAAGCGGCGCCCACTCGGCGAGCCGGCCCAGGTCCACCACCGGCGGGAACACGGGGGATACGGCCATCACCTCCGCCGGGGTGCCGAGGACCGGTGCCGCGCCCGGGGCCGGGAGGAGGGCGACCTGGTCGGCGTACTGGATGACGCGTTCCAGGCGGTGTTCGGCCAGGATGACGGTCGTGCCGAGATCGTGGACCAGGCGTTGGAGGACCGCGAGGACCTCCTCCGCCGCCGCCGGGTCGAGTGCCGAGGTCGGTTCGTCCAGGACCAGGACCCTGGGGTGCGGGGTGAGGACCGAGCCGATCGCGACGCGTTGCTGCTGGCCGCCGGAGAGGGTGGCGATCGGGCGGGCCCGGAGTTCGGCGAGGCCCAGGAGGTCCAGGGTCTCCTCGACCCTGCGGCGCATCACCTCGGGGGCGAGGCCCAACGACTCCATGCCATAGGCGAGTTCGTCCTCGACCATGTCCGTCACGAAGTGGGAGAGCGGATCCTGGCCCACCGTGCCCACGACATCGGCGAGTTCGCGCGGTTTGTGGGTGCGGGTGTCCCGGCCCGCGACCGTGACCCGGCCGCGCAGGGTGCCGCCGGTGAAGTGCGGGACCAGTCCGCTCACCGCGCCGAGCACCGTGGACTTGCCGACTCCCGACGGGCCGACGAGCAGCACCAGTTCGCCTTCCGGCACCTCGAAGTCAACGCCCTGGACGGCGGGTTGATCCGCCCCGTCGTACGTCACGGAGACATCCTCGAAGCGGATCACGACGGCTCCTTGGAGGGCTTGGAGGTGGAGGGAGTGGAGGAGGTGGGGAGGAACGCGGGGGCCAGGCCCAGCAGTACGGCGGCCGCCGGCCAGAGGGGGAGGGTGGGTGCGGCCAGGGGGATCACGCCCGGGGTGAGGGCGGCGGGGTCGCGGACGGCGGCGAGCGTGAGCAGCGCGGCGACCGCCACACCCGAGGCCGTGACCAGCCAGGCCCGCAGATCCCAGGGGTCCGGGCGGTACCGGGTGCGGAGCGTGCGGCGGCCACCCAGGCGCAGGCCCGCCAGCGCGGCGGCGACCCCGGCCAGCAGCAACGGGAGTCCGTATGCGGCTCCTTCGGCGGTGAGCAGTCCGTAGGTTCCGGCGCAGATGCCCAGCAGGCCGCCGAGGGTGAGGGCGGCGGTCGTCCGCCTTACGGAGGTGGAGACTTGGGCCGTGCGGCCGTAGCCGCGGGCGTCCATTGCCGCGGCCAGGGCGACCGAGCGTTCCAACGCGCCTTCCAGTACCGGGAGTCCGACCTGTAGCAGGCCGCGTAGACCCCGGTCGGGGCGGCCTCGTAGGCGGCGGGCGGCGCGTAGGCGTTGGGCGTCGGCGATGAGGTTCGGGGCGAAGGTGAGCGCCACGACCACTGCTACGCCGGTCTCGTACAGGGCGCCGGGCAGGGACTTGAGGAGGCGGGCGGGGTTCGCGAGGGCGTTCGCGGCGCCGACACAGAGGAGGAGCGTGGCCAGTTTCAGGCCGTCGTAGAACGCGAAGAGCAGTCCCTCGGCGGTGACCCTGCCGCCCAGGCGGATGCCCTGCGCCCAGTCGGGGAGCGGGAGTTCGGGGAGGGTGAGGAGGGTGTGGGTGCCGGGGATGGGGGAGCCGAGGACTATCGCGAAGGTGAGGCGGATGAGGAGTACGGCGAGGGCGAGTTTCGCGAAGGCGGTGTAGGAGCGGGACCAGGGGGTGGTTGTGCGGTGGGTTGCCACGACGTAGGCCGTGACGGTGATGAGGAGGGCCAGGAGGAGGGGGTTGGTGGTGCGGGTGGCGGCTGTGGCCAGGCCGAGGGACCAGGTCCACCAAGCGCCTGGGTGCGGGGTGTTGGTGGCGGTGCGATGGGTTGTGGGGTGGGTGCGGCGCCGTTGGGGCTGGGCGCGCAGTTCCCCGCGCCCCTTTAGGGTGCTGTCCTTAGCCATGTTTGTGCCTTCGGGCCTGCCATATTGCTGCCGCGCCCAGTAGGACGATTGCTGTGGCTCCCGCCAGCAGGCCAACCGACGGGCCGTGGTGGGTTGTTGGTGTCTGCTTCGGGGCGGCGATCTGCTCGCCGCAGCCCCGCTCCGGGTAGCTGGCGATCGCGCACAACAGGGCGTTCGTGTCGTAGCGCAGGGGTTTTGCGACCGTGGCCAGGGCCTCGGCCGTTGTCGCGTCGGGGGCGACCGTCGCGCAGGCCGTACGGAGGGTGGGCGGGGTCTCGCCGGACGGGGCGTCGGTCGGCGTGCCGAAGTCGATGACCAGGGCGATGCGCTTCTCGCCGTCTGCCGCTGGGGAGTTGGCGCAGATCGTCGCGAAGTCCGGTGCCGGGCCCCGGGGTTGTGCCGCGTCCGCCGAGTCCGCGCTCACCGCGAAGCGGAAGCCCTGGACGTCGCCGTCGTCGGGGCGGGCGGTGGAGGGGCCCTGCGTGGCGTACGTCCAGTGGGTGCCGGTGCGGTCCCAGAAGGACCAGTAGCGGTAACCGGCGGCCTGGGCGGGGCCGTTGGCGGTGAGGGCGAGCAGGAGCGCGGTGAGGAGCAGGAGGAGGCGGCGGGTCACTGTTGCTGCCCGCGCTTCCGGCCGCGGGCGATCAGGACGGAGCCTGCGATCGCGCCGAGGAGGAGGACGCCGCCTCCGACTGCCCAAGCGACCGTCAGGGAACCGTCGTTGTCGTCGGAAGCCGTCTTCTCGGCCGGGCCGGCCGTGGGCTGCCCGTCGGTCTCCTTGGGAGCCGGGCCGGTCGCGTTCAGCAGGGTGACGAGGTTCTGGCCGCCGAAGTCGTGGACGTCGGCGCCCTTCGCGGTGGTCGCGACGAAGACGAGCTGGGCGTAGGCGGCCGGACCGCCTTGCGCGGCCCACGACTTGGAGTGGGTCTCCAGCCAGTGCAGGGGCTTGGCGGTCTGGTCGTGCAGGCCGAGGGACGACAGGGCGACGATCGCGTCGGCCGTGTTGCCGTAGTCGGGCTGGGGCTTGGCGCCGGGGAGCGCGGTGGTCAAGTGGCCGCTCTTCGCCATGGACTTGGCGAGCCACGCGGCGCCGTTGTCCGCCGGCTGCTCGGGATCGTCCCCGGACTTCTCGCACGTCGCAGGCGACTCGGCGTCGTCCTGCCGGCTGCCGGTCAGCGACTCGCCCGACAGGCCGAGCACGGCCGCCGCGGTCGCGTCCGCGTTGGCCGCGAGCTTGCCCTTCTTGTCGGGCTGGTAGGCGAAGGCGCCCGCGTCCGTGCCCGCGTCGCAGGGCAGCGCGAGCTCGATCAGCGCGTCGTAGGGGGACTTGCCGTTCTTCCGGAGGTTCGGCACGGTCACCCCGGCGTCCGCGAGGGCGCCGATGACGACGGAGGTGGAGTTCGCGTCGCTTGCCCCGCCGGGGGTGTAGCCCCAGCCGCCGTCCGGGTTCTCGACGGACTTCAGCCACGCGACGGCCTTGGTGACGGCCGAGTCGCCGCGGCCGTCGTTCGCGAGTGCCTGTACGGCGGCGGCCGTGCTGTTGGTGTCGACCATGACCTTGGCGTCGCAGGCCTTGGCGGGGTCGGCGCGGAAGGCCGCGAAGGCGCCGTCGGCGCACTGCTGGCCGACCAGCCACGTCACCGCCTCGTCGGCGGGCTCCACACCCACGGCGTCCTGCGCGAGCAGGGCGAGGGACTGGCGCCAGACGCCGTCGTAGGTCGGGTCGGAGGCGCCGTAGAGCCCGGCGGGTATCGCCACGGACGGCGACGGGGACGGACCGGCGGCGCCGGCGGGTGTGGCGGCGATCACGGTGACGGTGATGCTGGCGGCCAGGGCCGCTGCGCTGCGGCGGACGTTCATGATCGGCGGGTGCCTTCCCCTAGGGGGAGCACGGCAGCGCACGGGAACACCCCCGGGCGGCTCGGCTCCGTATTCCTCGACGGTGCGTGTGAGCCGGTCACGTGCCGTGCGGGGCGGTCCGGCTCACCGGCCCTGACGGACCGGATCACGGTTGCGGGTCAGCGCCGGAATTGCACCGGCTTCCCCCGTACGGGTGTGATGACGACCCGGCCACTGTACGGCCAACCTGGGCGCCCGCTGTGTGCGGGGGTTGCCCGGACCGCCGTCCCCGATAGGTTCTGGCCATGCCAGCCACGGGGAAGCTGATCGGCTCCGGCCGTACCGCCGACGTTTACGAGATCGACGAGGCGTGGGTGCTGCGCCGCAACCGGGAGGACTGGGGGGACGCGGCGGCCGAGGGCGCGGTGATGGAACATGTGCGGGCACACGGCTATCCCGTGCCCCGGGTGCGCATGGGGGACGCTGGTGCCTCAGGTGCCTCAGGTGCCTCAGGTGCCTCAGGTGCTTCGCGCGCCTCGCGTACCTCACGCACCGATCTCGTGATGGAGCGGCTGACCGGGCCCACCATGCTGGAGGCGTTCGTCGCCGGCACGATCGACGCGGTTCAGGCCGGGACCGTACTCGCTTCTCTGCTACGGCAGTTGCACGCGATCCCCGGTCGGCGGCCCGGTACCCGGGTGCTGCACCTCGACCTCCATCCGGAGAACGTGCTCCTCACCCCGGACGGGCCCCGCGTCATCGACTGGGGTACGGCGGAGGACGGTGATCCCGGGCTGGACTGGGGGCTCTCCGCGATCATCCTGGCCCAGGTCGCCGTGGACGACGATCAGCCGGTCGCCGAACCGGCCCGCGCGATGCTCGGCTCGCTGCTCGCGGATCCTTCCGGGCTCACGGGGGAAGGGTTGACGGAAGCGCGGCGGAGGCGGGCGGTGAATCCGACGATGACTCCGCGCGAGGTCGAACTCCTCGGTACGGCCGAGGAGTTGGTGCGGTCACTGGCGGCTCCGCGGGAACCGTGAATCAACGTGAACGCGTCACCGCCGACGAGGGTGTAACGGGCCAGGGCGCCGGACGGCGTCTTCGGCTGGGTTCCGAGGACTGCGAGGCAGTGTGAGGGAACTTCGGGCACGTGGAGAAGAGGGACGGTCGCCGGCTGTCGCGGGGATCCGTCGGGGCCCGTTTCGCCGGCGGCGTCTTGCCGTGGTGGTGGCGTCGCTGGCCGTGATGGGGCTGGCGGTGTCCTGCACGGAGTCGTCCGTCCCGCAGCGCCGTCCATCCGCTGGGGCGCGTACGTCTGCCGACAGCGCGTCCGCGTCTGGTTCCGCTGCCGCGAGCGCACGAGCGGCGACCGGTGGGGACTGCGATCCGCTGCGGTCGTTGAAGCCGTCGGGTCACATGCCGACGCCGGGTGGCCGGATGCCGAGCGGTACGGCGATGGCGCGGATCGTCGCGCGCGGGCGGCTGATCGTGGGTGTGGACCAGAACACCTATCTCTTCGGCTATCGAGACTCCGACACCGGACAGCTGACCGGGCTCGACATCGACCTGGTGCGAGAGATCTCCCGTGCCCTGTTCGGGCGGCCGGACCGGGTGCAGTTCAGGACCGTGCCGTCCGCGCAACGCATCGGGATACTGCAACGCGACGAGGTCGACCTCGTCGCCCACTCCATGACGATCACCTGCGAACGCATGGAACAGGTGCTGTTCAGCAGCGACTACCTCGATTCCGGCCAGCGCGTCCTCGTCACGGACACCTCGCCGGTGAAGACCCTGGCCGATCTCGCCGGACAGAAGGTGTGCACGGCCCAGGGCACCACCTCACTGACCGAGCTGCGCCGCGCCCGCCCGGCGGTACGGCCGGTCGCCGTCGCCGACTGGACCGACTGCCTCCTCCAGCTGCAACAGGGCGACGTGGCCGCCGTGTCGACCACCGACAACGTCCTCGCCGGACTGAGCGCCCAGGACCCCGCCACCCGTATCACCGGCCCGCGCTTCACCTACGAGCCGCACGGCATAGCCGTCTCGAAGAAGACGCCGGAACTCGTCCGCTTCGTCAACGGCGTGCTCGCGCACCTGCGCGCCACGGGAGCACTCCGGGCCCTGCACGAACGGTGGTTGGGCCCGTACGGGGACTTCTATCCGCCCGCGCCGCGTTACGGGGACTGACTGCGCCGCGCTATCGCGACTTACGGCGCCGTGCGATCCCGTGGCCGATCCCGATCCCGATCCCGGACTCGATGCGGATCTGCCAGTCGGACCCGTCACGAGGTCCGCTGATCGCCAGCAGCGTTCCGGGGAGCAGGTTCAGGCTCTCGCCTCGGAGCCGTCCCGGCAGGCCGCCCTTCGTGTTGACCCAGTCCTGCCAGACGAGTTGGGGGGTGAGGGTGCGGACCGTGACCATGCCGGACCACGTGTGCCACGAGCGGGTGACGACCCGTGCGGTGACGGGCGGTCCCGTGTAGCGGAGCACTTCCCCACCCGTGCCGGTGATCCCCGCGTCGAAGGTGCGCACCGCGTCGAGCGGGGTGACACGCAGGTCCCAGCCTCCGCGACCTCCGGTCTGGAGGAGGGTCGGCCCGGGTCCGAGTCCGAGGATCCCGCCGTGCCGGGGATGGTGGTGATCGGTGAACAGGGTCACCTTGTAGCGGCGTGACTCGATGCGGACCTCCACTGCGGAATCGACTGTGGAGTCGTTCCCCGCGTCGGCCAGGGACCACAGCGCGAGCGCGGCCGGTTCTCCCGTGTGGACGAGGACTTCCGGGCCGGTCCCGCGGGTGGTGGTGCCGTCCACCGGGCGGGCCGCGGACAACGGCAGCACGCGCAGCCGCCATTCGCAGCCGACGGCGTTGCCGACCTCGACCCGGCCTGTCGTGGACCAGATGGCCGGTGTGTCGTGGCCGAACAGGAACCTGGCCCGATCGTGGTCGCCGACCTGCCAGAAGGCCTCGTCGTCAAACGCGCGCAGTCTGAGGAACAGGCTTGTGGGGTGAGCGCATTCGACCTTGGTGAACTCAAGGATCGCCGCTCCCGGCGGTTCCCGTCCGGCGAGTTCGACCGTCTGGTTCCCGATGCCCCGGCGGCAGAGGACTCCTCCCTCCTCGGGCTCGTCCTGTTCCAGCGGGGTGACGGAGATCGACCACCGCTCGGCCGTTTCGATGCGCAACCGCTGTGGTCCGGACAGGCCCACCCGGTACGTCCAGGTGCGCGGCTCCTGCGTACGGCACCGCTCGGGCTCGAAGTCCCGGACCGGTCGGGTGTCTTCGGCGCCGACCAGGGTGAAGCTTCCGAGGTGGGCGCGGTGGACCACCGTGGCCCAGCCCTGCGGTCCCCGGTAGTCGAGTTCCGATGGTCCCGTGCCCTCGGCGGCCTCGGTGAACGGGCGCACGTCGGCTGTCATCGCACCGCGCTCCCCGCTCCCGAAGTGTCGTGTCGCAGGCTAACCGGCGGCCTCCTTGAACAGAACATGGCGCCGGTGGCCGGAGTTCTCCGCACCCTTCCTGTCCGCCGAGAGGGGGGCCGGTGTCCGGATCGCGGAGGCCAGGAGGGCCAGTTTGTCGGCCGCGTCGGTGCCGGGGTCCGGGTGGTAGATGACGAGGGTCTGGCCCTGGGTGCCGTCGATGCTCAGGCGTTCGCGGTTCAACTGGAGGCCGCCGACCTGGGGGTGGGCGATGTGCTTGGGGGCGGCTTCGCAGGCCTGGACGTCGTGGCGGGCCCAGAGACGGCTGAACAGGGGGCTGGCCAGGGAGAGTTCGCCGACCAGCTCGATGAAACGGGGGTCGTCGGTGTCGGTGCCGACCGACTCGCGGAAGCCGGCGACCATGCCTCCGGCGGCGCTCTCCCAGTACGGGTACAGCGCCTGCTCGGCCGGGTCGAGGAACAGGGACCGCAGGCGATTGGCTCCCGCCGTGAAGCGGGGGGAGAGCGCGGTCGCCAGGGCGTTGGCGGCCAGGACGTCGAAGTAGCGGCCCTCCACCAGTGCGGGGAGGGGGAGCGTCGCGATGAGTTTGGTGATGCCCGGGGGGACGGTTTCCTTCCGGGGGCGGGGTCTGGCGCGGCGGCGGGGCTTGGCGGCGCCCAGGCGCAGGAGGTGGGCCGTCGCGTCGTCGTCCAGCCGCAGCACGCGGGCTATGGACTCCAGGACCTGTACGGAGGGGTTGCGGTCGCGGCCCTGTTCCAGGCGCAGGTAGTAGTCGGCGCTGATGCCGGCGAGCATCGCGACCTCTTCGCGGCGCAGACCCGGCACGCGCCGTACCCCGAAGGCGGGGATGCCCGCCTGTTCGGGGGTGACGAGTTCGCGGCGGGCGCGCACGTACTCGCCCAGCGGGTTCGGTTCCTCGGCCATCTCCGCACTGTAAGGCGGCAGGCGGGGCGCGTGCCTGGTCCTGTCACCCCCAGGGTCGGCGGGGCCCTGGTTGAGGTGTTGGGCGGGCGGGAGCGTCGTCGGTGGCCGGTCGATGGCCGCTCAGTGGCCACCCCGATGGCCGCTGAATGGCCGCTGAATGGCCGGTCGATGGCCGGTCGAGTGCGTGCTGATCAGCACGCCGGCCACCACGGCTCGGGAACCCTGGCCACCACCTCACCAAGGAGCACAGTCATGTCCACCTATCTACTGGTACACGGCGCCTGGCACAGCGGGCAGGCCTGGGAGCGGGTTGTCCCGCTGCTGACGGAGGCCGGGCACCGGGTGCTCGCGCCCTCGCTCACCGGCCACGGCGACAAGGCGGGGCTGCTCGGTCCCGAGGTCGGTCTCGACACCCACGTCGACGACGTCGTCGGGCTGATCACCGAGGAGGACCTCACGGACGTGGTCCTCGTGGGGCACAGTTACGCCGGGCTGGTCGTCTCGGGCGCGGCCAACAGGCTCCCGGACCGGATCGCCCAACTCGTCCACCTGGACGCGATGGTCCCGGTGGACGGCGAGCGCGCGACCGACATCCTGCCCGTGACCCAGGTCCTCATCGACCTCGCCGCGCGGTCCGACACCCCCTGGCGGATTCCGCCGCTGCCCGAACTCCCGCCGCCCGGTGGCCTGTTCGGGGTCACCGACCCGGCGGACGTGGCCTGGCTGCGCACGATGGTCTCCGACCAGTCGGCGCTCTGCCTCCAGCAACCCGTACGACTGGACAACCCCGCCGCGAACGCGATCCCCCGCACCCACATCCACTGCGTGGGCAGCGAACCGGAGGGCTTCGAGCGCCGGCCCGTCCCCGCGATACAGCCCAACGGCACCCCGGCGCAGGTGTGGGAGTTGGAGACCGGTCACGACTGCATGATCACCAAGCCCGCCGAACTCACCGAACTGCTCCTCAAGTTGGGCTGAACCGGACGGACCGGCCTCACACCCGCACCGGCGCCGTCACCCCCGTCGGCTGGCACAGGACGAGTGCCAGGTCGTCGGTGGGCGGCCCGCCGGTGTGGGCGAGGAGGCGGTCGTACAGGGCGTGCAGCGCCGCGTCCGGCGTCGGTTCGCCGAGGGCCGTGGCGGACTCGGTGAGCAGGGCGAACGGGGTGCCGTCGGGGGCGCGGGACTCGGTGAGGCCGTCCGTGTAGAGGAGGAGGCGGTCACCGGGCTGGAGCCGGACCCGGTACTGGTGCGGCTCCGGGTGCAGGCCCAACGGCAGGGCGGGGACCCGGGGTTCGAGGAGTTCCAGGCGCCGGCCGGAGCGCAGGGGTGCCGGGTGACCGCAGTTGACCAGCCGTACC
>Ga0307510_10009610_pt1 | contig 11526 bp, 8 predicted proteins | sample 12_EM_MG_FD_207224 | JGI IMG/M metagenome (GOLD analysis project Ga0307510, IMG submission 207224) | Populus trichocarpa ectomycorrhiza microbial communities from riparian zone in the Pacific Northwest, United States - 12_EM | ecosystem: Host-associated > Plants > Roots > Unclassified | place... | reverse complement strand
TCTGTCGGTTCGCCAGACCCACACAAGTCTAGGCTCAGTGCTTGGTCGAGCCTAGAGATGGTGGGTTTGACTCATCAAAGTAAAATATCTTTGACTGTGGTTCTGGTGGTTTGCTAAACCCACATGTCTCTAGACTTAGTGCTTGGCTGAATCTAGAGATGGTGGCTCTCGCAGTTTGCCAGACCCATGCATGTGTGGGCTCAATGCTTGGCCTTAGAGATGGTGGGTTTGGTAGTTCGCTAGACCCATACAAGCCTAGGCTCAGCGCTTGATTAAGCCCGAAGATGATGGGTCTGGCGGTTCGTTGAATCCACGCATGTTTGGGCTCAATGTTTGACTAAACCCATTAACAGAGGGTCTAGAGATTTGCTATGTTCGGACTCATTGCTTAGTTGAGTTAGAAATAATGGTTTATCTCTTTAAGCAATGTTCATTTGTAAAAAAAAGAGGACTTAGACAAACAAAAGAATGTTAATCAATCTGAGGGCAAATATATATTGTTATTTTGATGGCCATAAATTTTTTATCAAAATATCTGATTGATATAAATTTTACCTATCTAAAAAATTGATTCAATGGCACATAACGTAATGATATAGCGAAGTCATCAGAGGATGTTTTTGAAATCAAGATTTTCCTTAAAGACCTATTTTTAAATCTTTTTTGTGATTCAAAACTGTTCCAGATTGCTCTTGTTTATTTATTTATTTATTATTTTAGTATTAATTCCAGATTTTCTATTATTTTTATTTTCCTGTCCCTTGTTCTCCTAGAAAAGATTTTTTTTTTTGTTTTGTTTTGTTTTCTAGGCTCTTAATTATTAGTTCTCAATAATTCATCATTTTAAGACTTGTGAGTTTGCTTACAATTTTAACTCTTTTTTTTTTATTTAAAGTTTTTTAGTACAACAAATCACGTTACTTCACTTTACACTACTACATCATGATTAAATTTGTTTATTAAGCTTCTCAGAGTTGACTTAAGTGTATAAACCATGTGGCTGCACTCATCCTGGGGGTATATGAATGAATTATGAACATCGTATTCATGATATCCTTTTCACAATATTCTAGTAATCATAACTCAGACATGCCAAGAATTCCGGTTGTTTTGAATCTTGTGAATCCAATATTCTAATATCTTCCCACATACGTACACAAAAACAGTGCCAAGGATCACTCCAATGGGGTCAATATGTTTTCTGCCCTTCTGTTTTTCTGCACTGTTGGGCCTGCGGTTTGGTCCTCGTGATTCAATCCCAGATGAATACTTAAATTTTAGGTACAGTTCTGATTATGCTGGATACTCTTGCTAATTCTTTGTAGTTGAATAAATACCATTGAAGCCATAATTTGAATGATAAATAGGTATGTTATCCAGGATAAGTGTTAGATAATCTACTAAAAAAACAATTGAGAAAGAGCTCACAATACATGAAAACGGGCTGAAGAACAAATTAATCTTCAGAAAAAGATAAAATTAAGAAAGACCATGAAAGCATTGTTTTTCATTGTATAATTCACTTGCCTAACTACTTGAGGGTATGCTTAGTATTGTGATTTATTATGCTTTTATTAATATAGAATATTGAGTCCTATATACTATAAGTTGAAAGTAACATTGAAAAGATAAAACATGTCAAAACAATGTTATCATATAAAGTTATATTCAGATAAATTAATAATCTTGATTAAATAATATTTTATTTGATTTTAATCTAAATTTAAAATTTAAATAATATCTTGATTAATAAAGTTTTATTATTCCAATAGTATTAATGTATAAAGATTTAACTATAATTTTTTTTAAATAATCTTATTTATTCATGTTCTTTGTTTTTAATAATTTTTTTTTTAATTCAGGATTGTCACATTACCAAATTACCTCCTTTTCTGTGGCAACTAGCAAGATTTAGTCACCAGAAAAAGAAGAGGTGGCAGATATATGCTACAAAAAACCTAAAGTAGGTGATAATTTTATTGTGAGAGAAGAAGAGGTGGGTTTCAATAGTTTTTTTTTTTTTTGGGTCTTATAAGTCTTTTTCTCTAGTTATTGAAATTATATTTTTTAATTTTATCCTTTAAAATTTTATTTATAAGAAATTGAGTTTAAAATTTTATTTTATTTTATTTTCTATGACGTTATTGAGTGTAAAAACAATGTTCTAATATTTTATTGATGCTTAAATTTTACAAAAAAAAAAATTCATTTTTATTGTTTGCAAAAAATAAAAAAATGAGGGGATGGTAATTGACACTGAGGCAAAAATACTTTTTTTTTTTTGCATTGTTCATTCAACACATTTTTTAAAAAATTGCCTTTGGATTTGTTTTCAATTTTTTTATTGGTCCCTTTAGTTTGATAATTATACATTTTGTTCCAAAACTTAATTTTTCACATTTTAGTCATTGAATTTAAAACAAGAGAGAGAATGAAAAAAAAAAGGCATAGGAGAGAGAAGGCAATCAATTAGCAAGATTCTATTAAGTAAAAAAAAATATAATTTAATGTCAATGCCTTTATGTTGATGATAGGAGTGTCATTAAGGCTTTTAGAACTTCCATATTCCTATAAAAAATAGATCAAGTTTGAGAAAGATTTTTTTGTTTATTTTGTGTGTTTTGACTTGATTTAAGGATATTTTAAGCTGAGAAATTAGTCTATTGAAATTCTAAGAGTGTTTAATAGTTATTTTTAAATTAAAATAGGTTAAAAATGGTTTCTTGAGTCCAAAAAACCCCAGCTTAATTTTCTGATGATCTTTGCGATGGTTAAAATCTAGGCAAGAAAATAACACATTATCTACCTCAATTGATGATATGTGGTGTCGCACCTCGGTGGATATCGCGACAAGCTGAATCGTGTGGAAACAATAAAAATATGAAAAAGAGTCATCACCAAGTATTATGGTAACTGGGAGCCCTAAATAGTCTTTGAGAGGTTTTGAGTAAGGGACTAATTATGCTAGAGGGAAGATATTATCACCCTAAATCATCCTACCTAAAATAAGTTGCATTACTAATTATCTTGCATCGCTAAAAGTTTGTTGTGTTTAATCTGTTAGTAGTTTATTTATAGGGTAACAACGGGTAAACTACGATGAATTAAACTCTAAGTTGAAGGTTGAACTTAATCATTCTATGGTCCGATTTACTGTTTCCATCCTCAATTACTACCTTTGGATAATATTGGTGAACTGCTAATTTTAAGGTTGGGCCCTTATGATCACAACATGTGATTTTTGTCAATCAAATCATGTGATTTTTTGTCAATCAAATCATGTTAGTGAGTTAAACCATTAGGCTTACAATGAGCTTATTAAACCAGGTCCAAATACTAAGGAATGTTCATGGAAAGAGCTTTAATGAGGTTCACTTGTTCTATGATAAATGAGAGTTTCAGTCACAATATGTTATGAATAATATTGTCATACCCCGTCCTTGATCATTTAAGCATTAACTCTACTTGTTATTGGATCTAGTGGTACTAATATTTAATGTTATATTATTATTAATGAATATTAGACTGAAAAATTGATTATCTAAAAAGGAAACTAAAAGGATGTGTTAATCCCTATTAACCTTCAAAATAACAACTCTGCTTATTATTTTAAAAATTAATGAGTGACTTAAAATATTTTTTTTATTTTTTTTTAAAATATTTATTATTATTATTTTGAAGAACTTTTGAAATGAGTGTTTGACCCATATGAATGGTAAATCATGGGCTTTGACCGAATCTATTTAACATGCCTTGAAGGGAACCATTCATATACATTTAGCCTAATCCACACACACACACACTGAAAATAAAATTAAATAATGTGTACACACAAATTCCTCATAAATCGCAAAGACATATTCATTATAAGATTTGCAAATTAAAAATATATAACACAATAGAATTTACAATTTTAAAACATCTAACACATTATACTTCACGATTAAAGAAATCAAACACGTTAAAATCAATAGTTTAATAACAACATCAACACATTAAAAATTCATAATCAACACATTAAAATTGACAAATTAATATAACAACACATTAGAATTTTACGATTAAAAACATCAAACACATTAAAATGAACAATTTAATAATAACATAAACATATTAAAATCAATAATTTAATAATAACATCAACATATTGGCTTTTTTGCAATAAAAATGTTAAACACATTAAGATTGACAAAAAATACATAAACATATTAAAATTTCACAATTGAAGACATATCAAGCACTTTAAAATTGATTTAAAACAACATTAACACACTAAAACTCCATTATTAAAAACATCAACACAATAAAAATTCATAATTTACTTACAAACTTGTTCATGATTTAACTAGCAATTATTCATAATTATTTTTAAATCAATCAACATAAAAATCACAACAAAATCACAATCAAAATAAGGATGCTCATTTATTATTTAAAAGCTATATTTAAACCATTTAATCCTAAAAAAATCTCGAACAATCCAGACATCCATATAAGAATTAGCTTGAAGTTGCTGGAATTCGGCGAGGTGGTGGTGGCAGCAAGTAGAGGCTACAACATACATGGATGGCCGCTACTATTGGCATGTGGTTATATACGACATTGAAGGGTAAGAGGTGCGTGAGGTCTTCCATGTGGTATACCAGTCATTCCTCTTGCTGCTGACACTAACAGTGAGGCTCATGGATGTTGGAGAAAGTAGATTGATTAAGTTGAATTTTTAGCATCCTCCCTCTACTAGTTTTCTCCTTTGTCTCTCTTCATCATGGTTTATTCATACTACTGCCATCACCACCTGTTATGTGGGAACTCACGATGGTTGGGAGATGTAGGTGGTTTATGGTGGAGGTGGAGTTATAGCTAGCGTTGGAGTGCTGGAATCAATGGTTGTTCACGGCTAGAGATGAGGCTAGCGATGTTGGGTCACTAGAGGAGAGGGTATTTCTCGGCCAAGCTATTATTGTTGGAAACTCAAAGCTCTAAACACATAATCTCATTTATTAATCAATGAAATTGCAGCTTTATAGAAGCCTTACAAAACAGGAATGAAATCAAAACAACCACGTTAACAAGTCCTAAAGACAAGGTGAATTTGTTACAGAATAATTCAAAGTCTAAACTAAACCCTTATAACCAGGGCTTTATTAATATAACAGTAACTAAGACTATATTAAATGTGATAAGTCTTATTGACTTAGTCACCAAGAGACTTACAACTCCAACAAATCCTCCTTAAACTGATCTACAAACTGCATTCAGTTTACTTTTGGTGCCAAGCAAACGCCAAACATGTCTCTCAATCTTAAGAAAGCCTACAACTTCAAGGGCTTAGTCATAATGTCAGCAATTTGATCTTTTGAACCATAATGCACCAACTCAACAACCTCATCTTTTGTTAAATCATGAAGAAAATTAAATCTAATATCAATGTGTTTACTTCTACCATGCAAAACATGATTATTTAAAAGTTTAATAGCTGAGCTATTATCATAAAAGACCACAGTGCACTTGCACTTACTTTATTCATGACCAAGCGTTTCGAGAATCCTACACATCCACACATCTTAACATGTACAGAGGCTGCAACTATGAACTCTGCTTCAGTGGAGAGTGTGACCATCGACTGCTTTTTTGAAGACTAAGCCACAACGCTTAAACTTCATAAGAACACATACCCCGGCATAATCTTTCAGTCCTCAATATCTTCTGTATAGTCACTATTAGAATAAGTCATCAAACTATCTTCTCTTCCTCTCTTGTAAAGAATCCCTAACTCAACAATGCCTTTTAAGTATTGAAGGATCATTTTCACTACTTATTGATGCAATTCAGTTGGCTTTTGCATGAACCTACTAATTAAGCTCACCAAATACACCAAGTCTGGTATGAAGGCAGTCAAATACATGAGACTGCCCACCATTTGCTTATAAGCAGTAGCATCAATATTGGTACCACCTTCATCCTTCACAAGTTTGAACCCTAATATAATTGGATTCTTCACAGGATTGCAACTCTTCATGCCAAACCTCTCTAACACTTCTATAGCATATTTCTTCTGACTTATAAAAATTCCCTCAATACTTTGCACCACTTCCACACCGAGAAAATATTTCATTTTCCCAAGATAAGACATATCAAACCCCTGCTTCATAAAGTCCTTGAACCTCTCAAACATTGCTTCATCATTCCCTATGAAAATGAGATTGTCCACGTCTAAGCTAACCACAAGAAATCTTCCTTATTTTTTCATCTTTATAAACAAAGTGTGCTCACAAAAACATCTTCAAATCCCTCCTTGATAAAATAGGACTCAATCTTGTTGTACCAAGCTCGAGAAGCTTGTTTGAGTCCATATAGGGCTTTTTTGAGACTATACACTTTGTCTTTTGCTCCTTTCTTCTTATAACCCCGTGGTTACTTAATAAACACTACCTCATTCAACTTACCGTGAAAAAATACACTCTTCACATCAAGCTGGTACACACTCCACCCTATATAAGCTGCAAGAGCTAGAATCATTCTAATGGTATCCCACGAGCTACGAGAGCAAACACCTCGGTGTAATCTATTACAAATTATTGGGTGTATCCCTTGACCACATTCTCGTTCAACTTGGTCTTAAGTATTCATTTCACCCCTATCTTTTTGGCTTCATCTGGCAATACAGTTAACTCTCAGGTTCTATTCTTCTCGATGGCTTTAATTTCTAAGTCCATAACTTCACTCCATTTTGTGCTCATGATAGCTTCTTCAAAGGACACAAGATCTCCAAATGAAATGAACATCACAAAATTATTCCCTTCCTCCTGAGACAGACTCTCACCACTTACATAATCCTCCATCTATGATGGTTATTGTCTTATCCTCCCTTGAAAAAGGATTTAAAGAATTATCTTCAGCTGATTCATTTGATGAAAGACTAGTAGTTCTTTCTTTGACTTGCTCTTCTTTTTTACTGGCATCTTCATTCTCCTTCTCATCCAATTCATCTTCATCTCCTCACTCAAGAAAATCATGGTTAGTTTCTTCAACAATTTTACCCCAATTCCACTTCTCGTCTTTCTCAAACACAATGTCTCTATATATAACAACTTTCTTTGACACAAGGTCATAGAATCTATAAGCTTTAGATTCTTCACTTAAACTTAAGAGAACACATTTGAAACTCTTGTCATCAAGCTTTTGCTTTTTATTGTTAGGAATATGTATATGACCTATACAACCAAACACCCTAAAATGATCAACAAAAGGTTTAAAACCACACTATACTTCCTCTGGAATCATATCCTTCACTGCTAGTGTAGGACATCGATTGAGCACATGAATTGTCCGGTTAACAGCTTCAGGACATAATTCTTTGGGAACTTGTTTCTCTGACAACATGCAATTTACCATATTCATTATTGTTCGGTTTTTATGCTTTACAACCCTATTTTGTTATAGGGTGTAAGCTATAGTAAGTTGCCTACTAATTCCATTTAAGTTGCAAAACTTGTTGAATTCCAGTGAGGTGAACTCCCCATCTCTATCAGAACGAAAGGCAACATATAAATTTCCTAGTTTCTTTCTCTACCAAACTTTTGAATTTTTTAAACATAACAAAAGCTTTTGTCTTGGCATTCAATAAACAAGTTCATAATTTTCTGTTATAATTATCTGTAAAGGTTATTTGATACCTCTTTTAAGCGTTGAACTCAGGTGTGATAGGACCGCAAATGTCAGCGTGCATTAATTGGAGTCTCTAAGAAGCTCTCCACAAGCTTTTCTTTGGGATGGATTCTCAATGTTGTTTGCCTACCATGTAGTTAGTGCACAGTTTCGAAGAAACTTTGAGAGGAGGCAGACCCTTCATCATTTTCTTATAGAACAAGGTTCTCAAACCTTTAAAATTAAGATGCCCAAACCTTCAGTGCCATAAGTGAGTGTTGTCTTCAGATGCAGTTTGAAAGCATGCAGGGGCTGGAGCTTGATCTTGTGTTGGCATCAAGGCAAAAGGAACAAACATCCTATTAGTAGATATTTGAGTCTACATGATCAATCCTCTTACAAGATGATATATCTTACACACTCCATGCTGAATAAGAATGGCTAGGTTTCTTTCTTGCAATTGACCAATACTTAGCAAATTATTTTTAAGCTCAGGAATATAAAACACTTCACTTATCATCTAATTTGCTCCATTGACTTGCAATCTGATGTTTCCTTCCCCATCACTGCCATATTCAAATTGTTGCCAAGCTTCACCACTTGTCTAAATGTCTCATCTAGGTTAAGAAACCATTGCTTATTACCACTCATGTGATTGTTACAGCCGAAGTCGAGCAACCATACTTACTTTCTTTTGGAATTGTGGAGCTCTACATAGGCCACTTAACAAGTTAACAACATCTCTTGTTATTTATCAAGCTGAGCATAATTAACACCTTTTTCTCCCAACTAGGAAACTTGTATTGGAAGTCTCCTGGTTTGTGGCATTTGTAGCACTCTATAGTTATCTTGTGGAATGGTTGCCTCTCTTTACCGTTTCCTCAACCTCGTGGTACACCTCAACCTCTTTCTCTTCCTCCAAATTTCTCTTTATAAGAAATCTTCAAAGCCTGCTCATCTCTTTCACCATGATTGTTCATTCTTTGCTCATGAATTAATAGGCTTCTTTATAACTCATCAATTGTTAACACATCCAAATCATTGGACTCCTCTACTGAACATTCAATGTAATCAAATCTTAAGGTCATTGATCTCAAGATCTTCTTGATGATCACAACTTGCCCCATCTTTTCTCTATGAGCTTTCATCTTGTTTGTAATTATTAGTGTCCAAGCAGAATACTCGTTCACTTTCTCTCCTTCTCTCATTTGAACTTTAAATTCCCTTCGTAATGCCTACAACTGGGCCTTCTTCACTCTTGTTGTCCCCTGATACTTTTGCATCATCGAATCCCATATGCCTTTCCAACTCTCCTTATCAAGGATTGTTTTCATGATGCTTTGATCTATGGCCTATGAAAGGTAACTTTTCACCTTTAAGTTTTTTAGTCGTTGATCTTCAATTGTTTTCCTTTGTGCCTTTGTTAGCTTAGCTCCATCTGTTATTGTGAGAATCCATGTCTCCACCAAAGGCCAATATTTCTTTGATCGGAGAAAATTCTCTATAAGCATAGCCCAATGGTCATAGTGACCATCGAACTTAGGTACAGGTTGTACAAAGCTGCCTCCTTTAGTTGCCATCTTTCTTTCACTAGTTTGCACTTTCTGTTATCTCTTTTTTTTTCTCGTTAGTATACTACATTGCCTAACTGCACTCGATCAGGCTTGTTTGAGGAGGCTCTGATACCACTTTATTGGAAACTCAAAGCTTTAAACACAAAATCTCATTTATTGATCAATGAAACTATAGCTTTATAGTAGCCTTACAAAACAAGAATGAAATCAAAACAACCATGTTAAGAAGTCCTAAAGATATGGTGAATTTGTTATAGAATAATTCAAAGTTTAAACTAAACCCTTATAACCAGGGATTTATTAACAGAATAGTAACTAATACCATATTAAATATGATAAGTCTTGTTGACTTAGTCACCAAGAGACCTCTAACTCCAACAGTTATGTCGTTTGTGATGGAAGAAAAGAAGAAAAAAATAGGTTGTTATTTTGAACTTTGTGAGCTGTAGTGGTGTTGCTTTGTGAGGCTACTACGGGTCAATTGAAAAATAGAATTGAAGTTTTTTTTTAGTCCCGTTGAAAGCTCCCCTTTGTATGCATTCTCCTTTTATTTTCTAGCCAGTCCATATAATGCAGTAGCAGTTAGGGGACTGCTAAATGTGCTGCACTTAATGCATGCAATTAGGTTGCTGGTTGAATTTAGTGTAGTGCATTTAACGCACTGCGTCTGTCTCACCCTTTTTTTTATATAAACACAAAAACAAAATAAAATAATTGGAAATTATGAAATAACTAGTAATTTGCCTAATGGTGTTGAAAATACAATGTTTTTGAATTTTTATATTTTTTATATTTTTAAAAAAATATGTTGAAAAATAGTGGTTAAAATTCGTCATGATAGTTTTTCCATCTTTACAATACTTATGGTACAAAAACAAGAAAAAATTATTTTTCCTTGAATTTAAGTAGTAAGCTTATAAAAAAAATATGATTTTTTTTAAATGGGTAAAAATAAGGTCTATTTTTTAGATGAACAGCCTAAACATGAGAGACAGGTTTTAATGCAGATGGAAGGATCAACATGGGATCCTTCAAAATAATGATTATAGACTCACCTAAGCACAACGTCTTTCATGTATGACAATCATCTTAACCCAAGTCTTATGTTGGCCACTCAAACATCTTCAGGTGCCTTCTGCAACTTTTATAGTACTCTTGGACTTTAGCTTTCTGCCAATAACCCCACCTCTCTTTCTTGACAAATGTGACCCTTTTTATAGAAAGTGGGGTGCATGTTGGTCCCTTGGTTGATGCAAGCTTCTGAAAAGAAGTCTGCATGGTGGTCTGATCATGGCTAATCAAGATTTCTCAAGGAAGTCATTTCAGAGATGACAAAAGATTCTCGAAGAAGTTAGCAACACATGGTGGAGATTTGAACTGTAAGTTGATCACCTGGATAATTACAGCTTTTCAAGGAAGTTAGTAACATATAGTTGAGATCTGAGTTTCTGCTAACTTGGGGCCCAAAGGCAATTGATTTATCTTTATGATGGTGGAAGTGAGCCTTCTATAAACTGTTCAGTGCTTAACATAATAAATCACCAAAATCACAATTTTTTTTCAAAGTTCTTGACCTCAAAGCTTTACATAACTGTTCAGTCTTTCTTTTGTTCTTGCAATGTTAACCAATTTGGTGCACTGTGTTTGAAGTCAATGGTTATCCAGTCACGATAAAGGACTCTATGATGGGAAATGATGAAATCGCAGTGACCGCTGCAAGAGACAAGGTCTTTCCTCATGATGAAATGACTTCAGCGGTCAGGACTGATGTTGAGGCTTGAAATGAATCAGTCCCTTGCTCTCAGTATTAGAGCAACTTCTTCTTCTCAGGTGAACGTAGCAGAACGTCTCGATGCTTGGAGACTTGAAATGAACTCTCAAGTTTTTTACCTCCGTCGTTAGATAAAGAGTTCAAGGAACAGAGTGCGGACTCAGAGTGTTTATTTTTTGAGGGAGTATGTCATGCTCGACACATCGAGCTGGAGGATAGTGTGGAATAGATGCACAAACAACTTGATGATTCATAAGGCGCAATTGATCGCCAAGATGGCAACACTTCCTCCGCTCGTGCCCACATTATTTAGCCATTGTACTTTAAGCCCTTTTATCCATGAGTAAAAATACACCTTTCTTTATATTTCTCTTCATTCATGAAATTGTCATGTTTGATGCGAAGAACTTTGATTCATTAGAGCCTCTTTGGATTCCATTGAGGATTTTTTTTCCTGCAAAAACATTGCACAATGTTGTTGGTTGTTGGTTGTTGGGTTAAATAACATGCATGAATACTTACTTGATTTGAAAT
>Ga0307510_10009609_pt1 | contig 11527 bp, 10 predicted proteins | sample 12_EM_MG_FD_207224 | JGI IMG/M metagenome (GOLD analysis project Ga0307510, IMG submission 207224) | Populus trichocarpa ectomycorrhiza microbial communities from riparian zone in the Pacific Northwest, United States - 12_EM | ecosystem: Host-associated > Plants > Roots > Unclassified | place... | reverse complement strand
CTCCAGGGTAAACGCAGGACGAGCGCGCTCACGCCGCCTTGCAACTCGACATCGGGGTCTGTGAGCAACTCGATCCAACGAAAGCTCCTGAAGCCCCAATGCTCGAGCCGCTGTGGGCCATCGCGAAGCGTCCAGATCTCCCTGTAAACCTGCTGCGCCCGCAGCTCGAAGCGCACTCCCCCGTTGGCTGCCAGCTCCTCGCCGAGCCGGATTTCAATGGTCTGCCCGGACCGGCCTGCAACGTCGATCCGCAGTCCACCCACCACCTCCCGGCCCATGTCCAGCAGCCAGCGCCCGGCCCCGAGTCGTTGGAACAGGGCGGGTTGAATGACACGCAGCGCCAGGTTTTGCGTGACCGCCGGTTGCAGTGGAGGTAACGCGGGACCTTGATGTGGTATTTCCCAACCTGTCGCGTCGAATCCCGGCAGGGTCCACCCAATCGGCTCTGCGCGCGCATCAATGAATTCCTGCGGCGCCGCGTAATAGCCCCCGCCGGTGAAACCTGACACAGGCCGCCAGCGGCTCCCGCTTTTTACGCGCCAGTGCTCGCCGGTGCCGACGATCTGACGGGTGCCGTCCCTAAATGCTATGACAATGTCCGCTTGAAATGCCTGAGCGTCAGCGCTGTAGCAAAGGGCTGCGACGGCATTGCGCCCGCTCTTGAGCAGAGTCGACACCTCCATGACGTTGTAGCGTGTCTCGCGTGACGGATCGCACGAGCGGACCGGCCCGACACCGGCAAACTCACCATTAACGAACAGGCGAAAAACATACTGTCGTGCCGGCTCGGGGGACTGGGCGGTCGCTCGGATCCAGGCTGCCTCAACTTCCCGCGACACGTCGAATTCGGTTCGGGTGAGCAGCCAGTTGTTGTCCGCCTGGGCGCCATCGGCGAGCCAGATGGGTACGCCTGTCCAGGTTGCGGCTGCCTCGGTAATCAATCTTTGCGCATCAGACCATTCGGAGGCACGTTCATCCTGATTCCAGACCTGAACGCGCCAGTAGAAAACTGAGTCGCGGACCAGAGCTCCTCCGGAAAAAGGCACCGCTGTCGAGGCGTTGCTGACGACGCGACCGCTATCCCAGATCAGGGCTGATTCGCTGCGCAACCCTTCCGAGCTGGCGGCGAGCTGCAACCGGTAAGCTGTCTGACGGGTTCGCGCACCCATCGAGGGCACGATCCACGAAAATCTCAGGCTCTCGGCAGGGACGCCGAGTGGCTCCAGCAGCAGATTGGCCAACAGCCCGCTCGGCCGGGCATTCGTCCTCGCAGCGGACTCGGCCGTGCCGCGCGCGGCGGTGGATGCACTTGGGTTCCCAACAGCAAGCCAGGCTAGCGCGCCTTTCACGCCGTCGTGTATCAGTCTGAGCACGCGCCGACGTTGTGAATCGACTTTCATACAGGTCCGTACTCTCAAAATCGCCCTGACCAGTTATGCTACTGATAGCACAGCGGTCAGGCCGCCACAGGAAAAAACATGCGGCCGATGCAGATTTCTTCGAGACACGGGTCTGGTGCTCAGGCAGTCAGCCTTGCTCCACTCGCAAGGACCGAGCCACTGGTGTCGCGTGCTGACAGGAGCGGCCGCAGGGTGTTGCCGATGAATCGGAACTGGCGTTCTGAACGACCCTGCGCCTCAGACTGACTTTGGCAGTGGGCTACGGCGTACGACCTGTCACGGCATTGAGACTGTCGGATCCCAGCAAGCCCGACTCGAGCAATGGCGAAGTTGCCTCGTAGCGATCGTATGTGGTGAACGTGTGGCGCTCCGCGCCGGGCTGCTTGTCACCGATGAGGCGATTGACCCACGTGTTGGTTACCCGCACTTGCAACTGGTTCTCGCCCACACGTAACGCGTCGCTGATGTCGACACGGAATGGCGCTTTCCAGAGCGCGAAGCCCATTTTGAATATAGGGCCATTTTCTACGAAAAGTGGCTACCGCAGCTTCGCAGCCACATTCGTCGGACCCATCCGCGAGTCTGGCCGCTGAGGTCGTGAGTTCATCCGGAATGCGGAACGAGGCCTCGAATGGCTCATAAAATATTGATTTAATTTCAAAAATATGGCCCGCAGCCCCTCCACGCTTTGCGAAACCACAGGGGTAGTCTGCCCGACGTGTGGTGATCGATGGGTGATCAAGTGCGCTGGCGTACCGACAGATCCATACGGACGGGGCAACCTGCCGGTAGACCAAGGAGACGGAGCCATGAGTAACGATAATGCCGCAACGGGCTGCAACACTGACGGTGCAGCGACGACCGACAAGCAGATGGTCGAAAAAAGAGTAGACGACGTCCCAGCGTCAGCGGTCACTCCGACAGTACGCCCCTGGACAACGGACTTTCTCCTGCCTTCGATCAGCTTTCGCGAGCCCAAGCGCCCCTAAGGTTCGCTAGTGTGACTCGCAATGCGGGCGCGACTAGTTCGAGTTCGCGTAGATCTTGACGAGATCAGTCATGAGGTCGCGGCCTACGAACAAGGACTGCGCACTGATGTACTCGTTCAGGCCATGCACGCCGTTGAAGTCCGAATTTGCCCACACTCCAGGCACGCCATAGACCGGAATGCCGATCGCCTCGAGGTAAGGACCATCGCTCGAGCCTGTGGCCATGACGGGAACGAGAGGTACACCGGGGAAGTACTTGGCGACCAACTTCTCCGCCGGGTGGACGATCCTCGGATCCAGCGGGGCGGAAGATGCGAGCGGTTTGTCTCTTGGTATCAACGTGACTTTCACGCGCGGATCGCCCATCGCCGCTTCGAGCGCGGCACGAGTACCCTCTTCGGTCTCCCCCGGGAAGATCCGGCAGTTCACATTTGCCCCGGCGCGCTGTGGAAGCGCATTGCTGGCGTGACCGCCGTCGAGGAGAGTCGCGACGCACGTGGTGTGTAGCAGAGCGTTATAGACGCGGTCCTTGGAGACCTTCTCGAGAGCGGCCGCGTCATCGGGATTTTGCGCGAGCGCCACCATCGCTCGCCCCAACTCATCGCCTCGGACAGCGCCGGTCTTGGCAAAATACGCCTGGTTGATCGGTGTGACTTTCATCGGAAACTCGTACTCGCGCACTCTAATGAGCGCGTCGGCGAGCTCGTAAATCGCGTTGTCGCGAATCGGGATCGAACTGTGGCCGCCCGGGTTGACGGTTTCGAGCCGGTAGTTTCTCGTGGTCTTTTCAGTCACCACGAGGTCCTGCTCGAGCATCTTGCCGTGGTCGTCCAAGAGTCCGCCGCCGCCCTCGTTCACTGCGAATTCCGCGGCAATCAGCTCAGGCCGATTCTGCACGAGCCACTGCAAGCTGTTGAACGCACCAAGGGTCTCTTCCCCGCAAGTGAGCGCCAACCTGATCGAGCGCCTGGGGCGATAGCCACTCTGCTTGAAGCGAACCAGCAGATCGACCCAGATCGCGTCGGTGCTTTTCATGTCCAGCGTTCCGCGACCATAGTATCGGCCGTTCTCCTCGATCAGCGTAAACGGATCGCGCGTCCAGTCCTCGCGCTTTGCCTCAACCACATCGAGGTGCCCGAGCAGCAATATTGGCTTCGCCTCGTTCGAGCGGCCGTGCAGAACGGCCACCAAGCCGCCCTCCTTGGGATGCTCGGGGGCCGAGAAGAGTGTGATGTCAGCATCCGCGAACCCTGCCGCTTTCAGGTGTATTGCCATGCGCTCAGCCGCGAGTGTGCAGCTGCCGGCGGACAGCGTTGTGTTGGTCTCGACCAACTCCTTGAAGAGCGCCAGAAATGCAACCTGATCAGGTCGCAAGGACGGCATCGGCGCATCCGGCGTGGCGGCCAATACCGGCTGCGCAGCAACGGCCAAGTAGATCAGCGTCCATAGACACTTGAACATCCGACTTCCTCTTGCCAAGTGGGTTCGCCTATCAAGTGTAGGTGCAACGACCAGACAGACCCAGACCGCTTGCTGCAACAGGCCGGCGATTCGTTGCATACTTCATCGTGAGTCCATCGACCCGCCTCCCGTACGGAGGACGCAGGGCCGGATGCCGTTACGACATCCCGCGGAAATATTTCTTTCCGTCAAAAAACCTGTCCGAGGCGGTGTTTTCCGAACGTCCTGGAGTCAGTCAACAGGAATTCGGAGAGCTCACATGATTGCGGCGCGGCGGGTATTCTACAAATTGCGGCAATTGGCTCCGTACGCGCTCATTGAGCTATTGCTACCGGGGGGTACATTGCTGGCACTGGGCCTTTGGCTCTATCAGCGGCGGAAAGACCGCCGCGGGACTTCTAGTCGGCCAAGTCGGCAACTGCTGCGCCCCAGACTGGTTCTGTAGGAGGTTCAAATGCCGAAATTCATCACTATCGGATATGGCGACCAGGCTGGGTACGACCGCACTCCACGGCCTGTCAGAGATGCTGCGCATGAGCAGGATGCAAAATTGCGCTCGGAAGGCGCCCTGATGGGGATTGCCGGCACGCCGGTACAGGTGCGCAACCCAAATGCAGCCCGCACGGAGACTCTTGACGGCCCATTCATGTCGTCCGCCCTGCCGATTGCTGGATTCGCCGTCATCGAAGCCGCCGATCTGGCCGCCGCCATTGAAAAGGTGTCGCACGTCCCATGCGCTGTCGCGCACGGCGTCGTCGAAGTCTGGCCGTTGAAGGAGCCGTTCTGATGTGATTCGCAGTTCGTTCAACGGGTGAGGCACCCAGGCGCACTGTCTGGACTACGCGCTCAGTCGTTCAACTTTGACATGGTGCCAAGCGATAATATCCATCATTTCCGGCGAGAAGGCATCGAAGGCTGGAATGCCGAGGGCATGCAGGCGACTGCGCACACTGCTCATCAGGGTCGGGCTCGTACCCGTTTCAATGAGCGAGGACACGAAGCCCGCGAATTCAGGAAACGGCACGCCCGGCGTTACCGCCAATTCCGGGTGAATGAAGTCGACACCATAAAAATGGTGCCGGTTGTCCTCTACGCGGCCGTAGAGATGCGCGCCGCAACCACTGCATGCGTGGCGCTGGATTTTTTGCGACGAATCAACTACAGCCAGCTTCTCGCGACATTGCACAATTTGGAGACTGTCCCTGGCCACAACGGCCGTCTGAGCGAACATCGCGCCGCGCGGTTTCCAGCACTTGCTGCAGCCACACAGATGATTGTGTCGAACTTGATCTCGCACCACGATCTCGACTCGCTCCCTGTCGCACAGGCAACGCAGAATTGTCGCACCGACGGCGTGTGCCGATCGATCACGGTCATGATCGACGCACGGATGAATAGAGAAGAGCTGACTTCCGAAAGACGTGGCTCGCGCCTTCAATGCGGCGTTGAATTCGTTGTACGCGGTTCGTCCCGTGGTATCAAAGACAGCCCACAGGCCCTCCGACCCGGGCCCGTCAAAGATCTCGTTGTGTGCCACATGAGTCCCACCATCCGCCGTCGGTGTCAGAATGAAATAATGCTCTGCACTGAAGCCCTGATCGCCGGGGACAATAGTTATCCAGCGCAACTCTCGAGCAGCGACAATCCGTGTGAGCGTCGGTGATAACGGAATCTCGGGGGTGTTAGGCAACAGCATGCGACCTGTGAGCGTCTGGCCGACGACGGTAAGGCCGTGAAGCTCAGGTACCAGGGGGTTCCATTCGGAGTAATGAACCAAGTCATCCAGGACGCTCCACACCGTTTGCGGTGGCGCGTCAATCGTAATATCAGTCTCGAGAACCCTCATATCAACATCCCCTGGCGTCGGGTCGCAGCGCTCATTCAACGCTGACAATCAGCCTGCTGAAACCCCGCAGGATGTTATGCAACAGGCGCTGCTCCTCTTCTATGCGAAAGCGCTTGACCTTCTTTGCGAGTGCGGTGAACAGCGAGCGCATCTCGAGCTTCGCCAGATTCATCCCCATGCACATATGCGGCCCGGCGCCGAATGACATATGCCCTACGGGATTGCGTCGAACGTCGAACCGGTCGGGATCGACGAACTTGCGTTCGTCGCGATTGGCAGCGCCGTAGAATGCGATCGCCCGTGAACCTTCAGGCAGCAGCACGCCGTCCAGCTCGTAATCGCGCGCGACATATCGCGAGAAGTCCTGGATCGGCGCCTCCATCCGCAGAATCTCATTGATCGCCGCCGGAATGAGTGTTGGATCCTCACGGACCAGGTCCCACTGATCGGGATTGTTGGCGAACAGCCAGACACCGTTCGCGATACCGAAGATGGTGGTGTCGAGGCTGGGACCCATGTAGTCGATCATCATCACCGGCACCGCTTCGCGCGGCACTTCGCCGCGGTCGGCCGCCTCGTGGATCGCTTCAGCCCAGCTCCCGGGCTTGAGCTTGCCGGGCACGGCCTGGGTACGGGCGTAGTGCATGAGCTCCGACAGAACCGGCAGTGAATTTCGCGCCCGCTCGTTCATCGGCCCGAAGCAATTGAACAAGCCCATGCTCCAGTCCATCATCCGCTCGCGACCTTCTTCGGGAAGGCCCACGGCGTTAGAGACAATGGTCAACGGCAAGTGGGTACCGAGCTCGCCTGCGGCGCAAAAGCGCTTCTGGGCCACGAGTCGATCAACGATCGTCTGCGCTTCACGAGTCACCTCGTCCTGAAGCGACTTCAGGCTACCGGGCGTCACCGGCCTGATCACTACCTTGCGCAACTTCTCGTGAGCGTCGCCATCGCTGCACAACGTGTTACCGCGCAGTACCTGATTCATTTCGTCGTTCATCATCACGCCGAACGAGGACGGGAAGGCATCCCCGTCCTGCAGCACCTTCAGGACGCTGCTATAGCGAGTGAGAGCGAACATCTTGTATTTCTCGAGCCAGACTGCCGCCCCCATTTCCCGCAACTCTCGATACAGCGGCCACGGGTTTAACAGCGCCTCGTCCGCGTAGGGATCGAGCTGCGTGGAGGGCGTCTTTTCTGCAACAGTTATGGACATTCGCGTCTCCAATCAGGACAAACGTATTCCTCAATCGATGTTAACCCGGAGCGAGGCGTACCACTCCTGCGGGGGATTGTAGGTTCCGTAAATCGCTCCCGTGCCTTGCTGATTGAGTCCCGTAACGATATACCGCTTGTCGGTGATATTGTTACCCCCTACGACAACCTGGTAACGGGCATTCGGCGACACATAACGAATCGATCCGTCCAGCATGTCGGTCGCGGGCCGCTCCAGCAACGGCGTGTTGACCGCGTCATTGAACAGCGAAGACGTGTGCGTATAGCTCACCGACGCCACGATCCGACCATCATTCGGCAACGACACCGTATACTCCGGGCCGACGCTCGCTTTTAACTTTGGCGTCTTGGGCAACTTGTTGGCTTTTATCAGCCCCGATGAGGCCGCAGCGGGATCGATCTCGGTATATTTCGCGTCCGTGTATCCCAGGGCTCCGGTTATTCTGAAATGATCAGTCACCACGCCCTGAGTCTCCAGCTCGAATCCTTTGATCTCGGCCTTGCCGGCGTTTTGAAAGGTGGGCGAATTGCTGCCCGGCGGGACGAATGTGAGCTGGATACCCTCATAGATCGTGTAGTACCCCGCTAGATTGACCAGCAGACGGCGCTCGAACCACTCGGTCTTTGCGCCAACTTCGTATGTCTGTGCCTTCTCGGGACCGAATTGAGGCGCCACGGCCTCCCCGACCGGCAGCGGCTGAGTCAGGCGAGTAGTCCAGCCGCCGTCCTTGAAGCCGCGCGACCACTTCGCATACACAAGCGCGTCACGCGTCGCCTGAAAGTTGAGGCCGAGCGTCGGGCTGAAATTGATGAACGTCAAACGGTTCACACCGGCCGGGTACAACTGCTGCGGTTCGCCTGGAACCGGGAACCCCAGAACCTGCTGACACGTGAGGTTCGCCGGCGCACCGAGCAGGCTGGCCGATGCGGAATAAGGGTAACAACCGGAGGCCTTGTAGAAAAAATCGTCGCGCTCCGCCTGGAAACCTTCGAAGCGCTTCTGGTCGTCCGAATAGCGTCCGCCAACCGTGAGCCCAATAGAGTCCGTGAGCTTGTAGTTCAAATGCAGATAAGTAGCGTAGGACCTGGTGTTCAGGAGGTTGTTGCCGTCAACCTGAAACAGGCCGCCACCGAACGTGACGTAGTCATGGATAAAGCCGCCCTCGTCGAAATAGTACAGACCGAACGCATAGTCGAGGCGATCGCCCATCAACTTGCCGGTGAGCTGCAGCTCTTCGGAGAACTGATGCTGGCCTTCCGCGAATTGAGGCTCATTCAGCTCGATCGGCGAGCCATCCGCATCGATCGCGGCGGTCCAGTGAAGTTGGCGGTAGCCTGTGATGGACTTCAGGAGTGCATCAAATGGCAGTGCGTAGTCGGCCGTGAGCGAGCCTCCATACGACTGCAGTCGTGAAAAATTATTCCCGGTCGCATACGTCGAGTCGATGTTGGGAGCGATGAATGGGTCTCCATAGATCAATGTATTTGCCTGGGCCACCGTCGTACCCGCATTGGCGCGCGGCAGCGTGCACAACAGAATTGGCGCGCCAGCCACGCAGGCGTTGTAGGCAGCAACGAGATTGGTTGCGCCCGTGGTGAACGTCTTCAGAACTGTGTTTGGGGTCGAAGGCTGGTTCTCGTATGTCCAGTCGCCGGTAGCGGTCAGCGTCAGGTCAGTGCTCGCATGCCACACGAATTTTGTGCGGATCGCCTGCTGGTTCTGACCTCCGAGCGCGTCGGGAATTCCAGAACCGGGAGCGAGAAACGAGCCGGGATGATCCGCCAGATAGGGACCGGCGGCCGTGTAAGGAATGATCTTCTGGTAACCATCTCGCTCCAGAGATGACAGGGTGACGCTGGCGGCAAGGGTGCTGGTGATCGGGATATCGAGGCTGAGGGCAACATCGCGCCTGTTGAATCGTCCGGTTGTCGCTTCTCCAGTAAGTTTGAACTCATCGCCGGGCGTACGCGTGACCACACTGATCGCACCGCCGATGGTATTGCGGCCGAAGAGTGTGCCTTGGGGCCCCTTCAGGATCTCCATGCGTTCGACATCCAGAAGATTCTGGTTGGCACCGACGGTGCGCGCGAGATACACCCCATCGACGTAGACACCGACGCCCGGATCGAGGTTGAACGCAAAGTCATCTTGCCCGATACCGCGAATCGATGCCGACAAGACCGAAGTTGAGCCTGAAAACGGCGCGCCGGCGTCGAGATTCACGTTCGGCACCAGATTGCTGATGGAGTGAATGTCGGTGGTACCCCGATTCTGGAGGGCCTGCGCCGTGAAGGCCGTGATGGCGATCGGGACGTTCTGCAGGTTTTGGGCGCGCTTCTGCGCGGTCACCACAACTTCCTCCAAACCGCCTGACACGCTCGGAGCACTGGCATCACTCGCTGCGTTCGCGGGCGGCTCGCTAGCGTCTTGCGCATACGAGCCTTGCGCGATAAAAATCGCCGGTACCCAAGCTATCAACAGCCGTTTTGCCATTTTTGCCCCCCTCAGAGCATCTGTTATGAGGGGGGAAGCTATACAACTGACAATTCAGCGTCCTGCAGGATGGAACTGCGGGTCTGCACGAAATGAGCGATCTGATCTTTCAGCTCAGCCGATTCTCATGTTGCGATCTGAGTCGACATGAACCGGGATTCGGTCGAGTCGACTGCCCACGCACGCCCCGGCAATACACAAGCCGCCGTCGATCTCGAACTGCGCGAAATGGCGGCTGCACAGGAGCGTTTGACCGTCTCGGGACAAGAACACCCCGGGCTCCTGGTTCAGAGGCAGCGACATGTGCGGGCAAAGATTGAGGTATCCGTAAATCGCGCCCGAGTGACGCACGACTATCATGCGAAAAGCAGACACCCCGCCACCGAAGACATATTCGCGCGCGTGCCCTTCAGCCAATTCCTCCAATGCGCCGATCAGGGTGCCTGCGTCGGGCGCTCTCGGACGAAGTCGCCAATACTCGTCCATTCCGTGTCAGGCAAGCGCCTCAGCCAGCACAAAATCGTGGCACACGCGCCTGCCATCACCTTCGTCCACGGGCGTCACCACGAGAGAGGGCTTCACACCAAACACCGCATCGCTTTCCAGATAGCGATCACCCGCGATGAACAAATGCGTCACGAGCCGCCGATGGTGGGCCGCTGAAATCATGAAATGGATGTGTGCAGGCCGGAACGGGTGCCGGCGCAGAGCGCCCAGGAGTTGACCGACCGGCCCGTCAACGGGAATCGGATAGCTGGCGGGAGTAATCGTTCGGAAGCGGTAACGTCCAGCCGCGTCGGCCCGGAACGTGCCACGCAAGTGGCCCGCAGGCTGATTGTTATCCTGAACGTCGTACATGCCATTGACCGACGTCTGCCAGACCTCAACCTTCGCGCCCGCGAGCGGAAAGCCCTTTTCGCTCGAGATCACGCCCTGCAGTGTCAGCATTTGGCCGGGCTCTTCCCGCTTCAGGATCGAGGCTCCGGCTTCGAGCTCGGGCTGCTCCCCACTGTAGAAGGGTCCAAATACAGTTGACTCGGTAACTGCGCCCTCGGCCGGGTGATTGATCGCATCGACGACCATCGATACTCCCAATACGTCGGCCAGCAGGATGAATTCCTGACGCGCGTCTGAACAGGTCTGTCCGGTTCGCGTCAGAAAATCGATTGCCGCCCGCCACTCCGCTTCGGAGACTCGATATTCGCGCACGAAATCGTGGAGATGTTGGATAACCCCGGCCAGCAGCGACCGCAGACGAGCATCGGGGCATTGCTCCATCCTGCGGATGGCATCGAGTGAAATATGTTCGCCGCTGCCGGCGCTCATATCCGCGGCCGCTCCCCGGCCCACGCACGTTTCAGCAACGAGTCAAGAGCGGAACGGTCGAGCGGCCTGGGATTCCAATAGGGATTCTGGAGGACTTCAGTGACTGCCTGTTCCACACCGGTCTCGGGCATTCCCAGATCCCGCAGCGCTGCCGGCGCACCAACGCTGCGCGCGAGATCAAACAACGCACCCGCTGGATCCGCCGCATGCAAGGCCCGCGCAAGTCGGGCGATGGCATCGGGAACAGCCAACGCGTTGTAGGCAACGGCATGCGGCAGTATGATCGCGTGCGTCTCGGCGTGCGGCAGGTTGAAGCTCCCACCCACTGTGTGACAGAGTTTGTGGTGCAACGCCATCCCGACATTGCCCAACACCGTGCCGCACAGCCACGCCCCATAGAGGGCGTCGGCGCGCGCTTGGTAGTCGCCGGGGTCCTGGGCGATGCCAGGCAGCGCATGGGCAATCGCCCGTATGCCTTCTTCGGCGAGAAGTTGCATGACGGGGTTGGTATCCTGCGCGTACAGTCCCTCGACCGCGTGTGCGATTGCGTTGATTCCACTCGTGCCGGATAGGGATGGAGGCAGGCTGAGAGTCAACTCCACGTCGTAGATCACTGCCCGCGGAAGAACCTCGAGCGTGCGCTGCGTAGTCTTGATGCCGTTGGCGGACTCACCGAGGATGGGAGTCATTTCCGATCCGGCATAGGTCGTTGGAATCGCGATTTGCGCGATGCCCGTTCGCAGGCCGATTGCTTTGCCCAGGCCGATAGTCGAGC
>Ga0307510_10009607_pt1 | contig 11527 bp, 8 predicted proteins | sample 12_EM_MG_FD_207224 | JGI IMG/M metagenome (GOLD analysis project Ga0307510, IMG submission 207224) | Populus trichocarpa ectomycorrhiza microbial communities from riparian zone in the Pacific Northwest, United States - 12_EM | ecosystem: Host-associated > Plants > Roots > Unclassified | place... | reverse complement strand
CACTATGAAGAACCCTATCTCCAGGATCGTCACCATGCTCAGCTACATGGATGGCACCCGCGTAGACGCCTGGAAGGAAGAACAACTTGAAAAACTCAAGGAAGAAGAATCGGAAGGCATCCAAGGCAAAACGCTCTGGGAAAACTTCGCAGAAAGATTCAAGAATGCCTTCGAGAATCAAAACCTACGATCTGAAGCTTACCAAGAGTTATGCAAACTCAAACAGGGAGATAGTCTCGATGACTTCTTTGCCAAATTCAAACAACTCGCTCATGAAGCAGAAGTTCCCCTAGACGATAAGGGAACTATCGAAACCCTCAAGTACAGCATGACTCAAGGACTCACTAGTGCCATCATTAATTCCCCCAACTACAACCCCACTGCCAAAGTCCCCTGGACTTTCAAAGAATGGGAAGAACAGGCCCGCAAATCCCATCTCAAATGGAAGGCGGCAGCCGAGTTCACCCAGCGACGTCAGGGACTCTTCCAAACCTTCAAACTCTCCCCTAGGCAGGTCAACAACCCTGGGAGAGGCGGTTACGGAAGGAACAACAACTGGAGGAACAGGAACGACCGACGCACCACCTCTCAAGGAGGATACCATATGGACGTCGACGCTACAGTCACCGCAGACATCAATGCCACTGCTAGTGGACAACAACACTCCGAGGCCAAGAAAGCGGACCTCATGAGAAGCAACTTGTGCTTCTACTGCGAAAAACCAGGACACCGAGCCAACGTCTGTCGCAAGAAACAAGCTGACCGCGGTAACTTCAGCGGTCATCCCAACAACACTAGGGAATCCACTAGGGCTCACGCCGCACCCACTATGCCAGACTTCGGGAACCTCGACAGTCTTGCCGAATATATGAAGGACAACATGGACCACTTCAGCGAGGAGACTAGGCTAGGCTTCGTCGAAAAACTCATGCCAAAGGATTTTCCTGCAGCCCTCAACTAGCTGCCTTAGTTAGGGCTTTCCGACTCGATAGTGTGTTTGTAAATAAATCAAATTCAATACAACTCAAAGTTCCAATCACACACTATCGAGGGACGGCAGAAGAAATGATCTTGCTTGACACTGGAGCAACCGAAAACTTTATCGACCAAACTACTGTGGATAAACTTCGCTTAGGCACCAAACGAATTCCCTATGCCAGGAAAGTGTACAATGTCGATGGAACCCTCAATCGAAGCGGAACCATCACTAAAGCTTGTGACCTACTCGTCACTCAAGGAAACAAGAAAGAACGAACTAGGTTCTTTGTCACCAATCTGGGTAGCGACCGAATGCTCTTCGGCTACCCCTGGTTCAGAAAGTTCAACCCGGATATCGACTGGGAGAAAAGCGAACTCAAGGGACCAAAAGTCAAAATCGAAACCCTACTCTACGGCACTCTTCAATGTGCAAAGACATGGCTCAAACAGAAGAGTCAAGAAAACGAAGACCTCATCCTCGAAGCACAGACATGCGCTCTATGGTCAGGAGTTACTCCTTCAGAAATGAGGGAAGGCCCGGTAGAGATTAACCGCACACATACAGCAGTCGAAATGGCCCATAAGTACGCATCGGAACATGGGAAGGAGGAAGTTACCCTCCCGGAAGAATTCAAACGTCATACGGCACTATTTTCGGATGAAGAGGCAAACAAGTTTCCGCCAGCTTGCGGAGACGGAGACCACAAAATTGTACTCATGGACACCGCCCCTACTCGCTTCAACTGCAAAGTCTACCCGCTCTCAAGGGATGAACAGGAAGCGGAGAACAAATTCATCGACGAAAATCTGGAAAAAGGCTACATCGCACCATCGGACTCCCCCTATGGCTTTTCCACCTTCATGGTCCCTAAGAAAGACTCGAAGGAGAAAAGATACATCATCGACTATCGCCCCCTCAATGCAGTTACCTGGAAGGATGTTACCCCACTCCCAAACCTCAAACAGTGTATCGAAAATTTGCAAGGAATGGAACTATTCAGCAAGTTCGACATCCGCTGGGGTTACAACAACATCCGCATACGGGAAGGCGATCAATGGAAAGCCGCATTCAAAACACATTGGGGACTATTCGAACCCAAAGTAATGTTCTTTGGGATGAGTAACTCACCAGCCAGCTTCCAATGGTTCATGAACGGTATTCTCGAGGAACTATACGAACACTTCGAGAAGAAAGGCATACACGACATACAGCGCATCCTCCAGAACTACATGGACGACTGTGGTATAGGCACCCTCCTCAAGGACTTCAAATTACACGTTGAAATCATCCACTTCCTATTCGACCTACTTGCACGTCATGGCCTACACCTCAAACTATCAAAATCCGTCTTCATGAAACCGCAAATGGACTTCTTAGGTGTCCGAATCTCCAAGGAAGGAGCTACTGTCGACCCAGCCAAAGTTGCCGGACTCAGAGACTACCCACGCATACTCAAGGACAAACGACAAGTCCGCGGATTCCTAGGAGTAGCCGGATACCACCGCATGTTCTGCCCCAACTTCAGCATCATCGCTGCACCTCTTACAGCACTTACCGGAAAAGACGTACCATTCGAATGGGGACCCAAACAAATCGAAGCTCAAGACAAACTCATCACCCTGATCACTAGCGCACCCATCCTGGCCAGACCGGACCCAGACAGACAATTCGAACTCGAAACCGACGCTTCACAGGTCGGAACAGGAGCAATACTCTACCAACGGGATCCCCCCATCACCAAATCAGACGGCACTCAGAAACCAGGACCACGACGACCGGTGGGATTCCACTCCCAGAAGTTCACGCAAACCGAGCAAAATTACCCTATCTACGACCACAAGTTCCTTGGAGTCATGCGAGGACTCCGCTGCTGGTCTCACTTGCTCAAAGGAACAATTATCCCCGTCTTGGTGTATACTGATCACACGAATCTTAGGTACTACAGAGAGCCCCGCAAAATTGGGCCACACATTGCTGGTTACTTACCAGAACGCGAGCAATACAACATCTTGCTAGAGTATAAACCTGGGGCTACCAACCGAGCTGACGCACTATCTAGGCGACCTGACTATGAAGGACCAAATGAAATTAACGAAGATGTTACTGTATGGCCGGACCAATACTTCTGCGACCAGCATACTTCAATCCGCGTATTCGACATGGACAGCATAGGAGACAATTTGGACTCAAAAATCAAGCTAGCGCAATATCAAAACCAGAAAACACTCAAACAATGGGCACCAACTCACAATCTATCCTTACTGGACGGCACTCACTGGTACCATGGAACGGCACTTGTTGTCGTGGCAGACAATGACCTTAGGAGGGGAGTAACATCCCTTTTTCATGACCATGAAACCACTGGACACGCTGGTATTACCAAAACCCTCCAACTTATCGCACCTTACTACTGGTGGCCTGGAATGAAAATCTTTGTAACTGAGTATATCAAAGGCTGCGCTACTTGTCAAATGACTAAAGTCAACACTCGTCCCGCTCATCCCCCTATATTCCCTATTACCCCAACTGAAAACGCTCGTCCTTTCGAGACCGTCGCTATGGACTTCATCACCAAACTACCCCTATCAGGAGGATACGACACCATCCTCACGATCACCGACACGGATTGCTCGAAGGCATCTGTCTTTATCCCCTGCAACGAAACAATCGACTCTGAAGGAGTCACTCTACTCTACCTGAACAACGTTATCCCTCACTACGGCATACCTCACAAGATAATCTTGGACCGTGACGTCCGCTTCGTATCCAAGTTCTCAACAGAACTATGCTGCATCTTGAACATTCACCAGAACATCAGCACAGCCTATCACCCTCAAACAGACGGAGCCAGCGAACGAACGAACCAAACCCTTGAACAATACCTTCGCGTATTCTGTGGCACTCAGCAGAACAACTGGCACGCTTGGCTACCTCTCGCTCAGTATACAAAGAACTCCTGGCCCTCTGCTACAACAAAGAAAACACCATTCGATCTACTCATCGGTTACACCCCACAAATACATCAACCTACCAGAAAGACAGACATTCCATCTCTTGAACAACGACTCTCATCCATCGAAGAAGCCAGGAAAGCCACCCAAGAGGCACAACGTAAAGCGCAAGAATCCTGGATCAAGGAACATCCACGACATTCACCATTCCCTGTCAAATCAAAAGTCTGGTTAGAAGGAACAAACCTACGACTCCCAAGTAACATCACACCCAAGTTATCACCAAGGAGATACGGACCTTTTGAGGTAGTCTCCCAAGTATCCAAAATCGCATACAAGATCAAATTACCCCCTACCTGGAAGATTCACAACGTATTCCACGCCTCTCTGCTCACGCCATATAAAGAAACCGATCAACACAGACCCAACTTCCTGGAACCGCCACCTGACATTCTAGAAGGCGAACCGGAATGGGAAGTCGAGCAGATACTCAAAGAAAGACTATTTGGTCGATGGAAGAAGAAGCAATACCTCGTGTGCTGGAAAGGGTACTCGCCAGCTCACGATTCCTGGGTTAACTCCGAGGATCTCCACGCATCGGATCTACTAGCGGACTTTGAAAGTCAACCAAGCAGTATAAGAACCCTTGGAACCTCAGACGACGCTCTCTATCCCCAACCCCCATGTCTTTCGTCAACCACGAACTCCCTAGCTCAGGATTCGCCACCTCAACCGTCTTCACCTTGGGTACCGACGATGGAATCATCCTCATCCGCATGCATACCGACAACAATCAGCTCTTCTTCTTTGGAACTTTTATCAAATGTGGACACTTCAACATCTGCTACCACTGGACTACTTGGTGACCAAGAGAAACTCTTGACGCCATTGACATCGACCACGAAGCAATCATGGTCCCAGTTGATAACGAAGAACCTATCCTCAGGATCGTTGTTGACTATCAGAGAACCCCCTTCGCTCCCCACCCTCCTCAATATCAACCCAGACCCGCAACCCCTTTCAACATCATCCCCATTAGCGCTACTAGCGAGAGTAGCAGCAACGAAACAGCCCCTACCCCCCAGGAAGTGGAAAACATTCCACTTCATGTCACCAACCCCAACCCCATTACTCCCACTGAAGAAACAGAAGACGACAATCAGTCCAAGCAACACACTGATGCTGGACTCATCCCCTCAGACCACCTCCTCCATATTGCTCAAGAAGAAGCATGAGGAGTGCATCAAGGACATGGTCCGACTCAGCAACAAGTGGACCCTCCTTAACAACAAATTCAAGAATATCTCCGTCGCCAAAATATTCAGGAAGAAAGACAGCAACGCTACCCTTTACCTCTACCACTTCCACCAACGACTCTACGACATGGTCACAAAAGAAATCCTCCTAACCATCGTGAAAGAAAGGGACCTCAAAAGAAGAACCATCCTTCCCTTTGGCACATTATCCCCTCATTATCAAACCCTGAAAGATCAAACTTTCCTAGAAGGACTCCGAAAATTCCTCACGAAACGAAGGAAAGACATGCGAACCCCTTCACCCATATTCATACCCAACCCAGGTCCAGAAGGAACAGGAGGATCAACTACCGTCGTCATTCCAGGACCACCGTCAGCAGCTCTAGCTATCGCACCACCACGTCATGTCGGACCGGTACCAGTCCTCCGACAATATATCCATCCAACATCATCACTACCTCAGGAAGTTATACCACTACCACCGGTTACGCCAAGAATGTCATCACCCCCTCTAGTGAACCCGTTACCATTCGTCCAAATATCCACTCACCCTAGTCCACCACTCGTGGAACCGTCTCGTGTCGAAACACCACCACTTCCTCTAGTCCCTTGGGGATCACATCGACGACAATATTTGTCAATGGAACAATACGAACCACCACCCATGGTCACTAATGATCCCGTTAACATTCCATTACCACAGTCACTCACCCCGTCACCACCACATAGAGAAGCAACGCCCATTATTCCAGCTCCATGGAATAGGTCACCAACGCCGGAAAGAATCCCGACACCACCGATACAATCGGTTGTAAAGAAACATACGGCCCCTTCATCGCTTGACCTTATTCCCCTTCCATGGGACATGCCACCATTCCCAAGAACTCCTCCGCGAGTATCGCCCCCAGTTGCCTTGTCATCGTTCCTACCTGAGGAACCAATGCCACTCCCCGTTGAACCATCACCAGAATTTCCCCCTATTGTCTCGATGACACCAAGTCGAACTACACCCCTACTACCCAGACACCCACTGTCAAGAATGTTGTCAAGAGACAGACCCACTCCACCGGAATGGGAAGAATTCCAGTCACCACAACGGTTAGGGAAACGAAAGGAACTATCACCCGAAACGGAACCTTCACCCCCAGTAGCATCTTCATCACGACTACCATGGGTTCCACCCATTCGAACAGTTCCCTTAGAGGAGAAACACAAGGAGTTCACTTGTGAAGAAGGACCATCCTGGAAAACATCGCAACCCTCTCCCAGTACAGGGAAACGACAAGAGTCACCACGACATGTTGCAATGCCGCTCAAACGTGAGCGAAGTGAACCAGAAAAACCACAGTCAATGAGTCCTGAAGAACAACCCACTCCCCTTGATTCCCCTAAGAGAATCCCTACACCTCCTTAACCAGTTACTGGTGAATCACCGATAACGCGACCCATTGCAATGATGAGACGCAGCCCATCCACTACCCCAGAATCTTCAATAACATCGACACCCTCTAGCTTTGGACTTGGCGAACTTTACAGAACCCCAGTCCAAACAATTATTGAAGTCGAAGACGAACTCATGGAGGAAGGCGAAACATCTGACTCAGATTCGTCAATGGAAGAAGGACAGATTGCAGACACAAGACAGTCCACACCGGACAGCATGGACATAGGGATACCTCGCATACCCTCCGACTGGTTGCAACCATCTTCACCCTAGGTTGTGTGGTAACGACCACTCTAGGAAGGGCGTCATGTTACGATCCTGGGCCCTACCACCAATTTTCTGCAATTTTCCACCATTTATTTCGCACTCTCAGTCACTCGTTCCCCACTCGTTCCCTCACGCGCCGCTCGGACCGTTACCAAATCACCTGACAAGTCACCTGATGGATCACCTGACTATTCCGCAGTCAACTATCACATGCCATCACTCCGCAGTCCGCAGCATTCCGCAGCATCATCATTTAACCTCTTATGGATTGCCAGCTCATTGCCACGTCATGACAGATCGCCAGCTCATGATGGAGCTATACTTAGAACTGCCAGCTCATGATGAACCTTACTATACGTGACAGTATTATTCTGTGACTCCTGTGACCCGTTACTTCTCACTTGTATATAAGCATTTGTACTTTTAGCAGTTAGGCCCTAAGCCTAACTTGGTTTTCAATCCAAGACTTGTAGCTTCCCCCAGAACTCCCAGAGTTACCTGAGCCTACCTTGAGAATTCTCATTCGACCGCGTTGTGCTTTACTATTGTAAAGTACTCAAAGTCATAGGCTTATTCCTCGTCGCTTCAATTGTCATTGAAGCTCTACCCCTCTCTACTTCTATCAGAACACTCAGGAGTCGCCCTTATCATCGGGGACTTACTTGTTATCACGTAGCCAACTGGTACCGTGCTACATCACGTGATCATTGCCTTAGGAGGACAACCCACTAAGCAATTCCAGTCGTCACCAAACCACCCCACACACGTCGCGTCTTTAAGGCCCTTGGACCTTAACACCAGCACTCTGGGACCTCGTCACCCCCTTTGCCCCCACCGTCTACGGCTAACTCCATGCTACCCACATTATCACGGTCTTCTAATTGGGCGCGGATCTGTGCTGTGATTGTATCTGCCCATGGTGTCGCCGTTAAATCGATATCTGCGCAGAATGTGCACACAAACTCTTCCGGTGTGACTAACAAGCGAAACTGATCATCAGTGAGCTGTTCCTCCAAGCTACGACAGCGTGGATGAGGTTACCAACAGTTTCGATGAGTAACGCAGTGAAAGACACTCACACCGCCGTCTGCGTCCCGCCGCTTGCAACAAAGTCGGATCCGTCCAAGTCGACTTCGCCACGTGACCTGGCAATCCGGGGGTCAGCGGGTAGTGGTGGCACGACAGGGATCGTGGTGACAATAATGCGGACACCACATCCATCGAGGTTCCGGGTCAGCGGGTAGCGGTGGCGCGACAGGGATCATAGTGACAATAATGCAGACACCACATCCATTGAGGTTCCGGGTCAGTGGGTAGCGGTGGCGCAACAGGGATCGTGGTGACAATAATGCGGACACCACATCCATTGAGGTTCCATGCGGTGAGTGGGCTGATGCCACTGATGCCACCAGCACCAAAGTCGATGGCATATGTAGCACCCTTGGGTAAGTCTGAAAAGCCTCCGGCCAATGAAGGGGTGGGTGGACCTCCTGTAAACGAGAGCTATTGGCCAGCTAGATATCTATATGGACATCTCATATGTTCCCCTTCTACACACAAGACCCAAAGGACGCTACACGCCAACTCCAAGGAGCGCCACACCCGTGCGAATGCCTTGACCTTGGTTTGCCATCAGACTATAAAGCCCGAAAATCTGCATAACCACTATGACATTATCTGACTATATCAGTATCAAAAGAGAAACATCATGACTGACCTGAAAAAGGCAACACAAGAGAGGGAACGTTCCTCACCCGGCAACCGCAAGGAGGCGAAAATGGCGCACAGTACGGCAGGTGTGACGGGGATACGACTTGTGTTTGGGGGGTTAATCGCCCCAGCGTCAGGGCCCGTGGCTGATGATGTCGATCGCACGCCTGCGTGCGCAGCAGAGGCGGAGAGCGGATACAGGCGGTGGGATGAAATGGGCGGTGTCGAAACTGTTGACACCGTCGTGGCCGCGGTGTACGTGGCCACAGTGATGGTGCTCATGCTCGGAGTGGAGCTCATTGGTGTCAGGGTGGAGCTGGAGCTGGAAAGGACCGAGGAGGAAGGGGAGGCGACCATCGCAACGGTGGGGTTATCGATGTCGGGTGATGGATAGGTGCGTGAGACTTGTGCCCGACAGTGGTGCTGCGCCTTGACTCAGTTGTCCGTTGGCCAGGAGCTGAGTGAGTTGCTGAACTGTCAGTGAAATTTAGTGAAACCCGAACGGAGCCTGAGCGTGACGCCACACACACCGCAAAAAAGGTCCGGACAACACAACAGTCATCGAAAATTTAATTGTCGGCCTTTGTTCTCACCCCTTGTGTGCTCGCGCTCGTGCTCTGCTCCGAGTACTGGTCTTGCGGTGGTTTCGAATTTCCGTGTGCAGTTACAAGAGGGCGGCCGACACGACTCGGACTTGCGGCGAATGACAATCGCTAGTTCGTGGGCACTTGTACTGGTAACAAGGCATGGCATGGCAGTCGTGGCATCCGATAATGCCGCACTTGCATGCGAATTTGGTCACAAACGGAATGCATCAACGACTTGGAGCCATCACATTCTCAGAGGTCAGAGCCTGAAAAGGGAGCTGAGTCAAAGAATAACGGAGCCAACTGTTTGACATACCATCCTTGGTGTGGTACACAGGGATTTGGAGCTCTTCCGAAGTCTGAAGCTCCTCACCGTTGAGGTCCTCGTTGATAAGCTTGTCTGTAGCATCTTGAAGGTACTGACTGTGGGGCGCAGGTTGATATGTGAGAGGTTGGATGTGTGGGAGGGTAGCCGGTGTGGGTGTCGCAGGATGGGCACCCATGAGCTGGGAGTCCACAGGTTGTCTGCAGGGGTCACAAGGGGCCGTGCACGGTGATGACGGGGATGGAGAAAGAAGGGTAAGTGTACTGACCACCAGCTGGCTCATAATAGAAGTGATGGACCGGTCACTCACCTTGTAAAGAGTCTGTGAAAACCACGCAACAGGGTGAAAGGCGAAGGATGAGCTGGCTTGTGAACGCCGGGCAGAGAGTTATGACCACAGCACCTGTCATCGGGGCGTTCCTGTTGTGCCCTCAGGTTCACTGCACAAGACGATCTGAGTTCGAGTTTGAGTTCAAGTAGTAGGTGGGTGTGTTGGAGATGAATGCAGAGGTGCCATGGCGGATGTCACAGAGTCAACGGTGCTTATTATTACGGTGCAGCGCAGGTGCTGACCTTACCACATACACAACACATGTATCTATCGAGCTTGCAAAATGTGACCTAATCTATTTAACTCTGCCTCGGCATCGATATCATTCATCTTAGAGACAGCCTCAACGTCTTCATCCCGAACCAAACCCAGAAGACTCCAAGACCCAAGACATAACAGGGCCCATGTTGAAGCCACTGAAAGTTGGCTACGTGTGTGTGACAAGAGAAGGCGACCACGACTGAAGAGATGTTCGACATCCACAGACGTTGCTAAGGTGCAAATGAGAATCCAAAAGAAAGATGGATACAATAATTGCACATACCCGGGATTGTCAGATAATCCAGTGCCATTCGATGGAGCCGCGGGTAGGTTTTGTGCTTCTCATACCACCACTGAACAGCATCCTTGACATTTTCAGGTTTGGTGTTGAGGTACAAAGTTAGTTCATCAGAAAGAGTGGTGCCATGAATAGGGGCCAGAATTGCAAGATCATCAAAAATGTTTTTCGGACGTTTGGACTATTCTGCACATTCAGCAAGGTGCAATGCACATAAGTATCCTTGTGACGTACCGTTGACTGGCTGCCTTCAGTCTGAGTGCCTCCAGGTGCTTGTGTCATAACTTGTTCCACTGTTCGTGAAGAATACTGCAACTCAAATTGCTCGCGAACAAGGTCCTTTGCAGTGTTGACCCATTCTTCATCCCAACCAGCCACCTTGAAATACCATAACTTGTGACAAGGATGAAGGACTGGAAAAGTCAGATGTGTGAGGCTCTGCCAAAACAAGAGGATAAGAATATGGTGGAAACGGACCCATGGCAATGCAATAGATTTCTGAATAGTCTGTAAGTGAGTAGTACCAGTTGAGTGTTTTCTTTGAAACCTTGATGGCAGCATGAATGGCTATGCTATTCTTGCTGCTGGGCAACATTGCAGTTGTGAAAAAACCATCAATATGATCCATTACAGGTAGCACAAGTGCAAGGTTGGGTGTTCTGCACAAGAAATAGAGTGTTGCCTCCTTCAGGATCTGATGGGTGATGCGTCACATCGCGTCACAATCACCAAATGAATCACACACCTCCAGTGTGTCTTTCAACTGGGTGGCAACTGCCCACTTGTCCTCTATCAACTCAAACTGCCGAAGGTCGTTTTTACGCTCAGATGTCATGTTCTCAATCGCTTTTCGATACTCAATAGCAAAGCACAGCATGTCATAAGTCGAATTCCACCAAGTCGAAACATCCCGTGGCATTATCCTGATTGCCAAGCCCAGGTCTTTGAGACATGCTTTCCATCCAGGCAGCAAGTTTGTCATTGAATGAATGATTTTAAAAGCAAGTTTCCGGAGCTATGTGAAAATCATTAGGGTTATAGTAAGCCTCATAGACTTGTCTTGCCGCACCTTAACTAACATTCTCCTGACTGGCCGAACAGATGCTTCCAGATTTGCC
>Ga0307510_10009605_pt1 | contig 11527 bp, 9 predicted proteins | sample 12_EM_MG_FD_207224 | JGI IMG/M metagenome (GOLD analysis project Ga0307510, IMG submission 207224) | Populus trichocarpa ectomycorrhiza microbial communities from riparian zone in the Pacific Northwest, United States - 12_EM | ecosystem: Host-associated > Plants > Roots > Unclassified | place... | reverse complement strand
TCAAGGTTATACTTTGAAATCATGGACACCCGGACGGCTCATAGAGAGCAGGGGATCCGATAGCTCAACTTATACTAGCGAGAATTGCTGATGCCGACGCCAGGGAAGTGGATACCCTAGGAACAACTGAGAGGGGAAATGAGGGCTTTGGGTCTAGTAATCTAAACCCCAAGCGATCCATCACGGCTAAAGAAGAAGGAATAAAGATATGTTTCCTTCACGCAGAGAATGGGAACACTGAATTCTTTAGCGCGACCGATATTGGCTATCACTCTCGGTTAATGAGAGAAAGAGAAATGTTATCCAGCACTCACATCAACGCAGCCATGACGGGAACCATGAACGATCCATTTCTAAACAAGATTAAAGTGCGTGGGAAGAAGGACAAACAATGGCAGGAATGAGGCCGTGAACTGGTCAGGTTAAGGAAATGCAGAAAGAGGATGCCAAACGAATGGAGAGAAAAGGACGGGTTATTATATTACGAAAATCGACTATACATCCCCCAGGACGAGTCCCTACTGACGGTGATAGCCCAATCCTGTCATGACTTCTTGGGAGCAGGACACTTTGGCCAGGAAAAACCAATCGAAATAGTAACAAGAGATTTTTACTGGAAAGGGCTGGCAGACTGGATCAGAGACTGTGTACAATCCAGCGACGAATGTTCACAAAGTCAATCCCCACGTCATGCAAACTATGGACTACTTCAACCTTTGGAAGTACCCTATTCCGCGTGGACCTGCATTTCGAAAGACTTCATCACGCAACTACCAGAATCTCAAGGGAGAACCCTGATAAAGGTAGTGGTAGACCGGTTTACAACGATAGCTCACTTTGTTGGCGTCCATGAGAACGCGACCGCAAAAGATTTTGCGGATACCTTCTTCCGGGCAGTGGGAAACTTCATGAATTGCCGACCGAAATTATATCAGATATGGACGCGAAGTTTTCAGGCGAATTCTGGCAATCATTGTGCATGGTGCTAGGAGTTAAGCGACACATGTCAATGGCGTACCACCCTCAGACTGACGGACAGACGGAAAGACCCAACCAAGTGCTGGAAGGTTACTTACGAACATTTGTCAACTACAATCACAATGACTGGTACCAACTATTGCCATTAGCAGAACATGAGTACAATAACTCACCAACAAACACACATAAAATGACCAAATTCATTGCCAACTATGGCTATCACCCACAGACAGAGTGGATGAAAGAAAGGGAAGCTCATGATCCCAGGGCGAGAATGTATGCTCACTGGATGCAGGCCATATATCAAAAAGCGAAACAGACCCTAGAAAACACACGGGAAGTGATGAAGAAATATTATGACTGCAAGGCAACGGAGCAACCCAGTATCGAGGTTGGCAACTTGGTAATATTGAACACAAAAAACATACGCACCAAACAACCCTCAAAGAAGTTGCGTCCGAAACTCTATGGCCCCTTCAAAATCTTAGAAAAGAAAGGAAGCCAGGCATACAAGTTAGCCATATCACCAGGGTGGAAAATTCATCCTGTGTTTCATGTTTCCTTATTGGAGCCCTAGCCATCCTGGAACCGACCGAATCGCAAACAACCAGTAAGAGATCCTGAAGACATCGAGGGAGACTGGGAGTGGAAGATAGAAAGGATCGTCAAGAGTGAGCTCATTTCATATACGGGAAAGGTTCGTGGAAGGAATAAGGGGATCAAGGAGCTTCAGTATTTGGTGAGATAGAAAGGCGGTGCGGAGGATGAAAAAACATGGGAACCAGATGAGGGTATGCAGAACAGACAGGAAGAGGTGGAACGGTTTCATAGACAAAACCTAGAGATGCCGGGCCAGGGAGAGGTCAAGTAACATAGGAAACGTTTTTCATCGGTAGACAAGTAAACACCGGTGGTTTTTACCTATACTATGTCGAGGTTCAAAAGGAAGTTGAAATTGTAATATAAAACATAGAGTATTCGGGACGAACACTTTGAAGAGGGGAGCTCGTGTTAAGTGCACTGACTCCCTGTACAAATTTGGGAAGCAAGGTTACCCTACCTTCACGAGCACAAACTTCGAAGACTTAAGATAACAGCCCGCTCCTCCGCAGGGGTTGGGATGGCGCGTCATCACTCACAGCCTTGCTAGTTGCGTCTCACCACCAAAGGCCACTATAATTGAAAGATAGCCTATAACCCTGTGTACGTCGCGGCTGTTGGGCCGACCGGATCCTGTTCGCCGCTATATGAGGGGTGACCTCCGCGCACCTTATGCCAGTGGAAGCAGGTGAATGGGAAGAGGGTGCACCCTGTTGAAGACACTTGAAGACAGGCAGTTGAAAGGGTGGGTCGAAGGTAACAGGACATTTGGCTCGCAAGGTAGGCCCCTCTTACCTACCAAGGCGCGTATGGTATGAAGGAGGTGCCTATACCCAGTAAGTGGATCAGGTAAATCCACAAAGAACAGGTTGGTAAAAGATGGAGTCCGAGGGAAAAAACCCGTAGGTGGGATCCCGAGGACAACTCATTTAATGCTAGAAGACCAGAATACGACCTGCTGTTGCATGCCAAATTCTCTAGAGAACCAATGTAAGACAATGGGCAATCTGCTGTCCAGCGAGTGAGAGTACATCCGAGAAACACGGAGGCAAGATGATTTGTAACCACTACAGTCAAAGGATAAGCGGATCAGCTGACACCTGATGTCGTCTTCACACCATCAGGAATAACAGAAGCACACACCCATAAGTTGACTATGGGAGCAAGAAGGTGTGGCTAAGAGTTTTCAGGGTCTACGGGTGGTTGCAATCAGGGGGTGTTCGCAGAATCGTCAGTGTTAGGCGCAGAGACTCCCCATAAGGATTTACAGGGCAGAGTTACCATACCTTGACGTGCACGACCTAGCCCAGTCGGAATAACAAGTGACTTCTTTCAGAAGGTCACGTGTTCGAAGCACAAGCGCGTCAGGGTTGGCCTGACTACATGACGAATCCTTATCAGTCTCTATCCAGGTACGTGAGCAATGCAACTGGGGGGTTTTTGGTACTTGGTATAGAAGAAATATTTCTCTATCCGTACGGAGTTGAACAGGGAAGTCGGAACGGTTTGTTCTGAAGATATGGCGTCTCAAAGTTAAGCGGACCGACATATGTAGTCTGATAAAAGTAAGATGTAAGCATATGATTACACGGCAGGAGAAATGTTGATCACGACATCACCGGAAGGAACAACTGGTATGATAGCTAGCTAGGCTGCATATACCGACTAAGTTCATATGGCCTGAGAATCGAGAACCAGTAATTGGATGCAATGACCAGGGCAAAGATTAAAGCCGAAGTGGTGTGTGAGAAGTCAGGGTCAAACCGTGTTCGCACATTCACAGAAGCTAGGAGAAGTTGGAAAGGGTGCTTCCCTGATATGATAGACAGATGTACCAGGGGAACAGGTATAAGAAGCGGGCACGAGCCCGGAGTAGATAGAGATCAACAAGCACGAAGAAGAGATCTTATCAATATAATAAGTTGTATCTTATTGTGACCTATACTTCGACGAACTATCCCGAAGTCTACCGTTATATCTAGTCTACATTACTCATGTCTGGTTAACGAGTTTTCCGATATAAAGGGATTCAGGTCCTATGTTAGTTGGTAGCTTCAGTGTGAGGTATTCCAACAGCTAGGACCTTAATCGTAATTATATCGGAGAACTCGTTAAGAAGACACGAGTAATGTAGCCTAGATATAATGATTCACTTCGGCATAGAGAGTAGAAGTATTGGTAACGATATAAAAGTGTAGATAACTTATTATATTGATAAGATCTCCTCTCCGTGCTTGTTTTTTCTAATAGCAGCGAAGATGCTTCGATATTTATATTCCGCGTCTGAGCAATCGCGGTATACATGCTAACTCTATACTAATTAAGTATCTTGCCCACAACTCTGCGAACTTCACCTGAGTGCGAACACTTGTAGACCCTGAAAACTCTCTACCACACCTTTTGCTCCGATGGCCAACTTATCGGTTTGCGCTTCTGTTATTCGTGATGGTGTGGAGAACACTTCAGGTGTTAGCACATACGCTTATCCATTGACAACGATGGTTACGAATTATCTTGCCCTCGTGTTCGTCCAGGGTAGTCTAACTCACTGGACAGAAGATGGCCAATCTTCTTTGGTTCGTTTCGTCGAGAATTCAACCTGCAACTGCATGAGGTATTCTGGTCTTCCGGCATTACACGACTTGTCCTCGGGATCGTACCTATAGGCTTTTTCCCTCGGACTCCATCTTTTACCAACTTGTCTTCTGTGGATGCACCAGATCCACTTACTGGGCATGGTTACCTCCTGCATACTCTACCCGTCTTTGTAGGTACGAGGGGACTAACTTTCGTGCATAACGTCCCGTTACCTTCAACCCACTATTCCGACCTTCAGTCTTCAAGTGTCTGTAACCTTATGCGCCGTCATCCGATTCACCTGCTTCCACTGGCATAAGGTGCCCGAAGGTCTCCCCTCATATACCCTGCGAACGGGATCCGGTCGGACTGACGGCCGCGACGTATACGGTATTATAAGATGTGTTCCATCGATCGTGGTCTTTGGTGTTGGGACGCAACTACCCAGGTGGCCAGTGATGATGCGCCGTCCCAACGCCGGGGCTGGAGGGGGGTGTTTATCTTTTTCCTTCCAACTTCGTGCGTGTCAAGGTAACCTATTTCACTGGGAAACCGCCCATCACAGGGAAGCCGCCCACTTTCCCCCACCAAATCCAATACCAAAAATGTACAAGAAATAAATAAAGGAAAAATACAAAAAACAAAGCCCCACTATCACAGATCAATTAGAAAGTCCCTCGAAGCTGACTGCAGGTGATTCGCTGTGGTTGTGGTTGGGTAACATGCTTGCTTGCCCCAGGATACCCGGAATCTGAACCACTATCAATCCATTCAGGATCTGAATCTGAGCCCCAATTTAAATTTCCCAGAGCTATAACCTCTGGGCTCAGGTTAATGGTAACCTAGTTTCCAGATTTTTTCTTTCGCTTAGGTGTAGGAGAGTTAGTTGGCCCGGATTTGGTAGCTTTAGTAGCCCGTCGTTTTGCTGTTGTTGCCTTTCTCTCTGCTTGTTCACGATCCTTAGCCTCCACCTCATGCCGTACCCGGAGCACATCCTCCACAGAGATAACCCGCGCTTTCGACATCTCTTTTCTGCTCTTTGTCTTTGCTCTATCAGCTGCACTGCTGGCTTTTTCTAGTAGGTTTGCATTCTCAATTGCAAGAATAACATTATCTGCTGTAGCCCGCGTTGCAGCATTAAGCAGCTTAGTAACTAAAGCATGGTTATACTGACTTCTTGGTGTAGATTTAGGAAGGGCATTGAGGGTTTTCCTGCGATGGATTAGTATACTTCTACAATGCCTAGGGGTAACGGGAACTTGGAACTGTGGCTTCGTTGCTGGTTGCTGAGATTCGAAAGTGAAGGTATATTTTTTGGGGCTTCAAACACGGCGCTCATTAACAGGAACAATTCCAGTTGCTTCAAAAGCGCTCTGAATATTCTTCTTTGTATAGGTCATTTTCCTTGCCTTAATCAATAGCCTGTCAAATATTAGCATAGATAAAACGTATTAAAAAAAGTTCAGATTTTTCAATTCATGGTTGACTGACGGATAGAAGTCCCCTTTATTAATACCTGTCTCTCCTCCCGCTGTATAGTCATCCAAGCAGTGACTATAATTCCGTTGCAGTGGACCAAATAGTCTCACACCTAAAGGCTGAAGGATATGGGTAGAGTGGGCTGGTAGGCATAGGGGAATTATCTCATTTTGTAAACAATAATCCAAAAATTCCCAACTGACATGCGAGTCATGCCCATCCAGGATAAGAAGACGTATAGCTCCATTAGCCCTATTCTGTATTTAGTAATAATCATTGTTCAGATATCAACAATCTTAGAGCTCAGATGTATGCGGCTCAAAGTTCTCAGTCAAGTAATCAAGCCCGATAGACCGAGCGGTCCATCCCTTGTCCGCAATTGCCAAGAAAGCTTTATCTCCCCCCTTCACCAATGCTGTCCAACCCTTGTAGTTTTTTTGTTTTTGTTTTTGTAATCATGCGTTCATTGTTTTAAGGTACAAAAAGCCTCATGCAGCGCTAGCTATGCAGAGAACAAAACCTATAAAGCACAAAACATAAACAAAGGAAAGTTACGGCACCAAAAAATTTCTACTATCGCGAAGGTTTCTCCTCCGCCGGGCCACTGGCCACTAAAAGAAAGGAAAAGTACAAACTAGCTAATAGTCATCTAACAAGGAGAGCTTACATAACGTCGTGGGAAAGAAATCCAACATGCCTACACCTCCGCTAACGAAAAAACACGAAATATAGGGGGGGGCACTGCTCGGGGTGAGAGTGGGAACGGGGGGGAAGAGGGAGGAGTGTCCGGTGGAAATATAGTCGGGGGGAATCCAGTGGAGGTGACACTGATGAAGGTAGCGAGCCTTTTGAGGAGTGGTAAGGAGGACCATAGGGGAGCGTCCCGATCGACACTTGTGACGCCGTGGAGGAGGCGTGAGCGAGCGCCCTGTCTGGAGGGGCAGGCGAGGATGGTGTGCTCGAACGTTTCGGGTTCTAGGCCGCAGCGGGGCCAGGAGGTGTCAGCATCCGGAGTCCTCCAGGTGAGGTGGGCAGCCAGGTAGCTTTTCCCGGCTCTCATGTGGTGTATCCGTCCTGCAATAAACTTATCTAGGCCCATAAAGGGTCGCGGGTCCCGGGCGGGGGGGGTGGTGATAGTATCCTGACGGTGGGAAGAGACGAGGCCACTCATCAAGGAGGGCCTCCCTCACTCTTTTCTTCAGGGCGGAGTAGGTTTTGTCCATCAGGGTTTGCGGAGGGAAGGTCGGGGCCGGGGAGACAAGATGTGAGTTGATCATGGGCATCCTAGTCAGCACCTGGGAGAAGGGTATGGTCCTGTGGGCCACCGCGTCTATCGGGAGGTGGTTCCTTACTGGGGGGACCGGTCTTGGGGTTTCCAGTGAGGGGAAGGTACACAGACGTGAGGCCTTTTGTCAAAGCACTTGAGGAGTCGCCCGCCCGGTGCGAAGATAGTGATGGGAAGGCGACGTGGAGGCGAGCCGTTGCCGGGTTCACCTCAGGTGGGGAGCATACCACCCTGAGCGCCGCCAATCTCTGCTGTTGGGATATCAAGAGGGGGATCGGGGGGAGGCAGGATTCCTCCGAGAGAATTCCGGTGGGTGTTGCCGAGAAGCAGTTCGTAGTCCACCTTTGGACTTTGTGCCAGAAAGTATTGAGGCGAGCGGTGGCCCCCGCACCGGGTGTGAGGAGGTCCGCGCCGTAGAGCAGGATTGGGGCGATAAGGGATGTTGCCAGCCTGTGGCACAGGTATGGGGCGAGACCCGCTCCAGGGGGGCTCAAGTGTCTGATTAGGGCGAAGGCACCCTGGGCAAGTGCCAGTCGGTGTTGGAAGTGGGCTCAGGAGTCTAGGGAGGGCGTGAACCAGTACCCGAGCCATCGTACCAAGTCCCGGGGACGGAACAGCTCCCCTTTGATTTGGATGGGGGAGAGGCACTTCGGGAAGTGCCTCTGACTTGGGGTCCTCCCGTGTATGAGCTCTGTTTTTGCAACAGAAAAGGAGACGCCTAGGCGCAGGGCCTTAGCTTCTAACTTCTCGAAGAGCTCCTGGAGACGGCGGATATTGCCTAGGTAGGAAAGGGAGGCGCCAGTGAGGGCGAAGTCGTCCACATACAAGATCATCAGACCTCAGGGGATACCAAAGTGGAGGGGGGACAAGTAGAGGAGAAACAAAAGGGGAGAGATTGGGGAACCCTGGGGGGCTCCGACGTTTACCTGTGACGGGGTGCCTGGGGCGCCTTGAAAGATTAGTGTGCAGCTTTTTTCACCCAAGAAGGATGAGACCCAGGAGACCAGGTAACATCAGCAAAAAAAACACATGCATCTGATGCGCCCTCACTGCGTCCCGTGCGTCCTGTGCGTCCTGAGTTCAGTTCCAGCGTCCGTAGGCTCCCCGTGCGTCCTGAGTCCGTCCCCAACGCCCGCACGGGACTATTGCGTCCTGAGTTGCGCATCAACACTCCCTTGCATCCGGACTTGACATCCCCCCTGTTCTCCATATCCCAGCGTCCTGACGCTTTCAATTCGCCAGCCCCTTCCGGAAGCCGTCAGGATTATCATACTCTTACCCCTTGTCTCCTGGCATGAACCCTGTGCCAGCCCTGCGCACGCCAACGTCCTGTGGCGTCTCTCGAGAGTAGTCATCACTGGCACGTTTAACTCGTGTATTAATTGTATATTTTCTTCATACTAGTACACACTATATATACATCTTGCCATGGCACCCGATACACGCCTTCGCACATATCCATCATACCCCCGTTTGTATAACTAATAAATCTCGTTAAACATCCTCAAGTCGATATGGCTGTTGACGAGCCAGCGCAGGTCTCCCTCTGGAATGAGATGAGCCAGGCCGAGAATTGTCCCTATGTCAACCAATGTAAACTCTCGCGCATCTTCTCTCAGCTGAACCGTAACAAGATTGTGGATATCAGAGGGCGGGCCTGAGTTCACAGGGCTCAACATCTGAACGCCTGCCAACCGCCGCACAGTGTCTTGGCTGCAGTCCCTGATTTTAAAAAGCGCCACGAGCTTTGCCGGAAGACGACCCCTCAGCGCACCATACATCTCCTCGCTTCCGGCCTGTACCCAAGCCCAATCATTCCGACTTTCTTCATTCCAAAATCGGTGAGTTCCTGTGCATCGTGCCTGATGGATGTCGTAAACATCTGTTTCCTGGAATGCCAAAACCGGGATTTCGAGTTGCGTTAGTAGTTCAACAGGAAGTAGTTGGAGTATTGCTGGTTCTTCGGGAAGGCGGCATTCAGTGGGCAAGTTGGGTCGGCTGTATCAAAGCAATTCCAAACAGATCCGGTCAAGAGAGATTCCTAACACCTTGCAAAAATCAAGGACGTTGGACACGTCGTCACCACGACCTTTCAACATCCTTCCACGACGGGCCGGCGTAGATACTAGTACCGTAGTCGTTGTTTTATCTAAATAGCCCAGGACGTCGTCACCGAGATTGGCTCCGCGACGTCGGAGCGCATTCAGCTTTAAAAGTCTCATTCGGATTGCATGCTGACGACGGTAGCTGTGAAGAATTTGTCGCTCGACATCGTTCTTGTTTGAGTATCTCCATCCGTCCTTGATCTGTTCCTTATGCGTGAGCTCTCCGAACTCGGTGGAATACATTGGGATATTGCCAAACTGGCGTATATGATCAGAGAAGTGACTTAGCAGATGCATCTTAACAAAGTTGAAATGGGATTCCGTATGGATCATGTCCATACGGAGCTTGTTCTCCTCATCCCGATCGTCTTCGAGGCGCCGGCGCCGCTTGGACGGTGCCATTCGCATGTTGCTCTGGGCTCGCTGATGTCGTAGCTCCTTTCGCTGTAGGTCAACATTGGCCCATGTTCGTTTAGAAACTCGAAACTCCAAGAAGATATCTTTCATCCTGTGAAACCGGTCGAGATATTCCTCCATATATGCTATCGTCTCGCGGGTGTGGCTTCGGTATTGCGCCATCATATTGAAGTCGACCAGTGCCCGGACACAGTCTTGAGCATGTTTGAAAGTTATTACTTGCCGGCTGTCGGGCTGGCGCAGTGCTACGGCGAGAACCCCCAAAAGACACCGCCCAAGGTTCATCATCTCTTTTCCTTGCCACTGCGTGACCTCGCGATAGGCCTTTTTGTGCACAAAAAACCCCGGGTATGGCGGTAGCGCATTCCAGGTGGTGTCAAAGGCCTGGAGCCGGGCGTGTTTCTTGAGAAAGCCCGAGATCCAGTCCATCAAGTGCTTGAATAACCCAAGATAAACTGTATGAAGCAAATCTGGCTTGTGCAGACCAGGCACCGAAACACGGTGAAGCCTGTGAAACACGTTTTTCTCAAGATCGATACCAAGAGTTTCAAACCTGGTGCGGGAGTCGTCACTGGGAGATTCACGCTCGCAACGTTCATATCTTGCATAATCTCGGGCCCGGAGGTTGTTGGTGTCGGTTCCTAATTCTCCTGGGAGCACCTCGTATTTAGGACAAACATTCGATTTTATCCCGTCAAGCGCAACGTTTTCCATATGGTCAGCAATCCACGCGGACAATATTGGAAAGCATCTCCGCACTTTCCCGTCGGCATAGTCAATATTGACGCCCTGCAGCGCGGCGTTCTGCAAGGGCTCAAACAGGAGTTTGAAGACGCCTCGCAGTTTGTCGGCATTAATTTTCCTCTGCAAGTGGTCTGCGGAGGACTTTGTAAGTTTGGGGGGAACAGGCAATAGCGCAAGAAGGAGAACTGCAAAGGATCCGGGTCTATTACGCCGGGTTGCTGGACGATTTCCGAGAGTCAAATACACCAGCCATGCCTTCTTGTCACCTGAACAGTTGCTCAGATGCCTCTGATCCGACATCCCAATGATTGGAACAACAGTTGCGCCAGACGGAAGTGTCTCCCATAATCAGGTAGTCAGCGCTCCCAGGAAAGAGATCGAGAAACTCTACTTGAATGTCCCACCACCACCAGTCTGCTGTATGCATCTCGGCATATACCCGTTGTCCTGTATGATCGTATTAACGCCGTGGCGCGTAAACAAAGTCATCTCGGTAGGCTATCTGGCGAAGGAGATATCTGACACAATCTAGGACGTTGAGATAGAAGAATGATAAAGTTCTCTTTCAGTCCTCTACCTGTCCTTCAAACCATTGTAGATATCGACTGTACGGATCCAATTCCCGGAGCTGCTTCTCGAGCGTGTGCATAGAGCCATAGCCGACAGACTCAGAATTGCCTAGGCCACTAGCGAAGTATTTGTTGATTCGTGACTTCGGTACTTTACTCTCAAGGAGCCAAGAGTCAAGCCTGAACCCTTGCCCGCTGGGGAATGGTGCCCATGGGTCGTCGCACAGATTACTGATATCTTGCTCGAACCCGTTCACGTCCCCAATTGCTTCTCCAGCTCCCGGAAAATGCTTTTGTTGGCCGCCGGAAAAAGAGGCAGTGTTGTTAAGCACTTCAGTATCAGACTCGTACACAACATCACCACGAAATACGGTGTGCTTGCGTCCAGTAGGCTCGGGATAGGATTCATAGTCAGAATCCGGACGTTCCCCCATGACGTCGGTTTGTGTGTCAAGAACATGGCTGGCCGATGATGGATATCGTATAGTAGTGGAGGCGAGGATAATGTTCACATTGGCATGGGTAGTTCGTAAATGTTTCTCATATGCTGCTGCTTGGGTGTATTTTTGTCGACAGAATGGACATTTGCTAGGCATCGCAGGAGTGCCCAGTGTTGATGCTAACGCGTGTGGATCGCACATAGGTTCAACATCAGCAAAAATAATACCTTGCGTCCTGTGCGCCCCGTGCGTCTGACGCCCGGGACGTCGGAATGCTAATCGCGAATCAGGACGTAACGTCGGATCGACGTCGCGTCCTGACTTTGCGTCACC
>Ga0307510_10009604_pt1 | contig 11528 bp, 6 predicted proteins | sample 12_EM_MG_FD_207224 | JGI IMG/M metagenome (GOLD analysis project Ga0307510, IMG submission 207224) | Populus trichocarpa ectomycorrhiza microbial communities from riparian zone in the Pacific Northwest, United States - 12_EM | ecosystem: Host-associated > Plants > Roots > Unclassified | place... | reverse complement strand
AGGAGGCCGGTCTGGAGGTCGCCATCGTGGCGGGAGGGCCGGCCGTCGACGTCATTGGCGAGGTGGTCGAGGGTCGGGCGGACTTCGGTGTCGGAACCTCGGGAGCGCTGATCGACCGGTCGCGGGGACGGCCTGTCGTTGTGGTTGCCGCCGTCTTCCAGCACTCCCCGTCGATCCTGTTGGTGCCGCGCAAGGCGCAGGGTGTCGGCATCGAAGGCCTGCAGAACCAGCGCCTGATGGATACGCCCGGCAGCGAGGATGTCATCGCCATGCTGCGCAGCGCCGGCGTCGACTATCGCCGGATGCCGCGAGTCCGACACAACGGTGATCCCCGCGACCTGCTCGCCGGCAAGGCCGATGCGATGGTGGCCTACAGCACGAACGAACCGTTCGTCCTCGAGCAGGCGGGTGTGCCATACACGGCTTTTTCGCCCCGCGCCGCGGGCATCGACTTCTATGGCGACAACCTGATCACTTCCGACACGCAGGTCGAGCATCACGCCGACCGCGTGCGGGCATTCCGGGCAGCGAGTCTGAAGGGATGGGCGTACGCACTGTCGCACCAGGCCGAGATGGTCGACCTGATCCTGAAGAAGTATTCGCAGGCCAAGGGCCGCGACGCGCTGCTGTTCGAGGCGGCCCAGACGGAGGCACTGATCCAGGCGGACCTGGTCGAGCTCGGCCACCAGAGCCCTTCACGCTGGGCGGCGATCGCGGAAACCTACCGCTCGCTCGCCATGCTCGAGGATGCTCGTGTGCCCGACCCCTTGATCTATCGGCCCGATCACGGACGCATCCCGGCGCGCGTGCAGGTGGCACTGGCGGCGGCGCTGCTGCTCGGCGTGTCCGCACTCGGCGTGGCGGTGTGGATCGCGCGGCTCAACCGGCGGCTCACGCTGCGCATGGAAGAGCGTCGCCGCGCCGAGGAGGCCAGCGACAGGGTGCAGCAGCAACTGGTCGCCATGACCGACGCGTTGCCGCTGGTTGTGTTCCAGCTGCGCGCCGAAGCGGACGGCCATCGCAGCTATGCCTTCGTCAGCGGTCGCAGCGAGGACGTGATCGGCGTATCGGCCAGCGAGTTGATGGCCAACGCCGAGAGCCGCTGGCGCCACGTGCCGCCCGAAGACGCCGAGGCGGCGAGGTCCACCGTCGCAACACAGTTGCAGCGTCTTCGCGACGGGGAGCCCAATGTCGGCGCCGACATGCTCGTGCGCGTGGTCCGAGACGGCGAGACACGCTGGGTGCTGTCGGCGACTCGTGCCGAGAAAGGGTTGGAAGACGGGGTCGTCGTCTGGAACGGCTACTTCGAGGACATCACCGACCGCAAGCAGGCCGAGGACGCGCTGGTCCGCGAACGCGCCCGTCTACAGAACCTGCTCGACACGGCACCAGTCGGCGTGTCGATTGCGACCGACGACGTCCTGCGCTTTGCCAATCCGCGCTTCCGCGAACTCTTCGACGTCGAGACGGGGGAGTCGTTGACGGGTCGCTATATGAACCCCGACGATCGCGGCAGCCTGCTCGAGCGCCTCGACCGCGACGGCATCGTGCGCGACTACGAGCTGAAGATGATCGGCCCCGACGGTCAGCCCCACGACATCCTCGGAACCTGGCTGCGCACGGACTACGACGGCCAGACGGCGGTGCTCGGCTGGATGATCGACATCACGGCGCGCAAACGTGCCGAGGAGGCCGTGGTGCGCGAGCGTGCCCGATTGCAGCAGATCCTCGACACCGCGCCTGTCGGCGTGGCGATCTCGGTGGACGGCACGGTGCGTTTTGCCAATCCGCGCACCTACGAGCTGCTGCGGCTGACGGGTAGCGCGCAACCCGACATCTATGTCGACCTCGAAGATCGCCGAAAGATGTTCGAGGTACTCGCACGCGACGGCATCGTGCGCGACTACGAGCTCCAGATGATCGGCCCGGACGGCGAAGTGCGCGACATCCTGGCGACCTACCTGAACACCGAGCATGAAGGCCGACCGGGTGTGCTCGGGTGGCTGACCGACATCGGCAGGCTGAAGGCCGCGCAGGCGGCACTGGACGATCAGCTGCAACTGCAGAAGGCGCTGCTGAACACGATTCCGAGTCCCATCTTCTACAAGGGACCAGACGCACGCTTTCTCGGCTTCAACCAGGCCTACCTGGAGGCATTTGGCATCACCAAGGAGGCGCTGATCGGCAAGGGGGTGCTCGATGCCGTCCACTTGCGCCCCGAAGACAGGCCCACCTTCTATCAACTGGACGCGGAGCTCATCCATGGCAGCAAGCGCTTGAGCAGGGAAATCTCGGTGCCATTTGCCGACGGCAGACTGCGCGACACCTTGTACACCGTGTCGGGCTTCAGGCGCAGCGATGGCAGCCCCGGCGGTCTGGTCGGCATCATCGTCGATATCACGGATCAGAAAGAGGGCGAACGGGCACTCGAACAGGCGAAGGCCACGGCCGAGGAAGCGACGCGTGCCAAGTCGATGTTCCTCGCGAACATGAGCCACGAGATCCGCACCCCGATGAACGCGATCATCGGTCTGTCGCAGCTGGCGCTGCGCACGGACCTCAATGCGAAGCAGCGCGATTACGTGCAGAAGATCCACAACGCCGGCAACGCGCTGCTGAGCCTGATCAACGACATCCTGGATTTCTCGAAGATCGAGGCCGGACGCCTCGACATGGAAACCGTCGACTTCGAACTCGACGAGGTGTTGGACAGCGTCGCCACTGTCACGGTGAACAAGGCGCAGGACAAGGGTCTGGAGTACCTGATCGACGCACCCGCCGACGTGCCGCGCGCGCTGCGTGGCGATCCGCTGCGCCTCGGGCAGATCCTGGTCAACCTGGTGAACAATGCCGTCAAGTTCACAGAAGCGGGCGAGGTGGAACTCTCGGCGCAGCTGCTGCAGCGCAGCGCCGACCGGATGCAACTGCAGTTCTGCGTGCGCGACACCGGCATCGGCATGACGGCGGAACAGGCATCGGCGTTGTTCCGCCCCTTTACGCAGGCCGACGGCTCGACGACACGCAAGTACGGCGGCACCGGCCTGGGCCTGTCGATCTGCAAGCGCCTGGTCGAGATGATGGACGGGCGCATCTGGGTCGAGAGCGAGCCGGGTGCCGGCAGCCGCTTCCTGTTCAACTGCTGGCTGGCGCCTGCAAGCGCGACCACGCGGGTACCACGCGTGGTGCCGGATGCCTTGAACGACCTGCGCATCCTGGTGGTCGACGACAACGCCGCCGCACGCCAAATCCTGATGGAGGCGCTCGAGAACCTGCCGGTGCAGGCGCAGTCCGCGAATGCGGGTGCGCAGGCCCTCGCACTGCTGCAAGCCGCGGAGCCGCGATTCGATCTGCTGCTGACCGACTGGAAGATGCCTGGCATGGATGGCATCGAACTGACCCGTCGGGTGAAAGTCGGGTTCGACACGCCACCGCGCGTCGTGCTGGTCACGGCTTTCGGCCGCGAAGAAGTGCGTCGTCAGGCCGAAGCCGTTGGAGCGGACGGGTTTCTCATCAAGCCGGTCAACGCGTCGGTTCTGGTCGACACCTTGGTCGAGTTGTTCGCGCCGGAACATGCCGTGACGGCCGGCAGAGCCCCGGGTGACGTGCCCCGGTTCAAGGAGGCGAGGGTCCTGCTGGTCGAGGACAACGACGTCAATCAGCAGGTTGCCGCCGAACTGATGGAGGCGGCAGACATTGCCGTTGACGTGTGCGCCAACGGGCGGGAGGCGGTCGACCGCTTGCGTGAAGTCGGGCCCGCCCACTACGACCTGGTCTTCATGGACCTTCAGATGCCGGTCATGGACGGCCACGAGGCCACCGCGGCGATCCGCGGCGACGCGACGTTCCGGGCGCTGCCGATCATCGCGATGACCGCGCACGCACTGGCCGAAGAACGCGAACGGTGCCTCGCAGAAGGCATGAACGACCACGTCGTCAAGCCGATCGACCCCGACAGGTTGTTCGGGGTGCTGGCGACCTGGCTGGCAGGCAAGCAGGTGCAAGCCACGCCGTCCTCAGCCGAGCCGGTGGCAACGCGAGGCGTCGCGGAGGCCGCGCTGCGCCTGGTCGCCGGTGTCGACGTCGATTCGGGGCTGCGTCGCATGCTCGGCCGCTGGGCTTCCTACGAAGAGTTGCTGCGCATGTTCTGCGTCGGCCAGGCCGAAGCCGTGCAGGTGGCGCGCTCCGCGTTTGCCGCCGCGCAGACGACGAGCGCCCAGCGTGCGATGCACTCGCTCAAAAGCACGGCCGGCACCATCGGAGCCGAAGAGCTGGCACGCCGCGCTGCCGAGGCCGAACTGCTGATCCGGCGCGGCGCACCGGAGGCAGAGACGTTGGCGAGCCTGGAGAGCGTCGAGCAAGCGCTGCAGCCATTGATCGCGGCCTTGCAGGCCGCCTTGCCAGCTTCGACGGTGGTGCCAGCAGGGGTGGTGGATGAGGACGAAGCGCAGCGGGTGCTCAATCGGCTGCAGGCCTTGCTCGACGACGATGATGCCGAGGCCGTCGAGTACCTTCGCGAACATGCCCCCGTGCTGTCTGCCCTGCTGGGGCAGGAGTTTCCTGACGTAGATCGCCTCGTCAGGCGGTATATGCTGGCCGATGCGAGCAAGGCGTTACGCAAGGCAATGGCTCAAGTCGAGCTGTTGCGCAGTTCATGAGTCCTAACACAGCAAGTGAGGAGCCCCGTCATGGATGATCCCTTGAGTTCCACGCAACGTCGGACGATCCTGGTCGTGGACGACACGCCGGAGAACCTGTCGGTGATGAGCGGTTTGCTCCGCGACACTTACAAGGTCAAGATTGCGCCCGATGGCGAGCGCGCGCTGGCGATCGCAACAGCCGCCGAGAAGCCCGATCTCGTCCTGTTGGACATCATGATGCCGGGCCTTGACGGCTACGAAGTCTTGCGGCGGTTGCAGGCAGGGCCGGCCACGCGGGATCTGCCCGTGATCTTCCTGACGGCGATGAGCGAAGCGAATGACGAGAAGGTCGGACTCGACCTGGGTGCGGTGGACTACATCACCAAGCCGGCCAATCCCGCCATCGTGCTCGCACGTGTGCGAAATCAGCTCCAGCTGAAAGCGGCGCGCGACTTCCTGAAGGATCAGAACGCCTACCTCGAGCGGGAAGTGGTGAAGCGCACGCGTGAGGTGGTCGCGATCCAGGACGTCACGATCCGCGCGATGGCGTCGCTTGCGGAGACGCGCGACAACGAGACCGGGAACCACATTCGCCGCACGCAGAACTACGTGAAGGCACTTGCGCTCAAGTTGCAGAACCATCCACGCTTCGCATCGGAACTCGGCGACGCGACGATCGAGGCGCTGTACAAGTCGGCCCCGCTGCACGACATCGGCAAGGTCGGCATCCCTGACCGCATCCTGCTGAAGCCGGGCAAGCTGGACGCGGACGAGTTCGAGATCATGAAGACCCACACCACGCTGGGTTACGAGGCAATCCTCCATGCGGAGAGGGACATCGCATTCGAAAGCGACTTCCTTCGCTATGCAAAAGAGATCGCCTACGGTCACCAGGAGAAGTGGGACGGCTCCGGCTACCCGCGCGGCCTGCAAGGCGAGGCGATCCCGCTCTCGGCCCGGCTTATGGCATTGGCCGACGTTTACGACGCGTTGATCTCCCGGCGCGTCTACAAGAAGGCCTTCACACACGAACAGGCCATTGGGATCATCATGGAAGGACGAGGCAAGCACTTCGATCCGGACATCGTCGACGGGTTTCTGTGCATCACCGATGAGTTCAGGAGCATCGCGTCGCAACATGCCGACGGCGAAGACGCGCTGGCCGCGGAGGCCGAGCGCCTGGCCGCCGACATCGGGGAGCGCATTGAAATCAAGTGACGGCGGAGTGACGCACGCGAACGGATGCGGCGGTCACCGATCGAGGTCCGCTTCGCGGACACGGGCCGGACTTGAGCGACCGCTGTGGGTCGAGCGCGTGAGTTGGAGCCCGACGAGAGACTTGACCGCGACCGCCTGACGGCGCGAAGGTTCCACATCGGGCGTCCAATACGGCAGCCATATGGCAGCTGTCGGTCGACACGGGACGCCCCGAGAAGATGAAAGATGAGCTTCTGAACCGATAAGTCCCTTTTTGTGTCCCCCACTGTTTTTCACAGCAGTCAATTTCCGTGGGGCACACCGTGGCAAGACTCAGCGATTCGCTGACCAAGGCGACGCCGCAGGGCGCCAAGGATTGCATCCTGGCCGATGGCTATGGGCTGTGCCTGCAGTGCGGCCGACCGGCAAGGCCCGGTTCTATCGACAAGCAGTCCGGGAATACGGTCAAGCGTCTGTACGAGCGAGTCGTGTTGGCACGGCGCGAGCTACAAGAATCACACGAGCTGTCGGGGCGCGCGCTTGGATCACCAGTGGTCCAAGGATTTGGGTTGCGCCCGTGCCGGTGAACAACACCCTCACGATTCTGCGCTGTGCGCTAGGCCGGCTTCACATGCCGGGCCGCCTCGATCGCAGCGATGTCGATCTTTCCCATGGTCATCATCGCGTCAAAAACACGCTTGGCCGCCGCACGATCGGGGTCGGCCATCGCTTCCGTGAGCGCGCGTGGCGTGATCTGCCATGACAGGCCCCATCGGTCCTTGCACCAGCCGCACGCGCTTTCCTTGCCGCCATTGCTGACCACCGCGTTCCACAGCCGGTCGGTTTCGGCTTGGTCGTCGGTCGCGATCTGAAAGGAGAAGGCCTCGTTGTGCTTGAAGTGCGGGCCGCCGTTCAGACCAATGCAGGGGATGCCCGCGACGGTGAACTCGACCGTCAGGACATCGCCTTGCTTGCCGTCGGGATAGTCCCCGGGTGCACGGTAAATCGCGCCAACAGCGCTGTCGGGAAAGGTGTCGGCATAGAAGTTGGCGGCGTCGACCGCGGTGCCGTCGTACCACAGACAGATGGTGTTCTTGCTGGTCATTCTTCTGCTCCGTAGAGTTGTCAAATTCGACAGCGAGCTGTCTGCGCGACTCAATGCGACTCGACCGGCGTTTCGGTATGCATGGCACAGCGCCAAGCTTCGCCGGTCTTGACCCAGGTCGAGGTGTCGTTCATCTCCTGTTCCGTCGTGGCGCCGGGGCCGCGCGGGGCGATGCTCTGCTTGACGCGGTAGGAAAGAATGGCCGTCGTCTCGTTTGGAAGCACGACCTCCATGTGGCTGAATTCAAAGGCGTTGACGACCATCGAGCCGTGGTCGGCCATCTTGCGGTAGCCCGCATGGTCGAATTTCATCGCACCGTGCGAGCTGACCATGAGCGCGGGCTCGCAGAGCAGGGTCAGCGCCGTGTCGGTGTCGTGGTCCACCATCGACTGCCAAAACTTCGTTTCGAGATCGACCAGGGTCGAGATGTGGGTCTGCATTTCGCTCTCCTTGAAAGTGGGACCCTTTATCGTCCGCTTCGCAGACCCTCCGTCTGTCGGATGGCACTGATGCCGTTGTAGGGATTCGCCGCCACCTCGCCGCCTGCCGTGTTGCCTCGGACACCCCGGCACGAGATGCCGAAACGCGACAGCGACCGCTGTCTAGGCCGGCCGCACCCCATAAACTCGGGCCACGGAAGTCGCGGGGAGCACACCATGAAACGCCTGACCCACTTGCTGGTGATCGATCCTCAAAACGACTTCTGCGACCTGCCGCCGGACCACCTCCCGGTCGATCCGATCACCGGAGACAGGCCCGCACCCGCCTTGGCGGTGGCCGGTGCCCATCGGGACATGCAGCGCCTGGCCGACCTGATCCGCGCGGCAGCTCCCGGCATCACCGAGTTGACGGTCACCCTGGATTCGCACCACCGGCTCGACATCGCCCACCCCACGTTCTGGCGCACCGGGGAGGGCAGTGCGGTCGCGCCCTTCACGCCCATCACGGCGGCGCAAGTGCGCGAAGGTCGCTATCTGCCGCGGGACGCCGCGTCGTTGCCGCGCGCGCTGGCCTACCTGGATGAACTCGAACGGCGTGGCCGGTACACGTTGATGGTGTGGCCCGTGCATTGCGAGATCGGCACCTGGGGTCACAAGGTGCATGCCGATCTGCGCGCCGCCTGCGACGAATGGGAGCGGCGACGCCACGCCGTCGTCGACGTGGTGAGCAAGGGATCGAACCCGTGGACCGAGCACTACAGCGCGGTTCGTGCAGAGGTCCCCGATGACGCGGACCCGGACACTCAGCTCAACAAGCGACTCATCGACACGCTGGACCGCGCGGATCTCATCGTCATTGCCGGCGAGGCGAGCAGCCATTGCGTCCGCGCCACGACCGAGGATGTGGCCGCCAACCTGACGGGCCGCCTCGATCGCATCGTGCTGCTGACCGACTGCATGAGTCCGGTCGCCGGGTTCGAGGCCGAGCACGCGGCATTCATGGCTGACATGCGCGATCGCGGGGTGCGCCTCGCGACCGCGAGCGAGGTGTGGCCGCTGCTGCGCGACAACGCCATCAGCGACTGATCGGTCCGGCGAGACGCCTCAACAAGAGGCCTGGTTGCCGGCAGGAAACGCCCCCGTCCGCCTCTTCAGCAATTCGGTCAACTGCTGCTTCGCCGCAGTTCCTCGGTGGGTTCGAGCGCGACCACCGCGTCGCCGCGCTGTGTCAGCCGCGCCGCCTCGCGTCCCATCAAGTGGTGAAGCGGCGGCTCGACGGTTCACGCAGCGGCCAGCATCGTGCCCCGGCAAGCGGACGCGCCGCACGCGCAGTCGAACGCGCTCCTGTCCTCGGAGTCATCGACCTCGAGGCTGTAGTCCAGGAACAGTTCTTCGCCGGCAGGTATCTCGCGCAGCGCATAGAACGCCACGACCAGTCTTCCACGCGCCCCGGGCTCCTCGTAGGCCACGCAGTTCGGCAAACACGAGTGGTTGATGTGCCGCGAGGCATTGCCGCCGTCGGACGCATCGATGACCGTTCCGTCCGTCAGCCCGAACACATAGGTGAGCCGGCTGTTCCAGTCCCGGCGGCCCGCCTGCCACGCGGTGTAGCGACGGCCTTCGTAGATGCCGAAGCGCTGGCCCTCGTGAAGGTCCTGCGCCGCAAAGGCGCCGTGGCCGTGGATGCCGCTCTGACGGATGTCGATCATGGAGGAGGGCGCAATCGACTGGTTTGGGGTTGGACTTGTGTCGCAACCATTGTGCCAGCCGCTCGCATTTCTCTCCTCCCAGCGCCGAGCGACGCGAGGGATCGCGCGTGTCAGTTCGTCACCAGCTGCTTCGCGCAGGAGACGCGCGAGTTCCAGTCGGAGAAGCTGCCGTTCGGGTTGTCCTCCCACGCCCAGACATGCATCTCGTAGAAGGCCGGCAAGGCATAGCGGTTCGGTTCACCGATGAAGTGCGCGAGGTGCCCGTCCACAGACGGCGCGGTCCCCGGCGGGTTGCGGCTCGCCCACTCGCTGGCGAGCACGATGTACTCCACCCCGACCAGGCGGAAGCCACCGCCGCGCTGCGGCTCGTAGATGAGCATCTCGGGCTCGTCGGCCTTCAACGCGCCGTCGTGCAGGCGATCGGGCTTCAGGAAGTGGACGCCCATCGCCCCCTCGTTCGGGCCGCTCACGCAGGGCGTGGCCTGGACCCAGCCTTCACCCAGCGCCACGTTGATGTCGAGGTAGCGCCGGGTCGCGGTGCGGACCTTGCTGACCAGCGGCGACGAGGCGCTCTCGTGAAGGCCGCCGGACGCGCCATGGTCGTGCCCCGGCATGGCCAGGTCGGCCGCCATCGCGCCGGACCCGAGCACGAGCGGAAGGGCGAGGCATGTTGCGCGAGGAAGGGCACGAACGAGCGACTTCAGCATCGCCGAGCCCCATTGCAGAGGCGTGCAGGTTCGGTGCGCCGAGCGGGCGGCGGGTTGGGTCGCGTCAGTGGGGGTGCTGTTGTTCATGATGATTCCTGTGCCGATCCACGCGGCGATGAGGTTGCGGAAGTGCGGCCGGGTCGGACCCGTGCCGCACGCGAGCTGAGCCAGCCGCGTCGACGAGAGGGCTGCCTTCTGCAAATCGGAGAAGCCTCAGCCAACCCGACAAGCCGCCGGCTTTTTTGTTGATTGGCTGCCGCCATGGCGGGTCCGGGTCCGCATCGACGATCTCCACGGTGCGTCTCCGTTGCGGCGGCGCGCCCGGGTGACACGAGCAAGCCTTGCGCGTGTCCGAGGGAATCGTGTCGTACCCGAGGAGCCGATGTGAACCTGTCCACCACTGCCGATCGTCGCGATCGCGTTGTCCCACTTCAAGCTCTCGCGATGGCGATCCGGCCGCGGGGGCTCGCACGCCGCCTCTTCGCGCGATGGCAACAGGCGCGTCGCCGCAGCCGGGACGAGCGGGACCTCCGCTCGATGTCGGCGCACGAACTGACCGACCTGGGCATCGGTGGCTCGCAGATCGCCGCCAGCATGCGCCACGGCCGCGATGGGGAAGCGTCGCGGGCGGCAGCAGATCCCCACAGCGCCTGAGGCGACACATCAACGGTTCGATCCGCCCGGGGCCGCGCCGTGCCACCGCGAGAAACGACAGTTCAGGGGCTTGTCGTGTTTGCCGCGCCGTTTACGATTTCCCGCTTGATGCGCAGGCCGGTGCCGGCGCGCGCCTGACACCGACCCGCCCGCGAAAGCCCTGATCCTATGAAGCTCCCCGCTCGCGAACACTGGTCCCGGCTGAGCCCGATGCTGGACGACCTGCTGGGGCTCGACGCCGACGCGCAGGCCGCGTGCCTGGCACGGCTGCGTCATGACGGCGAGCCGCTCGTCGACGAGTTGCACGCGCTGCTGCTCGATGCGGAGAAGGCCGAGTCGCGGCGGTTCCTCACCGGCCAGGTGCCGCACGGTCCGTCGGCGCCGGGCCTGGTCGGCAAGCAGATCGGCGCCTACCGGCTGGAGTCGCTGCTGGGCGAGGGCGGCGGCGGTTCCGTCTGGCGGGCCGCGCGCACCGACGGCCTCTTCGAAGGCGTGGTGGCCGTCAAGTTGCTGCACCTGTCGCTGATCGGCGGCACGGGCGCGCAGCGCTTCACTCGCGAGGGGGCGATCCTCGCCCGCCTGACCCATCCCAACATCGCGCGCCTGCTCGATGCCGGCGTCACGGCAGACGGTCAGCCCTACCTCGTGCTCGAGTTCGTCGACGGCACGCCGATCGACCGCCATTGCGATGCCCAGCGCCTCACCATCGAACAGCGCCTGGCCTTGTTCCGCGACGTGCTCGCCGGTGTGATGCACGCGCACAACCACCTCGTCATCCACCGCGACATCAAGCCGAACAACATCCTCGTGACGCCAGACGGTCGCGTGAAGCTGCTGGACTTTGGGATCGCCAAGCTGCTGCAGCCCGACACCGACGGACTGACCGTCGAGGGCCAGCGGGCGCTGACGCCGCGCTATGCCGCGCCGGAGCAATTGCAGGGCGGTCCGGTCACCACGGCCACCGACGTGTACGCCCTGGGCGTGCTGCTGTACCACCTGCTGGCCGGCCGACACCCCACCGTGGCCGACACCGCGAGCCCGGCCGAGGTCGTGCGGGCGACGCTGGACACCGACCCGGC
>Ga0307510_10009603_pt1 | contig 11530 bp, 2 predicted proteins | sample 12_EM_MG_FD_207224 | JGI IMG/M metagenome (GOLD analysis project Ga0307510, IMG submission 207224) | Populus trichocarpa ectomycorrhiza microbial communities from riparian zone in the Pacific Northwest, United States - 12_EM | ecosystem: Host-associated > Plants > Roots > Unclassified | place... | reverse complement strand
TTCATCTTCTGCGCGTTGAGAATTCTATTTCCCTTGATCATGAGATGGTCCTTGCCGCCGACATTCAAGCGAGCCTCAAGCAGCTCGTGGTGGAACGCCGCGAGCCGGAGGCCTTGCAGAACGCAGGCTTGCACCCGACCCGCACGATTCTTTTCACCGGACCTCCCGGCGTCGGAAAAACCATGGCGGCGCGATGGCTCGCGCGCGAACTCGACCGCCCTCTTCTCATCCTTGACCTCGCCGCCGTGATGAGCAGCTTCCTTGGGCGCACCGGCAGCAACCTTCGCCATGTCCTCGATTATGCCAAGAGCATCGAATGCGTCCTGCTTCTGGATGAACTCGACGCGCTCGCCAAGCGCAGGGATGACCGCAGCGAAATCGGCGAGCTCAAGCGGCTCGTCACCGTGTTGCTGCAGGAAGTCGACGATTGGCCGGCCAGCGGCATTTTGGTCGCCGCCACAAACCATGCCGAACTTCTAGACCCCGCCGTGTGGCGCCGGTTCGAAATGGCCGTGGCCTTCAGCGTACCGAACCCGCCTGAAATCGAGCACCTGGTGAAGACGTTGCTCAAACCCCATTTCGGCGATGCCGACAAATGGAGCCAGATCCTCTCGCTCGCGCTCAAGGGAAAATCCCACAATGACATCGAGCGCGCGATCACGCTGGCGCGCCGGTCGGCTGTCACTACCGGCGCACCGCTTGATGAGCAACTCAAGGCAATGGTGCGCGCTGACGAACAGCTCACGCGTGCCGAGCGCATCCACCTGGCGCGCCTTCTGGAGCAATCGGGCATTACCTCCCAGCGGGAGGCGCAGCGCATTACGGGCGTATCCCGCGACACCATCCGCAAAGAGAGCACGACAACTAGCCGTGTTCGCCGTCGAAAGGTAACCGCATGAAAAACCGCAATTTCCTGCTTGCCCGCGGCGAACGCCTCGCGCACCGCATCGAAATAAAATCCGGCGGCCAACCCAAGCAGCATCCCTACACCTTCGATGAGGCCCGCTCGCGGATCGCACCGATGCTGGCCACCGTCGCGCGAAAGCTGGATGCACTTCCTGCAGCCGCCTGCCCGAACGATCAGGCTGTCGCAACCGTAACCTTGAATCCGGAATATATTGCGAAGTCCTATTTTCCGAGCGACCTGTTACGCTCGGTCGGGCTCACGTCGGTTGGCAGCCGGCCCAAGCGGATCACACCGCAAAAGCGCAGCGGCGGGCGGGAACCGACCGAGACCGTCACCACCGAGCTGTTCTTGATGGGCTCACGGCGCGCGTTCCGCCGCTGGTCACAGCAGGTCGCGGGCTGGCACGCCGATACCGAAGGCGCCAAGCAATTGCCGACGATTGAAGAGGTGAACGTCCCGACGGCCGCTGAAAAGCTGATCCACATCGAGGAGGCCGGCAAGACCGGCGTCTTCGAAGTCGTCCTTCATGCCAATGAGGATGAAGGCGAGGATGATTACGTGCCGCTTTTCCAGGAATACCTGCAGTCGCTCGGCCTTCAGCCGCCGCTCGACAAGCGGTTTTATGCTGGCGGCCTTTGTTTCCTCGAACTCGAAGCGCCGCGCAGCAAAATGAAGGACGTCGCCGCGTTCAGTCTTGTCCGCGCGGTCCGCCCGATGCCGGCGCTTCGGATGCTCCGACCAACAATCCGGACCGCCGGTGTTGGTTCTGAATCCGTGATCCTGCCCAACGAAGGCCCCATCGATCCAAAGATTCGCGCCGCGATCTTCGACGGCGGGATTCCGGCCAAGCATCCGCTGACGAAATGGGCCACCCCCATTGACGCGCCTGGCGTGGGCGTTCCGGAAGACAGCCTTTTGCGCCATGGCGTCGGCGTCACCTCGGCTTTCCTGTTCGGTCACCTTCAACCCAACAAGCCCGCGCCGCGGCCATTCGCACCCGTGCACCACTATCGGGTCGTTGATACGGCACCCGGCCAGAATCCCTACGAGCTGTATGAGGTGCTTGATCGCATCAAGAATGTGTTGGCCAGCACCAAATACGACTTCATCAACCTCAGCTTGGGGCCTGAGCTCCCAATCGACGACAACGAAGTCCATGCCTGGACAGCGGTGTTCGATGACTTCCTGTCCAAGGGCGAGTGTCTCGCTGTCGTGGCGGCTGGCAATGGCGGCGAAGGCGATGAGATGATCGGCGCCAACCGGGTCCAGGTCCCCGCCGATTGCGTCAACGCCTTGGCGGTTGGCGCAGCGGATAGCCCCGACGCGCTATGGGAACGTGCTGCCTACAGTTCCGTTGGTCCCGGACGCAGCCCGGGTATCGTCAAGCCCGATCTAGTGGCGTTCGGCGGATCGACAGCGCGGCCGTTTCTCGTCTTGCGCACCAAGGACGCTCCGAAGATTGAGCCGACAGGCGGCACAAGCTTCGCAGCCCCATCCGTCTTGCGCATGGGGTGCGGCGTGCGCGCACATCTTGGTCCGCTTCTTAGCCCGCTTGCCATCCGCGCACTCCTGGTCCACTGCGTCGAAAGCGCGGATATTCCGCACGCCGAGATCGGCTGGGGCCGCCTCCCCAATCATCTCGACGACATCGTGATCTGCAACGACGATACCGTGCGCGTTGTCTACCAGGGCACCGTCACCGCTTCAAAATACATTCGTGCGCCGATCCCGATGCCCGACGAAGAACTAAAAGGCATGGTCAAGGTAAGGGCGACGCTTTGCTACACGACCAAGGTCGATCCCCACCACCCGAGCAATTACACGCGCGCCGGCCTTGATGTCGTCTTCCGCCCAAACAAGACTGTGTTCAAGGACGATGACGCCGCGCATGCGGCAAGCAAGCCGTTCTTTGGCAAAAACCGGCCTCAAGTCACCGAGGAGGAACTGCGCCGTGATGCGTGGAAATGGGAAAACTGCCTGCACGGCGAAGGCAACTTCCGAGGCCGATCGCTGGACGGTCCCGTCTTCGACATTCACTATAACGCGCGCGCCGAGGGGCACGGCATCCGCCAGTCGCAAGAACTGAAATATGCCCTGGTCGTGTCCGTGACCGCGCGGCGCGTCGCCGATCTCTATGAACGCATTGTCCGACGCTATCGAGGCCAGCTCGAAGCCCTTGTCCCTCTGGTCGAGATTCCAGTACGCGTCCAGAACGAGGACGATCAAGAGTAAGATTTCTTCGCAGCTCTCTCGTGGCCGCGCGGACCGCGCGACGGCCTCGCTGTCGTATGCCGGTTTGGCTTTGCGGCGCGTCCCGTGACGAAGACGGCAACCCGTAGTGCTGGATGACGGGATTCGGCGACCGCCGGCTTCGATTTCGTGAGAACGAAAGCGAAAGAATAGTAGAACGTGCGTGCACAGGATTTGCACACGCCCCCCTTCTAACTATTTGATTTCAAGAGACTCTCTACCCAATCCATCATCGGCGCAACCGAAAATATATAATCTCGCGATTTCAATGACTCACCTTGATTTATCGACGGGAGGCGGCACGAACGCGTGCACGCCAAACTAGCGCAAATTGTACGCGTTTGGACCCTCCGCCATTCAGGTAAAAGGACGGCAGAGGTTCAGGACTCGCGTATTCCCAGCCGAACCCGTGGTCAACCCGATAGTCGCTTGCCGTGCTTCAGGGAAACTGATCGCAATCGACGTCTCGATCGTCGTCCTGATACTTCACGCTCCACCGCAACACCTCGATGGGGTTGAACTTCACGCCGTCCGAAACACGTACCAGCTGAAAGTGGACATGCGAGGACGACATATTGCACCGGTTATGGCCGGAACAAGTTCCATCGTAATCAGCGTTTCCGCTGCACCCGGAATGACCGATCACGTCTCCCTGCGTGACGCTGCGGGGTCCGCCGACAAAGCTCGACAAATGCCCGTAGATCAGACGCCAACGCTCGCCGCCATCATCAAAAGTCAGCCATAACCGATTTCCTATCGCATCGCCGTCGTCGGGGCGCTGCTCCAGTTCACCGTCCACGACCGCGACCAATGGAGTTCCGACCGTCGCATAGATATCGGCACCGCCATGACGCTTTCCTCCAGGGCGCTCCGCGTCGAAGAAGCTCGACTTGGGTTTCCATCTATCCGCGTATGTACCTCTGTACTCTCCGGCAATACCAATCACGTGCGTGTTGTCCTGACTTGGATACAGTCCGTTGACGAACGGCGAATAAAGAATGTCCGCCTGGAGCGACTTAGGAGTCGTGGCGATTTCCGCGGGATCTACCTCGATCGAATTTTCGGCCATCGTTCATCCCCATTTTCCGATGTTTCAGACATTTCAAGAAGGCAACTACGCCCAGCCAAATTGCTCCAGGACCTTGATCAAGTGGTGGCTCCATCGACTTCGGGCACCAGGAATTCACTCGCCTCCTCCGGCAAGTAGGTTTGCCCGTTCCTGTCCGCCTTGACGACATAGATGCACTTGGTCGCGAACTCCGACCGAGGCCGCACCAGGGTCCAGACAAAAGATGCGTGACGGCGCATCATGCCGTGCCGGAAGTCGCGCGCCGGATCGACCAGATCGACTCGCCACGGCAGCGGGGATTGTGCATGCAGTGGCACCGACAGCCGCGAAGCCAATTCGGTCCCGGTGCGCAGCAGACTCGCATAGAGCGCCGGAGGCGGCTCGATCACGGGATCGTCGGTCAACACGTAACGCAGGTTGCACACCGGTATGTTTCGGGATCCATTCGGTGCCGTCGGCGGCGTTGGCAGCAAATCCACCGGATCGGTTGACTGGCCGGTGACCGAATTCCAGAACACGGCGGTCGCATCGCTGTCGTTCAAGGCGGTCTCCATCACGAGAATATCGCCGGGCGACAACCGTGCCGGAGTGCCGTCGGCCTCGGTGAGCGCGACAAGCGGCAACTCGTAAACAGTGCCGAGCTTGAGAGCGACCTTGTCGTTGGCGAAGCGCAGCGGACGCGACGGCTCACCCTTCGGCTGCAGTTCCAGCCGCATCGTGGCTACGGCTTTGTCGTTCTCCTTCGCGAGATCGCCACCGGGAGCAACGCCCGCGTTCTCGGCAATGCTTTGGGCGACGTCATCCATCGGTCTCTCGAAACGCGCATCGAGCATGAATGTCACGGTACCGCGACGCGTGAGTTGGTTGCGGTCGGCGGACAGTACGAGCTTGAGATCGCCACGGCCTGCGGGAAGCAGCTTTTTGGCGGCATCCGTCAGTTCGAGCCTCTTGCCGTCGCTGGCAGGTGGCCCCGCCAGATCGCGGTTATAGGCGGGATCCGTGAATAGCAGCGTCGCGGGTGTCAGCGGCAGCGCGCCCCGAATCGCAATGACCGGATACAACGGCATGCGCAAAGTGACGGGAGCGCGGTCGTTGCCGTGCGCGAGTTCCGGCAGGTTCGGATCGGCGATAGTCAGCGGGAACTCGACGTTTGCAGCTACGACAGTCGCCGTGCGCTCCGACGAGGGATGAACTGTCCACTGCACCTCGACCGCAGGCAACGGCCCGGGCGAAGAGAAGGCGGCCGCGATATCCGGATCCGCAACTCCGCGCACGGAGACCTTTGAGATGAGGATGACGTCGATGTCGGCGTAGAACGTCTTTTTCGGTGGCTCGGTTGCCGCGTTCGGGCTCCCGTTTGGTCTGTTCGGACTCGCGCTCCATGGTAACCGCCCCGCCCTGAACGCCACGCGTGAAAACGGAATCGCCGCATTTCCGATCTTGAGCGTGCCGCGCGTTTCGAGCTTGCCTGACGTCCCTTCGATCAGCGCCCGGCCGAGCAATTCAAGCGGTGACGGTTCGGGACTCTTCTCCGAGACCACGAACATCCGGCATGCCAGCCGGATTGAGCCATCCCACCGGTCGGAAACCGTGCTTGCCCATTCGGGCGCCGCAACCGCCCTGATCGACCAACCCTGGTATGGGCTGGTCGTGCCGCCAACATATTCGCCTTCGACGAGATCAGCCGTGCCGATCACCGCGGCGAACGGTTTCGTGGCCTCCACCGACGAGGCCTCGATCCGGCGGTCTCGCAGGATATCTCCGGTGTTCGCAGGCAGTCGCGCCGGCCGTGGCGTCCTGAGCTGGCGGGCGAACGAAGAGCCCGCCTGCGCGGGGCGACCGAACCGCGAATACATCGGATCGAATGTCGTGATAGTTCCGAGCCCGCTGAGCAGCCTCGCTCGCCGTGCGGTCATGACTCCGGCGCGCTCGCCGACGGACGCCGAGCTCAACTCCTGGGGCAGAAACGGCTGCACGCAGCGCTTGCCCGCCTTCTGCCCGTCGTCACCGCTGCTCGCGAGGATCGCCTGCAAGACGTCGCCACTGACCGGCAACCGCGCTTGCGGTGTCGCCGGGGTGAGCGCTCCCATCGACGGACCCCTGAGACCACTGGTTTTCAGCGGCAGATAGATCGGGACCTGCGTCTGCGACAACCAGACGAAATCGTCGTTGGCTTTCTCAGCCGGTGACGCGAGATCGATCGCGGTCCCGGTATGAGCGGGCAGGCGGTTGCGGCGGGTCAGGCCAGCCAGGCCGGACCCGGCATGTTCACCAACGACGTCATCATCGCGGATGGGCTCGCCCGCGCCCTCAACGACCGGCGCGAGCCAGCGCAGTTCGAAATTACCGGTGATCGCGGCAGGCCCGCGACCGTGATCGGCAAAGGAAGCCGCCGACGCTGCCGTGGCCGGATATACGTCGAGCACACCCGATGGGAACGCATGAGGGTGGTATTGCGTCCTCGCGCCGGCGTCGGGGGGCTGCGGCACCGCAACGACGGCGACGCGCGGCGTGCTATCGCGTGCAACCGCAACGCCATTGAGAACCGGAATCCAGGTCGCGTCGCTCTCTCCCGCGGATGGCCCCGTCCAGTCGGCGACGGTGAGCCGCTGCCCGACCAGGATGAAGCGCGGCGCGCGAGGCTTGGGCGACGGCGACAAATCCCTGTCACGCAAAATGAGCGCGGCCGCCAGCGACAGCTGCATTTTCTTGCCTCCCTGGCGCAACAGGGACGCACCGGCGACAAGAGACAGCGCTTCGATCTGCGGCGGCATCGGTGTTTGAGCCAGCCTGAAGATGCGCTCGACCGCCACCGCCGAGGCGACGAAGAACGGCGAGCTGCCGAGCGCAGCCGTACTCGTGAGATCGGCGTTGACAAAGCTCTGCTCGACCAGCACCGCGCCCGCAGGATCGTCCCAACTGGTACCGTCGCTAAACGGCGGCATCGGCAACGAGCCCGCTAGCACCGCGCTTCGCAGCGCGTCCAACGAAGCATCGGCAGGTGACGGCGCGCCGGGCCGGGTCAGGGCAAGGAGCTGCGCTGCCGGACCGTCCGTCCAGGATAGTTCGATACCATCGGCCGGTACGGCCTGCTTGATCGTACCTGCCTCCAGTCCTGCAAGCACGGGCAACCGCAACAGCGGCGCGGCGTCTTCGCCGCCCAGCCGTAGCGCACCCAGGAAGCCGCCGACCACCATCAGACCCGTGGTGGGCGGAGTCTTCCAGAATGCCGTGCGGAAAGCCGAGCCGAGCGCACCTTGAAGCACCGTGGCAACCGCACCGAGGCCGGGCCTATGCATACCCGGTTCGACTTTCTGGTCGTAACCGCTGTTTCGGATTTTACCTTTGTAACGCGCCGCGAATGTTGTCGAATCCGTTCCGAGGACGGGTGCGCCATGGCCGTCCAACGGAATTCCGGGAATGATCGACGGCGGATAGCCAACCGCGATCGTCTCCACGCCAACCCACTTCAGCGTCTTGTCACCGCGGCTCAATACGTGTCGCGCGGTTACGATCGTGGACCAGAGCGCGGTATCGGATTTCGCGGCAAGTGCGGCCGCAAGCGCCAGATCGATCCGATGCTCTGAGAAAATCCAGGTGACCGAGTGCGACGTGACGTCAGCCGTCTGGCGCGGCTTGACCGTAACCCGCCCGTTGTTTTCCTTGGGCTCGAGAGGCAACGGAATGGTTGGCGTCGGAGTTTTCCAGTCGACGGACGGCCAGTTGATCGCATTCTGCGCCGTCACCTTTCCAGAAATCGTCGCGGTGCCTCTCCAGTCGGCACCAGCCCCCGCGGCCGACAGTGCGAATGTCAACCTGGCGTCATCCGCATTCATGCCGGTCGCCAATGCGACAGCGCCGAACGATGCGACATCGGCGTCGTATTGCCCATATTGGAGGTCGCCGACGCCGTGAACGCTGCTCTTCCCGAGGCGCGCGACGAATCCGAGCGAGGCCTTCCAGGAACCGGCCATCGCCGTCTCGCGCACCGCAATTGCGAGGGCTTCGTCACCCTCGCGGATCTCGATTGCGGGGGCTTCGTCGCTCGAATCTGTGGAGAAAACAGCTTTCTGTCCGAAGATCGAGAAACTACCTGCACCGGTCTGGTCCAACTCGAAGCTGAAGATCCCCGTTGGAGATGTTGCGGTCTCGCCGCGCGGTGCCACCTCTACACTGTAGGTCAGTCCGAGCAATGCAGGCACTTCATTCAACTGTCGCGCCGTCTTCGCGACCTCCAACCCGCCAGTAAGCGTTGCGTTGCCTATCCGTAGCCGCCCCTTGCCCGGCGCAAGAGCGAGATCGCCGGCACCTGCCGTAAAGCTCACGGTCTCTCTTCGCGGATCGTCCCCTTCGGACTTGAATTCCATTGCGGCGGAGTCGAACTCGATCCCGACGCCGGCAACCTCGACGGACAATCCGGCCACCGCGAGATCGAAAACGGTGTCCGTACGGGGCTTGGTGCTGGCCTTGACCGCGACGAGCCGCTGCGGGTTCAGTTTGTCCGAAATTGCAAACGCGAATTGCAATGCCGCGTTGTCGAACGCCGCCCGGGTTGCCCTCCCCTGATCGAAAGTCAGGTTCAACGTCACCAGGTTGAGGCCTGGGTCCGACGAACGCCCCGCTTCGCCAAGCGTCAGGCGGCACAGGATCGACGCCGTCGCGACCTGGTCGCCGTTCAGCGAAAGCGCCTCGAGTCGCAGCGGTTCGAGCCAGAAGCCGAAGAACGGCATCTGGTTGCGCCCCAGCCGGAACACGGCTTCGGCTTCAGCCGCGTCGGCCGGCACCAACCGCCATTCGAATCCCGAGCCCGCCAATTTGGCTGCATCGTCCCAGATATCGAAGGAGATATCCTCGTTGCCGTCGAGCGAGGCCGCGTTGCCCTTGAACAAGACGTCCTTGAACCAGAATTGAAAGTCGCGCCTGGTACCGTTCGCGATCTCGAACCGGATCGAAACCGGCGCGAGCAACGAAACCAGCCGACTCTTCATCCCGGACACGAAGACCTGCCGCGACAGGACCCCAACGGGATTTTCGGCCGGGGGCTTGATGCCAGTAAGGCGATTATCGAGGTCGAAATAGTCGTCAGCGGTGCCGGAATCTGAATACTTGAAGGTGGCCGGACTGAAGCCGAGCACGTGAAGCGGACCATCGTCAGTCTTCAGAGTCCCCGCCGAGACATTCGGCGTGAACTTGCCCGAATAGCCTTTCAATACCTCGTTTCCAGACAGAGCCGGGCCTTTGTCGATCAAAAGACTGCCGTAAGGCAGCCGATCGGCAACCTGCCTGGTATCGACTTGAATGCTGACGTCACTCCAGGTCAGTCCTTTCACCAGTGTCGTGACATTGACCTTAGGTTGGTCCGCGCCGGCGTCGACCGGCCTGAACGGCATCACGTAACTGTCGGCGACACGCGAATTCTGGTGCTTGCGCTCCTGATCGCCCCAGAACTCGGCGAGCAACGGCCAGTCGAGCGCCGTCGCCACCGGTTTCGGGGGCGGCGTGTCGCGCTCTTCGGCGCTTGCGGGACCGCCCGGTTGCGGAGGCAGTGGCGCCGTTGCGAAGGCTTCGTCGAGCGCCGGCAAATCGAAGCGCAACGCTGCATGGTATGACAAGGCGTCGTGGGTGTTGGGGTCCGCAAGCGGCCGCAGCTCGACGCCAGGCAGACCGAGCGCGGCAAAGGCGATTCCGCGATCCGGATTTGTGGCATCGCCGGTCTGGTTCGGCCAGGAACTGATGAGCTTGTAGCGCAAACCACCGTCACGCAGCTCTGCAAATGGCTTGCCGTTGCTGATGCCGAGCGTCGCGAGCCGCAGCCAGCCTGCCACGGCGGCCGTCGTTACAAGCACATACGGGATCAGATCGCGGCTTTCGAGCGGCCTCACGGCGCCCGCCGCAACACGGGTCATCGGCATCGCGGCCGCCAGAGGGATCGCGCGGTGATGCTGCCAGACGACCGGCGACCACGGCAGCACGCCTTTGCCGGCGGCAAGAGCTTTTTCGATGGCCTTCGAATCGGTCTGGCCATCGACAACGGCCAGCGCGGCGCTCAGGGCGGCGCGCGCCTGCGGTGGCCTGAGCAACTCCTTGATCCAGCGATCGCCGTCGATATTGAAATCAATGGCAAGATCAACGTTCTCTACCACCATCGGGTCCGAACGGACTTTTTCGTCGTGACCGCGCGTTGCGCTGATCTCAAGAGCGGAAAGGCTGACCCGGAGAAGGTCCTTGGCATCGCTTTCAAAGGCGAGATCGATGAATGAGCCGGGCCCGGCGCCGAGCCGCGGCAATGCCTCTAATGCATCCGGCCGGTCGGCGGAAACCCACATCAACCCACGCGCGGAAATGCTGAAGTCGTTCAGCGTAATCGTGGATTCACCGAGACGGCCGGACTGTTGCGGGTCCGTGTCCCGCACCACGACGATCCTGCCGCTCGCCGCCACCGGGTTCGTGATGGTAATAGCCCACGGAGCCTGCGACCCAGGTCCGAACGTCGTGTCCACGGAAAGCACGCCGGGTGGCAATCCAAGGCGCTTCAAACGAAAGAAGCCGTCGCCGAACACCGATGGTTTCCTGTCCGGTGTTTGCACCGCCAGGTTGATGTCCAGTCCGGTGTCGAGCGGTCCGAGGTTCGGCACCGGCAATTGCAGCCAGCCGTCCGCGAGCGGCACGAAGGCTGGAAGCAGCGGCCGTGCGAAGGCGGGACCCGTGGAAGCGTCGTCAGTGATCGGCGGCGGCGTCTCCAGGCCGTAACAGGCGCGCAGGTCTGACGCCAGCCTGTCGGCATGGATGCCGAGCGATGCAATCGCGCCGAAGTCTGCCTCGATGGCTAGCGGCAGGCTGTGGATCGTGACGTTGGAAGCGCCGGTTGGGGCAGCCGTGCTGGCGAAAGAGAATTCCACGGTCTTGTTGGTGGCGCTGGGTCCGTCTTTGGCCTTAAGCCAACCTGTGGCAAGTGGCGCGACGCCGTCGATGTCTCCATTTTCACTGGGGCTGACCAGTTCGACGCGCAAAGCATCCTGAGGTATCTCAAGCGATCCGATTCCGTTCGGAACGCCGTTCTGCAAGTTCACGGCCCAGCGAAAGCGCGGAATGCTGCCGTGGTGCGACGCGGCGAATTTCAATCCGAGCAGATCGTCCTCGGCGCCGACTGCCGGCGTGATCCTGGTCCATGCCTGGCGCCACTTGTCCTGTACGTCCTTGGCGACGCATAGCAGGTTCAGATAGAACTTGCCGTTTTCGCCGGCAGCGAGCAGCACCCTTGCCGTCAACGGTTCGCTCGAACCCGGAAAGGTCTTGATCACGGC
>Ga0307510_10009601_pt1 | contig 11531 bp, 7 predicted proteins | sample 12_EM_MG_FD_207224 | JGI IMG/M metagenome (GOLD analysis project Ga0307510, IMG submission 207224) | Populus trichocarpa ectomycorrhiza microbial communities from riparian zone in the Pacific Northwest, United States - 12_EM | ecosystem: Host-associated > Plants > Roots > Unclassified | place... | reverse complement strand
TATTTATTTTATTTTACTGACTAATGTAAACATAAATATTATCCTTTAAAAGTAAATTAATCATAATGATCACTTGATTATTATTATATAGATAAGAAATAATAGACAAAAAAATATTATATCCTAATTATATTTTTAATTTTTTTTTCTTTTCTAAATGAATCGATTTTGATTTACCTTCTCATGGAGATATTATTTCAATATACAACAAGTTGGATTAATCATATTTTAGGTTTGAAACCTACATGGAAAAAAAAAAGGGTCAAATGACAACTTCATTTAAAACCAACATCAATCTTACCTTTACCAAAAAGAAATAGTTACATCAATTTGATTATTATTTTTTTAAGTGATTGTTTCTATTTGATTTTCCCTGTCTGTGCAAAAAATTAAATAATTACATTAATTTGGCTCTTTAGAAGAGTGGTTTTTTCATTTAATTTTCCATATTAATAGTTGATTTAGATAAAAAGTTAGGTATAATTGATGATTTTTTCGATTTGATAGCGTGACATACTAGTTAAACGCAGTAGTTACAAATTGATCATCATATAAATTCTCATGACAATGATGAGAATTTTTTTTTTCCAGCAGGTAGAGGAATTTGGACAGGAACATCACAAGAGAGTTTTTATCTTGGTTGGAATAAACTAAGAAAGCTTTTGTTAAGGTTATTTCTATTATGTAAAGATTTTATTAAGAATTCTTTTTTAATTAATTAAATATTTGAGTTCCATTTTTAGCTTAATCCGAATAAAAGGAAAAGTTACCAGATGCAATATATCATGACTTGTTATTTCCTGCGTTACTTTCGTGGCTTGGAATAAAAAAAATTGGTATGGAAAAAATAATATCTAGGCGGACAAATTTTTTTCAATATTGTTATTAAATTTGGAATAATGATTTAAGATTGAAAAATTCAAGCTCGATTCTTTCTTTAGCTCGGATTTTAAATTAAATCATGTGAAAGTTGTCCCGACATGATTTTATCGACCTAGTAGGTTTAAAGAAAAAAAACATGTCAAATTCACCCTAATTAGCCTGCCAAACTCGGGACTGTGATCTAAATTATGCGCTCCACTGAGTTGATTAAACTTTTTTATTTTATTATATAATAAAAATACAAAAAATTAATTGTCTATAACATAACATAAAATATTGTCACCACCACCTTCATGAAGACAGCGGTATTTGTTGATATTATCAAACGATTACAAAATATTATCATGGTTAATTGTTCATATGAACAGTTAAACCAGTCCAATTCTTTTAGTTGTTTTGATGGTTAAAGAGCGTTTTAAAAGGTGAAGTTAGCTTTTCTTTTTTCTTTATCACTCTTGGAAAAAAAATCCCAAAACAGAAAGGAAAATATATGGATCGGTTTGACACTATTTCTTGTTTTGTGGGTTTCCAAATATTTTTGGCCTTTTGTTTTAGAAAATAAAGGGAAAAGGTTTTATATGGATGCGATTTGACAGGTATATATAATACATAGCAATTTCTTTTTTTCATATATATATATATATATATCGCAAATGGTAATAACAGCATAATGCAGTTTTGGGACGTAGCAACGAGGTGGCTACGGCTGGCAGCATGCTAAAGACAGCGGCACGACAGCAACAGCAGCAAGAACTATGGTAAGGGCAGTAATGTTGCTGATAGAGACGATGATAGTCATAGAAGTACTAAATCGATGGTGGTAGGCTGGTGATTATTTTATTAACAGCTGGTGATTATTTTATTAACAGCTGGTGAATAAATATGATGATGCTAATAAAATGGCAGGTCATAGCATGCACAGAGGCAATAATGGTGGTAGAGGAGTTCATGATCATAATAAACTAGAGATATAATCATAGTAAAATTGAACGATGGTTGCTGCTCGTATTTTATCAGTCATTTACACTTTCTGTGACGGTAGAAATGGTGTTGACAGCGGAGCTACCATCTTTTTGCAAATAAAAACTTACTTGATTATGGTATTTTTCTTTTTCTTTTTCAAAAAAAGAAAAGAAAACGCAACGAGTAGCATCTAAATATGTGCATAGATATACTTTCTAGCTGTATAAATAAAGTACTCTCGAGGGAAAAGAAGAGCAAAAAGAAAAGTCTTACAAATTTGTACAGGTGTGATTATGATTTCATTGCACCGGTCAATTAACACAACGTACAAAAGCAGCCTGAAAATCATGGCTGCTCGGAACCATCTCAAGAACTGGTACCTATTCCTGCAGGCCTGGCACAGTACAGCATGCAGGTGACCTTTTCTTACCATAAAAAAAAAAAATACATATATAGCATAAAGATGACCTAAGCGAATGGAACTACTACGAGGGGGCCTGTCAACACTATCCCGAGGATAATTTCCAGAATTAGACCGTTGCATGTCCATTACTGGACAAAAAAAAATAAGAAAGTCAAAAGCTGGGATCCTCCGAATTCAAACTTAGATCCGAAGGAATTGTCAAGAAAACAGGACGTGGAAGAAAAAATGATAATTGATTGAAAGAAAGAATGTTTCTCAAATTGAAATGCATATTATTTATTTATGCTTTATTCTTTGTTTTGACAAAAAAAATTTCTTATTAACGTCATTATTTAATAAAAATCAAAGGTAATTAAAATAAAAAACACAAGATTCTCAATAATTTATCTTTCTAAAAAAAAAAAAAAATTATTAGTAGCATGTGTTTTTAAGCAAAAACTTAATGTGGCTGTATGAAAAAATAATTAATTAATTCATAAAAATCATATAAAAAAATATTTTATTGTCATTGAATCATATGTAGTTATTATATATTAAGTTATTGTAAATATAACCTAAAAAGCTCCAATAGCATTTGAAAAGTAGAGTAACATGATGGAAATGAAGTCTGGGGCTTGAAACATAAAAGCACATAACTCCAGAGATCAGACTGGAAAAACAAAGACTTCAAGGACCAAAGTGAACTTTTACCATCACCTCCTCTCGCCTATGAGTAGGAGAACAGGAAAAGATCTGGAATATATTTCATATAATGTAATAAGGATCCAATAGCATGCTTAACGAGTCAGAAAAAACATTTGATTAGTTCCACGACATCAAGATCAGAAACATGGAAGCAGATATCCCACTTGTATATTTACTCATGAGCAAGTAGCTCAACTGAGAAAACTCAACTTTACGCCACATGCTCAAGGGACAAGTCATTATAGTACGTTAAATGGCACTGAAAAGATGACAGAATGCAGTGATGAGAAGAGATCAAGCACAGTGGAGCATGCATCATTGTGCTGCAGCAAACGGCAAAACATTGCAGAATAAAGAGCAAGAGGGGCAGTGATGCCTGCAAACATCATCGTTTTTTATCAATGAAAATCATATTTCATAAATAAATAAAAAAAGGAAAAAAGGAAAGGAAACGGAAAGGTGTAAAGTGAAAGGAAATAATCATTCACTATCCCAAGAACAATAATCATGTAAGCAACAAAGTATGAGAACCATAAATAATTGTACTCGTTGTAATGAAAAGAAAGCCCATTGAACCTCAGCAAACATCTGTACAACTCTCTCTCTTTCTTCTCTCTCAAGTTGCCCTTTTTTTATGGGATTGAAAGCGACTCCTCATTTGTGTGCCAAGGCAGTATGGAACGAAGGCCAACACTCCACGATCAAAATGAGTAAACTGGATCCAAGCCACCTCTTCCATGCAGGAAGAAAACAAACATCTAGATTGTGTATTATCGATGAGTTATTGAAATCTTTTAATTTAATGGATGAGAAGGTAATGCTTCTCCCCCATAGTGCTCGTTGGTCCTATCCATGAGTTGTCTCAGCTAAACGGCTTTCTGAATCCACTCCCTTGTTTTCACTTTCTGTTGATTCCTCTCTCATGGATTCAATTTCCATGCTAGTAGTACGAGTCTTTCTGTTCCTCCGATCCTGCAAAGGATTGTACAAGTCAAATTCATGAGCTCTGTAATACTGTAATATCATGAGCATGGTAAAATAAAAGAGTTTCTGAACCCTTCACATCCAGATTTATATAATAGTTTTTAAATGACAAGAAAACATCTGGATAATTTGAGAGAAGTCTCCGGAACAGACTAGGGAACAGCAAATGCAAATAGGGCAGACCGTCTCCCTGAAGCAATTGCTATCACAGAATATAGCTATATCACATGGAAGAGTAGGCTTCAAAATAAAACCAAATGGCATTACCCATGATGCAAAAGCTGCCCTATTCATTATGCATACTCGAGGATCATATGTTGTCATAATTAATGGAAGATATTATAACTTTGCGTGAGGAAAAACAAGATCTTCCTCGACGGATTCATATAGCAACAAAGGTGTCCACCGCAAGTGTCCAACCTATCCTTTGGTCAGGAAATTTGCAGAATGAGCAATAGGAAAGAAGCTCACAATAGATAGTTTCCTGGGAAACCTATCCCTTCCAGAGCAAGTACCTTATAAAGGTTACTCCACACAAAAACAGGATGACAGGCTATGCACCCTTCTGAAAAGAAAATTAGAATTCCCAAATTTCCATGAAAATATTAACTGCTGAATGGAAAAAGATGAAAAGAAAAGAAAAGAAAAGAAAAGAAATAAAAGATCATATACCTCACGAAGCGGGTACTCATCAGCTTCAAGCATCCTTACAACTTGGGTCATTTTAGGTCTCCTTTCTGCATCAGGATCAACACACCTTAGTGCAACCAAAAGAGCACGTTTTAAAGCACGTGTTGTTGGTTTAACTTCAAGATTTGGGTCCACAACTTCCTCAGCTCTTCTTGTCCCAACCATCATTTTAAGCCACTCAAGAAGATTAACCTGTCATATGCAAGTGATGTGCACTAAGGAAAAACTCTTGGAAGAAAAAAGTTAATATTCTTTTCGAAAGAAAGTGCATGTGATGTGTGTGCCCAAATATACATCAAAGAATATGGTACCTCGTTAGCTGGCCGGCCATAGTCCACAGGGTCCCTTCCAGTCACTGCTTCTAGCAGCAGGACTCCAAAGCTATAAATGTCACTCTTCTCATTTAGTAAGCCTGTGTTTGCATACTCTGGTGCAACGTAACTGAGTTCCACAAATGAGACACCCATCAAGAGATACTCACCATAGAGACAAACTATTGCACATGTAAAAAAAATGTACACATACCCAAATGTACCCATAACTCTTGTTGTGATATGACTCTCTCCAGAACCAAGGAGCTTGGCCAATCCAAAATCAGAAACCTTGGCGTTAAACTCGTCGTCAATCAAAATATTGCTGGATTTTATGTCTCGATGAACAACCTTTGGTTCTATTGCTTCATGCAAATAAGCAAGCCTGCCTCAGGTTTACAAAACAATTTCAATTTCATCATCTTTGTGTATACATCCAGGGAAAGAAAATACTAATTCCATTTCTGGCATCATCCTTTATTGAAGTTTTCCTTGAGAAATGAGTTAAAAATCAACCACAACTAAATAACCACTTTAGATGAAGTAAGTAAAAAATAAACTGTCCAATCTATACATTTAATGGAGGTTCTTTTGAAATAATGGACAAATGTGGTTTGAATAGAGCTAAGAACTTACGCCTTAGCAGTACCCAGAAGAACCTTCATGCGGGCCTCCCAAGTAAGGATACCATGATGATGCATTGCCCCATGCAGCCATTGTTCTAAGTTCCCATTATTCACATATTCATACACCAGCATCCTGTGCAAATAAATTTTTTATGCAAAAAATCAAGCTCAAAGATGATCAAAGAAGCTATGCCAGGGTAGAATCATGAAGCACATGCCACAGACTCATGTGAGACTGGAAGGCAGAAAATAACATCATACCTGTGAACCCCTTCGATACAGTAGCCAAGAAGCCGCACAAGATTCTTGTGTCGAACATGACCTATAGCCTCCACTTCGACCCTAAATTCCTTCTCTGCCTGTCCCCTAAAACCACAATCCAAAAGAAAATTGTTGGATAAACTAATACAGCAGTGGATTTTGGCATCACAAAAGTAAGAGGTGACATCTTTAAAGAATCCTTACAGATTGTTAAGAAGCTTCTTCACTGCTACCTCGGTTCCATTTATTAGTGTACCCTTGTATACAACTCCATATCCACCCTCGCCAAGCACATTCTCTACTGCAAAACTATTTGTAGCAAACTCAAGATCCCTAAGTGTAAACCAGTGGCCCCATCCAAGGTGTGAAAATTCTGGCAAGCCGATTAAGGGAGAGGCTGTAACAAGTCCAGCGTGTGATAATGAAGATTGCTTCCGAAAAGTCCCAGAGCTTCCTTCTTCCCCTGAATGGGAACTGCATGCCCTCTCATGGTGATAAATCGAGCTGCATTGACTGGCATTGTCAGGATCACTAGATTTGCTCATTCCCAAATGAACCTGCATTTTCTCTGAATTCTTGTCACTCAATTTATCATTGACTGTGAGGAATAAACTTTCAGGGTGATCGTTGAAATTTTGAACCCCAACCCTATCAACCTTAATATCTTTTGATGTGTTTGGTATTTTGGAATGCGAGTACTTGTCCACTGATCTCCTAGATTTCCTCCGAAATGTAACCCATGCAGATAAGGCACAGAGAATAGAAATTATAAACACTCCTACAGATACTCCTATTAAAACCCATAGTTTCAGACCAAAAACCGATGTCTTCTTTGATAGTTCTGCATTCAAACTCTCAGATGACATATCTGGTCCTCCAGAAATCACAATTGAAAACGGTATTATGCAATCTGACTTTACACCAAGAGATTAACAGATATCCACCTGGACAAAGATAAAATGTCATGGATGTAAATACACATCAAGATGACCAACTGATGAAGTTTTGAACTTCTTATACGAGATGAATGTTTTGTCCAACACTCTCTGAAGGTAACAACTGAAGCAACGTATTGATTAAAAAAGAGCTTTATTTTCCCGATTAACACTAAAACCTCAAGGAAATGAAAACAAAGGAAAATTAATCTACTGGAAATTGAGTAGAATAAATTCTTGGCTTCATCTACAACTATTTAAAAGGAACCAAACAAAGAAAAATTAAACAAAAGAAGGGATAGGAGAGAGTCCACGGGACATAAAAAGAATTTAAATTGCATAACAATTGGCAGTTCCTTAAGGTTTCTGCAGTGCGTACAAACATGAAAACAACTTCTACGCTCCAGGTATTTGACAAATCAACTAAAACCCATTTCCAGAAAAGTCTCTCTGACCCAAGAAACCAGTGCAAAATCAAAGTTCAACGAAAAAGTAATCCCAGACCCATAAGTCACGAACAGTTAAATCACAAATCTCAAAACTACGAGAAAAAGGAATAAGTTCTCAAAAAGCATCTCTTATGATCCAAGTAAGAGACAGATAAAGAGATGTGAAACCTTCGAAGAAAAAAAAAGGGAAGGCATTTACCTTTGCAGTCATCTGAGTGTCAAAGCTAACCCCCTTGATATTCTTCCTTGAGCACCCACAAAAGCAAATAAAGGGCTTCTCTTTTTCTAGGCAAGTGAGACTCAATAAGCATGGAGAGGCCAATGTAGACCTGAATAACACAAATCAACCAAAACCCAATAGCCACAACAAGGCAGAGCTGCAGAGAGTAGTAGTTTAGAAGCACAAGTCGTGGCCTCCAATTGGCCAAAAAAATAAGAATTTTGTGAATAATAAAAGAAAGAAATGGCAAAGAAAGAAAGACAAAAATCTAATCTTTCAAGGCAAAATGTGTAAAGGGAGAGGGGGGGTAGTAATATAAATGAGGGTGATTCTAGGGGCCTAAAAAAGATAAAATGGGTGAAATGGTTGGTGGGTCTTTGTGTGCATGTGGAGGGAAGAGAGACGGACCTTTCAGAAAGCTGGAAAGGAAGCTTAGTTTGCAATGGAGGAAAACAGAGAGAGAGAGAGAGAGAGAGAAACAGTAAAGGGAAAGCAAAATGAAGTGAAGAGAGGTGGCATTTATAACCAGGTAAAGAAAGAAAGAAAGATTATACTAATGAGAACCCATCAAAAAGCAAAGGAGAAAAGTGAAGGGCAAGAGATGGACAGGGAGAGAGAGGGGCAGAGAGTCAACATAACAGTAGGGAACTCCAAATCATAGCTTGCCCACGAGGTTTCCTTACCAAATTATCCTTTTTTTTACAGGCTGTTTAATCCTTTTTAATCGAAATTAAAAATATTTAATGAAATTTTATATTTATAATCATTTTTAGTATGAAAATAAATTCCAACTAGAATTCAATACCTCAAAATAGATCCTCTAAATGGAATTCAATTTAAAAATTTTAATGAAATCTTGTATTTATAGCCATTTTTAGCGTAAAAAATAAATTTTTAAAAGAATTCAATTTCTAAAAACAATATAAAAATAAATCAAACATCAACCTCTCTTATTTATTACAATAAAAAAAGAATAAATTAATATTAAAACTAATTTTTTTTAAAATACCATCTCTTTTTTTTATATATAACTATTCTCCATCTTGTCAGCAGTAAATATTCATCCCTATTAAAACCTAATCTATACCATCACCAGAACACTATTTTCTTCTCATTCAATCATATATCATATTGTTTGTCTTTAATTTTGTGATTTGTGTAGTCGTGGAAAAATAAGACCTTAGAAAAAGGTATTTGGATTTTATCTTTTTGGGTCATTTAGTATGGCAACGGAGGAGAATTAAAGTAAAATAAAGGTGATGGTGATAATATAAGTAATTTGATGGATTGAATTTGGTGATATAATATATTTTTAAATATGTGAATTTAAATTATTTATTGATTAAATTTAAATTGAATATTGTAATTTAATTTAATTATAATAGAAAAATGAATTTTACAACCAATTAAAGAATTTTTTTCTCTTTCTTTTGATTTTTTTTCAAAATAGTATTGTTTAGAAAAAATGATAAAAGAACATAGTTTAAAAATGTTATTATGAAATAGCACAATTTATATATATTACAATTAGAAAATACGAGATTTAAAGTTGTTGTTGTTATTAGATTTGTTTTTTCAGTATTTTTCTGGTGGTGTTATAATTGAAGTTTTGATGTATCTCTAAATTTTTTATTTTTCTTTATTCTTTATAATTCGGCCAACTAATTTAATTTATTTTTCAAATGTCACATTTTCAAAAGACGGAAAATTTTGAATCTCAAGTTTTCTATCCCAACATATATAAAATATGATATTTTACTAAATTTTTTAAAAACATTATGTTATTTTATCTATTTTTAAAAAAATTGTTAATAAACAAAAATACCCCTCTCTTTTATAGAAATTCTTGCTGATTTTTATTTTTTTCTAGATCGAAGGAGACTTGAGCAGAAAAATACAAGGTGCAATGTCCTAATCCGTTGTGACCCAAGAAAATAAATCAATCCATCCTGTGTTGCGTACGATGTTCAAAGAAAAAAAAATTGTTTTGGTTAAACATGCACAGCCTTTATGCACTTGGAATTTCGTTTTTATTTTCGTATTTATAACTTGTATTTGTTTATAACTATGAATAAATAAGCAGCCAAAGAAGGCATGCCAAAAATAATATATTTATCACTTTATAATAAAAAGAAATAAAAAAATAATAATCCGCGCAAGCAGCTATTCCTTAATCGCAAGACAAAATTAGGTCTTTGTTGCAACTAGCCTTTCATGTATTTCTTGTCTTCCTCTCAACTAGCTAATCGACTCTGTAGCTATGTAAATGATGTTGCAGCGGTTATCAAGGGCAGTTATGTCAATGTATATTCGACCAAACCTGTGTTTGTTTTTCGGCGTGTTCGTGTTTTTTTTTTATTTTTTAACATGTTATTATTAAAAATAATTTTAAAAAAAAATAAAATATTTTAATATTTTTTTTAAAAAAATAAAATAAAAAACAACTGCTATGAACCCGAAAAGAGCTTTTCGACAGTAATAAATTAATTAATCATAGCTCGGAAGGAGATAATGCCACCCCGTAATCGGGGAGAGTCAGGGAGGCTTCGAGTTGAAGCATCGATACCTTTAGATTAAAGCATGTCTCCAACAAAACCTTTTCAATTCTCATAAAAAAAACAAATCCTTTTTAATTCTTTCTTTTCAGAAATCACATTAGAAAACATACAATGGAACATCAAATTCTGCCGAGCGAAGAAAAATCATAAAAAAGAGAGATGAAGAGCCAATCGGACTCGGTTTTCATGGGTGGCATTCGAGAGATGATGAGCATCAGCTCCGACTTGATTAACATGGCCAATTGTGACCGTCTGATCATTATAAATCATGTGAGGTGTAACTTTTATCAGCATCTAGAAAAATGAACAGTTGAAACAAAAGGCAGCCGAGGTGTGTGTGAGTTATATACACAGCCTTCTCCTCCGTGGCCACTTGCTTTCCTAGAAGCCTTGCACATGCGTCACGTGAATGGCACGCGGAAAAACTCCTTTACTAAACTAGATGCGAAGTGGTGATTGTTGTTTCAGTGTTTCTAAAGAATCTAAATTTAATTTAGTAATTGTTTGAAATTAAGTTAGTATAAATATTGTATTTTTTTTTTTACATTTCCTGTAGGTTTATATTGATATTTAGCTCTCAATATGTAAAATCTTTTCTCTCACAATTTTCAAATACATAAATCATATTTTCAAAAAAAAAAATACAAATACTTGATAAATTACTACAGAAGACAAAGATTGATTATTAAATAACGACACCCATAATGATGAAAGTAGTGTTACAAGTGAAAACATGAAACATGTAGGATAATGATTCAACTTGTTCTCGGATCTAGACTAACTTGTAAGAAAAAATCAATTCAAGGTTGATTTTATTAGACCGGTTCACTTGATTTCTTGGTCAAACTATGTTGAAAAAAAAAAGAGCCTATAATATCATTTTAACTTTAAAAAAAATTAAAAAATTGATCTAAATCCACCTAATTAAATTAACATTTTAAATACAGATTTGAAATCTTTTATAAGCATGTGTTGAATTTCTAAATTTAATCAACATAGTGAATGGTTTTTTTTTTAGATTAATGTGGGTGTCTAGGCCAGTTTGTGCATACCTCAATTAATTTCACGGATCCTGAAGTTAACGACTATGTAAGCCTCTAATGATCCTGAAGTTTGGGGGACTCGAACTGGTAATATTTGAGAATCAAATTTAGGATATGATTAGTTGAGCTATACCCCTGATCAAGATTATCATAATAAATAATTAATTAAGATATATATATATATATATATATATAGGGTTGTTCTTTTTAGAGCGCAAAACTCTATGCATTCCATCTAAAGTTCGTCAATATTAACAATGTAGTTAACGAACTTGTATTTCAATGAGCACTCGTATCCTTACACTCATTCCTAACCTTTGTATACACACAATCGATAAATAAATAAAAAATAAAAAAAGTTTGATTGTTCTTCCCAAAAGAGAAGTATATATCTTGATCATCACCAATAATAAATCTTGGTTCTGGAGGTGCACTCACAGCAACCTTGAACAGTGCTCAGATGTGTGTTCAGGAATGTTGCACGACATGCATGCTCACGAG
>Ga0307510_10009600_pt1 | contig 11532 bp, 8 predicted proteins | sample 12_EM_MG_FD_207224 | JGI IMG/M metagenome (GOLD analysis project Ga0307510, IMG submission 207224) | Populus trichocarpa ectomycorrhiza microbial communities from riparian zone in the Pacific Northwest, United States - 12_EM | ecosystem: Host-associated > Plants > Roots > Unclassified | place... | reverse complement strand
GTTCGCAACTGCATCGCAGGCGGCGATTTCCGGGCTCGGCGTAGCCCTGCTTCCTGAATTTCTCATCGAGGAGGAATTGAGCACCGGCAAGCTGGTGCGCGCGCTCGATCTGCCGATGAAAAGCACCGAAGCCTACTATCTGGCCTGGCCGACCGACCGGGCATCCCACCCGCCACTTGTTGCGTTCCGGGAATGGCTTCTCTTGGAAACGGCACCAGACCGTTGAAGGTCGCCCCTAACAAGGCAGCATCTGCGAGTCTGTCCGCAACTCCGGGCGATTTTGGGCTTCGTCCCTTGGTCATTCAGCGTTGGAATGACTTATTGAGCTTCTATCGTTTGAAAATGCCTCGTCATTGTCCTCTCTATGGGACATCACGGAGTCCCTCATGTCAGACAAACAACCCGCCCAGACTGGAAACCTTTCGCTCAAGGCCGAGGTCGACGCGCTGCTGGCTGAGCTCGGGGTCGAGCCCGCCAGCTATACCGGCGGCACGCTGGTCGCGAAAACGCCGATCACTGGCGAAACCGTGGCGCATGTCAGGGTGATCGACGCCGCCGGCGCGACCGCGGCCATCGAAAAGGCTCATGCGGCTTTCCTCGAATGGCGTCTGGTCCCCGCTCCCAAGCGCGGTGAACTGGTGCGCTTACTTGGCGAAGAGCTGCGCGCCAACAAGCGCGCGCTCGGCCGGCTGGTTTCGATCGAGGCCGGCAAGATCGAGTCCGAAGGCCTCGGCGAAGTCCAGGAGATGATCGACATTTGCGACTACGCCGTGGGGCTTTCCCGGCAGCTCTACGGCTTGACGATCGCCACCGAGCGCCACGAGCACCGTATGGCGGAGACCTGGCATCCGCTCGGTGTCACCGGCATCATCTCGGCATTCAATTTCCCGGTCGCGGTCTGGTCATGGAATGCTGCGCTGGCCCTGGTCTGCGGCAACAGCATCGTGTGGAAGCCGTCGGAAAAAACGCCCCTTACCGCCTTGGCGACAGACGCGCTGTTCGGGCGCGCCCTGAAGCGCTTCAAGGCCGATGGCGGCGCCGCGCCCGACGGGTTGTCCGCCGTGCTGGTCGGAGGACACGAGATCGGTGAGGCCCTCGCCAACAGCACCAGGGTCCCCCTGGTTTCGGCGACCGGTTCGACGGCGATGGGACACGCCGTCGCGCCGAAGCTGGCCCAGCGTTTTGCCCGCGCCATTCTGGAACTCGGCGGCAACAACGCGGCGATCGTTACGCCGACCGCCGATCTCGACCTGACGCTGCGCGGCGTTGCCTTTGCGGCCATGGGCACTGCCGGCCAGCGCTGCACAAGTCTGCGCCGCCTTTTTGTTCACGAGAGCGTCTATGACAGCTTCGTGCTGCGCCTGAAGAAGGTCTATCAGTCCGTCTCCGTCGGCAATCCCCTCACCGGCAATCTGGTCGGCCCTCTCATTGATGGCCTCGCCTATGAATCGATGCAGCGCGCCCTCAGCGAGGCCAAGGCCACCGGTGCTGCCATTGTCGGCGGCGACCGCGTCGCGGTCGCGGGCGCGGATGCAGCTTTCTATGTCCGCCCGGCGCTGGTCGAGATCTCCGGACAGACCGCAGCGGTCGAGCGCGAGACGTTTGCGCCGATCCTCTACGTCATCGAATACAGCGACTTCGATGCCGTGATCGAATTGCACAATGCCGTTCCGCAGGGACTTTCGTCTTCGATCTTCACCAACGATCTACGCGAGGCTGAAGCCTTCCTGTCGGCGCGCGGCTCGGATTGCGGGATCGCCAACGTGAACATCGGTCCCTCAGGCGCCGAAATCGGCGGCGCGTTCGGCGGCGAGAAGGAAACCGGCGGCGGACGCGAATCCGGATCGGACGCGTGGAAGGCCTACATGCGCCGCGCCACCAACACGATCAATTATGGCCGCACGCTGCCGCTCGCCCAGGGCGTCAAGTTCGACGTCGATTGAATGGAAATCGCCGTGAACGGGCCGCTTCAAGCATCGCTTTTCCGGCCGGCCTCCCGGCTTTCGTCGATCGGGGTGTCGGAGATCCTGAAGATCACCGGCCGCGCCACGGATCTGAAACGCCAGGGCAAGGACGTCATCATCCTCGGCACCGGGGAGCCCGACTTCGACACGCCCGCTCACATCAAGAACGCGGCGGCGCGCGCCATGCAAGCCGGCGCGACCAAATACACCACGCTCGACGGAACGCCCGAACTCAAATCCGCCATCCGCGCCAAGTTCGCGCGCGATAATGGCATTGAATTCACCCAGGACGAGATCACCGTTTCAAGCGGCGCCGCGCACGATCTCGCATGGCGACTTCGCCGTGACCGGCTTGGAACGAATTCCTCGCGCGAGATCAAACGCCGCCTGTGCCGCCAGCGTTTCCTCGGCGTCGGGCACATGAAACCAGGCAGGCCGCAGCCTCAACGAGCGCATCGCTCGGCGAGCGACGCGCGCTTTGCCGGCGCCTGCACATGTTAGCCGCACTGAGATTTTCTCTGATCTCCCGGTGCACACATCGTGCACACGCTGCCTTCAAACTATTTGAAAGTCTTGAACCGGCTCCAATCCATCATCGGCTCGTTTGAGCTCACTTAAGGAAGATTCGTCGAAGGAAGTCTAGCTGCGGCGCAGGGTCAGCAATGCCGCTCGTCGCGAGTACCGGTGCCAGAACGCAAATGATGCCCATGCCAAGAGCAAATTGTCCGAGCGCGCACCATCATGTGCCCACGATGGGCGCGACTCGCCTGCCGGAAGTGCTAGTCGTTGGCCTCGGGCGGCAGGAAATCCACTTCGTGTTCGGCCGAAATTCGTACGATTTCTGCCGGGTCACTGAGATTGTGCAGCTTGTCGAACAGCGCTTCCAGCTTTTGCGCCGGTGAGACCCAAAACAGTGCACGCGCCGGCTTGTCGGACTTGTTAAAATAGCCGTGAGGAATGCCGCGTGGCATGCGTACGAGGTCGCCGGCCTTGGCCTGCACCCAAACTCCGTCGAGCTTGAGATCCAGCACACCTTCCTGCACCAAAATGAACTCATCCTGGGTGGGATGGATATGCACCGGCGTGCATTGTCCGGGAATACTGTTGGTCTCGAAAGCGAAGGTCGAGTCGCTCACGGCTTTGGGAAAGTAAGCCTGTCCAAGGACGTTCCAGGCCTTGCTATGCAGTCCCTCACCGTTACGCGTAATTCCCTTCTCAAGTTCCGTCATAGTATCTCCTTTCGGTTGAGCGATGAAACTATTTTAGACCTAAACCGTCCCGTCAATTCTCTCGTTCCATATTCTGGAACGAATTCTCAGATTTGATTGAAGTAAGAGCGCGCTCCGTCCAGGCGTCGGGATCGGATTCGCCTTGATATCCTCCGCCGCGCCCTCAGCGCCGCTTGAGCCGCGCACCGGCAAGCGCGAAATGCACCGCCGACCACAGGCAGATCAGCCCGCATCCTACAAGTGCATAACGCATCCCCTCAGCTGCGCTGCCGAGCCGCGACGCGAGCCAGTCGCTCACCGCGCCCACGATCGGTGGCCCCAGCCCCACGCCCACTAGATTGATGATCAGGAACAAAATCGACGCCGCCGTCGCCCGCATGCGCGGTTCGACCATATTGTGCATCACAGCAAAGGTCGGCGCGAAATAGGTGTAGATCAGCATCGTGGCGAACATCAGCAGGAGCATCGCCGGGAGCCATGTTGTCTGGAGGAAAGCGAGGGCGAACGATGGGCCCGCAACCGCCACGCACATTGCCGGGAGCCACGCATAGAAACGCGGATCGCGCTTGCCCGCCAGATCACTGATAAAACCGCCGAGCAGCATCCCCGCCCCTGCGGCGACTCCGTTCACCACGCCCGATATCAGCCCCACCTCGCGGATCGACAGTCCATACTGACGCAAGAAGAAAGGCGCCATGAACAGCGCCACGCCATATCCTGATAGCACCAGCAAAGTCGCACCGACCGCCAGTTGCACGAACGCCCGTTCGCCGAACAAGAGCCGCAACACCGCGCCCAGCGGCGGCACCTCGTCCGAAACCTTCACCACATCGGATTGGCCCCGCGCCGGCTCGCGGATCGTGAACATCACGATCAGCGCCAGCAATATGCCCGGCGGGCCCACGACGAGAAACGCCGTCCGCCATCCCCAGACGTGCGCCATAGCGCCGCCCGCCACTGCGCCGATCAGCGATCCCAGCGGAAAGCCCAGCGCATAGATGGCGAGCGCGCTCGCGCGCCGCTCGGCCGGGAAGATATCAGTGATCAGCGAATGCGAAGCCGGACCTCCTCCGGCCTCGCCGACGCCGACGCCGATCCGACACAGGAGGAGCTGAACGTAGCTCGTGGTGAAGCCGCACAGCGTCGTCATGCCAGACCAGACGATGAGCGAGATAGAGATGATAAGTGACCGGTTGTAGCGCTCGGCCAACCGTGCGATCGGTACCCCGAGCAGCGTGTAGAACAAAGCGAAACTGAGGCCGCCCAGCAGCCCCAATTGCCCGTCGCTCAGCCCTAGCTCCTTCTTGATCGGCTCGGCCAGGATAGTAATGATGCTGCGGTCAATATAGCTCGAAACGTAAGTGAGCAGCAGCAGGAAAAGCACCCAGCTTCGATAAGCTTTGCTAGTGACTACAGGAGTAGATACTTCCCTCATATCAGTTGCTCCCGTGGATCCGTCTATTCTTCGATCAAGCCCCGCGCTCATCTTCTTCTCCTGATCTCGTCCCTGAAATTTCGTTCGCCCCAAACACTAACCAGTGAAGCCGAGTGCGCCCGTTGAGAGGCCTGTTTCGACGCCGGTTCTCGACAGACTTGAACCGAAAGGGCGGAGTCCCATTTTCAACTCGGCCCCGCCGCCGCCGACGCCCTGCCCATGGAAGGCCGGCGCGGTCGGCTCGCGATCGTTCATGCTGCCAGAATCGCAGATCGTCGATTACCGTGCGGATGGAATCTGCAAACCGCCGATTCAGAAGGACGCGCGGATCGCTTCACCAAGCATGTGACGTGCCCGTGTGGCTTGGGGAATGACGCTCGCATAATAGAAGAAGGGGTGAATTTGGCCCGGGAAGTCGTAGACCGTCACGGGCACTCCTGCCGCCTCAAGTCGCTTGGCGTATCTGCTCCCGTCATCGTACACGGGATCGCATTCAGCCAGAATGAAGGTCGCGGGCGCAACTCCTTTGAGATCGGCGGCAGCGAGTGGAGCGAGTCTTATGTCACTCGGGTCGGCGTTGGGCGCATAATGGTCGAGAAACCACCGAGAATTGGCTGCTGAATGGAAATAGCCCTCAGCGTATTTCCTGAAGCTGTCGGCCTCCGGATAATCTTCGACCGCCCCTTTCTTGACCCGGGTGGCGGGATAAACCAGCCCCTGGTGACGCAACCCGGGAGCGCCTTTCAAGGCAAGGGCAACGGCAGCGGCCAGATTGCCGCCCGCGCTGTCGCCGGCGACCGCGACCCGGGTGGGGTCGGTGCCGAGCCCGGCACTTCCGTCAAGCAGCGCCTTGGTCACGGCGAGGCAGTCATCGAACGCGGCCGGAAAGCGATGCTCGGGCGCCAGTCGATATTCAACGCTCACCACCACAGCTCGCGCTGAAACACAGATGTCCCGGCAGGTGGTATCGGCCAGAGCGATGTCGCCAAGCACCCACCCGCCGCCGTGGAAAAAGGCAATGACCGGCAGGTTTTCACCGGCGGCCGGACGATAGACCCGGATCGGAATGAGTCCGGCGGGACCATCAACCGCGGTATCGACGACCTCGTGAACAGGGGTGGCATGCCCGGTGAACGGCACCGAGGCGTCGAGAGCGGCGCGGCTTTCCGTCACTGTACGCTGGGAAAACGGAGGCTTGTTTCCAACAAGCTCCATAAATGCCTTTGCGTCGGGATGCAGCGCCATACATATCTCCGGGTAAGATTACAATTTTCTCTGTTCAGTTAGTTTTTGCATCGAACATTAGATTGCATCCGGCACGTCGATGGATCACCGGTGCTTCTAACCCCATCTCTCAGGGAGTTGGGATTGTCGGCGACTGCGATCGAGTAGCTGCACTCAATATCCTGGCAATGGACCTTTCTTAAGTCCCGGCAGCGCCCCCATAGCCCCACAGTGCCATAATCGCCTTTCCGCGGCGGCCAGGCGCGGATGCATCCACTGCATAACCGGACGCCTGCAATCATGCGAGCGAGCGACGGCTCAGTGACCGGATAAGCCCGGCTCGTCGCTTGCCAATGTCAGCGTCGTCGGCGCCGTATCTCACCGCCGCTATCCTGGTGACCGTGATATCCCGAACTTAGAAGGACGCGCGGATCGCTTCACCCAGCATGTGGCTTGGGGACTGCCCCCGCATAGTAGAAGAGGAGATGAATTTGACCCTCGAACTCGTGAACGGTCACAGGCACATCTACCGCTTCACATAGAAACGCAGCACCAGCATCATCGCCATGGCGAGCAGGCCCCAGGTGACCATGATCCTCCAATCCAGCGCCGCGCACCGAACTTCACAAGCAGCAGGTTGGAGGGCACCTCGATCAGCACAGCTCAGGAGGAACAGCCCGCCGCCGATGCCGTAGATCGTCGCGCTGAAATGGAGATCGCCATTCATCGGCGTCGACGCGAAGCCGATATTTACCCGGTCCACATAAGCGATGAGATAGCCCAGCCCGAGCAGCGGAATGATCCGCCACGACGCGGCGATCGCTTATCGCGCGACCCCCGCCAGGGGCTCAACCGTCGCGTCTTTCCCCTGCGCGTCCACTGCTTGCGCCTTTTCTGCCTCAGTGCTTGACCATGCCACCATCGACCACAAGCGTCTGACCAGTCATGAAAGCAGCGTCTTCCGACACGAGAAATGCAAGCGCGCCAACCAGATCGGCCGGGACCTGAGATCTGGGAATGGCTTGCAGGCGTGCGATGGTTTCAAACAAGCCCGTCGAAGCCGAAGCCTCGGTCGTAGCAGTCCGCACAAGGCTGGGCGCGATGGCATTCACGGTAATCCCATCCCTGCCTAACTCGTTCGCCAGCCCACGCGTGAAGCCAATGCCCGCGGCTTTGGTCGTAATATAATGCGTGTATTCCGGAAGCATGAGCCAGTTCACGGTCGACGACATATTGACGATACGTCCGAACCTCTTTTTCCGCATGAATGGAACGAATGCCTTGGAAAAAAGAAATAGCGAATCGACATTGATGGAGTTGAACATTTTCCATTTTTCAAATGTCAGATCGCTAAAGGGTATATAGCTGTATATTCCAACGTTATTGACTAGAATCTCTGCGCCGCCGAATTTTGCCGCCACCGCCTGCGCGAACGCGCCCACTTCGGAGGGCTGCGATGCATCACAAGTGCTGCCCAAGAACACCGCACCCTCGGCTTCGACAAGGTCTTTGGTTTCAACCGCTGGATTCACATCAGCCACGGCGACATTTGCACCGTCGCGGGCTAGGCGGACAGCGAATGCCTGTCCGATCCCGCTGGCGCCGCCGGTCACCACGGCCGTTTTTCCCGCAAGAGGTTTCACGAGCAATCCCTTTTCTCTTGTTTCAGCCAAATTCTAAACTTGCCGACACCCCAAAATCAGAAGCGAATTGGCTTCACATCCGTGTCTCATACGAGTGCCTCATCGTTCAGGATCGGTTCGCATTTTATAGGTTTAAAGTGTTCCTCACGACCCGGAGCCGCCAAACGGCTCTGGCCTTCTCGATTTTACGACGGAAGATTGACCGGCTCACCGGTCTTGCTCCTCGACCTGTCGGTAGCTTAGGGCAATCGTCAGAAGCCTTAAGGCCCGCAAGCGCCAGCTTCGTCCTGGCAATGACAATATTATGCCAACCCAAACCAGATCGACTCGGGTTGCCCTGGGGCTCAAATTCTCGAGAGAATAGAGCGGCGGCAGACGCCATACGCGCAAATTGCTCTCGACTGAGATGCGGCGGACCGAAGATCCCTCTGATCGGGTGGCGATCCTACCAAAGCGCGTCGAAGATCGGCTAGAAGACGCGACAGCGGCAAACCCGGGATCGAAGCGGCGAAGCCGGGCAGCCTCGATATCCCCAGGTTATCGCTGCCAGCATTTTCATATGCCGGGACTGGCGTTCGCAAACGGCCGGATTGTTCGCTGCACCAAACTGAAATAGGTCGTCAGAACAACTAGCTCAAGCGCAAAGTGTGACTTGGAAGCTCGCCATATCGCCTGCGATAGCTCGCGGCGAAATGCCCGAGATGGTCGAAGCCGAAGCGGTAAGCGAGTTCGCTGACCGACGCGATACGGTCCGACTTCTGAAGAATGGCATGGATCGCGTCCAATTTTCGTGATTTCACGTACTCCATTGGGGTCGATTCAAAATAATCCCTGAAGCCGCGGTGAAGCGCCCTAACACTGATCGATGCGGCCTGCGCCATCTCCAGCGGCGTAATTTTCTTCGAGATGTTGGCGGCCACATAAGCTTTCAGGCGCTTCATGTGGCGAGGTAGAACAGTGCAGTCGCGCATGCCCTCCAAACGCCCGGAATAATTGCTCGGCAACGAATGAAGCATGGTACGCACAAGCAGGGAGGCCGCATCGTTGGCGACACCGCGCTGCGCATAGGCAGGGTCACCTTCAGAGACGCGACCGTCCAGATAGCTTAGCAGGCTCACTATCCCAGCCGCGCCCGTGTCCGTCAGGTTGATGTCCGGAGCGAAGACAAGCGGCCGGCCAGGAACGCTGTCCAGTTCTTCCGCCAGAACGGTTTCCAGATAGTCTCGGTCGACTCTTAAAATGTAGTGCCTGCAATCGGCCCTAAAGCGCATTTGGACACGTTGGGTCGGCGAAATGAGGCAGGCTCGTCCGGGTATCGTCTCGATTGCTTGGCTATCGATCAAATAGTCCGCGACACCCTCCGCGGGAATTTGAAATGCGTAGAAATCGAATAGGCATTCGGGATCGATGAAGACATCGGCGCCGTGCTGTAGGCTCATAAGTGAGAACGGACCAAAGGCTGCCTTTGCTATCGAAGCATTGAGAGACACCCTCCGTCTCTCGATCTCCAATTGGTGATGCTTCAATATTTGGCCAATATACCCCCGCGTCTCGTCGAGATCACGCGAACGAAACGCCGGCTGCTTGGCTAGCTGAAACATGGTCTTTGTCCCACAAGTCCAGTACCCACAATCCCTCGCCCAAAAAATTCTTGAAGCCACAACCACACAGCACCCGCAGCGCATCAATAGCGATCGAAACTATTTGAGACCTAGACCGTCCCGTCAATTCCCCCGTTCCACAATATGGAACGAATTTGCAAATTTTTATTGAATAAGGAATGAGTCTGGTCCTGGATCTATTCCAAAATTGGGTTCCGCATAGCTCAACGTAGTGAGCCTGAGGTAAGCCATCGATGGCCGACAGAAAAACTAAGAGCTTCGACAGGAGCGACGGACCAGTGAAGTCGCTCGCGATCGCACTGGAAAGTACTTTGCCGCGCTCTTCATCGGTATCCACGATGGCCACCCGGGCCCCCTCTTCGACAAAACGCTTGACAGTCGCTCCACCGATTCCGCTTCCCCGCCCGTGACTATCGCCCTCTTTTCCGCGAGTCGCGCCATGCGCTTCCTCCTCTTTCAATCTATGCCGAGCCGCGCGGGACAACCTTGCGGTCTTCCCGAGCGTACACTTGAGAGTCACCCTCATGCGCCGTAATACGGGTGTTCACGAAGAAACTCTCACCATCGCTCGTCACTTCAGCATCCACGGCGATCCGGCTCATCCAATCGTCGCGGCTCAGCGTCCAAGTGGCCTCGGTCACACAGCGAGCCGATAGCGGATCGTCCGCGGCTACGCTGTACGTTCGTTTCATCGTTGATCCAAACGCGAGTCCGTCCTCTTCCAGCCTGACCTCGCCACTGTCCTCATCGACAACAACTTCAAGAACCGACGGTCCAACCTTAAAGTTGCGGCTGCGATCAACCCGCGGTGGACGCAGTGTAGATGCCTTTGGCGTATGCCGAGGCGCGGCCGCGGCTGGTGGCGCGCAACGTTTGCCTTTCTCCAGCAACGGCAACGCCAGCGTACCGGATGACAGATCGAAGGTTAGGGTAGCGTGGCGCGGCGCCGGCCAAATTAGAGGAAAGCAATTCGTCGAAATCGCAATTCGAAAGCGATGACCTGCTTTTAGACACCATCCAATTGGGGCGAGCGGCAATTCAACGTGATAGATTTGGCCCGGCTCGATCATGACCGCCTGCTCGTCGCTGTCGCGATGGCTGAGATTCAGAAAACCATAGGTGACGCGCGTCGATGTTCGATCTGGAGCCACGTCGCATAGCCGCGCCACGATCTGCCCGCAAGCCTGGTCGGAACTTACCGCCAGAGATAGAAGGGGTTGACCAAGTAACTCCGTGTCGCTCGACACCGGTTCGCCGTCAAAGCACAGCGACAACGCGTCGGCTTCTCGCTGGTCCTCTGGAAGATGGGCCCCCGGCCCGGTCGGATACCACGGCATCCATTCGCCCGCGGTGGCGCCAATGGTCAGAGGCGATCGCACGGAAATCTTTTCCTCCGAATGCGCATCGATGCCGAGACGGCCGGGCGCCAATCTGTAGCTGCACATCTCAATTGATCGCGGCGGCCATCCGCTGTCTTCGACCCAATAGCCCGGCCGCTCAACGAGGTCCGGCCGAGGCACATGAGACTCGATCAACCACGCGCGAAGCGCGGGCCATTCCTCACGACTATCGGCGGATTCCTTCAACGTGCGATCAAACCAACGCGCGGCCACGTCGACAAAATCGACACCGGGTCCAGGTCGTGCGAGATGTGGGAGGCAGTGCCCCCATGGACCCACGATACCGTAGCTTTTCGCATTGCCTTCCTTGAGCAGGGTCGGCAGCGCCACGGCATACCCGGTATCAGCCCAGCCAACCATCGCAAGCATCGGACATGCGATTAGATCAATTACACGCTTGGCCGAACCGGGGTACCAATAAGAATCAAAGGTCGGATGCGCACCCCACAGCTCAAAATAGTTCCTGTATGAGGAAAGCCGCTCAAGCCACATTTCGCGCCACCGCTCTCCAACAATCCAAGGCAACGGCGGTCGCAAATGCATGGCGCTGAGCTGTGCTCCGTGCCAGACAGCGTAGAGGAGAAGGCAGCCGCCTTGATACCGATTTAGATATCGATCGTCGGCAGCCGTGACGGGCAGGATCGCGCCCAGCGAAGCAGGCCGATAGGATGCCACCATAAGACTAGCATGGCCAGGCCACGAGTAACCGGTCATCCCGGTTCGACCATTGCACCACGGCTGCGCCGCGATCCAACTGAGGGCTTCCACCGCATCGGTCCAGTACGCCGCGTCGAACTGGTCGCAATGGAGGCCGTCCGAATTTCCTGTGCCGCGGACGTCAAGCCGAACGCAGGCATAACCACGTGCCGCTAGCGGCGCATAAAGGCTCTCGTCGACAAGGACGCTTCCGTCGGTGCTTCGATAAGGATTGTAGTCGATGATAGCGGGTACCGGATTTTGCTCCGCGTCGGCAGGACACCACACGCGCGCGCCAAGGACTAATCCGTTGGCCAAC
>Ga0307510_10009599_pt1 | contig 11532 bp, 13 predicted proteins | sample 12_EM_MG_FD_207224 | JGI IMG/M metagenome (GOLD analysis project Ga0307510, IMG submission 207224) | Populus trichocarpa ectomycorrhiza microbial communities from riparian zone in the Pacific Northwest, United States - 12_EM | ecosystem: Host-associated > Plants > Roots > Unclassified | place... | reverse complement strand
GCAATAGATTGCAAACTAAGTCAGGCTTAAGGCCCAACTCTAGGATATAAGTCTAGCTTATATACAAAAGGGCAGCTACCTGACTAAGCATACAAAAGAGAAGAACAATGGAGTCACGAACAATAGATGTCATGGAACAATAGAGTCATGAACAATGGTGGTCACAGACTACCATAAGGGGAGAACAATAGGAAATGTACAAAAGGAGAGAACAATGAAGTTCCCAGTAAGATGGCTCTGTTGTACAAGTAAGTGGTCATGTGAGTCGAGGTCAGGTGATTATATAAGTACATGTCGGTTGAGAAAAGAAAAGAAAAATGTGGGCCAAGTGCCCAGGAGTGTAACATGATGCCCTTCCTAGAGAGTTGCTACCACACAACTAGACATCAGACCCTTTGTAACAGGTGTCAGCATTATCCCACTCTGCATCTTGATATGCAACCTCTAATTCATGATGGAGAAGTCCGGCCAGGGTCGCTGAACAATAACTGCCAAAGTTAGGATGCCCGAAGTACACAAGGCAGTGGTTGGCTGTGCAGGAGAGATGGGGGGAGGGGCAGTCATCATGAGCATGCTGGGTGCTAAGGCACCAGCGGCAAGTCTTCCAGAGAGGGCATTCCTCAACCCCATGACCAGGTGTGTCCTGATTGCACCTGAGACAGTACGGGAAAATAACCTTGTTTCCCTGATGTCGCTTGCCAAGTACTGTGCAGCTTTCCAAACTGTCTTCTCCTTCTTCAACGTCAGGCATGATGCAAACTATTAAGTTATGGGTTATGAGAACGTGCAAGCGTGAATGTATTTGCGGCCTGTGCAAGGACACAAATAGTAATGAACTCAGTAAACATGCAAGTGGGCACGAATCTATAGTTATATTCACCTGTGCAAGGACACAAATAGTAATGAACTACGCATGGTAAGCACAGGTAACAAAAGCGTAAAGTAATGAGCAGAAGCTCACCTCAGTAAACATGCAAGTGGGCACAAATCTGAGGGAGTCGAGAGAGTGGCTACTACTGTATAAAAGAAAGACTGGGAGGTCCGGATAAACTGGGGTACTGGACGGAAGCAAAACAAGGGTGATATGGTACTGTCAATGCTAGTGCGTCGGCACTGTAAACTAGGAGGTGGTCCATGTGCTATGTGTATTCAAATGATCATATGCTTTCTGTCTATCTATGCAAAGTCCATGTGGGCACATTGCCCAAGATCTGCTCCTCCGCGACAAGGCAGACCTTGGGCAGTGAAGATGCGTGGGACTCAATAATCACAGGTGGGGATAAGGAAAGTAGGGGGGGAAGGGGGGTGCGTAGTGAGAAGGTGTTGTTGAAGACGGGTATGAATGGCACTAGAAGCGAGACATTGCTCAACAGTAAGTAACTTTGCCTCTGCATCTGTTTCGGCTTTGGCTATATCAAGGTGTTGTCTCTTTGCCCAAGAAATAATGTTATGATAGCCCCTAAACCTATGTACATCAGCAAGAATCCCAGGGTCTTTGAGATTGACCAGTGCCATGTCCACCATAAGACAAGAAAGATGGGCAGGATGAAAAAGATTGAGGTCAGTGTCTTTGACTCCTTGTCAATTGAAGTTGGGGGAGGGGTAGGCTTTCGCCTGTAGCAGGGTGGCATACTCCTTCTTGTTCTTCCCTCAAGTTCCAACCAGGTAAGTGTCTTCTTCTGTGGTGCGAAAGCAAATGTACTTAGCCACTTCTGATTGGCCTTCGTCATTGACGAAAATGAGGGGGTAGTGCCCAGGATTCCCAGCATCAAAGAGAGCCCATCCTTTGCCAGGGTACATAGGATCGTTAAAATCGTCGCTCAATGGTGGGTTGATAGTGATAGGGGATGGGGTACTAGATTTGGAAATGGTGGGGTTGTAGCGAGCACCTAGTGACTCAGGTGGATCGCTTTGAACGCTATCGTCGTCTAGGAAGGGTTCTACTTCAGTTAGAACTTGAGGGACGAAGAAGAGGTGTTGGACAGCTGAGAAATCTCAGAAACTAGTAGTGAAGACTTGGTCATCAAGACCATCATTACCAAGAATGTTAATTGTGGGCATAAGTCCCTTGGTCCAAGCCTCTAGAGCACTTTCGAGTCTCTGATGTGCTTCCATAGCTCTCAGTAGTACTTGACAGTTCTTCCTGATGTCTTTTACATCCTCTGAGCTCAGCGTTCCTATCCCAAAGATCATTAGTGGAGTCCCCTGATAGTCCAAAGGGGGGGACTGGGATCGATTGCAGAAGAATGATGGGAGAGGGGATCGGGTGTGGCAGAGGTTCACCAGTGTTAGTGGGCAAGACGGTGAAGGGTTTGGGGTAGTGGGTATGGATGAAAGGGGAGGGTTGGGGGACCGATCATCGAATGGGAGTGGGGACGTGGTCACATCCACTATGACATCCGCCAGGGCAAGTAGTTTCTGGGAGGGGGATGTAGAAAGCCCTGTAGCACAAGGGGGTGCTAGGAACGTCGGTGGTGGTACTGGGAGTGGTGGTGTTGATGACTGAGAAACTGGGCTGGGGGAGATAGCTGGTGGAACAGGTAATTTGCCCAGGGTAATTGTCAGAGGTGTCCTCACAGGTGACGATGTATCCATCGCCATGTTGTTGTCCAGTGGTCCAACTATGGCAGGTGGCATGTCCTGGGGTGACGATCGTCAAGAAAAGGGATATGTTGCTGTTCCAGTCGATGCGTTTGTGGGTGTAGATAGTGCATTGTTCTCATTGGTAGACATAGCTTTGATAATGAGGGATGGTGAGGTTACTGGACATAGAAGAGATAGGTTTGAATCGTCAAGTTGGAGGGTTCTTATACTCCTGGATTGTTTTTGGAAGTCTGCCAGTAACTCCAGTGCGTGGAGATCCTCGGAGTTAGTCCATGAGTCATGAGCTGGCAAGTAGCCCTTCCAGCGTACAAGGTACTGCTTCTTCTTCCAACGGCCAAAAGACCTCTCTTTTAGAATCTTCTCGACTTCCCATTCAGGTTCACCTTCTAAGATATCAGGAGGTGGTTCGATAAAATTGGGGCCGTGTTGATCGGTTTCTTTGTAAGGTGTTATGATCCTGGACCCCATTCTTATTTTCCGCCATTTTCTACCCATTTATTTTACACTCTCAGTCACTCATTCCCCACTTGTTCCCTCATGCGCTGCTCGGACTGTCACCAAATCACCTGACAAGTCACCTGATGGATCACTTGACTATTCCGCAGTCAAATATCACATGCCATCATTCCGCAGTCTGCAGCACTCTGCAGCATCACCATTTAACCCTTTATGGATTGCCAGCTCATGATACGCTATTCTTAGATCGCCAGCTCATGATGGAGCTATACTTAGAACTGCCACATCATGATGGACCTTACATAATATTTCCATATTATTCTGTGACTCCTGTGACCCGTGACTTCTCATTTGTATATAAGTGCTTGTACTTTCAGCAGTTGGGCCTTAAGCCTAACTTGGTTTTCAATCCAAGACTTGTAGCTTCCACCCAGGACTCCAAGAGTCACCAGCCCAAACCTTCAGTTGCTTCGAAGTTCCCTTGAAGCTCTACCCCTCTCATCATCTATCAGAACACTCAGGAGTCGCCCTTATCATTGGGGACTTACTTGTTATACTGTGTAGCCAACCGGTACCGCGCTACTCACATGATCATTGCCTTAGGAGGACAACCCACTAAGCAATCCCAGTCATCACCAAACCAAACCATGCACGTCGTGTCTTTAAGGCCCTTGGACCTTAACACAAGTTAGGCTTTTCTACAAGCTCTTGAAACACAGAGCTGTTACCACTGTGGCAACCACCCAGACATACGAAACACTCAATAACGAGTCTATAACAATCTTCAGGAGATAACAGGATGATCTCCCCACACACATTAAAGTAAACGTCTACTTCGAAGATCAAGGACCAGGACATCTCAATACTGGATATTACCTTGACACCCCAAGAGGAAAGCAACCTCTTGAATTCATTCAAGTTAATGACACCTATCACTGGGTCAAACTCCTCTTCAGACAAAACAAGTGGCAAACCAATCAAGGAGGCATATATAACGGCCCAAACGTCGGCTGGTGGATCATATCAGACCCTCAGCACCCCAACCACATTTCCTACGAACAAGAGGCCAGCATCCCTCTCACCACCACAGCACTTCAGCAGCTTCCTACCCGCCCCAACACCCCAAATCATCCAACCGCAATGGAAGGACAACAGGAAGAAATTAACATCGCTACTGGCCAAGCCCAGGCAGAAGCACAGAGGATTAACATCATCAATCACTCTAACGGCACACTTAAAGGAAATCCTCCATTCATATTTGATAGAGATAGAAACAAAACCATCAAGTTCATACTCCAATGGGAACTATGGCACACAATAAATCGGAACAACGACACCATGAAGAAACCCTTCTCTAGGGTCGTCACCCTACTCAGTTTCATGGATGGCACTCGTGTAGATGCCTGGAAAGGAGAACAGCTCCAGAAACTTAAAGAAGAACTGGACAATGGAACCTTAGAAACAGACGAAAGCCTCTGGGACAATTTTCTTGAAAAGTTCAGCAATGCCTTCGTCAATCAAAATCGCCGATCCAAGGCTTACCAGGAGTTATGCAAACTCAAGCAAGGAGAAAGTCTCAACGACTTTTTCGCCAAATTCAAGCAACTTGCACACGAAGCAGACGTTCCCCTAGATGACAAGGGAACTATCAAAACTCTCAAGCACGCTATGACTCAGGGATTGACTAGTGCCATCATTAATTCCCCCACCTATGACCCTACCGCTAAAGTCCCCTGGACCTTCAAGGAGTGGGAAGAACAGGCCTGCAAATCCCATCTCAAATGGAAGGCGGCAGCCAAGTTCACCCAAAGACGTCAGGGACTCTTCCAAACCTTTAAACTTAGCCCAAGGCAAAACAACAACCCCGGAAGGGGCGGTTATGGGAGAAACAACAACTGGAGGAACAAATATGACAAACGCACCACCTCTCAAGGAGGATATCATATGGATGTCAACACTACAGTCACCTCAGACATCAACGCCACAGCTGGCAGAGGACAATAGCACTCTGAAGCCAAGAAAGTGGAACGCATGAGAAGCAACTTGTGCTTCTATTGTGAAAAACAGGGACACCAAGCCAACCAATGTCGCAAGAAACAAGCAGATCGCAATAACGACAGCAGTCAAACCAACAAACCAACTAGAGCTCATGTTGCACCTACTATGCCAGACATCCAAGATCTTGACAACTTCACAGACTACCTGAAAGACAACATGGATTCCTTCAGCGAAGAGGCTAGGCTAGGTTTCATCAAGAAACTCATGCCAAAGGATTTTCCTGTGGCCCTCAACTAGCTGCCTTAGTTAGGGCTTTCTGACTCAATAGTATGTTTGTAAATAAATCAAATTCAATACAACTCAAAGTTCCAATCACACACTATTGAGGGATGGCAGAAGAAAACATCTTGCTTGACACTGGAGCAACTGAGAACTTTATCAACCAGACTACTGTCAACAAACTTCACTTAGGAACCAAGAGAATCCCTTATGCTAGAAAAGTATTCAATGTCGATGGAACCCTCAATAGAAGCGGAACCATCACTAAAGCTTGTGATCTACTTGTCACTCAGGGAAACAAAAAGGAACGAACTAGGTTCTTTGTCACTAATCTGGGTAGCGATCGAATGCTCTTTGGATACCCCTGGTTCAGGAAATTCAACCCAGATATTGACTGGGAGAAAAGTGAACTCAAAGGACCAAAAGTCAAAATCGAAACCTTACTCTATGGCACCCTTCAACGTGCAAGGACATGGCTCAAACAGAAGAACCAAGAAAACGAAGATCTCATTCTCAAGACACGGGAATGCGCTCTATGGTTGGGAGTAACTCCTTCAGAAATGAGGGAAGGCCTGGTAGAAATTAACTGCACCCACACAGCAGTCGAAATGGCCCATAAGTATGCATCGGAACATGGGAAGGAGGAAGTCACCCTCCCGGAAGAATTCAAATGTCATATGGCATTATTTTTGGATGAAGAAGCAAACAAATTCCCGCCAGCTTGTGGAGATGGAGACCACAAGATCATACTCATGGACACCACCCCTACCCGCTTCAATTGCAAAGTCTACCCACTCTCAAGAGATGAGCAGGAAGCAGAGAACAAATTCATCGACGAAAATCTGGAAAAAGGCTACATCGCACCCTTGGACTCCCCCTATGGCTTCTCTACCTTCATGGTCCCTAAGAAAGACTCAAAGGAAAAGAGATATATCATCAACTATTGCCCCCTTAACGCAGTCACTCAGAAGGATGTCACCCCACTCCCCAATCTCAAACAGTACATCGAAAACTTGCAAGGAATGGAACTATTCAGCAAGTTTGACATCCGCTGGGGTTACAACAACATCCGCATACGGGAAGGTGACCAATGGAAAGCCGCATTCAAAACATGTCGAGGACTATTTGAACCCAAAGTAATGTTCTTTGGGATGAGTAACTCACCAGCCAGCTTCCAACGGTTCATGAATGGTATTCTTGAAGAACTATATGAACACTTCGAGAAGAAAGGCACACACGACATATGGCACATCCTCCAGAACTACATGGACGACTGTGGTATAGGCACCCTTCTCAAAGACTTCAAATTGCATGTCGAAATCATCCATTTCTTATTTGACTTACTTGCACATCATGGCCTACATCTCAAACTGTCAAAATCTGTCTTCATGCAGCCACAAATGGACTTCTTAGGTGTCCGGATCTCCAAGGAAGGAGCCACTGTCAACCCAGCCAAAGTTGCCAGACTCAGGGACTATCCACGTGAACTCAAGGACAAATGACAAGTTCGCGGATTTCTAGGAGTTGCTGGGTATCACCGAATGTTCTGCCCCAACTTCTCCATTATCGCTGCACCTCTTACAGCACTTACCGGAAAGGACAGACCCTTCAAATGGGGGCCCAAGCAAAAGGAGGCCCAAGACAAACTAATCACCCTGATCACTAGTGCACCCATCCTAGCCAGACTGGATCCAGACAAACAATTTGAGCTCGAAACCAATGCTTCACAAGTTGGAACAGGAGCAATACTCTACCAATGGGATCCCCCTATCACTAAACTAGACGGTACCCAGAAACCAGGACCACGACAACCGGTGGGATTCCACTCCCAAAAGTTCATGCAAACTGAACAAAACTACCCCATCTACAACCACGAATTCCTTGGAGTCATGAGAGGACTTCGCTGCTGGTCTCACCTGCTCAAAGGAACAACAATCCCCGTCTTGGTGTATACTGACCACGCAAATCTTAGGTACTACAGAGAGCCCTGCAAAATTGGGCCTTGCATTGCTGGTTACTTACTGGAACACAAGCAATACAACATCTTACTGGAGTACAAACCTGGGGCTACCAACCAAGCAGATGCACTATCTAGGCGACCTGACTACAAAGGACCAAACGAAATTAACAAAGACGTCACTGTATGGCCGGACCAATATTTCTGCGACCAACATACTTCAATCCGTGTATTTGACATGGACAGCATAGGAGACAATTTGGACTCCAAAATCAAGCTGGCACAATACCAAAATCAAAGTACACTCAAGAAATGGGCACCAGCACACAATTTATCCTTACTGGACGGCACTCACTGGTACCATGGAACGGCACTTGTTGTTGTGGCAGACAATGACCTTAGGAGGGGAGTAACATCCCTTTTTCACAACCACGAAACTGCTGGACATGCTAGAATTACCAAAACCCTCCAACTTATTGCACCTTACTACTGGTAGCCTGGAATAAAAATCTTTGTAACTGAATACATCAAAGGTTGCACTACTTGCCAAATGACTAAAGTCAACACTCATCCCGCTCATCCCCCTATGTTCCCAATCACCCCAACTGAAAACGCTCGACCTTTCGAGACTGTCGCTATGGACTTCATCACCAAACTACCACTCTCAGGAGGATACAACACCATCCTTATGATCACTGACACAGATTGCTCAAAAGCATCTGTCTTTATCCCTTGTAATGAAGCAATCGACTCTGAAGGAGTCACTCTACTCTACCTGAACCATGTCATACTGCACTACGGCATACCTCACAAGATAATCTCAGACTGTGATGTCCGCTTCATATCCAAGTTCTCAACAGAACTATGCCACATCTTGAACATCTGTCAAAACATCAGCACAGCTTATCACCCTCAGACAGACGGAGCCAGCGAATGTACCAACCAAACCCTCGAACAGTACCTATGCATATTCTGTGGCACTCAACAGAACAACTGGCACACTTGGTTACCACTTGCTCAGTATACTAAGAACTCCTGGCCTTCCACTACAACAAAGAAAACCCCATTCGATCTACTTATCGGCTACACCCCACAAGTTCACCAACCAACTAGAAAGACAGACATCCCATCTCTTGAACAACAACTCTTAGCCATTGATGAAGCCAGGAAAGCCACCCAAGAGGCACAACGTAAAGCGCAAGAATCCTGGATTAAAGAATGACCACACCATTCACCATTTCCCATTAAATCCAAAGTCTGGTTAGAAGGAACAAATCTACAACTCCCAAGTAACATCACACCCAAGTTATCACCAAGGAGATACGGACCTTTCGAGGTAGTCTCCCAAATATCCCAAAGTTGCATACAAAATCAAACTACCACCTACCTGGAAGATTCACAACGTATTCCATGCCTCACTCCCAGTGAAAAATGGATCTAATCGGAACGAATAAAATTGAATGCAGTCGAATACCATCTAATAAATAGACATTTATTTGATCCGATTAGAAAGCTATCGAAGGAGATCTAATGCCATCAAACTAAAATTTATGGAATCATGTCTCGGACTCGGCATCCACAAATTCTGGAAATTGCATCGCGCATATCATCCAGTGCCGCACGCGCCACACAACTATAGAGGCCCGGGTGGCAGATCCGGGAAGATCAGATCGCATACAGGACCACACCCGGCTCCGGTTGTATGCTATTTTTTCTAAGTCGTCACTTTGCCGCTCGCGCACTCGCGTCTTGCTCCATCCAACGACCTTTCCATCTCTACAGGTACTTTACATATTACACTATTCAATACAATGGAAGACCAGGAAGAGGATAAATATTACTGCAATTGTGAAAGAAGGTGCAAAGGCGGGCGATACATTTCCAGGGCATCATATTTCCGCCATAGAAAATACCGGGATGGGTTGTCCATGTACTCCCCGGCCATGCAAAGCTTCTTGAATGACAACCCGATTACCACGCAACCGTCGTCGTCGCGTGTCGTGCAGAGCTCGCCCGTGCATGTAGCTGGGCCATCTGATGAGAACACAGACCGCATGATCGGTCCCCCAAACAAACGCGCGCGACTATCAGGAGACAATGACAATGACGCTGTTGGTACACCTTCCCAGGGACAATGCACTGTGCTGACTGATCTGCTAAGGACGACCCACTTGCTGGCCCTTCTCAAGGCCCATCTGTACAGCCCCACACACCACTAGGAGTTCTCGCGCGTCTTGACACTGATCTTGGGGGAGACACTGATCTTGGGGGACAATCTGGATTTCCTGGGGGCGCGGAAGACTCAGGCATTACTGGCATATCGCCTCAGGACGCTACAGATCGTCTACTTGGAGACCCTGCCCATCTCAATCCCAGCTCTTTGGGTATCCCCCCTGGCGACATTGAAGACCTGTGGCTACAGGATACCATACATCTTAACGACCTCAAAACGGCTGCGGATTTCGTGAAAGCGCTTCAATGTGCTACCCTAGACGATCCCAGTCTGGGGATGTCTGATGAGGCACTTCATCGCCTCTGGAATCCGCCTCGCGAACAGCCTCCCGCAGCTATTGACGATGTCACACGACTAGCAATTGACCTATATCTAGGGAATCCTTCAGATGCGACCTATGAGACAAACCGCAGGGCCATACTGCGCTTTCTACCGGACTCAGCTCTCCTGAGCTACTACAAGATCACGCGTATGGTGGCTGAACTAACTGGTATAGAATCTGTCATGCACCATATGTGCGTCAACTCCTGCATTGCCTACACAGGGCCCTTTCTGGACCTCGACGCTTGTCCTATGTGCTCTGAGCCTCGATACGACCAGTTCCGTCTTCAAACAAGCTCTGGGCGAGAGAAGATTCCTCGCCAGGAATTCCACACAATCCCAATAGGACCCCAGCTACAGGCCCTATATCGATCACCGGAGAGCGCCTCTTGTGCGCACTATCTACGCAACGAGGTACATCGCATGTTTGCCGACCTTGATCACGCAGATTGCCTCGATGAATTCTCGGATGTCCTACACGGCACAGACCTCATAGGCGCGTTTCAAGATGGGCGCATCGATGAAGATGACATTGTTCTGATGTTCTCAATCGATGGAGCCCAACTTTATGCCAAGAAGGTCTCGTCGTGCTGGATATATATCTGGGTCTTGTTGAACCTTTCTCCTACTGAGCGCTACAAGAAGCACAGGGTCTTTGTCGGCGGGTTTATTCCTGGGCCAAACAATCCAAAAAACATAGACTCATTTCTGTTCCCTAGGCTTCAGCATCTGGTCGCCCTCCAGAAGGAGGGGCTGCGAATCTGGGACGCGGCGCTGCAGCGCGAAGTCAATTCAAAGGTGTTCCTCGCCCTGATAACCGCTGATGGCCCGGGTATGATGCACATCACTGGAATGGTAGGTTATCATGGTAAGCATGGCTGCCGTCTATATTGCGGTATGCCAGGGCGCCGCGAACACCATGGGAAGCATTACTTTCCGGCGCTTCTGAAGCCTCTGAATTACGATATCCTGGGTTGTACACATGACAATCTTGACGTAAGGAATCTCCCAACACCCTCGCACGAACAATATTACGAGAATCTGCGCATTGTCACTACGTCGCTCAATAACAGTCAGTATCGTGCTCGACGTCTGGCAACAGGGATCTCAAGGCCTTCTATCTTCTCTGGCCTAGATGCGTCCTCTACGCTAGGGCTCCCTTATTCAGCAGGGTCGGACATCATGCATCTTGCTTCCCTCAACCTAACGGATCTCATGATCAGCTTGTGGCGCGGTACAATCGACTGTACTACGCCGGATGACAAAACTACTTGGGACTGGGCAGTTCTTCGAGGGGATGTCTGGCAGCAGCATGGCAAGGCTGTCGCGTCAGCCTTGCATTATCTTCCTAGCTCATTTGATCGTCCACCGCGCAACATTGCAGATAAACTTACAAGCGGTTACAAGGCTTGGGAGTTCCTCCTATATCTCTATGGACTGGGCCCGGGGCTTCTCTATGGGATTCTCCCTGAGAAATACTTCACAAACTACTGTAAGCTCGTCCTCGGGATCCGACTTATGAATCAACATAAGATCACGCAAGCAAATCTGCAGGACGCATGTCTGGCGCTCCTAACTTTCGCTACGGAGTTCGAGTTCATCTATTGTCAACGTATGGAGACTCGCATTCACTTTGTACGTCCTTGCATGCACTCGCTCGTGCACCTGCCACGCGAAGTCCTTC